>Ga0209474_10001994_pt1 | contig 19220 bp, 18 predicted proteins | sample GraSoiAngelo_145_FD_185902 | JGI IMG/M metagenome (GOLD analysis project Ga0209474, IMG submission 185902) | Grasslands soil microbial communities from the Angelo Coastal Reserve, California, USA - 14_1009_05_20cm (SPAdes) (version 2) | ecosystem: Environmental > Terrestrial > Soil > Grasslands... | reverse complement strand
GGGGGCGCCGGGCAATACCGCGGCGGTCCCGGCGGCATCGTCGACATGGTCGTCGAGACGGAGGAGCCGGCGATCGGCAACACCGCCGGCGACGGGGTCCGGCATGGCGCCTGCGGCATCCTCGGCGGCGAGGACGGGCTGCCGCACCGCTACACCCTCTATTCCGGCAACCAACCGCCGCGCCCGATCAAGACCAAGGAAACCGGCCTGGTTATCCGCCCCGGCGACCGCCTCATCCTCGAATCCGGCGGCGGCGGCGGCTGGGGCAATCCCGCCGACCGCGATCCCGCCGCCATCGCCGACGACATCGCGAACGGATTTGTGAAGAGCATAACCGAGGGCGCCGACAAGCCCCTCTCCCGCACCGCGGGAGAGGGAGGGGCCCACGCCGCACGCGTGGGAGGGTGAGGGTGGCGCTGGCCAAAGACCCTCACCCGCCTTCGCGCTACGTGCTCAGGCACCCTCTCCCGCATTGCGAGAGAGGGGCTAGAACGGGCTGCTAATCGATGTATCGCATCGGAATCGATGTCGGGGGCACCTTCACCGACCTCGTCGCGATCGACCCGGCCGGCATCACGACGCTCGCCAAGGTGCCCTCGACACCGGAGGACCCGTCGCTCGGCGTGCTCGACGGTCTCGCGGCGCTGGCCGATCGCCTCGGGCTCCAGCGCGCCGCGCTACTCGGCGACACCGATCGCATCGTCCACGGCACGACGGTTGCGACCAACGCCCTCCTCGAGCACAAGGGCGCCCGGCTCGCGCTGTTGACCACCGAGGGTCATCGGGACGTCGTCGAGATGCGCGAGGGGCTGAAGGATGATCGGTACAACCTCCGCATGCCGTCGCCCGAGCAGCTGGTGCCGCGTCGGCTGCGCCTGCCGGTGCGCGAGCGCACCCGCGCCGACGGGCGTATCGAGACGCCGCTCGACCCGCAATCGCTCGACGAGGCAATCGCGGTCTTGCAGCGCGAAACGGTCGAGTCGGTCGCGGTCTGCTATCTGCACGCCTGGCGTGATTCGCGTCACGAGCGCCAGACGGCCGCGGCGCTGGCCCATGCCTTGCCCGAAGCCTATGTGTCGCTGTCCTCCGAGGTCTTGCCGCAGATCAAGGAATTCGAGCGGGTCTCGACGACGCTCGTCAACGCCTATGTCGGCCCCGTGCTGTCGCGCTATCTGGCGCGATTGGAATCGCGCCTCGCCGAGGCCGGCTATCGCGGCCCGACCCTGATCATCCAGTCGCATGGCGGGGTAGCGCCGATAGCCGAGGCGGGGCGGCTCGCTGCCGGCGCCGTGCTGTCCGGACCGGCCGGCGGCGTTGCCGGCAGCGTTTATGCCGCGCGGCTCGCGGGCGAACCGAACCTGATCCCGTTCGACATGGGCGGCACCAGCACCGACATCTGCCTCGTCGTCGACGGACAGGCGGCGCTGGTCATGGACCGCCGCGTCGCCGGCCACAAGATCGCGCTCAACAGCCTCGACATCGCCTCGATCGGCGCCGGCGGGGGCTCGATCGCGCGCGTCGATGCCGGCGGCATCCTGCATGTCGGGCCGGAAAGCGCCGGGGCGGTGCCGGGCCCGGCCTGCTACGGCCAGGGCGGCACCGAACCGACCGTCACCGACGCGAACCTGGTGCTCGGCTATCTCGACCCGGAAAATTTTCTCGGCGGCGAGCGGCGTCTCGATCCGGGCTCGGCCGAGCGCGCCGTAGACAAGGTCGCCGGCGCGCTCGGCATCGACCGGCTCGCCGCGGCGCGCGGCATCCACCGCGTCATCAACACCAATATGGCCGAGGGGGTGCGCCTCGTCTCGGTCAGGCGCGGCGTCGATCCGCGGCGTTTCGCGCTGTTCGCGTTCGGCGGCGCCGCCGGGCTTCATGCGACCGACATCGCCCGCCAACTCGGCCTCGCGCGGGTCATCGTGCCGCGTGTGGCCTCGGTTTTGTCGGCCTGGGGGATGCTGGCGACCGATCTCCGCTTCGAGCTGTCGCGCACCCATATCGGCGATGCGCGCGCCTTAGACGGCGCCGCCGTCAAAGGCCTGTTCGAGGAGATGGAGGCGGAAGGCCTGGCGCGGCTGCGGGCCTCCTTTACCGGACCGGCGCGGACCGCTCGCGCCGTCGATATGCGCTATGGCGAGCAGGTGTTCGAGATCACCGTGCCGCTCGACGATGTCGATTGGTCCTTCGCCGACCCGCTGCCGCAGATCGTCGAACGCTTTCACCGCCGTCATGAGGCGCTCTACACCTATTCGATGCCCGACCAGGAGAGCGTGCTGGTCAACGCCCGGGTCGCGGTTTCCGGCATCCTCGAAGGATTGCCGCAGGAGCCGAACCTGCCCGCCGCACCGCCGAGTCCAGCGGCCGGCGAGCGCCGCATCTATTTCGAGGATTGGGTGACCGCGCCGGTCTACGCCCTCGATGCCCTCGCCCCGGCGCAGACGATCGCCGGTCCCGCGATCGTCGAATCGGCGACCACGACGGTGCTCCTCCGCCCCGGCGACCGTGCCACCGTCACTCCGCAGGGCTGGCTCGACGTCACGATTCCAGCAACCGCCGGAGCGTAGACCTCAGCTCCCCCTGAAATTGGGTTTGCGCTTGGCGTGGAAGGCCTCGATGCCTTCGCGGAAATCATCCGAGCCGCGGAGCCTGCCATAGGCCTGGCCTTCGAGCTCGATACCGAGCGACAGGGTGGAATCCTCGAGATCGTTCATCAGCTTTTTGGCGGTGCGCTGCGCCAGCGGCGCGAAACTGCGCAATTCCTCGACCAGCGCATCGGTCGCCTTTTCCAGCTCGGCATCCGCGACGCATTCGGTGGCGATGCCCCATTCAAAGGCGCGGAAGCCGGTGATCCGCCGCGAGCGCATGACGATGTCCTTGGCGCGTGTCGTGCCGACCATCTTCTGCAGGCGCGCGGCGCCGCCGGAACCCGGGATCATGCCGAGGCGCTGCTCCGGAAGCGCGTAGACCGTGCTTTCGGTGGCCAGCCGGAAATCGCAGGCCAGCGCCAGCTCGAAGGCGACCCCAAAGCAATAGCCGCGGCCGGCGGCGACGACCGGCTTTTTGCATCGCGCCGGCGCGGCGATGTTCCAGGCGAGCTGCGAGACATGCTCGGGCGAGGCCTCGAGAAAGCCGCTGATCTCGCCGCCGCTGGAAAAATGCTCGCCGTTCGCGCGCAGCACGATGACGCGCACCCGGCTGTCCGCGTCGGCGGTCTCGAAGGCGACGCGCAACTGTTCGCGCTGACTCATCGTGATGACGTTGAGCGGCGGCCGGTCGAGGATGATGTCGACGCGTTCTTGCGCGGCATCGACCTCGACCCGGAAGCCGTCGAGCCCGTCGGGCTGCGTCGAGCCCCGCGGCGGCACCTCGGGTACCCGGCGAGCGGCATCAGACATGGGTTCACTCCTGTCATCCGGATCACCGCGCCGTTTCGCGGGTCCGGATTTGGCCAAGGCGTCGCGCGATCCACTCTTCATTGTTTCAGCAGCTGCAAGATCTGCGGCGGAATCAGGGGCAATTCGAGATCGGCAACCCCGAGCGCGTCGGCGACCGCATTGGCAATGCACACGGGCGTGCTCATCGAATTTCCTTCCGCCACTCCCTTGGCGCCAAGCGGCGTCACCGGTGAGGGCGTCTCGCGATGCAGGATCGCGAGATCGGGCACCATGCCGGCGGTCGGCACGGCGTAATCGGCGAAGCTGCCACTCAGAAAGCTTCCGCTGTCATCATAAACAAAGCGTTCATAAAGCGCCGCGCCGAGCGCCATCGCAAAGGCGCCGCGCACCTGGCCGTCGAACAGCGCCGGGTTCAGGATCCGCCCGGCATCGTGCAGGCTGACATACTGGTCAACGCAGACTTCGCCGGTGTCGCGGTCGATCTCCGCCCCGCAGAAATCGAAGACAAAACCATAGGTCGCCGAGCTGTTGATCTCGTCGGCCTCATTTGGCGGTTCCAGCACCGTCGGGCTCCAGAACACGGTTTCCCGCAAAGCCGCGGCATCGCCGTCGGGCAGCGAGCCCGGCGACCAATGGCTGATCCCGGCCAATCGCGTAAAGCCGAGCGAATTTTCCGGGTTCGTGGCCGCAAAGACACGCCCCTCGGCAAACCGCACCTCGTCCGGGCGGGCATTAAGCTGCGCCGCGGCGATGCGCGCCAGCTTGTCGCGCAACCGGCTTGCCGCCAGATACGCCGCCCCCGCCGTCGCTCCGGCAAAGCGGCTCGAATAATTGCCGGCGGCGATCGACCAGGCATCCCGGCCGGTATCGAGCGTCGCCTCGACCCGCACCACCGCCGCGGGCAGACCAAAGACATCCCCGATAATCTGCGCCGCCGCGCTGCGGTGCCCCTGGCCCTGCGACAATGAATCGATGACCGCCGACACCCCGCCGAGCGGGTCGAGTGCCACGGTCGCCGCCGCCTGCGCGCCGCCCTTCGGCCCGGCCCTCTGCTGCTCCTGCGGCGACAGCACCGTCGTGATGTAGCCCATATTCGAGATCGACGGCTCGACCACCGCGGCGAAGCCGATGCCGTAATGCCTGCCGGTCGCCCGCGCCTGATCGCGGCGATGCCGCAACGCGTCGAGCCCGCCCTCGCCGGCCGCCTGCTCGACCGCGCCCTGGTAATCGCCGGAATCGAGCACCGCGCCGGCCGGGCAGCGATACGGAAAATGATCCACCAGATTGCGCCGGATCACCTCCAGCGGATCCAGGTCGAGCTCCATGGCGATGCGCTGCATCAGCCGTTCCAGCGCGAAATAGACTTGCGGCCCGCCAAACCCGCGCACCAGCCCGCTCGGTGTTTTGTTGGTCAAGACCACCCGGTTCCGCACCGCCAGGTTCGCCACGCGGTAGGCGCCGGTCATGTTGCCGTGCATGCGATAGAGGGTCGCCGGCTCCGGCGCGCGCAGATAGGCGCCGCAATCTTCGAGCTGATCCCAATCCAGCGCCGTGACGACACCCGCCTCGTCCACCGCCGCTGTCAATGTCGTGACGCGGTTCGTCGCCGAAGTGGCGGCGGTCAGATGTTCGAGCCGGGTTTCGAGCCATTTGACCGGGCGGCCGGATTTCCGCGCCGACAGGGCCATCAGCACGATGTACGGAAACACCGCATGCTTGGCTCCAAAGCTGCCGCCGGAATCGGGCGGCGTCCGGAGGCACAGCTGGTTCGCCGGCACGCCGAGCGCCAGGGCCATAACCGGATGCATCGCCAGCGGCCCCTGGAAATTCGCGGTGACCTCGTAGATATCCTCGCCCGGCAGGTGCTCGGCCAGAACGACAAAGGTTTCGAGCGGGGTGCCGGCATTGCGCGGGTAGCGGGTGGTGATCGCGATGTGGTGCGCCGCCGCCGCGAACGCCGCCTCGGGATCGGCGTAGCGAAACGAGCGATCGCTGACGGTGTTCGAGCCGACCGCCGGATGCAGCAGCGGCGCCTCTGGCATCGCGGCGGCTTCCGGATCGACGATCGCCGGCAGCGGCCGGTATTCGACCGCGATCTGTTCGAGTGCGTCCTCAGCGAGATCGCGGTGTTGCGCCAGCACGACCGCGACCGGCTCGCCGACATAGCGCACCCGGTCGACCGCCAGACACCAGTGCTGCATTGCGGTCTTGACCGCGACCGCAAAGGGCCGGGTCCAGCGCCTTGCATCCTCGCCGGTGACGACGCACGCAACGCCAGGCATCGCCAGCGCCGCCGCGGCGTCGATTGCCACCAGCTCGGCATGCGGGTGGAGCGAACGCAGGATCGCGGCATGCAACGTACCGCGCGGCACCGGCAGATCGTCGCCGAACCGGCCGCGGCCGCGCAGCAGATCGGCGTCTTCGACCCGTTTCAGCGGCTGCCCAGTCGAGGGGCTGCTCATCAGGCGTTATCCTGGCGCATCGGCCATTGTCGGCCCACTCGCCGCGGCTCGACAAGTCGGCCAGGGAGGAACGCGGCGCCGCCCCTGCCTGTTGGCAGAGAGGAGGGCCGACTCCGATGCCCAATCTCCGCCATTCCATTCTTTTTGCAACGCTCGCCGCGTTGCTCGGCAGCTCAGCGGTGAGTACAGCCGTGGCCGTGACCCCGACTTCGCCGAACAAGGATCAGAGCGCCGGCAAAACAGCGCCGCAGACCGTCCCCGAAGACCCGGCGACCAGCGGCAGCTCGGCCGAGCCCCTCAGCGACAAGCTCGACCGCTCGGGCGGCATTATCCATCCGCCCGGCGATGTCGACCCCGGCATGACGCAGGCCCCGCCGGCAGTCAGCTCGCAAAGCACGCCGGTTATCCCGCCGCCCGGCTCACCCGGCGGCAAGCCGGGAATCAACCCGAAGTAAGACCGGTCGAACGACCCAACGCGTCTTGCACGATCAGCGCGTCGTGCAACGAAGCGGGGTCGTGGGTGCGGATAAAATCGGCACCGTTGCGCGCGGCGTAAAGCTCGGCCGCCAAACTCGCCGCTCCGAGCTCGGCAGGATCGTCACGGCCGGTCAGCGCGCGAAGAAACGATTTGCGCGACACCGACAGCAGGATCGGTAAGCCGAATGCCTCTTTCAGCTCCGATAATCCGGCAAGGACGCGCAGCGAGGCTTCCGGCCGGCGGCTCAGAAACAGCCCCATGCCGGGATCGAGGATCAGCCGCTCGCGGGCGATGCCGGCCTGCTCCAGCCGGGGAATGCGCTCGGCGAAGAAATCCATGATGCGTTGCCACACCTCGTCGGGCCCAAGATCGACCGAGCGCGCCCGTCCCCTGCCCTGCACCGCATGCATGACGATCAGACGGCACGACGCCGCGGCCAAATCGGGATAGATCGCCGCATCCGGAAAGCCCTGGATGTCGTTCAGATACGCCACGCGGTGTGCCAGCGCGAAACGCTGCGTCTCGGGCTCAAACGTGTCGATCGAGACCGGCACGCCATCAGCTTTAAGCGCTGCGACGACCGGATCGAGCCGGCGTATCTCCTCCGCCGCCGGCACTGCCTCCGCGGCGACATTGCTGGCGGCGGCGCCCAACTCGACGATATCGGCGCCGCCTTCGACGAGATGGCGTGCCTGGGCGAGCGCCGCCGCCGGGTCGAGATAGCGCCCGCCGTCGGAAAACGAATCCTCGGTGATGTTGAGAATGCCGACCAACAGCGGGCGCGCCATCACTTTACGTCGGCCGGCTTCGTTCGATGATCGCGCCGACCGCTTCGGCATCGGGGTAGATGTCGATCTTCTCGACCGTGACGCGCAGATGCGCGACCCGCGGATCGGTAAAGCACACCGCGGCGATCCGCTCGGCAAACCCCTCGCACAGATCGATATGCCCGGAACGGGCGATCTGGCGGATCGCCGTGACGATCTTTTCGTAATTGATGACCCGGCGGCGGTCCTCGCGCGGATGAGAAGCCTCCGGCGTCGCGGTCAGCTCGACCGAGATGCGCACCCGCTGCAACCGCTCGCGTTCGACGCGCCGCACCCCGATGCTGCACAACAGCACGAGGTTGCGCACGACGACGATGTAGCGGTCGGCTGCGGGCATCGGCATCTCAGACATTCGCCACCATCCGATCCGATCGGGGCTGCCATCGGGGTCGTGCTATCGTCGCGCAAACGCGAATTTCAAACTACCGGTTATCTGGCCGAGGGAGGGGAGCATGTGGCGCGAATTCCGTGAGTTTGCGATGCGCGGCAATGTCGTGGATCTCGCGGTCGGGATCATTCTCGGCGCCGCCTTCACGACGATCGTCAACTCGCTGGTCAACGACATCATCATGCCGCCGCTCGGGCTTTTGATCGGCGGCCTCGATTTTTCCAATTTCTTTGTGACCCTGAAGGGCGGGTCGTATCCGACCCCGGAGGCCGCCAAGGCCGCCGGCGCTGTGACACTCAATTATGGGCTATTCATCAACGCGGTGCTGCGTTTTGTGATCGTTACATTCGCGATCTTCATCCTGGTCAAGCAGATCAACCGGCTGCGCTGGCAGGCGGCGGAAGAAGCGCCGGCAACGCCGCCCGAGCCGCCGCGTCAAGAGCTGCTGCTCGCCGAGATCCGCGATCTGCTCGACGCGCGCCTCAGGGCTTGAGGGAGGGCGCGCGCCTCGACTCAGCCGACCTCAGCCGTCGCAATGCGGTCGAGCTTTGCCGCCATGATGAAATCGTTCTCGTGCAGGCCCTTGATCTTCTTGGTGCGCAGCGACACCGTCGCATAGCCCCAGCCAAAGCAGATATCGGGATGATGCCCTTCGGCCTCGGCCAACGCGGCGGCGCGCTCGACAAAGGCGAAGGCCTCGGCGAAATTCCTCACGCGATACGTCCGCTCGATGCGGGTCGCGTCATCCAGCAAGGCCCAATCCGGTGCTTGCCCGTGATACTCCTCGGCGGTGGCGCGGGTCAGCGGCGGGATGCCGCCGCGGCACGGCGTGCAGCTTTTTTCGGCTAGTGCCAAGGCCATCGCGAACCTCCGTCTTTCAAACCGGCGAGCGCGCCGCTTTCCGGCCGCCCGTCGGACCTGCCCCGTTGGACCCGATCACCGCAACAGTGCCATAGTGCGCCGGCTTTGCGACATTAGGCCCTGTAACGATAGGCTGTAACCATAAGCCCTGGGCGGCGAGCCGCTCTCACCCGGTAAACACCCGAGGCTCTCTGCCGATGCCGCTGCGCCTGACCGCCTGCTTGTGTGCCGCCGCGATGCTGCTGTTCGGCGCGATGGCGCAGAGCGCGGCGCCTGCGGCTGGGCGCTGGCAAGCCGTGCTGGCGGGCGGTGACATCGCCGAACCGGTATTCGACAACGCGGTTGCCGCGTTCAGTCAATTTCTCGCCGCGCGCGGCGTCCCGCCCGGTGATATTCACCGCCTGAGCGCCAGCCGGACACCACGCGACGTGACCGCCGAGCCGACCTCGGCCGCGCAGTTGCTGCGCCGGATCGCGCTATTGCCCGGCCGGCAGGGCGATAATTGCCTGGTCTTCATCACCTCGCATGGCGAGCACGGCCGCGGCGTATTTCTCGCCTATGCCGGCGAAATCCTGACGCCGGCGGCTTTGGCGGATGCGTTGTCGATCGGCTGCGGCAAAGTACCGACCGTCGTGATCGTCTCGAGCTGCTACAGCGGCAGTTTCGCGGCGGGGCCGATGCTCGCCCCGAACCGCATCATCATGACCGCGGCCCGGGCCGACCGGCCCTCCTTCGGTTGTCAGGCTGACCGCACCTATACCGTGTTCGACGAGTGCCTGCTCGCGGCCCTGCCGCGGGCCCGGCTGTGGCGCGGCGTCTTCGATCTAAGCCTCGCCTGCGTCAGGCAGCGCGAGCAGGAAATGCGCGTCCTGCCGTCCGAACCGCGGCATTTCTTCGGCGACCGGGTACGCGATCTGCCGGTGCCTTGAGCCTCAGTGCACGATAACGATGCGAACGCCGCCGTGCCGCCGGGTGACGGTCGCCGCGACCTCGTCGCCCGACCGGTGCAGCAGCACATCGGCCTCGGCATCGCCGACCCGCAGCCCACGGACATGCAGGTGATCGAGAAACTTCGGCAGGATCGGACGCTGGAATCGGATCTCCAGTCCGTCGGGATCGAATTGCAGCCCGAGGCTGGCCTGCATCAGGGCGAAGACGGCGGCGCTGGCCCAGGCCTGAGGTGCGCAAGCCACCGGATACGTCGTCGGCGCGGTGTGGCGGCGCGCAAAGCCGCAGAACAGTTCCGGCAAACGCCGCGGCTCCCAGTAGGACGCAGCATCGAACAGCCCGGTGAAAATCCGCTGCACCGGTTCCTTGAACCCGTAGCGCGCCAGCCCGAGAGCGATCATCGCGTTGTCGTGCGGCCATACCGAGCCGTTGTGATACGAGATCGGGTTGTAGCGCGTCGCCGACATCGCCACGGTGCGGATCCCCCAGCCGGAAAACGAGCCGACCCGCATCAACGTGTCGGCGACCCTCGCCGCCCGCTCTGGCGCGGCGATGCCAGTCAGCAGCCCATGGCCAGGATTGGACGTGATCACTCGACAGGGCCGCTTGCCGCCGTCGAGCGCGATCGCGTACGTGGACAGCTCCTCGCACCAGAAGGCCGCCTCGAAATCCTGCCGCAACCTTTCGGCCACGCTATCGAGCTGCGCCGCCATCGGCTCATCGCCCAAGGCGCGCGCCAGCTGCGCGGCGTGGTGCTTGGCGGCGTAGACATAACCTTGCACCTCGCACAGCGCGATCGGCCCTTCGGCAAGCGCGCCGTCGGCATGAAAGATCGCATCGCCCGAATCCTTCCAGCCCTGATTGGCGAGACCGGTGGCGCTCTGCCGGTCGTATTCGACAAACCCGTCATGATCGAGATCGCCATAGGTGTCGATCCATTGCAACGCCGCCGTGATGTTCGGCCATAGGACGCGGATCGTCTCGAGATCGCCGGTCCGGGCGAAATACTCGCCGGCCAGCATGACGAACAGCGGCGTCGCATCGACGCTGCCGTAATATCGGGCGAACGGCACCTCGCCGAGCCGCGCCATTTCGCCCTGGCGCATCTCATGCAGGATCTTGCCCGGCTCGGCATCGCTTTCGCGGTCGACGCTGGTCGCCTGCTCCGCCGCGAGAAAGCCGAGCACCCCCTTGGCGATCGTCGGATCGGCCCACAGCATCAGCAGCGCGCTGATGATGCCGTCGCGGCCGAACACGGTGCTGAACCAAGGGATCCCCGCATAGGGGTACGGCCCGTGCGGCGTATCCGTCATCAGCATGTAGAGATCCGCCACCGACCGCCGCGCCAGCTCGTTGAACACGGCGTTCGATCCTTCGATGCTGGCAGCCCGCCCGCTGGCATGGCGCAGCGCATGACGCGCCGCGCGCAACGCGCGGTAATACCGGCGGATGTTCCAGTCTTGCTTGTGAACGGCACCGCAAGCAGCCCGCAGCACTATGCGGGTCCCCTCGCCACCCTTCAGCTTCAGCACAAAATGCGCGCCGGTAGTGTCGAGGCGGTCCGGCGCCGGCTCGAAGCGCAAATTGGTGTCGCGTTCCAACCCATCGAGCCCGCGATAGCGCAAGACTACCGTGTCTGGCGACAAGCACTCCGCCGATCGGCGGCCGCGCTTTGGCCGCTTTTGCCCGCGCACCTCGAATACGTCGGCGAAATCGGCGGCAAATTGCAGGCTAATCGTGATGACATGCGGCTCCAGATCGAAATTCCGCACCAGCAGCAATTCATTGTAGGCGTCCCGCCAGACGAATTGCCGCCGGTTGACATAGATCAGCTCGCGATGCAGCACCTCGCCATTCCCGTCCACCGTGTCGGGATTGGCAAGATCGACGGTCAACAGCGCATTGTCCTCGCCGGTATTGGCGCTGAGCAGCAGCGGCTGGTCGCCGTTGAGGCGCAGCTCCAGCTGAGACAGATAGCGGGTGTCGTCGTGATAGAGACCGTCGGGGCTGCCGCTGCCGCCGGCAATATCGCCAAATGGATTGAAGACGACGAACGTGTCGCCATGCTTCAGGATCCGGCTGCGCGGCTCGCGAAACCCGCCGGTCGCCTCGATGCGGTATTGGGAATCGTCGTCGCCGCTCTGTATCGCCGGTGCTGCCATGACGCCGCTCCCGCGCGTGGCGCTCAGTCGGCCGCCTGCGCAACACCGTCGACGGCGGGAAACCGCGGCCGTTCGGACTCGATCGCTTTGGGGGCGTTGCTTAGCACTCGCTGATAGAGCGCCAGATAGTCGCGCGCCATGCGCTCGGCCGTGAAACGTTCTTCGAAGCGCCTACGGATCGCTCGCCGATCGAGTTGCATCGCCAATGGCACTGCAGCTGCAGCCGCGGCGACGTCATCGACAATAAAACCAGTGATGCCGTCCTCGATGATCTCGGGCACCGAGCCGCGCCCGAAGGCGATCACCGGCGTGCCGGTCGCCATTGCTTCGATCAGCACCAGCCCGAACGGCTCCGGCCAATCGATCGGAAACAGCAGCGCTGCGGCATCGCCGAGAAACCGGCGCTTTTCACGCTCGTCGATTTCGCCGATGAATTCGACGAGCGGATCGCGCAACAAGGGCGCAATCGTGACACCGAAATAATCGCGGTCGACTGGATCGACCTTCGCAGCAATCTGTAGCGGCACCCTGGCAGCGCGCGCGATGGCGATTGCGCGGTCGGGGCGTTTCTCCGGCGCGATCCGGCCGAGAAAGGCGAGGTACCCGCCGTCGCCATTGCCGGGCGGATAGAGATCGTGCGGTAGACCGTGCAGCACCGTGCCGTACCAGTTGGCCCAGGAAAGCGGCGTTCGTTGAGCCGCCGAGATCGATACCAGCGGCATCATCGAGAATTCGCGCATGATGACCGGAAGATCGGGCATGTCGAGCCGGCCGTGCAATGTCGTCAGCGTCTTGTGCCAGCACTCCGCGAACAGCGGAAAGTGCAGATAGTCGGTATGAAAATGCAGCAGGTCGAACTCGCCCACCCGCGGCCGCAAGCGGTGCAGCATCGTCAGGTGATAGACGAGCGGGTCCCGGCACGTCTCGTTGAGACGCAGTGCCTGTTCGCAAGGCGCTTCGAGCGCTGCCGAGGTTCGCGAATCGCCGCTGGCAAATAGCGTCACCTCGTGTCCGAGCCGGATCAGCTCCTCGGTCAGATAATAGACGACACGCTCGGTGCCGCCGTAGAACCGAGGCGGACAGCTTTCATAAAGCGGTGCTACTTGTGCGATCCTCATCACTACACCCCCACTCCACCAGCTCTCCGGATACGGCGCGCACCGTCCGCAAACAGGCGGAGCGGATGCTCGTCTCCGGATGCGACCTCCAGTCGCCGAGAGGCAATCACGGTGAAACCATTGCCGGTCAACGAAGCAGCCGACCGGCTCAGCGCATCGGGTTAGCCGGGCTTGAGACGGGCCGCGATGCCGCTATGGCGGGAGAGCGGTATGATTTTGAAATCCCTCATAGCCACATCCTCCAATGAGCAATGGGTACAAGGCGGGCAGAGCGCCCAAGCGCGGAACCCGAGACAGGCGTTCCGCGGGCAATGATCTAGGCCAAATGAAACGCCGTTCAAGCCGTTCCCGGGCGGCAATTATCGCCGGTTTTTGGTTGCTCGCCGCCCCGGCTTCAGCCGAAGGCGTGGCGGAGGCATGGCAAGGCACGCAGTGGGGTGAGTCGAGCGCCGCGCTCGCCGCCCATTTCGGCAGCCGCGCGACGGTATTGCCGCGACCGATCGATTTCGGCGACAGCTAAGCCGATGTGGTGTTGCGCGACGTGACGGTCGGCGGTGTTCGGCTGATCGCCTATTTCCAGATGGATAAGGCGACGCACGGGCTGAAGCGGATCCAGTTCGAACGGCCGCGCCACGGCGTCAATCCCTCGGCGTTTCGCGGCGTTCTGGGCGGCGTCGAGGCGGTCTACGGGCCGGCCGATTTGATGTGCGGCGTCGGACCGCGTCCGGCGAGCGGTTATCAGACGGCGGCCGAACGGATCTGGCGGCGCAATGGAAACGTGCTCCGCACGATCTTCCGCAGCACGACGATCGAAGCTTTCGAAGGCTGTCCGAATGGGGATCTGACCTCCGGTCCGTGCGGGCTGACCGCGCAACTGTTGCTGCGCATCAGCCCGCCGGCCGAGGATCCCGGCTCCTGTCCCGCAACACGGTCGCGCAACCATGCCGGCCGGCGCTGACGGGGTTGCCGCCAGCGCCCTAGCTCACCGGTAACCGAGATTACGGCGCGAGCTGGCCGCGGATCTCGCCGCCCTTGTTCTTGTCCGTGTGGATATTGACGTAGCACTTGCCGGCCTGAAGATCGGCCAGCTGAGCGTCGGTCATCGCCCCCGAGCCGGTGATCGGGCTCGCCGCGGCATTGCCCAGCGGCACGGCCACCCCGGCATTTGCCCCGGCCGCAGCGCCGCAATGGATATGGGCCGCGGTCGCCGGCCCGCTCAGCCCGCTGTACTCGACCCGCCAGGAGGCCTGCTTTGTCGCGGTGTCGACATTGACTTGCGCCGCGCCCTTGCCGGTCGTCTGCACCGGCGGCACCTCGGCATTACCGCCAAGGTTGGATTTGTAGGCAACCGTCGCCGCATTCGCCAAGGTGAATGCCGCCGCTCCGGCAACAAGACTGATAACCAGTGCCGCTTTGCGCAAGATCTCCTCCCCGATTGCCCGAATTCTGAGATCGCGAAACCCACCAGCCCCGCAACCACGACGCTATAAATGACATTGCGTTAGTGAAGGCAAGCCATCGAATGGCCTCCTTCGCTCACTTCACCGCGAGGGCCCACCGGCAAGCGCCGCTTGTTGCCGACCCGGTTTTGCTTATGCTCCGCGGCGCATGCCGGGCCTGAGCCTATCCTCATCCAAGCCGATTCCTTCGGATATCGCGGATCGGCCGCGCGTTGCGCCGCGCGCCTATGGCGCCTGGGCTGTGGCGGCAGTCGGCGCGATAACCGCGGCGCGCCTCGTTTGGCTGGCGGTGCAGCCGGCCGACCTCTACCCCGACGAAGCCCAATACTGGTTTTGGTCGTTGCGTCCGGCGCTCGGCTACTACTCGAAGCCGCCGCTCATCGCCTGGCTGATCGCGCTGACCACCAGCTTATTCGGCGACAGCGAGTTTGCCATCCGGCTATCGGCGCCGTTGCTGCACGCGATCGCGGCCGGTCTTGTCTACGCCGCCGCGACGCGCCTCTACGACCGACGCACCGGCTTCTGGTCGGCGCTCGTTTACGCGACCCTCCCCGGCGTATCGCTGTCGGCGTTTCTGATCTCGACCGACGCGGTCCTGCTGCCGTGCTGGGCGGCGGCGCTCTACGCCTTCATCCGCGCGCGCGAGCCGGGCGGCGGGCCTTGGTGGATCGCGGTCGGGATTGCCGCCGGGCTCGGTCTGCTGGCCAAATACGCGATGGCGTACTGGCTGCTGTCGGCGCTCGGCTATGTGCTGCTGGTGCGCGAGGAACGGCGTCATCTGCGGCCTTTGCTCGGCGCCGCAGTAATCGCCCTGCTGCTCTATCTACCGAATTTCTGGTGGAATTGGGGAAGCGGCTTTGTCAGCTATCTGCACGTCCGCGACAATGCCGAGCTGACCGGCCCGCTGTTTCATCCGATCGCGTTTGTCGAGTTCTTCGTATCGCAATTCGGCGTCTTCGGCCCGCTCTGCTTCGCCGCCCTGCTGGCGATTGTCGCGCGCCCGCGCACCCTCGCCGACCCGCGCGCCCGCCTATTGGCCGCCTTCGCACTGCCAACCTTGACGATGATGCTCGGCGTCAGCTTTCTCTCGCGCGCCCAGCCCAATTGGGCGGCACCGGCCTACGTGTCGGCGACCGTGCTGGTCGTCGCCTGGGCCTTGCAGCGCGATTGGCGGCGCGGATTGCGGGCTGCGGTCGCGCTCAATCTGGCCGGCGTAATCCTCACATTCGGCGTCACCGACGCCCTCGCCGCGATCGGCATTGCGGTGCCGGCGCAATACGATCCATTGCACCGGCTGCGCGGCTGGCACGCTCTCGGGCAGCAGGTCGGCACCTTGATGGCGGCGCACCCCGGCCTGACCTTGCTGGCCGACGACCGCGAGCTGCTGGCGGCGCTGGTCTATTATGTCCGGCCGCACCCGCTGGGTGCCGCCGAGTGGAACCCGATCCCCGGCATCACCGATCACTGGCGGCTTAGCAACAATCTCGGGCAGCACCGCGGCGAGGATTTTCTCGCGGTGACACAGCACGGGCTTTACGACGAGATGCGCCGCTGTTTTGCCGAGTTGAGGCCGCTGACGACGATCGTGACCGCTTCGGGGCCGGGCGGCGGGCGCACCTACGCCGTCTATGTCGCCCGCGATTTTCTCGGATTAGGCCGGGGCGTCCTCGGCGCCGAGTGCCGCCGTTACTGACGCCCTCACGGCATCAGGCGATAGCCGCCGGGCTCGGTCACCAGAATCTCGGCATGCGCCGGATCGCGCTCGATCTTCTGCCGAAGACGGTAGACGTGCGTTTCGAGGGTGTGCGTCGTGACGCCGGCATTGTAACCCCAAACCTCGCCGAGCAACGTGTCGCGGCCGATTACCCTGTCGCCGGCGCGGTAGAGGTATTTGAGGATCGCGGTTTCCTTCTCGGTCAGGCGTACCTTTTTGCGGCCGCTACCGTCGACCATCAGCTTGGCGCCGGGCTGAAACGTGTAAGGCCCGATCGTCAGCACCGCGTCATCGCTGTGTTCATTCTGCCGCAGATGGGCGCGCAGCCGCGCCAGCAGCACACTGAGCCGGAACGGCTTGGTGACATAGTCATTGGCGCCGGCATCGAGCCCCATCACGGTATCGGCCTCGCTGTCCGCGGCGGTCAGCATGACAATCGGCGTGCTGACCGATGCCCGCCGCATCCGGCGGCAGAGCTCGCGCCCGTCCATATCGGGCAGACCGACATCGAGCAGGATGGCGTCGAACCGCTCGCGCCCGACCACGGCCAGCCCGGCCGCCGCGGTGTCGCATTCGATGACCGCGAACTCGCCGTGCTGCTCGAGCTGCTCCGCCAGGGAATGACGCAATGCCGGATCGTCATCGACGATTAAGATTCTGCGAAGACCGCGCATGCCCCTCTCTGCTCAGTTGCCGCCGCGATCCGCCGCTGGTCGGGCCAGCGGCTTCTCGCGTTATTCGCCCATCCCGTAGATTTTATCCCCGGGCGGCGGGCCGTTGCTGCGACAATTTACCTGTTTCCCCGGCCGTCTGCACCGCGGATTGGCAGGCATGCACCGGAAACGGGTGGTATCCGGCGCATCGCATCCTATGATGATAGGCAGAAGAGGTATCGCTTGGTCGACCGGCTGATCTCATCCCCCCACGATGCCGCCCCTGCGGGACGCGCCATCGACGCCGCCATCACCGCCCTGCGCCGCGGCGAGCCGGTATTGCTGTCCGGCGCCGGGGAGGCCGTGCTGGCGCTCGCCGCCGAAAGTGTCGACGACGACAATCTTCGCCGCCTGCGGGAGATTTCGGGCCGGCCATTGCGCGTCGTGCTGACCCGCCGCCGTGCCGTCGCGCTCGGGCTGGCGCAGCGTGAGGCCCTATCGGGCGCGGTGTCGATCGCGCTGGCGCCGGATCTGCCGGCAGCGGTGATCCGCAATCTGGCCGACCCGGCCGCCTCGCTCGGCGCCGACCCGCCCGGGCTTGGGCCCGAGCCTGCAACCGCCGAGGGTCCCGAGCTTGCTGCCGTCGCCTTGGCCAAGCTCGCCGCGCTGCTGCCGGCCGCGCTGGTCCTGCCGTTGGTCGGGGCCGAGGCCGCCTTGGCCCGGCGCCGCGCCGATTTTGCGCGGGTCGAGGCCGCCGATGTACTGAGCCGCCGCGCAGCGATGGCCGGCTTGACGCAAGTCGCCGAGGCCCGCGTGCCCCTCGCCGATGCCGAAAACGCCCGGCTGATCGCGTTTCGTCCGGGGGATGGCGGCACCGAGCATCTGGCGATCCTGATCGGCACCCCCGATCCGGGGAAGCCGGCGCTGGTCCGGCTCCATTCGGAATGCTTTACCGGCGATCTGCTGGCCAGCCTCAGATGCGATTGCGGCGACCAGCTGCGCGGCGCGATTGCCGCAATTGCCGAAGCCGGCGGTGGCGTGCTGCTCTATCTCGCCCAGGAGGGCCGCGGTATCGGTCTCGTCAACAAACTGCGCGCCTATCAGCTGCAGGATGCCGGTTTCGACACGGTCGACGCCAACGAACAGCTCGGCTTTGACGCCGATGAGCGCGTCTACCTGCCGGCCGCCGAGATGCTGCGCCAGCTCGGCTTCACCGCAGTGCGGCTGTTGACCAACAACCCGGAGAAGATGGACGCGCTCGAACGCTACGGCATCCACATCGTCGAGCGCGTGCCGCACGTCTTCCCGGCGAACGGCCACAACGAGCGCTATCTGCGCACCAAGGCCACCCGCAGCGGCCACCTGCTGTAGGTTGCGGCCGGACTATTTCGCTGCCGCGGCGGCGACCCGGCGCGCACCGAAGATCGCGGTGCCGACCCGAACATGCGTCGCGCCGAAGCGGATCGCGGTCTCGAAATCGGCGCTCATTCCCATGCTGAGCTTGTCGAGGCCGTTGCGCTTTGCGATCTCGCGCAACAGCGCGAAATGCAGGGCCGGTTCCTCATGCTCCGGCGGGATGCACATCAGCCCGACAATCGGCAGACCGAGCCGGCCGCGGCAATCGGCGATAAACGCATCGGCCGCTTCCGGCAGCACGCCGGCTTTCTGCGGCTCCTCGCCGGTATTCACCTCGATGAAGCACGGCAGACGCCGGCCGCTCCGCTCCATCTCGCGCGCCAGCGCCTCGGCGAGGCGCAACCGGTCGACGGTCTCGATAACATCGCAATGCGCCACCGCGTCCTTGACCTTGTTGGTCTGCAGCGGCCCGATCAGATGTAAGATCAGATCGGGAAAATCGCCGCGCAATCCGGGAAACTTGGCGAGCGCCTCCTGGACACGGTTTTCGCCAAACACCCGCTGCCCGGCAGCAAGCGCGGCGCGCACGCTGTCCGCCGGATGGGTCTTGCTGACCGCGACCAGCGTCACCGCGTCGGCGGCCCGGCCTGCGGCGCGCGCGGCGCCTTCAATGCGGCCGCGCACGGCACTCAGGTTGGCGCCAATCTCCTGCATAACGGCACCTCTTCCATAACGGCGCCATTCCTGGCACAAGGCGTGCCCAAGGCTGCGGCCGGCCAGGCCACGGCGCCCCGGGATTGCATGATGTCCGTTCGCTATTACCGCCTGCTGCCGGCTTTTGCCGCAAGCCTTTCGTTGCTGCTCCCTGGGCTGCTCGGCGGCTGCGGCTCCAATCGCGCCGAGAGCGATGCCGGCGGGCCCCGCCCCACCGCGGTCCAGGCCGCCAGCAGCAAACCAGACGAGATCGACACCGAGAGCAATATCTGGACCGTGCTCGGTATGGCCAAGCGCCCGTCGCAGCGCAATCTCGGCCCGCAGACCGGTGACCAGGTCAGTCCGATCATTTGGGAAGCCGCACACGACGCGCTGAGTTTCGCGAAGATCGCGTCCGAAGACCCGCTGACCGGCGTTATTCAGACCGATTGGTATTCGCCACCCGGAAAGCCCAACGAGCGGTTGCGGGTCAGTGTCTTCATCCTGTCGCGCGCCCTGCGCTCGGACTCGGTCTCGGTGAGCGTCGAGCGCGAGCAGCGCACGCCTTCTGGCCAGTGGGGCGCCTCGACGATCGCCAAGGACGCCGTCGCGGAGTTGGAAAGCGCCGTGCTGCTGCGGGCGCGCCATATCCGCGCCGAGCGGTATCGCGAAACCTCATGACCGAAGCCAACACAGCGGAAGCCTCGG
>Ga0209474_10001993_pt1 | contig 19222 bp, 17 predicted proteins | sample GraSoiAngelo_145_FD_185902 | JGI IMG/M metagenome (GOLD analysis project Ga0209474, IMG submission 185902) | Grasslands soil microbial communities from the Angelo Coastal Reserve, California, USA - 14_1009_05_20cm (SPAdes) (version 2) | ecosystem: Environmental > Terrestrial > Soil > Grasslands... | reverse complement strand
CCGCGAAATCCCCATTCCCGGTTGGGCAAAAGACCTGGGAGCCCATCCCATTTCTGTCATTCCGAGCGAAGTCGAGGGATCTCTAACTATTCCCGCTTTCCCCTCCATTTTCTCTGATGGCTACGCCTTAACCGTTCCGCTCATCGACACCACAATTTATCTCGATTACCTGGCCAACCGATTCTACACCACCGCCGGCAGAATCGAGTCGGCTCATATTAGTAAGGCGGAAGAGATTCCGCGTGATTTTGGTTTGATTATCAATTGCGCCGGCATCGGCGCGCGCGAGCTGGTTCACGATTCGGAATTGGAACCGCACCGCGGTCAGGTCGCGATCGTGCCAAAGCTAGAACTGGCGCAAGCAATTGTCTGCGACGATGCTCCACTGATGTACGCCATTCCGCGCGCGCACGATTGCGTTTTCGGCGGCACCAATTCCATCAGCGATAATCGCGAGTCCTCATCCGCCGACACGACCGCGATCGTTTCCGAATGCAGCCGCGTCCTCGGGATCGAACCGCCGCGCGTGCTCGCCGAGAAGGTAGGGCTTCGCCCATTCCGTGAATCCGGCGTGCGCCTCGAGCCCGAAAAGTTAGGCGACGGCCGCACCGTCATTCACAACTACGGACACGGCGCCGCCGGCTTCACTTTGTCCTGGGCCTGCGCGGAAGAAGTCTGGGCGATTGCGTCACCTATCCGCCAGCGGCGGTTTTCAAACACGAGTTAACATTTGAATGTTGCAGGTGCAACACCTGAATATTAACTCGTTAGCGCTCCGTTTTTGCCGCCGAGTTCTTGGTAGGGCGAGACTCCGTCGAGCCCGTAACTCCTGAATGAACTCTCGGAAACACTCGTAACCATCGAGAGGTGGGAGCATAGGGTCGCTAGGTCAACGCGATGGCTTGGAAGGAGCTGACGACGTCGTCGGGGCCGGCTGCGGTGAAGAAACTTTCGTAAAAACCGGGGCCCAGATCCCAGTAATCGCCCTTGTAATATTCGTCGCGATAAAAACGCCAGACCCCGCTGACAACAATGACGCAGCTGATGCGGTCGTTCCAAAAATCGCCCAGATAATGGAAACTGAGATTAGTGCGAGCGTAGGCGCCTTTGAAGCCGGTGTGATCGTAAACGATGATCTCAGGCAGCCGCAAATTTCCTTCAAGCGGTTTGCCGTGGACGTCTTTTGGCGTAGCGGCGCAGGCGTGATAACTCAACGGCCCCACTTTCCATTTGGTATCAATGACGCAGCCGTTGTCGGGTGAAAGTTCGGTCTTGGATACTGATTTCATAAGCGACGGATTTCTCTTGATTTCAACAAAGGGAAAGTTGCGTGTCGAGCAAGGAAAGTCGTGCAAAAAACTAAAACGCGCAGCTCAGAACCGGGGTCACCGACCCTGGCTACAGTGGAGGGATCGATTACGAGCAAGATTATGCGCAGGAGCAAGGTCCGCGGAGCGGAATTAAATGCGGGCTTCGCGGTGGGTAGTGCGGAGGCGGATGGTTTTTTGCGAAAGATCGTGGCTGGCCCGGATGAAACGGACGGTACGGCTTTTCGCCCGCATCAAAATCGAATGGGTGATGGCGGTCGCGCCCTGGGAACGGACGCCCCGCAAAAGCGCGCTATCGCTGATGCCGGTGGCACAAAAGACAATGTTTTTTCCGTTGGCCAGATCGTCGGCAGAATAAATCCGATCGAGTTCTTTTTCGTAACCCTCCTCGACCAATTTCTTGCGTTCTTTCTCATCGCGCGGCCACATTTTGCATTGCATGTCGCCGCCGAGACATTTGATTCCGGCCGCAGCCAGCACCGCCTCCGGCGAGCCGCCGATCCCCATGTAAAGATCAACCCCGCTATCTGGAATGGCTGGCGCCATGGCTGCGGCGATGTCGCCGTCACCGATCATGCGGAGCGACGCGCCCGCGCCGCGAATTTCATCGACCATTTCCTTGTGGCGCGGACGGTCGAGCATCATGACGACCACGTCCTGCACGCGTTTGTCCACGGCTCGTGCCACGATGGCCAGGGTTTCGGGAATAGCCGCTTCCAGCTTCAAATTATCACCCCGGCGTTGCATATATTGGATGACGCGCGGTCCATAGGAAAGTTTCGTCATGTAAAATGACGGCACATCGCGAAGTGCGACTTTGACGCCTTCTTCCGGGCTGGCTGCCGCGATGCAACTAATCGAATTGGGCGCGCCTTTGGAGATGTTGGTTGTGCCGTCGATTGGATCAATCGCGATGTCGAACTGCGGCGTACCCGGCAGCCAGGTGCCGAGTTGTTCGCCTTTAAAAATCCCCGGCGCATTATCTTTGATTCCTTCACCGATGACCACCTCGCCACAGATGTTCATGAGATCGAACATGCCGCGAATGGCGTCGCTGGCGGCGGCATCGGCCGCTTCCTTATCGCCCCGACCAAGCCATTTCAAGGAGTTGAGCGCCGCGGCTTCGGTCGCGCGCAGGAAATCGATCTCGATGATGCGCTCGATGTCGTGATAATTCTGCTTCGGCAGGCGCGGCATGAGGAGCAACTACTTTGCGCGCGCATCGGGTGGCTGACAAGTAGAAGGCCTTCTGGCCAGCGCGCGCTGCCCGGAAAGGAAATCCCAAGGTCCAAACCCCAAATCCCACAGAACCTTAGCGCTAATGACCAAACCGAGTCCCGACCGTGTGATAGGAAACGTTGTTGTGAATGCGGCTCCGCAGAACGTTGCCCTACCGAGAAGATTTTTGCGAAGACGCTTTGGTAGGGCCGAGGCTCCGTCGAGCTGCGCAGTGAGCGAACAGATCGACGGTTAAGTTGGCCGCCGCGACCTATTTCATCGCGTCAACCATCTGGTGATGCCGATGAAGCGACGGGCGAATTCGAAGGAAAACTTCCAGGCCGTAGCCAATCTCGTCGCCGTAATACCGATCCAATTCATCCGGCCGATGATCGATGGTGAATTGTGCGCCGAGTCCAACATCAATGCCATCGCCATGCGTAAAATCGTGCACGTAGCCGAATGACGCAGCGTAGATCGGAAATATTTTTGCGAGGTCGGCGCCATTGAGCACGAGTTCGTGTCCCGATTTTTCCACGCGCTCGAGACGGGTATAAAAGGTGTCGCGCCCGAGCTGAAAATCGGATTCGAGGAGAAAGGATTGCGTTTTGCCTTCGCGGGTGTCGTCGTTCTGTCCCCAGACGAAGGTCGTGGCCCAATTCGCGTCGTCCTCGAGCGCCTTATTATATATGATCGAAGCGGTGGTGCGGTGCCGATTCGCCGTTGGCTCGAGTCCCTCCGGGCTTTTCAAGTAGCCATGCGAAAATTGCAGGGCAAGATCCGGTGTCGGATTCCAGGAAATGCGTCCGCTGGCGGAATCGAATCGCGGTCGATCAAAATCGTAGCGGTCCTCGTCCGGCTCACGTCCAGTGAAAATGCTGCCCTCGATTTTCACGGTGCGCCAGACCAATCCGCCGGTGGCAACACCAAAGGTGACGTGAGACGAATCCTGCCAGTGATGGCCAAGCGGCGCATCCGGATCGTCCATCGCGGAAATGCGATGCATGAATGTGGGTGGCCCGAGGGCGGGCTCGCCGGGATAACCGAAATAGATGTAGCCCGAAAGATCGGGCGTGAATTTTTGCGAATAGGTCAACGATAATTCGCTGAACAAATCGTGCGGGTGTTGCCGGTCATGCAGTGGTTGATCGTGCCAAGATTCGCCCGATTGAAAAAGCAACGGATACCCGCGGCCGCCTTCAGTGAGCGGATCGAGACTCATCATTAAGCGCACGCCGAGTTGCGCATTGTCACCCAGCGGATGCGAGAGCATTCCCATCAGCCAATTCGGCGCGTCGATCCGATCGTCGCCGCGTCGAGTGCTGACATTGGTGTAACGTGGAAAGGCCGCGCCATGGAGCATGAGCATATCCTGGCCGAGCATGAACATGTGTCCGTACATCGGCGAGGAATCGGGCAGCCAACTTGTGCCCGAGCCTTCTCGCGTCATCGGATCGGTCAGGTTCACCGACGATTGCATTTTAATTTCATGCATCATTTGTCCTTGCCCTTCATGATGATGCTTCGGTTCGCGGCTTGGTGAGTTAACCGTCTCTAACTTGGACGTTGGATGTTCGGTGTTGGATGTTCGATGTTTTTTTTGCTTCTTCACCGGCACCAATTCCATTCCGCACTTGGGGCATTTACCCGGATGGTCCTGCACCACTTCGGGGTGCATGACGCAGGTGTAGTGCGTGGCCTCCGGTTTCGCAGTCTGCGCCAAGAGCGCGGACGTGATCGACGCGATTAAAATAAAAGTTAAGAAAAATTTGAGCATTGCTGGAGATACGGAATACCTCCGCCGGTTTTTCTCCGGCGGAGGTCTCCGATAACTTTCCCTGCGCTTACCTAGCGCAGCAGGGGCCGCCGGAGCAACACCTGCCGCCGCCGCAGCAATCAGCACTCCGCGAGGTCGCAATGGCTGTTCCAATCATGGCCAGGGTGATAATAATCATCAATAGGTACTTCATTGAGTCCCTCCTGTTGAATTGAATTGCTTCTCGCTCACGCGTGAACGAGCCGACGCGAATCAGATAATCAGGCGCGCGGCGGTGGAACCGGAGGACGGTCGGACCGTGATGATGAGGCGGCGATTTCGTCGATAAGTCTTTCGCCGTGTTGTGGTGAAAAAATAAAAGCCGCGGTTGAAGCCAAAAAGAATGAAAGGCCAACAGTACAAGCCGGGCAGCATGCGCGGTCTTGCGACTTGACTGGTTCGCTGCCGCAATGACCGCGCTCGGCCGCCATATGTGCGCAGCAGCTCATCCTATGCCGCGGCGGCTTTGGCACTTCGGCGCGGGCTGGCAGAGTCACGGCAAAAATCGACAAAGCAACGATCGAGACAAAGCAGCACGACAACGCCGTGATCACGATGTCGAAGTTAACACGGTAATAATGCGAATCAACGCGACGCCGGTTGCGCTTTCGGTGAAAATGAAATCGTGCGAAAATTAGATGGATGAAATTGTTCCTCGCTTTACTGGCGTTAGCAGTTCCGATCGCGTATGGACAAAGCGTCGAAATCGTTAGCGCGAATAAGGCGTACACGTTCGCTTATGGCGACGCGATTTCTCATCAGATCGAACGCGATCATTTAACTAACGAGATGATCGCAAGGGTAACATTCAGCAATTATCCCTACGCCGGTGACTGCCAGCCCCGTCGCGACGAGACATTCGATTTTGTTTTCCCGGGTCTGCGTTTCGACGCGGCCCGAGATGAATTTATTGCATGCACCCCCCATCAGGCACGCATCCCGATTGCCGCGTTACACCTGAATTTTCCATATGCCGGCTACAAACTCGAGCCGAACGCGCAAATCTTTCTGGTTAAACGCAGCGGTCACGTCACGGCGGTATTGAATGCCACCGCGCAACTGCGAGGCGGCGGACGTTGGGTACAAATCGACGACAATTGGTCTTTGCAGAATTTACTTGCGCTCGGTTTGGAAAGATTGACGCGTTAAAGGTCGTCGCGCCCCAAAGCACCGGAGAGCGGCGCGACATTTCCGGAAGTAACGCCTTCCGGCGGCGCGACATCAGGAACCCGATCTGGAAGCGGGGATTTTGCGGCAGAAAAATCCGGCTGTTTGATCCCCGTTGCCATCAGCATCGCCGTGAACAGGAGTGCGGCTGCCAAATAATATCCCGCAGCAGGGACGTGAAAGGAATGTTTTGGGTCGATGAACCAGGCGAACGTCCATGAAAACAAAAATGGACCGATGACGAAAGCGATCGAGCGCAAACTGCTGATCGCGCCCTGCAATTCTCCTTGTTCTTGTTCGCTCACATGATGCGTCATGATTCCTTGCGCCGCGGGAAAAGAAATATTCCACATCGAAATCACGGGGATTGACGCCATATACATCGCGCCATTGCGTGCGAGTCCCGCGATGATCATTCCGAGCGCGCCGAAAAACTGGCCGATGTAAAGGGTTCGACGCTCGCCGAGCCAGGCGACGATTCGTCCGGTCAGACCGGCGGAAATCACTGCCGTGCAGACACCGACAACGAAAAGTGAATTACCAATGCTGCGCGGCCCCCAGGCGAAGCGATACATCGCGTAGAGCGCCCAGATCGCGAAAATTTCGTGCGAGACGTAGGCGAGAAATTGAATCGTCGCCAGTTTCCACAAATCCGGATGGGACCGCAGCAAAACGAGGGAGCCGACCGGATTGGCCCGGCGCCAGGAAAATTCTTTGCGTTTATTTTTGGGTAAAGATTCCGGAACGAAGAAAAATCCGTAGAGCCAATTCGCCAGGCTAAAAGCGGAGGCGACCCAAAATGCCACGCGCGGGTTAGTGTTGCCGACCAATCCGCCGACAACTGGGCCGAGGGTGAACCCGATGCCAAAGGCAGCGCCGATCAATCCGAAAGCTCCAGCGCGTTTTTCCCGCGGGGTCACATCGGCGATGTAGGCCATGGCGGTGGGAATACTCGAGGCGGTAATGCCGGAAATGATGCGGCCGAGAAAGAGCCAGCCAATGGTAGGTGCGAGCGCCATCACGACATAATCGAGACCGAGCCCAAGGCTCGATAGGAGAAGGACCGGGCGCCGACCGATCCGGTCAGACAAAACCCCGATTACGGGTGAGAAGAAAAACTGCATCGCCGCGAAAACTGTCAGGAAAATGCCGTTCCAATCGGCGGCGCGTTTCATGTCGTTGTTCAAAAAACCCAGCACTAATTTCGGCAGCACTGGTGCGATCAGGCCAAGCGCGAGCATGTCGAGGACGACGGTGATGAAAATAAAAATGACGGCGGCTTGACGCGATTTCATTGCGGATTGAAACAACTATTGCGACGGCGCGGCGGCCGCTCTGGCTTCGATTTGGGACAGCGATGGATTCGCGTTCTCGATCCAGCTTCTGGTTTCCTCGATTTCCTCTTCGCTCACTGGTAGCGCACGGGGGACAGTTTGCTCGTCTGACGCAATCGCGCCGGCAACACCGCGCAGCTGTTTCCAGTGCCTGCCGTGGCGATACAACGCGTAATACATTGTCTTTGCCTCAGTCGGGCTCACTCCGCTGCAACGCATCGCGTTGTAAAACATGCGATCGCATTCTTTCCACGGCCTCGTCTTTTGATCATAAGCGACATCGTGCAGGACGGAGGCGTTGCGATATTTTCCATCGAAGGGCCCGCCCATGAATGACCAGAGCACGCGCGGGATAGAGGCGCCATCGACGACCGCGCCCGCGGGCGCGATCCAGACGACGCCATCGGGATCGATATAACGCAGTTCGCTCAAAAGCGTCATGTGACGGCCATCGTTTTCCCAACGCGTTTCGACCTGCCCACTATAATAACCCCACGGATGCTTCGGTCTTACGGCCGCAGCATCCCAAGCTGGCGGCTGATGTCCGCCGCACGCGGTAAAAGCGAGCGCGAGAAGGAAGTAAATTTTTCTCATTTGGCGCGAAAACGTAGCCACTTTTCTCGTTGGGAAAATGGCCCACGAGCGTGGGAACTTATGCGGCCAAATTTGGATGGAAGGACGCGCGCCGCTAAGAGACCGCAACTTCACGCGCTTCCGGTGCCGGAGAAGGCGCAACCATCCGTTTGGTTTTCGCGGTGGCGTACTGCCGGCGAAATTTTTTCACATAAAACAACAGGAACACGCCGGTCACGACCAGGAGCGAACCGATCCATTTCAAGAGCCAGCCAGGGTCGCGCAAAATTTGAATCGTGCTTTGCCCGAGGTTTTCCGGATTCCAGGATGCCTGCGACATCTTAAAGGTGTGGCCACTCCAGGTTCGCCACCAATTGCCAGGAAAACTGAAGGGATGATTCATCGAGCATTGGCCGATGCCGCTTTCACCTTCGGCGGTCGAGACTCGCAACGTGCTTTTAAATCCGGCGGGCGCATCGTTGCCTTCATTGCGCGTGACCTCGAAATCCAGCAACTCGAGCGCGATCGGCAATGGCATCGAACTCCAACCATAGGAAATGCCAATTGGATTTGGCAACGTCGGAACGGTGATTTGCCAACCCGCCGCAATCCATTGCTCGAAAGTTTCGCCATTTTGTTCCACTCGAATGCGGACGCCGTCGGACAATTGATTTGCGCTATCATTTTTCGCGGGTGTGAAATCCATCCATTGCTCCGCGTACGGCAGGATGCGATCGACCACCAGCTGCCAATCGGCCCAGCCAGTGACGAGCGGTTTATTTAATTCCAGCGGGCCTGAGGAATGGCCGAGTTTGCGTGAATCCAACTCGTAGGAAATCGCGCCGTCGTCAGCGACAAAAAGCGTGAGATGATTCTCCGCAGCGTTTGCTTCATTCATCGCCGGCGCAATGTTCGGAATGGTTGAAGGCCCGCCATTGGTTGAAACGGCCTGCTCGCTTCCATGCGCATTTGGCGCCGCCGCCACAATTGGGACGCCGAGGCCCCGAATGGTGACGGCTACCGCAGGATTATTCGGCGAATCGCTGAGCGAGACCGGCTTCCCATCCCGAATCCGGAGATCAGCCCAATAGTTTTCAATTCGCACCGTGAATGACGTCCCCACAATCGCGACATCCTTTTTTAGATTTTGCGTGACATCGAGCGTCTGCGTTTTTCCAGCGAGCGAAATGGTGAGCTGACCTTTGTCGCCATCTTGCGGCGGTGAGAACGAAATTTTTGCGCCGGTGCCGCCACCCTTGGCAACGTGACTGATCTGGTCCGGCATTTTGGCAAAAACGAAGATTGATTCCTCGAGCTCAGTCATCCCGAGCGAATCCGCCAGTCCGGCTCGGACCGAGGGATCCCGTTGCGTAACCTTTCCGGTAACTTCCGCGGGATCCCTCGACTTCGCTTCGCTCCGCTCGGGATGACCGGCGGTTGGGACCTGTGCCCGGCCGTGCTTCAATTCGATGTTGGCCAGTCCCATCGCGAAATTTCCGTTTTGGGCGTTATCGGCCAGCAACCAACTTTCCAGTTGTTGCCCCATCATCGCGGTTTCGATCGCGAAATGGAGCGCTGGTGTTCCGCCCGAATCCAACGGCCGCGGATTCAGTTTGGCATCGATTGCCTCGGCATAATCAATCACGCTTAACCGCGCACCGCTGGCCAGCTTTCCCAAATCGCGCGGATGCTTCGGCGTTGGCGGGCGATGCAAGAATTCCGCGCGATAACCTTTTAACACCCCATCGGAATCATGAACCCGCAGTTGATGTTCATCGATGAGCAGCCGGTTGCTTTGGGGATCGCCTTTAAACAAGGTGATCGTCCCTTCGATTCCAAAAATGCGACCGATGAGCGAGCCAGTGAGTAGCGTAATGATGCCGAGATGAGTGACGAGAAAAGCAACGTGATGTTTGCGCCACGGCCAGCGCGAGAGAGCGGAGACAGTGAGATTAGCGCCGAGTAAGACGAGCCAGAGATTAAACCAGGGCGCGCGGTAAACATAGGCGCGTGCGACTTTCGCATCGAAGCTCGATTCCCAAATCGTGCCAGCAATGGCGGCAACGATCAGGACCGCGAGCAAAACGACCGCCAGCTTGAGCGACGCGAAAAATTTGAAGACCGGGCCGCGCTGCCAGGAGGGACGCGCTGAGGAAATAGTCGCCATGATCCGCCGTGCAGTTTCCACAAGAAAGGCGTGCGGTTCAACTCGTCAACGAGCCATCCCGAGCGTCAGTCGAGGGATCCGGGTGCGAAACCTTTAAGATAACTTCTCCGGGATCCCTCTACTTCGCTCGGAATGACAGGAAAATCAGCGCGATTTCTGCCGCAGTGCCTTCGCTGTTTTCACTGGCGTTTGGCCTAGTGCGCGGGTGCGCGGATTTTTTCGCGCCATCACCCGGGGGCGGTGAAGCTCAAATTCATTTCCCGCGGCGCTCTTGCTTTTTGCCGCGCGCATACTGGGCCGTCGCGCGTTAGCCATTACTTCGTCCAGGCCTTCCAGCGTTTGCGGATCGGTTTGGTATAACGTGAAACCTTCACGTTCTTCAAACGATCGACGCCTTCCTTGAGCGCATCAGCCGAATCTTCCGCCTTGGCTTTAACCGATTTCAGCATCGGCCACAGAAACGGCAGCGAGAGGAAACCTAATACACTGTCGCTTATTTTTTCCTCCGGCTCGATCTTCCTTTCGACCGTGCTGGAAGCGTAGCGAATCGCCAGTCCGATTGCGATGCCAACGCCGAGTGCGCCAAGCAGGATCGGAATGGGATTACTCCGTACGAAAATCTCGGTGCGCTCTCGCGCCGCGCCCGCTTTCTCTTTGGTTTGCTCCCACGCGTTGCTCGCGGGTCCGGTCAGACCACGGTTGCTTGTCTGGAAAGCGCCCACGTCAGCCGATGCGCCAGTGGGAACTTCCTCATTAAATTCGTCGCCAGTTGGATTAATCATACAAAAAGATTTCGTATTTCGCGGTCAGTTCGCGCGGCCAGCCCGATTGCTGGAAAATTTACGCGCTTTATCTTGGCAAAGTGAAACTTAACCTCGGCTGCTGGATTTTCTACCAGGAAGGTTACGTGAATATCGACCGCGATCGCGAGGTGCGAGCGGATCGTTACGAGGACATTTCGACCCTGCCGAGTTTCGAAGCGAATTGCGCCGACGAGATTTACGCCGGGCACGTGGCCGAGCATATGGACGACGTGAAAGTGAGCTTCGGGCGCTGGTTTGAGGTGCTGAAACCGGGAGGTCGTATCACCATAACAGTGCCGGATTGTCGCGGTGCAAATCGGATGTGGTTAGAACGAAAGCGTTTTCCCGCGTTGGAGTTAGGACCCGATGAAGGAATCATCGCCATCACCACCGGAGTGAAAGCAGAAGATGTCGGCGATCGGGAAAAGGAAACGGTGCTGCACCATCGGGTCTTCGATGAATCGACGTTGCGAATATGCATGGAGGCAGCAGGATTTATCAACATTGTCCAGGTCGATAACCACGAAGCGATGGTGGCGCCTTGCTCAGCGCTTGGCTGGCAAATCGCGCTCGAAGGTTACAAACCAAAGCAGGGCTGAGAGCATTCCTTGCGTAACTCGGCTCGAGTATCTGCTTAAGGAAAGCCTCGACTCAAACGACCAGTTGTTCGCGATTCGTACCTTCGTGTGCGTGTCTTTCGTCGATGAATGACGAAGCACGAATGACGAGAGAGTTCTTTTTTAAGCTTTGGAGATTGATGCTTCCTTGGGATTTGGATCTTGGGCCTTGGAATTTCATCGAAGAGTCCGATTAAACGGACACGAGTGACGCCCTACGGCGCCAGACGCTCGATCCGCCACGATTCGACCTCGCGCGTATACCGAAAGCGATCGTGCAAGCGGTTGGGGCGGCCCTGCCAGAATTCGATTCGCTCCGGTCTCACCCGATAACCGCCCCAGTGCGGGGGACAGGGGATTTCCTGGCCAGCAAATCGCTCTTCCAATTCGGAAAGTCGCGCTTCCAATATTCGACGCGCGTGGATCACCTCGCTCTGGTGCGAAACCCACGCCCCGAGCTGGCTGCCAATCGGCCGCGAATGAAAATAGCGGGCCGATTCTTCGCGCGAAACTTTTTCGGCGATGCCGTCGATCCGGATTTGCCGCTCGAGTTCCTTCCAATGAATGACCAAAGCCGCTCGCGGATTTTTTTCCAGATGCCGGCCCTTTTCGCTCTGGTAATTCGTGTAAAAAACGAAACCAGCGTGGTCATAACCCTTGAGCAAAACCATGCGCGTGGTCGGCTGGCCATTTTCCGCCACCGTTGCCAGGGCAAATGCATTCATCTCGCTGATCCCAACTTCCACCGCCGCGGTGAACCAAATCCCGAACTGCTTGATCGGATCGGGATCGAGATCGATGCGGCGCAGGCCGTGGGTGAAATATTCTTCGCGCATAGCGATGAGATCGTGAGGTAAGTTCACGGCAGCGAAAATTAACCGACGCGGGCAGCCGCTGAAAGCTGAAAGAGTGAGGGTAGCGTCGACGGTCATCCCGAGCGAAAGTCGAGGGATCCCGATGCGAAAGCCTAAAGGTAACTTCGCGGGATCCCTCGGTCCGAGCCGGACTGGCGTTTTCGCTCGGGATGACAGGCTTTTGTAAATTTACCGCGAGGCCGCCGGCGATAGCGCCTGCAATTTCCCGATGACACCCGGAACGATTTCGAGTGCGCGATCGATGTCCGCCTCGTCGTTAAACCGGCCGAAGGAAAAACGCAGGCTGCCTCGAGCTTGCTCGTTGACCAGACCCATCGCGCTCAAAACGTGCGAGGGCTGAAGCGATCCGGTGCGACAGGCCGATCCGGCCGAACAACAGATATTTTCCTGGTCGAGCATCATCAGCGCCGCTTCCGATTCAATTTCATCGAACATGACGCTGGAGGTATTTGGCAAACGCGGTGCGCCCGCGCCATTTACCCGGGCGTTCGAAATTTTTTCGATGAGGCCTTTTTCAAAGCGGTCCCGCAAATTTCGCACTCGCGTTTGTTCCTCCGGCAATTTCGCGAGTGCGATCTCTGCTGCCTTTCCGAGACCAACGATGGAAGCGGCGTTCTCGGTCCCGGCGCGTCGATTGTTTTCGTGGCTGCCGCCCAGTATTAGAGGGTGAAATCGCGAGCGCCGATTTACATAAAGCGCGCCGACACCTTTCGGTGCATGCAGCTTGTGGCCGGAGATGGATAGGAATTGCAGCTGGATTTCTCGCAGGTTGATCGAAATTTTCCCTGCCACCTGCACCGCGTCAGTATGAAGCGGGACCCCTTTGTCGCGCGCAATCTCCGCGATCTCTTCGATGGGGAAAATCACGCCCGTCTCATTGTTGGCCCACATCACGGAAACCAGCGCGGTGTCGGAGCGAATGGCATCGGCCAAGGCGCGCAAACTTAGCCGGCCTGATTTATCGACGCCGATGACCGTGACTTCGTAACCGTGTCGCTCGAGTTCCTGCGCCGGTTTGCGCACCGCGCTATGCTCAACCGAAGTGGTAACGACATGCTTGCATTCCGGCCGGGTTTCGAGCGCGGAATGGAAAGCAGTGTTGTTCGATTCCGTGCCGCAACTGGTGAATACGATCTCGCCTGGCTCGCACCCGAGGAGTGCGGCGACTTGCTCGCGCGCCTGCTCGATCGCGTCGCGCACTTGCGCGGCGAATCGGTAACCGCTCGACGGATTGGCGAAATATTTCTCCAGAAACGGTCGCATCGCTTCCAGCACCGCGGGATCGATCGCCGTCGTCGCGTTATTATCGAGGTAAGTAATTTTCTCCGACGCGATCATAGAGGATAAATGTTATCTCTCTAGTTCGCCGATGTAAACCCGCCGTAGCGGCAAGCCGAGCCGATTGAAAGACAGGCATCTTGCCTGTCTCGGACGACGGTTATCTGCCCGTCGAGGATCGCGGGAGCGACAAGCTGGAAGCATGTCGGCCGAGTCAGGCTGGAAGCCTAAGTTCCACCTAGTGGCTTTGCCCACCCTCCGTTATCTGAAAGGCCCTCATTCCGGAGGTCGCGGCTCGTTTCCCGGATGTTTCGGGTGCTGATGAGTGTAGCGAAAATAAAGATTTCGGAGGTAAACCGGCAGGGGAAATAATGCGCTCAACACCCCGACCGAATCATGCCGGTAAAACGCGAAATAAATCAGCAGCAATATCGAGCCGGCTGCGCTGCATTCCCAGAAACCAACCGGAATAATGCTCTTGCGGGCCCGTTCCGATGCGATCCACTGAATAATGAATCGCGCACCGAAAACGAGGTTGCCGCTCCAGCCAAGAATTTTCCAGCCATTGACCGTAACTCCTGCGATCGCTGCATCGGCAATCAAATGAAAACTGTGCATGGCGCGACGTTGGCGGAGAACGCTAGCCGTCGCGAGTCTTTTCCCGCGAACATTTTCGTTTAAGCTGCGCCGGTGGAATCGATCTGGGACCGGGCCAATCCGCAGCTGCGCGATCTCGCGGTTTATCAACCAGGCAAACCAATCGAAGAGACTGCGCGCGAGCTTGGCTGCGAGGCGTCCGAGATTACCAAGCTGGCCTCGAATGAAAATCCGCTCGGTCCTTCTCCGAAGGCGATTGCAGCCATGCACGATGCTATCGAAAATGCACACCTTTATCCCGATGGCGGCGCATTTTACCTGCGCAACGCCATTGCGAAAAAGCTCAACGTCACTCCCGATCATATCATTCTCGGCAACGGCTCGAATGAGATTATCGAGTTGCTGGCCCACGCTTTCCTGGAACGCGGCGACGCCATCGTCACGTCCGAGCACGCCTTCATTGCTTACAAAATCATCGCGCGCGTTTTTGGCGCGGAGACGATCGAAGCGCCGAGTCGTGATTACAGCCACGATCTCGATGCCATGCTCGATGCCGTTACCGGTCGCACCGAGCTGATTTTCATCGCCAACCCGAACAATCCAACCGGAACACTCTTATCGGCGAATGCGATCGAGCGTTTCCTGTTGCGGGTGCCATCGCAAGTGGTCGTCGTGTTCGACGAAGCCTATTACGAATTCGTTGATCGAATGCCCGACACGCTTCGCTACGTGCGCGACGGGCAAAACGTCGTTGCGCTGCGCACCTTTTCAAAGATTCACGGACTGGCGAGTTTGCGCGTCGGCTATGGCATCGCCCGGCCGGAATTGATTGAAGTGATGCACAAAACAAGACAACCCTTCAATGTCAGCGGTATCGGTCAGTTCGGCGCACTTGCGGCGCTGGCAGACGAAGAACATCAGCGTGAAACAAAGAGGATGGTCGATGAAGGGCGCGTCTTTTTCGAAAAGGAGTTTGGCACGATGAAGCTTCCCTTCGTACCGAGCGCGGCAAATTTTGTTCTGGTGAAGGTTGGCGATGGTCTCGCGGTTTTTCGCGCCCTGCTTCAGCACAAAGTGATCGTGCGCGCACTGAAAGGCTACAACTTGCCGCAATGGGTCCGCATCACCATCGGAACGATGGACCAAAACCAGAAGTGCATTACCGCCCTCCGCCAAGTCTTGTAGCACAAGCATCCTGCCTGTGGGCCACCGGCGGGCATTTTACCCGCCGATGCCGGATCTTGGAAGTTAGGCTTCCAGCCTGACTCGGCCGACATGCTTCCCGCGTGTCGTCCTTATAATCATCCACGGCCAGGATGCCCACCGGCCGAGACAGGCAAGATGCCTATCTTCCTAACCGCAAACCCGCCCGCGAACTAGGCCGTGCGTCGAATCATCAGCTTTAGTCCGGACCACACCTCATCGACCGCACAAACCTTTACATCGACAAGGCCCATCGGTAGCGCAACATCGCGAATCGTGTCTTCGGAAATATCGGTCGTTACCCCGGAACTCTTCTTCGGCCAAGACACCCAGATCACTCCGCCAGGAACGATCCTTTTCCGGTAGGATTCCAGTTTCCTTTTCAGGTTGGAGGCGGAGGTCGTGAAAAGATGCACGAACTGCACATCCGATTTCGCACTGGGAAGCCACGCAACAACGACGTCGGCCGGTAAGACCAGCAAGGAAATGTAATTGCTGGGTCCACCATCAACGTAGGCAGACATCCCCGTCTTGTAGCCGAGCTTCTTCCACAAAGGAGTGCCTGAATATCCAGCCATGGGCAGAAATAACCTACCTCAAAAGCTTCGAACACTGATGCACATACTTCGCCCGCAAATCCTTGATGAAAACAAGGCTAAACGTAATGCGGTTAAAGTATGGTTCGGGTCGAACGGAAAAGACCTGCCGGGATTGGAACTAATTAGTAGAATGCGGTCGGTTGCCGCGTGGTGGGAGTATGATATCGATATTACATGCCGATGGTGAAAGCCACCTGTTCTCTCGATGCCGTTTCGGCTTGAGGCTGGCGTGAACCGTTCAATTGTCCCAGGAGAAACGATCGCGGCCATTTCCACTGCGGCAGGCGAAGCGGCGATCGCGCTGGTTCGCGTTTCTGGCGAAGACGCGATTGGAGTTGCCGATAAAGTCTTTCGGGGAAAACAACGGCCATCGGATTTGCAATCGCATACCCAACAGTTGGGTGAGATCGTTGAAAACGGCGCTGTAATTGATCAGGCAATGCTGGCGGTGCATCGCGCGCCTGCGAGTTACACCGGCGAAGATCTGGTCGAGATCAGTTGTCACGGCGGCGCGCTGGTTACGGCCAAGGTTTTGGAAACATGTTTGCGAGCAGGCGCGCGCGGGGCCCGGCCCGGCGAATTCACCGAGCGCGCTTATCTCAACGGCAAAATCGACCTGACTCAGGCGGAAGCCGTCATCGATCTGATTCGCGCGCAGACTGATCTGGCCTTGCGCTCCGCCACGGAACAACTGTCAGGACGGCTGGGCGAACAATTTCGCAATCAGCGTCAGCGATTAATCGAAATCATCGCGCATGTCGAGGCATCGATGGATTTCCCCGAGGAAGGAATTTCTCCCGACGACATAACTACGATTCGGAGCAGGCTCGAGTCATTACAAAGTGAGATCGATAAATTAATCGCGACTGCTGAGACCGGGCGCATTTTGCGCGAAGGTTTGCGCGTGGTGATCTTCGGCGCGACCAACGCCGGCAAATCGAGTCTGCTTAATTGCATGCTCGGATTCGATCGTGCGATTGTGAGCGAGATGCATGGCACTACCCGCGATTCCATCGAAGAACGAATCAATCTGCGCGGCGTCGCCCTGCGTTTGCTCGACACCGCCGGCTTGCGCGCGCCAGAGAATCTGGTGGAACGTCAGGGGATTGAACGCACCCAACGCATGCTCGAAGCAGCCGATCTGCGGTTGCACATCATCGATGCCAACGCACCGCGTCCGACTGATTTCAGCGCGAGCTCGTGCGAGTTGCTCATATTAAATAAGAGCGATCTGCCGGAGCATGCTGACTGGTCATCCGCCGGCGCGATTCGGATTTCATGCAAGACCGGCGCCGGTTTGCCGGAGTTGGCGGATGAAATTTATCGGCGGATCGGTGGCGCGAAATTAAATGCGGAGAGCCCGCTCGCGATCAATGCCCGTCATCGCGAGCAATTGCGTCGCGCCTCGAATGCGATCGGACGGGCCTTGGCAGCGATCGGCGCCGGCGCGACACCGGAAATGTTTGCGATCGATTTGCAGGAAGCGCGGCACGCCATCGATGAACTACTGGGTGGTGGAGACGAAGAAGCGGTGCGCGACGCCATTTTTAGCCAGTTTTGCATCGGCAAGTGACTTGCGACGCAAATGATTTCCAGCGCAAATGATTCGCTCCAACAAATGATTCGGTGCAGCAAATGATTTGCGGCCACAAATGATTTACGAGCGTCTCCTCCGCCCGCTTCTTTTTGCACTCGACCCCGAAACCGCGCATCACTTCGTGCTTGCGTTTTTGCGCGCCGCTGGACCGTTGCTTCCAAAACCGACTGACACGACCTCGCGCGTGTCGGTGTTTGGGCTGAATTTCCGGCATCGGGTCGGGCTCGCCGCTGGTCTGGACAAAAATGGCATCGCGCTGCCAGCGTGGGAAGCGCTCGGGTTTTCGTTTGTTGAAATTGGAACGGTGACTGCGCAGGCACAGCCGGGCAATCCGCGTCCGCGCATTTTTCGTTATCCCGAGCAAAATGCGCTGATCAATCGGCTCGGTTTCAACAATGATGGCGCGGAAGTGATTGCTAGTCGTCTTGCGGAATTGCGCGACCGCGGCGGCTGGCCGGGCATTCCGGTGGGGATCAATATTGGGAAATCACGCGTTACGCCGATAGAACGTGCGGTGGAGGATTATCTATTTTCTTTTCGCAAGCTGCGAGCCCAGGCCGATTACATCGCTCTCAATGTCAGTTCACCGAATACGCCGGGGTTGCGCGAATTGCAGGGAGGTGAGCGTCTCGATGAATTGCTGCGCGCAATCAATGCGGAGCGCGGCAATATGCCGCTGCTGGTAAAAATCGCGCCCGACCTGGAGGCGGCCGCGCTTAATGAGCTCGTCAGCATCTGTGAGGGCAACAATGTTTCGGGAATTATCGCGAGCAACACCACGCTCGATCATTCCGCCATTGTTCGCGACGAAGATGGCGGGCTGAGTGGCGCACCATTGCAGAAAAAATCGACGGCGATCGTCCGGCAAATCGCGAACAAAACCAAAATTCCAATCATCGGGTGTGGCGGAATTTTTGATGCCCCCTCAGCCCGGGAAAAGATCGAAGCCGGTGCGAAGTTATTACAAGTTTACACCGGGTTTATTTATCGCGGACCGAAATTGGTTCACGAACTCGCCAGGGTGTAGTAGCGATCTTGGCGCGACCCATATTTGTCATTCCGAGCCGCGCAGACGGCGACGAACCTCACGATCGTTCGATAGCGCGTGACCTTTGGAGGAGTCCCTCGGCTGCCACGGGCGACCTCGGGATGGCGTTGCTCCAGTTATGCGCGCAAAATCGAGGCGAATGCCGAATCAGGGAAGGAGGGGGATCATTATGTTGCGTTGGGCTGTTATTTTTCTGGTGATTGCGCTAGTGGCTGCGCTCTTTGGATTTACCGGGATTGCTTCGGCTGCGGCAGGAATTGCGAAATTTCTCTTTTTCCTGTTCCTGGTTATTTGCCTGGTGCTCTTTATCACCGGAATGAGCGTGGCGAAAAAGCTCTAGAACTTCTTAACGATACCTGGGCAGAATTGTGTAGAGGAACACAGACCTGCGGTTTGTGCGCTACACAGGTCTTTGACCTCGTGTCCCGATAGCCGAAGCGGAATTTTTGGAACCCGGTCCGTCTATGGGGTAAATGGCGCCCAAAATCCGTCGTCGGCGACATCGGCAAGCTGGGCGTACGTTTCGGGCGGGACGGTTGGGATTTGATCGACTGTCTGCGAACCGAAATCGTGCCCGAGCACATCCTTTCCAGTCGTGCAAAGATGCGTTTCTTTTTTTAGATAGGCGGTCCAATCGGTGACGGATACAACCGAGCCGGGCTGCCTTTGGGTTTCGATTGCATATTGATCGACGGCCCCTTCGATCAGCCGTAGATCGTCCTTCACCCGCGAAGCTTGCGCTCGTTTCCGCGCCCGAAGCATCCCGGGCATCGCAAGCGCGGCCAGCAACGCAATCACGCCGACTACAATCATGATTTCGACCAGGGTAAAACCTGCTCGCTCTGTTAGCCGGAACTGGATTTTCTTTGACATCTCTAGTGGTTGCCGCTGTTTCAGTGGCACCTAAAACCTTAAAAGCAGATTCGGTGCTGAAAAACGAAAGAATCAAGCGCGGAGGATTGGACGTTATCATATTTATTTACAATAGCTTAGGGAATTTTG
>Ga0209474_10001992_pt1 | contig 19225 bp, 28 predicted proteins | sample GraSoiAngelo_145_FD_185902 | JGI IMG/M metagenome (GOLD analysis project Ga0209474, IMG submission 185902) | Grasslands soil microbial communities from the Angelo Coastal Reserve, California, USA - 14_1009_05_20cm (SPAdes) (version 2) | ecosystem: Environmental > Terrestrial > Soil > Grasslands... | reverse complement strand
TGCAAGGGAAACCAGGGATGCCCTCGCGCTGTCATGCTGCCGCAGCACAGTCATATGTCGGAGGTGTATGCAATCAATACGCCTGACGCTCGTCTGACGGACGCGATTCTCGAGTTCGTCAAGGCCGAGAAGTAGCGGCTTGCCCGTTACTTCGTCCCCCGCTCCCGACGCAGCTTCGCCCAGTATTCCAGCCGTTTGCGAATCTCGCGCTCGAAGCCGCGATCGGCCGGATCGTAAAACGTCTGGCGGCCCAGCGCTTCCGGGAAGTAGTCCTGTCCGGAGAACGCATCGGCAGCGTCGTGATCGTATTCATAGCCGCTGCCATAGCCTTCGGATTTCATCAGCCTGGTCGGTGAATTCAGGATGTGTTTCGGCGGCAGTAGCGAGCCACCCTCTTTTGCGGTGCGCATCGCCGCGCCAAAGGCCTTATAGGTCGCGTTCGACTTCGGCGCGGTGGCGAGATAGATCACGGCCTGCGCGATCGCGAGTTCTCCTTCGGGATGGCCGAGGAAATCGTAGGCGTCCTTGGCGGCGTTGCAAATCACCAGCGCCTGCGGATCGGCCAGGCCAATGTCCTCGACCGCCATGCGAACCACACGCCGCGCCAGAAACAGCGGGTCCTCGCCGGCATCCATCATGCGCGCAAGATAATACAGCGCCGCGTCTGGATCGGAGCCGCGCACCGATTTATGCAACGCCGAGATCAGATTGTAATGGCCATCGGCGGATTTGTCGTAAATCGGCGCGCGGCGCTGCAGGATGTCCTGCAGTTGCGCGGCATTGAAGATCTCGCCTTCGCGCGCGGCGCGCCAGACCTCTTCGGCGAGCGTCAGCGCCGCGCGGCCATCGCCGTCCACCATGCGCACCAGCACGGCACGGGCTTCCTCGTCGAGCGGCAGCTTGTTGCCCTCAATGTTTTCGGCATGGACAAAAAGTTCTTCGATCGCCGCGGGGTCGAGCGAATGAAACACCAGCACCCGCGCGCGCGACAATAGCGCCGCGTTGAGCTCGAACGACGGATTTTCAGTGGTAGCGCCGACCAGCACCACCGTGCCGTCTTCCATCACAGGCAAAAACGAATCCTGCTGCGCACGATTGAAGCGGTGGACCTCGTCGACGAACAGCAGCGTTCCCTTCCCGGTCTCTCGCCGCGCGCGAGCCGCGTCGAACGCCTTCTTCAAATCGGCTACACCGGAAAACACCGCCGAAAGCTGTTCAAAGTGCAGTTCAGTCGCATCCGCCAGAAGCCGGGCGACCGTGGTCTTGCCGGTACCAGGCGGTCCCCAGAAAATCAGCGAACCAAGCGTGCGCGTCGCCAGCATGCGCGTCAGCGCGCCGTCGGGTCCCAGGATGTGATCCTGGCCGACCACTTCCGACAGCGTGCGCGGGCGCAATCGGTCTGGAAGCGGATGCGGCGCGTCCGCTTCCATTCCCGCCGCAGCGAACAGGTTCGCAGCCTCTCCTGGTCGTTTCGGGCTCATCCGCCGAGCGTGACGTTGATCTGCCGGCCGCCTCGCACCAGCGTGATCCGCCAGAGACGGGCCGACTCGCGCGTCGCCTTCTCGAGGTCCGCCGTCTTGGCGATTTTTTCGTTATTTACGGACATGATGATGTCGCCCTTCTGGAATCCAACACCGGCCGCTGTTCCTCCATCAGCAAGATCGGTAATCACCACACCTGCGGTGTCCGCATCCAGATGCAGTTCGTCGGCCACGGCAGGCGAGATATTCGCGACCTTGGCGCCCTGCAACGGCGAGCGCCCGCTCAGGACGATTTCATTGCGGCCCGTATCAGGGACGGTTTCAAGCGGCACCGCCAGCTTCACCGTCTTGCCCGTCCGCAACACATCGACTTGCGCGGTACCGCCGAGCGGACGGGTGGCAAAACGGTAGTCGAATGCATTGGGATCCTCGATGGGCTGACCGTCGATCGCGACCACAAGATCCGATGGCTTCAGACCCGCTCTCGCCGCCGGGCTGCTCGGAACCACATTGGCGACCAGCGCGCCGGTCGGAAGCCGAAGCCCCAATGTCTCGGCGATCTCCGGCGTGACCGCCTGCAGTCGCGCACCGAGCCAAGGCCGCTTGACGGCCTTGCCGCCGCTCTTCGCCGAGGCAACGACAACGCGCACCATGTTGGCAGGGATCGCGAAGCCAATGCCTTGTGATCCGCCGGAGCGCGAAAAGATCGCGGTATTGATGCCGGCGAGCTTGCCAGTCATGTCCACCAATGCGCCGCCCGAATTGCCAGGATTGATCGCGGCATCGGTCTGAACGAAGAACTGGTAGTCGGTGATGCCGACCTGTGTGCGCGCCAAGGCCGAAATGATCCCGTGAGTAACAGTCTGCCCGACCCCAAAGGGATTGCCGATTGCAAGCACGACGTCGCCCACCAATAGCTCGTCGGAATTGGCAAAATCGAGCGTGGGGAATTTCTCGCGCGCGCCTTTGAGCTGCAACACCGCCAGATCGCTGCGGGGATCCTTCAGAACGATCTCGGCTTCGAATTCCCGCTTGTCCGACAGCGACACCTTGACCTCATCGGCGCCCTCGATGACGTGGACGTTAGTCACGACCAGACCGGATGAATCCACCATGACTCCAGATCCAAGCGAGCGCTGCATCTGTTCCGGCTGCTGACCCGGCACGCCGAAGAAACGGCGGAAGATCGGATCATCGAGCAGCGGATTGCGGTCGCGCACGACCTTGGCGGCATAGACGTTAACGACAGCCGGTTGCACGCGCTGGACGATCGGGGCGTAGGACAGCCTGACCTCAGCCGAGGAGGTCGGCACGCGCCGGTCTTGGGCGACGGCTGGCGTTACGACCAGCGCGGTGAAGCAGATCAGCGTCAAATGGCGGATCGATATCATGCGGAAAATCCTGAATTCGTCGGCTCAGATATAGTGGCGACGCGACACCGAGAGAAGACAGGCGTGAGGCGCGCGGCGGGCTGGTCGGGTGACACGATTGGGGCTTTCACCGGTCGAGGCGCGCAGGGTACCAGCGAATGAATGGGTATCCACAGCAATGCCTAGCCTACTGGCATGTTATCCGCGCAACAAAAAAAGCGGCGCTCTGAGGCGCCGCTTTTTGAAGGAAACTCAGGAAACTCGGATTTACGCGGCTTCCACCGCTTTTGCCTCAACCGGGCCGGAATCGAGGCCCTTGGCATCGACGTCTCGGTCCACGAACTCGATCACCGCCATTGGCGCATTGTCGCCGTAGCGGAAGCCCGCCTTGATGATCCGGGTATACCCGCCTTGCCGGTCCTTGTACCGGGTGGCAAGAACGTCAAACAGTTTTCTGGTCTGGTCGAGGTCGCGCATTTCGCTGATCGCCTGCCGGCGCATGGCGAGACCGCCCTTTTTGCCAAGCGTCACCAGCTTCTCCACGATCGGGCGCAATTCCTTTGCCTTTGGCAGGGTGGTGACGATCTGCTCGTGCTTGATCAGCGCCGCGCACATGTTGGCAAACATCGCGCGCCGATGTTCGGCGGTGCGATTGAGTTTGCGATGAACCTTGCCGTGACGCATTGATCTATTCCTTCTTCAGTGTGCCACGACGGTTCGTCGGACAATTTGCTCAGGTGGGCCGCCTGCGTTCGCCGCCGGTCATTCCGGACGTCGCGAAGCGGCGATCCGGAATCTCGAGTCCCGGGTTCGATGCGGTGCATCGCCCCGGAACGAAAAAACTCAGTAATGATCTTCGAAGCGCTTGGCCAGTTCGTCGATATTCTCCGGCGGCCAGCCCGGCACTTCCATTCCGAGGTGCAGGCCCATCTGGGCCAGAACTTCCTTGATCTCGTTCAGCGACTTGCGGCCGAAGTTCGGGGTGCGCAGCATTTCCGCTTCCGACTTCTGAACGAGGTCGCCGATATAGACGATGTTGTCGTTCTTCAGGCAGTTCGCCGAACGCACCGAGAGCTCGAGCTCGTCGACCTTCTTGAGGAACGCCGGGTTGAACGCGAGATCCGGAATGATCTCCTGCGCCACTTCCTTGCGCGGCTCTTCAAAGTTGACGAAGACGTTGAGCTGATCCTGCAAGATACGCGCGGCATAGGCCACCGCGTCATCCGGACTGATCGCGCCGTTGGTCTCGATCGTCATAGTCAGCTTGTCGTAGTCGAGGATCTGTCCCTCACGGGTATTCTCGACCTTGTACGAGACCTTGCGAACCGGCGAGAACAGGCTGTCGACCGGAATCAAGCCGATCGGCGCGTCTTCGGGACGGTTCCGCTCGGCGGCGACATAGCCCTTGCCGGCGGCGACGGTGAATTCCATGCGGATTTCCGCACCCTCGTCCAGCGTGCAGATCTGCAGTTCCGGATTGAGCACCACGACATCGCCGACGGTCTGAATGTCGCCTGCGGTGACCACTCCCGGACCCTGCTTCTTCACGACCATGCGCTTGGGGCCTTCGCCCTGCATCTTGATCGAGATATCCTTGATGTTCAGCACGATGTCGGTGACGTCCTCGCGAACGCCCGCGATCGAGGAGAACTCGTGCAGCACGCCGTCGATATGCACCGACTGCACGGCAGCGCCTTGCAGCGAGGATAGCAGGATGCGCCGGAGCGCGTTACCGAGCGTCTGACCGAAGCCGCGCTCAAGCGGCTCTGCGACCAAGGTCGCAACACGGTTCGCGTCGGCACCCGCGCTCACATGGAGCTTGTTCGGGCGGATAAGTTCTTGCCAATTTTTCTGGATCGTCACTGTTTCACCCATGCGGCCAGTCGATTTACCGGCGTTGGAGATCGCGGAATGCTCCGCGGCTTGCATTTCTTAAGACCTCGCCGGCGGCAGAACCGCCCGCGTAGATTCGTCATACCCGCCGGCGCTTGCGCGGACGGCAACCATTGTGCGGAATCGTCGTCACGTCGCGGATCGATGTGACAGTAAAGCCCGCAGCCTGCAGCGCACGAAGCGCGGACTCGCGGCCCGAGCCTGGACCGGCAACTTCAACTTCCAGCGTGCGCATGCCATGCTCCTGCGCCTTCTTGGAGACGTCTTCCGCCGCGACCTGCGCGGCATAAGGGGTCGATTTGCGCGATCCCTTGAAGCCCATCGTTCCGGCGGACGACCACGCGATAGTGTTGCCCTGCGCGTCCGTAATGGTGATGGTCGTGTTGTTGAACGACGAATTCACGTGCGCAACGCCGGATGCGACGTTCTTGCGCTCACGGCGGCGTACGCGGGTGGCTTCCTTGCCCATTCCAGAACCTTTCTCAACGATCTCAACGCCGCCGTAATGCCAGCGGCTACACCTGAACAGCGACTAGTGCGCGGCGAATAGCGAATGAACTATTCGCTAGTTACTGTTCGCTGTTCCCTGTTTACTTCTTCTTGCCGGCAATCGACTTGGCCGGACCTTTGCGCGTGCGCGCATTGGTATGGGTGCGCTGACCACGCACCGGCAATCCGCGGCGATGACGAAGCCCGCGATAGCAGCCAAGATCCATCAGACGCTTGATGTTCATGCCGGTCTCGCGACGCAGGTCGCCTTCGACCATGTAGTCGCGGTCGATCACTTCACGTATCTGCAGCACTTCCTGATCGCTCAACTGCGAGACGCGGCGGTCATCGGGAATCTTGACCTTCTCCAGTATCTCGGCCGCATTCCTCTGGCCGATGCCGTGGATGTACTGAAGCGCGATCAGAACACGCTTGTTGGTCGGAATATTCACGCCGGCAATACGGGCCAAGGACTTCTCTCCTGTCGCCGATCTCCAGACCGGCCATGTTCTCGCTATTTCGGGCAGGTGTCCGCAAACGCGAACACGACGCCCTTCCCCTTGGATATCGGGGCCCGGCATCGTTCAGAACTATCCGACTTGGATACGGGCCTTATTAAAGGATTCCACTTGGTTTCGTCAACCGTTGCTATGCTTTAGCCCGCCTTTTCGTGAACTTTTTGGCGGCTTTCCTGGATCTTGCGGCCACGCGGGTCCGGGAACTCGCGACGGACTTTCGAGCTGCCTTTTTTGGCGCTCTGGAAGGTGGTTTTCCGGCCTTTTGAGTGGTTCGCGGGCGTTTACTGGAAGCCCGGGATGCCTTCTCCGTGCGCTTTCCAGTGGGCTTGCCGGACTTTTTGGGGGCTGCTTTGCGGCCCTTTTTTGATGCCTTGCCGCTCCGCCTTGGTGTACCCGCTTTGCTTGGGGCTGCGGCGCCCACGGCCCCGATCGCGGAAAGAATACGGTTAATCTCGCGGGTGACATGTTCGATTGTCATCATGCCGTCGACGGTCAGCAGCTTGCGACGTTCGGAATAGTAGTGAATCAGCGGCTCTGTCATCGCACGATAGCTCGCCAGGCGCTTCGTCAGCACCTCCGGGGTGTCATCGGTGCGCACTTCCTCGCCGCGAGCACGCGTCTCGGCGGCACGGGCTTCCACCCGCTGCAGCAACGCGCTCTCGTTGACGCGAAGCTCGATCACGGCGTCGAGCCGCATGCGTTTTTTCTTCAGGAGTTCATCCAACGCCTCGGCCTGCGGCACCGTGCGCGGAAAGCCGTCGAGGATAAATCCCTTCGCCGCGTCCGGCTGATCCAGGCGGTCAGAAATGAGTCCGATCACGATATCGTCCGGCACCAGACCGCCGCTGGCCATGATCCCCTGCGCCCTGATGCCCACCGGCGTCTGCGCTGCCACAGCCGCACGCAGCATCTCGCCGGTCGAGAGCTGGATGATGCCGTAGCGCTGAACCAGACGCTGGGCCTGTGTTCCCTTGCCGGACCCCGGCGGCCCGAGAAGTATCAGTCTCATCCTGTTCGCCCCCGACTCGGTGAGCGATCGGCCGCGCACCCTAACGTTCGACTATCCAACCAACTGCCCGATCGCCGCAAACCGCGCCCCAAGCGACTGCTCAGGCCTTAGCGGCGACGCCCCCGCAACTTCGACTTCCTGATCAGCCCCTCATACTGGTGAGCCAGCAGATAACCCTGAACCTGCGCGACAGTATCCATGGTGACGCTGACCACGATCAACAGTGACGTACCGCCGAAGTAAAACGGCACCGAAGCGTAGGAAATCAGAATTTCAGGGATCAGACAGACGATCGCAAGATAGATCGCACCGAGCACCGTGATTCGGGACAGCACGTAATCGATATATTCGGCGGTGCGCTCGCCAGGCCGAATCCCCGGAATGAAACCGCCATGCTTTTTGAGATTGTCGGCGGTTTCCGTCGGGTTGAAGACGATCGCCGTATAGAAGAACGCAAAAAACACGATCATCGCGAGATAGAAGAATAAGAACAGCGGCCGGCCGTGACCGAGCTGAGTTGTGATCCACTGAAACCACTCCGGTCCTTTGCCGGCATTGAAATTGGCAACCGTGGTCGGCAGCAGCAGCAGCGAAGAGGCAAAGATCGGCGGAATGACGCCCGAGGTGTTCAGCTTGAGCGGCAGATGCGAGGACTGGCCCTCAAACATTTTGTTGCCGACCTGGCGCTTCGGATATTGAATCAGGAGCCGCCGCTGCGCGCGCTCCATGAACACAATGAAGGCGATCACGGCGACGGCCATCACAATAACCACTAGGATGATTCCGGTGGACAGCGCGCCCTGACGACCGAGCTCCAGCATGCTGGCGAGCGCCGAGGGCAGTTCCGCAACGATGCCCGCGAGAATAATCAGCGAGATACCATTGCCGATGCCGCGCGAGGTGATCTGCTCGCCGAGCCACATCAGGAACATGGTGCCGCCGGTCAGGGTGACCGCGGTCGAAAGCCGGAAGAACAGGCCGGGATCGCTGACGACATTGCCCGCGCCCTCAAGACCGACAGCAATGCCGTATGACTGGAAAGCGGCCAGGATCACCGTCAGATAGCGGGTGTATTGGTTCAGCGTCTTGCGGCCGGCCTCGCCCTCTTTCTTCAGCGCCTCTAGCTGCGGCGACACCGTAGTCAGGAGCTGAATGATGATCGAGGCTGAAATATACGGCATGATGTTCAGCGCAAAGATCGCCATGCGGTGAATGCCGCCGCCGGCGAACATGTTGAACATGCCGAGGATGCCGCCGGCCTGGCTGCGGAATACCTGTTCCCAGATGTTGGGATCGATGCCGGGCAGCGGGATGTAGGTGCCGAGCCGGTAAACAAGCAGCGCACCCAGGGTGAACCAGATGCGCTTCTTCAGTTCATCGGCTTTTGCGAGCGCCGAGAAATTGAGGTTTGCCGCAAGTTGTTCCGCTGCTGACACCATCTTATTTGGCTTTCTCCCGCCGCCCTCGCGCTGTCATGCCCCAGTGGGCCGAGACAGCAGACGCCGGACATTATCTGGTGCTCGGCTTGTATAAGTCCATCATCCTGTCGTGCAGAATGACGCAGATGTTACGCCGCCTCGCCTTCGTCCTTCTTGGCCGGCGCCAGGATCTTCACCGCGCCGCCCGCCTTCTCCACCGCCGCGATGGCTGATTTCGAAGCGCCGTGAACCTCAACATTCAGCTTGGCCTTGAGTTCACCGCGGCCGAGCAGCCGCACGCCATCCTTGGCGCGCCTGATGACGCGGGCTTTCACCAGCGATTCGGCATTGATGGTGTCCTTGGCGTCGAGCAGCTTCGCATCAAGCGCCTGCTGAAGACGATCGAGATTCACCTCGGCAAATTCCAGCCGGAAGATGTTGTTGAAGCCGCGCTTTGGCAGCCGACGGTGCAGCGGCATCTGGCCGCCCTCGAAACCCTTGATGCGCACGCCCGATCGAGCGGTCTGGCCCTTGCCGCCGCGGCCGGCCGTCTTGCCCTTGCCTGAGCCGATGCCACGCCCAACCCGCATGCGCTTCTTGCGCGAGCCGGCATTGTCGGCGATATCGCTGAGCTTCATCGTTCGCTTCCTTCATCCGTGGAGCAATCTCGACCGAAAGCAGTTTTCGCTTCTCGGGATCGTGCCCCCATCTTGTTACTCGCCGACGACGCGGACGAGATGTTGAACTTTCGCAATCATCCCGCGAACTGCAGGGGTATCTTGCAGCTCGGTGACGCGGCCGATCTTGTTCAGCTTGAGGCCGATCAGGGTCTCGCGCTGCGAGTGGTGGCGACGGATCGCGCTGCCGGTCTGCTCGACCTTGATCGTCTTTGCGGCCTTGGCCATGGTCTTCAACTCCGTAACGCGCCAGATGCGCGGCTTGTTTATTCAGCAACCGCTTCGGCGTCGCCGCCAACCCGGCGCGCCTGCAGCGTCGATACCTTCATGGTGCGGCGCGCTGCAACCGAACGCGGCGAGTCCTGATGCTTCAGCGCATCGAAGGTCGCGCGAACCATGTTGTAGGGATTCGACGAGCCGATCGACTTGGCCACCACATCCTGGATGCCGAGCGTCTCGAACACGGCGCGCATCGGGCCACCCGCGATGATGCCGGTACCGGCCGGCGCCGCGCGCAAGTAAACCCGTCCGGCGCCGTGACGGCCGGCGATATCGTGATGCAGCGTGCGGCCCTCACGCAGTGCCACACGCGTCAAGTTGCGCTTCGCCGATTCCGTGGCCTTGCGGATCGCCTCGGGGACTTCGCGCGCCTTGCCGTGGCCAAAACCGACCCGGCCTTTTTGGTCGCCGATCACGACCAGCGCCGCAAAGCCGAAGCGCTTGCCGCCCTTGACGACCTTCGCCACACGATTGATGTGGACGAGCTTGTCAACGAACTCGCTGTCGCGTTCTTCCCGGCCGCCCCTGTGGCCGCCACCGCGCTCGCGTTCACCTGCCATGGTGTTTTCCGATCCTTAAAAGACTTGAGAGGTCAGAGCCCCTGCCCTTGTGTCCATTCATCCAGTTAGAAACTCAGTCCGCTTTCGCGCGCAGCATCCGCGAGCGCCTTGACCCGCCCGTGATAAAGATAGGCGCCGCGATCGAAAACCACTTCGGTGACGCCGTTCTTCACCGCACGTTCGGCCAGCAATTTGCCGACCGCCTTCGCTGCGTCGATGTTGGCACCGGTATTGCCGCGCTCGCGCAGTGTCTTCTCGAGCGAAGAGGCCGACGCCAGCGTCTCGCCTTTCAGGTCGTCGATGACCTGGGCGTAAATATGCTTCGACGAGCGGAACACCGACAGACGCGGCCGGCCCCCGGCGGAGCGGCGCAACGACAGCCTCACGCGTTGTTTGCGCCGGGCATTCGTAATCTTGAGTCTCGACATGACCGGCTCCGTTACTTCTTCTTGCCTTCCTTGCGGAAGATGAATTCGTCGGCGTATTTCACGCCCTTGCCCTTATAAGGCTCCGGCGGACGGTAGCTGCGGATTTCGGCCGCGACCTGGCCGACGCGCTGGCTGTCGTTGCCGACGATTACGATTTCCGTCGGCTTCGGCACCGTGATCGCGATCCCTTCCGGGATCTTGTAGACCACGTCGTGGCTGTAGCCGAGCGCGAGCTGCAGGTTCTTGCCCTGAAGCGCGGCACGGTAGCCGACGCCGGTAATCTCCAGTTTCCTCTCGAAACCCTTGGTGACGCCGGCAACCAGATTCGCCACCTGCGCGCGCGCGGTGCCGTACATCGCCTGCGCGCGGTTGGTCTTGACCCTGGGTGCGACTTTGACCTCGCCATTTTCGAACTTCACCTCGACGTCGTCGTGTACGACGAATTGAAGCTGGCCCTTCGGCCCTTTCATCTTGACGGTCTGTCCCTCGACCGACGCGGTGACGCCCGACGGTACCGTTACAGGCCGCTTGCCAATCCGTGACATGCTGATCCCTTTCTCAGAACACCGTGAAGAGAATTTCGCCGCCCACGTTCGCGTCCCGCGCTTGGTGGTCGGCCATAATTCCCTTCGGCGTCGATAACACCGAAATTCCAAGACCGTTGTTCACGCGCGGCAGGCTCTTCACCGAGGCATAAACCCGCCGCCCCGGTTTCGACACCCGCTCGATCTCGCGAATAACCGGCTCGCCGTCGAAATACTTCAGTTCGATCTCAAGCTCGCTACGGCCGGAAGCATGCTCGACGCTGGCGTAGCCGCGGATATAGCCTTCGGACTTGAGCACCTCGAGCACGCTGGCGCGCATCTTGGAGCCCGGCGTAGAGACCTTGGACTTGGCGCGCATCTGCGCGTTGCGGATGCGGGTGATGAGATCGCTGATCGGATCGTGCGTTGACATCTGACGATCCTCCTTACCAGCTCGACTTCACGAGCCCGGGAACCAGGCCCTTGGAGCCGAGTTCGCGCAGCGCGATGCGGCTGAGCTTGTTTTTGCGATAATTCGAGCGCGGGCGTCCGGTCATTTCGCAGCGGTTGCGGATGCGGGTTGCCGACGAATTGCGCGGCATCTCGGCAAGCTTCAGCGTCGCCGCGAACCGCTCCTCCATCGGCTTCTTTCTGTCCGCGATGATCGCCTTCAGCTTCGCGCGCCTTGGGGCGGCGTTCTTCGTCATCCGCTTGCGCCGGTTGTTCTTCTCGATCGAACTCTTCTTTGCCATGCTTGGCTCCTGGGTTTCCGCGTTTGAGAGGCCTGTCAGCGTCTCACTGCCGGAACGGGAAATTGAATGCGGTCAACAAGGCGCGCGCCTCGTCGTCAGTGCGGGCGGTGGTGCATACCGTCACGTCCATGCCCCACGTTTCCCCGGCCTTGTCGAAGTCGATTTCGGGGAAAATGATGTGTTCCTTGATGCCGAGCGAATAATTGCCCCGGCCATCGAAACTCTTCGGGTTCAGCCCGCGGAAGTCGCGCACGCGCGGCAGCGCAACGTTCACCAGGCGGTCGACGAACTCGTACATCTTGGCTTTGCGCAGCGTCACCTTGCAGCCGATCGGCTGGTTTTCACGTAGCTTGTAGGTCGCGATCGCGACGCGCGAATAGGTCACAACCGCCTTCTGGCCAGCGATCAGCGACAGATCGGCTGCCGCCAGCTCGGCTTTTTTGCGGTCGTTAACCGCCTCGCCGATGCCCATGTTGAGCACGACCTTGTCCAGCCGCGGCACTTGCATGACGTTACGATAGCCGAACTGCTCGCTCAGCTTGCCACGGATGCTCTGGTCATATTCCGCGCGCAGGCGCGGGACGTATGCGGTTTCAGCCATCGATCTCTGCTCCCGTGCGTTTGGCAACGCGTACCTTCTTGCCATCCGCATGAATCTTGAAGCCCACGCGGGTCGCCTTGCCGTCCTTGCCGACGATCGCGATGTTGGACAGGTGGATTGGCGACTCCTTTGAAATGATGCCGCCCTCCTGCGCCTGGCTCTGCTTCTGGTGACGCTTGACGAGGTTGACGCCGCGCACCAGCGCCTTGTGGTCGTCGGGACGCACCTCGAACACCTCGCCGGTACGGCCCTTGTCGCGGCCGGACAGCACGATGACCTTGTCGCCTTTCCGGATCTTGGCAGCCATTACAGCACCTCCGGCGCAAGCGAGATGATCTTCATGTGGTTCCTGGCGCGCAGCTCGCGCGGCACCGGCCCGAAAATGCGGGTGCCAACCGGCTCCGACTGATTGTTGATCAGCACGGCGGCGTTGCGGTCGAAACGGATGACGGAACCATCGGCGCGGCGGATGTCCTTGCGAACCCGCACCACCACCGCCTTCATGACGTCGCCCTTCTTCACCTTGCCGCGCGGAATTGCTTCCTTGATCGACACCACAATGGTGTCGCCCACGGTGGCATAGCGGCGCTTGGAGCCCCCAAGCACCTTGATGCACATGACACGGCGTGCGCCTGAATTGTCGGCCACGTCGAGGTTGGTCTGCATCTGAATCATTGATGCACCTCGTCCTCTTTCTGATGCGCAAAGTTGCGCCTAAATTATCCCGAATGTCCGTTCGGCGATGCCGAACCGACCTCAGGCCGTTTTCTTCTGTTCGCCCCGGACCACGGTCCAGCGCTTCAACTTCGAGATCGGCTTGCTCTCCTCGATCCACACCATGTCGCCCGGCTTGAACTCGTTGTTCTCATCGTGCGCGTGATAGTTCTTCGAGCGGCGAATCGTCTTCTTGTAGATCGGATGGGTGAAGCGGCGATCGACGCGCACCACAACCGTCTTGGCCTGCTTGTCGCTGACGACCACGCCCTGAAGCGTACGTTTTGGCATTTTAAGCCCCTTACTTCTTCTTCGCGCGCTGCTGCGCGGCAATGGTCTTGATGCGGGCGATATCGCGGCGCGCTTCACGCAAGCGGGAGGTGTTCTCCAACTGCCCCGTGGCGCGCTGAAAGCGCAGGTTAAAGCGTTCCTTTTTCAGATTGAGGACGGCGTCGTCCATCTGATCGGGGCTCATCGCACGGATATCGGAGGTTTTCATCTCGGCCATGACCACTTCCCTATTCCGCGATGCGCGCAACGAAGCGCGTCTTGATCGGCAGTTTGGCGGCCGCGAGCGACAGGGCTTCTTTCGCCGTCTGCACCGTGACGCCATCGATTTCGAAAATCACGCGGCCCGGTTTCACCCGCGCCACCCATAATTCCGGGGTGCCCTTGCCGGAGCCCATGCGCACTTCGGCGGGCTTCTTGGATACCGGGACGTCCGGGAAGATGCGGATCCAGACCCGGCCGGCGCGCTTCATGTGCCGGGTCAGCGCGCGGCGCGCGGCTTCGATCTGACGCGCGGTGATCCGCTCGGGGGCCATCGCCTTCAGGCCGAACTGACCGAACGACAACGACGCGCCCGAGGTCGCGGTGCCGTGGATCCGGCCCTTATGCGCCTTCCGGAACTTCGTTTTCTTTGGTTGCATCATGGCTTACGCCCTCAAACCTTCTCAAAATCGCTTCAAGCGGCGTCGCGACGCGGCCGCGCAGTGTCGCCCTCAGCCATTTTCTTGTCCTGGGCCATCGGGTCGTGCTCAAGGATTTCACCTTTGAAAATCCAGACCTTGACGCCGCAGGTGCCGAACGTGGTGAACGCGGTCGCCACCCCGTAGTCGATGTCCGCGCGAAGCGTATGCAATGGCACGCGGCCTTCGCGATACCACTCCATCCGCGCGATTTCGGCGCCGCCGAGACGGCCCGAGCAGTTGATACGAATGCCTTCGGCGCCGAGCCGCATCGCCGATTGCACCGCGCGCTTCATGGCGCGGCGGAACGCGACACGACGCTCGAGCTGTTGCGCGATCGATTCGGCAACCAGCGTGGCGTCCAGTTCGGGCTTGCGGATCTCGACGATGTTGATGACGACGTCAGAAGCGGTGATGTCGGCAACCCGCTTGCGCAGCTTGTCGATGTCAGCGCCCTTCTTTCCGATCACGACGCCGGGACGAGCCGAATGGATCGTCACCCGGCACTTCTTGTGCGGACGCTCGATCACGATCCTGGCCACCGCCGCCTGCTTCAGCTCCTTGTGGAGGACCTCGCGGATTTTGACATCCTCGTGCAGCAGCTTGCCGTATTCGTTCTTGCCGGCGAACCAACGGGAATCCCACGTCCGGTTAATGCCGAGACGCAGCCCGATTGGATTGATCTTCTGACCCATCGCTCTCTCCCGCGCCCTGTTAAGCGCTCGCCTCGACCTGACGAACGACGATCGTCAGCTGCGAGAATGGTTTAAAGACACGGCCCGAGCGGCCACGGCCGCGCGGTGCGAAACGCTTCATCACGATGCCGTTGCCGACATGCGCCTCGGACACAATCAGATCGTCGACGTCGAGGTCATGATTGTTCTCGGCGTTTGCGATCGCCGATTCCAGGCACTTCTTGACGTCGACCGCGATGCGCTTGCGCGAAAACTGCAGGTCGGCGAGCGCGGCCGAAGCCTTTCGGCCGCGGATAAGCTGCGCGACAAGATTGAGCTTCTGCGGGCTCACGCGCAGCATCCGGGCGACTGCCTTGGCCTCGTTGTCCGGGAGGATCCGTTCGCGCTTTGGTTTGCTCATCGCTCAGTCCTCAAGCCTTCTTGGCTTTCTTGTCGCCAGAATGGCCGTGGAAGGTCCGGGTCGGCGAGAACTCGCCGAACTTGTGGCCCACCATTTCCTCGTTGACCGATACCGGCACATGCTTCTGGCCGTTGTAGACGCCAAACACCAATCCGACGAATTGCGGCAGAATGGTCGAGCGGCGGCTCCAGATCTTGATGACGTCATGACGGCCGGACGCGCGCGCGGCATCTGCCTTCTTGAGCAGAGAGCCTTCGACGAACGGGCCTTTCCAGACTGAACGAACCATGTCCGGCGTTCCTTACTTCTTCCGCTTGTGGCGGCTGATGAGAATGAATCGATTGGTCGACTTGTTCGAACGGGTTTTCTTGCCCTTGGTGGGCTTGCCCCATGGGGTCACCGGATGACGGCCGCCGGAGGTGCGGCCTTCGCCGCCGCCGTGCGGATGATCGACCGGGTTCATGGAGACGCCGCGATTATGAGGCTTGCGGCCAAGCCAGCGATTACGACCGGCCTTTCCGATCGAGATGTTCATGTGGTCCGGGTTCGATACCGCGCCAATCGTGCCGGTGCAGCGGCCGTGGACCAGGCGCTGCTCGCCCGAATTCAGGCGGATAATTACGTAATCCTGGTCGCGGCCGACGAGCTGGGCATAGGTGCCGGCGGAACGCGCGAGCTGGCCGCCCTTTCCGATCTTCAATTCCACATTATGAATGATGGTGCCGATCGGCATGTTGCCGAGCGGCATCACATTGCCCGGCTTCACGTCCACATGGTTGCCGGCGATCACGCTGTCGCCGACGGCCAGGCGCTGCGGCGCGAGGATATAGGCCTGGGTGCCGTCGGTATATTTCAGGAGCGCAATGAACGCGGTCCGGTTCGGATCATATTCTAGCCGCTCGACGGTCGCAGGCATATCGACCTTGGTGCGCTTGAAATCGATCACGCGATACGACTGCTTGTGGCCGCCGCCGCGGAAACGCACGACCATGCGGCCGGTGTTATTGCGACCGCCCGAGGAATGCTTGCCCTCGGTCAGCGCCTTGACCGGCTTGCCCTTGTAGAGCGCCGAACGATCGACCATCACCAGCTGGCGCTGGCCTGGTGTCGTCGGGTTGAATGTTTTCAGTGCCATGGTCGTATCGCCTTATAGCCCGGTGGTGACGTCGATGCGGTGGCCCTCTTCGAGGGTCACGATCGCGCGCTTCACGTCCGACTGCGAACCGAAATTGCCGCGGAACACCTTGGTCTTGCCCTTACGGACGAGGGTGTTCACGCTCTTTACCTTGACGTCGAACAGCTTCTCGACGGCTTCCTTGATCTGCGGCTTGGTGGCCTTGCTCGCGACCTTGAACAGGACCTTGTTGTGTTCGGAGGCAAGCGTCGCCTTTTCGGTCACGACCGGAGAAACGATGATGTCGTAATAGCGCGGATCGATATTCTTCATTTGAACCGCGCCTCCAACGCATCGACCGCCGCCTTGGTCAGCACCAGCTTCTGGCGACGCAGAATGTCGTAGACGTTGATGCCCTGGATCGGCAGCACGTCGATATTCGGAATGTTGCGCGCGGCGGTGGCGAAGCCGTTGTTGAGCTCGGCGCCATCGATGATCAGCGCATTGGTCAATCCGAGACCTGAGAAATGTCCGATCAGCGCCTTGGTCTTGGCCGCATCGAGCTTCGCCGATTCGATCACGACCAGGCCGCCGTCCTTTGCCTTGGCCGAAAGCGCATGGCGAAGCGCCAGGGCGCGAACCTTCTTTGGCAGGTCAATCGCGTGCGAACGCACGACCGGGCCGAACGCGCGGCCACCACCGCGGAACTGCGGCACACGGGCCGAGCCGTGACGCGCGCCGCCGGTGCCCTTCTGCTTGTACATCTTCTTGCCGGTGCGCCAGACGTCCGCGCGGCCCTGGGCCTTGTGGGTCCCGGCCTGGCGCTTGGCCAACTGCCATTGCACGCAGCGCTGAATGATATCCTTGCGCGGCTCGAGCCCGAAAATTTCGTCTGAAAGCTGAACCGAACCGGCCGCCTTGCCCTCAAGGGTTGTGACTTTCAATTCCATCTCACGCGCCCTCCTGCTCGGCAGGAGCTGACGCCGCCTGCTCACCGCCGCCATCGGCCAGGCGGAACTTGCCAGGCTTCGGCGCGTCTTTCGGCAATGCCTTCTTCACGGCATCGCGCACCGCGATCCATCCCCCCTTGGAGCCCGGCACCGCGCCCTCGACGAGGATCAGGCCGCGCGCAACGTCTGTCTGCACCACGCGCAGATTGAGCGTCGTGATGCGGTCGACGCCCATGTGGCCCGGCATCTTCTTGTTGTTGAAAGTCTTGCCCGGATCCTGGCGTCCTCCGGTCGAACCGATCGACCGATGCGATACCGAGACGCCGTGGGTGGCGCGAAGCCCGCCGAAATTCCAGCGCTTCATGCCGCCGGCAAATCCCTTACCAACGGAAGTACCGGTGACGTCGACGAATTGGCCGACGACGAAATGATCGGCCTGAATCTCAGCGCCGACCGGGATCAGCGCGTCTTCCGATACCCGGAATTCGGCCACTTTCCGCTTGGGCTCGACCTTGGCGACGGCGAACTGGCCGCGTTCGGCCTTTGGCAGATAGACGGTCTTGCGCGTGCCCGAACCGAGCTGCAGCGCGACATAACCGTTCTTCTCGGTCGTGCGGTGGCCCAACACCTGGCAGTTGCCCAGCTTCAGCACGGTCACGGGGATATGTTCACCGGCCTCTGTAAAGACCCGCGTCATCCCGACCTTTTGTGCGATCACTCCGGAGCGCATCGGCGTGCTTCCTGTTCTTTCTGTCCGCTTGTCTTCGGACGGGAGCTAAAAGTTAGAGCTTGATTTCGACGTCAACACCCGCGGCGAGATCGAGCTTCATCAGCGCGTCCACGGTCTGCGGGGTCGGATCGACAATGTCGAGAAGGCGCTTGTGCGTGCGCATCTCGAATTGCTCGCGGCTCTTTTTGTCAACGTGCGGCGAACGGTTGACGGTGAACTTCTCGATGCGGGTCGGCAGCGGAATGGGTCCGCGAACCTGAGCACCGGTCCGTTTCGCCGTGTTTACGATCTCGCGCGTCGAGGAATCGAGAATTCGATGATCGAACGCCTTGAGACGTATGCGAATATTCTGGCCGTTCATTGCCATTATCTCTCTGTTCCGTCACGGCCGGGCTTGTCCCGGCATCCACGTCTAAAAAAGAAGTCGTGGATGCCCGGCACAAAGCCGGGCACGACGACGGATGGTTTCTTACTCGATGATGCTGGCGACGACGCCGGCACCGACGGTGCGGCCGCCCTCGCGGATGGCGAAGCGAAGCTTTTCTTCCATCGCGATCGGCACGATCAGGTGCACTTCCATCGCGATGTTGTCACCCGGCATCACCATCTCGGTGCCTTCCGGCAGATGCACGACACCGGTCACGTCGGTGGTGCGGAAGTAGAACTGCGGGCGGTAGTTGGTGAAGAACGGGGTATGACGTCCGCCCTCTTCCTTGGTAAGGATGTAAGCCTCGGCCTTGAACTTGGTGTGCGGCTTCACCGAACCTGGCTTGCACAGAACCTGACCGCGCTCGACTTCCTCGCGCTTGGTGCCGCGCAGCAGCGCGCCAATGTTGTCGCCGGCCTGACCCTGATCGAGCAGCTTGCGGAACATCTCGACGCCGGTGACGATGGTTTTCTGGGTTTCGCGAAGGCCGACGATCTCGATTTCCTCCCCGACCTTGACCACGCCGCGCTCGACGCGACCGGTCACCACGGTGCCGCGGCCTGAGATCGAGAACACGTCTTCCACCGGCATCAGGAACGGCTGGTCGATCGGACGCTCCGGCTGCGGAATGTACTCGTCGACGCTCTTCATCAGCTCGAGGATTGAGTCGTGACCGAGCTTCTTGTCCTTGTCTTCGAGTGCCGCCAGAGCCGAACCCTTGATGATCGGGATCTTGTCGCCTGGGAAATCATACTTGGAGAGCAATTCGCGGACTTCCAGCTCAACGAGCTCGAGCAGTTCCGGATCGTCTACCATATCGCACTTGTTGAGGTACACGACCAGCGCGGGAACGCCGACTTGGCGCGCCAGCAGGATGTGCTCGCGGGTCTGCGGCATCGGGCCGTCGGCCGCCGAAACCACCAGGATCGCGCCGTCCATCTGCGCCGCACCGGTGATCATGTTTTTCACGTAGTCGGCGTGACCCGGGCAATCGACGTGGGCGTAGTGCCGGTTCTTGGTCTCGTATTCGACGTGGGCGGTCGAAATCGTGATGCCGCGCGCCTTCTCTTCCGGCGCCTTGTCGATCTGATCGTATGCGGTGAACGTCGCACCGCCGGTTTCCGCCAGCACCTTGGTGATCGCCGCTGTAAGCGACGTCTTGCCATGGTCGACGTGACCGATCGTTCCGATATTGCAGTGCGGTTTAGTACGTTCAAACTTTACTTTG
>Ga0209474_10001991_pt1 | contig 19230 bp, 23 predicted proteins | sample GraSoiAngelo_145_FD_185902 | JGI IMG/M metagenome (GOLD analysis project Ga0209474, IMG submission 185902) | Grasslands soil microbial communities from the Angelo Coastal Reserve, California, USA - 14_1009_05_20cm (SPAdes) (version 2) | ecosystem: Environmental > Terrestrial > Soil > Grasslands... | reverse complement strand
TTCGGGCCGACCGCCTGGGCGGAGCCCGCGAACGCCGTTGGAAGGACGAGGACCAAGACAGCGAACAGCCACCGAGATCTCATGCCGAACCTCCCCTCCCGGCCGCTTGAACGTTGCTGCCCGTCGTCGGGCAGACGGCCGGAGCGGGAAGCCTCGCAAATTCCGCCCGCGAACGTCGGCTCGATGACTAGGGACGGCGGGCGAGATCGAGCCCGAGCCAGCCTCCGACGACCCCTCCGCCGGCGGCGAACGCGATCGAGACCCAGCCTGCCGTTCCCGCGGCGGCGGTCGCTGCGGCGCCGACGAGGAGGGCGGCCGTCGCGGCGGCGAGGGAGAGCCTGCGGCCGGCCCGCCCGATCGCCTGCTCGATTCCCTCGGAGCCGAGGAAGTCGACCTGGAGCTTCGGCCCCGGGCGGGCGCCTGTCGCGCGCTCGACCGCCTCGACGAACCGGACGAGCCGCAGCCTGAGCTTCTGCCCCTCGTAGTAGAGGTGCTGCGGATCGGCGCCGCGGATCAGCCGGTCGCGCACGTTGCGGAGGAGGAAGTCGCCGACCACGCGAAACGGGTCGAGCAGCGGATCGAGCTCGGCGATCGCCAGCTGGACCTGCCCGAACGCCTTGCCGCTCAGCGCGAGCGAAGCGGGCAGGCGCAGGCCGTGCCGGCTCGCGATCCGGATCATGCCCTCGAGCATCGGCCCGATCTGGATCTCGCGGAGCGAGCCGACCTGGAAGCGCTCGATGAACTCGGCGAACTCGTGCTCGAGCGCGTCCAGGTCGAGGTCGGCCCGCCGCTCCTCGCCGGCGAGCATGAGCACCGCCTCCGAGAGGAACTTCGGGTCGTTCCGCGCGAACGCGAGCATGAGCACGATCAGGAGCTCCCGCAGCTCGGGCCCGAGCTCGCCCACCATGCCGAGGTCGAGCAGCACGATCCGCTCCCCCGTCCAGAGCAGGTTGCCCGGATGCGGGTCGGCGTGGAAGAAGCCCTCGACGAGGATCTGACGGTAGAACGCCTCGAGCAGCTGCCGCGCGGCCTCGCGCCGCTCCGGGCTCTCCTCGGACCTGCGGATCGGGACCCCGTCGACGTACTCGAGCACGAGCAGCCGCGACGTCGAGAGCTCGTGGTAGACGTCGGGGACGCCTAGCCTGTCGTACGGCGCGAGCAGATCGCGCATCCGGTCGACGCTCACGGCCTCCTGGAGAAAGTCGAGCTCCCGGCGGAGCGACTCGGACAGGTGGCGCACGAGCGCGGGGATGTCGACGGTTCCGCGCAGCGCCTCGCGCTCGAGCGCCTTCTCGGCGAAGAGCTCGAGCAGACCGAGGTCGCGCATGATCTCCTCCTGCGCGGTCGGCCGCTGCACCTTGACGACGACGCGCTCCCCGCCCTCGAGCGTCGCGACGTGGACCTGGCCGATCGTCCCGGCGGCGAGGGGCTCCGGCTCGATCGAGGCGAAGACGTCCTCCCACGGAACCCCGAGCTCCTGCTCCATGACGCGGACGACCTCTTCCTCCGTCAGCGGCGCGACCGAGTCCTGGAGCTTCGCCAGCTCATCCGCCAGCTCGGGCGAGATCAGGTCCGGCCGGGTCGAGAGAATCTGGCCGAGCTTCGCGAACGTCGGCCCGAGCTGCTCGAGCGCGTGACGCAGCCGGGTCGCGCGTTCCTCGATCGTCGCGGCCGAGCGCACGTCGAGCCCGAAGCGCGCGAGCACGCGCCCGATCTCGGCTGCACGGCCGAGCAGGCGCTCCCCCGACGGCTCGGCGGCAGGCTCCGGGACCGCGCCGTCGGTCGTGTTGACGATGACGACGGTGCAGCGGGCGCTGTGCGAGACGCGGTTCGGGACGTTGCCGAGCAGGAACTCCTTTCGCCCGCCCATGCCTGCGTTCCCGACGACGAGCACGTCCGCTGCCTCCTCCTCGGCCGCGCGGACGATCGCGCCCGCCACGTCGGGGTCGATCCGCAGCGACGCCCTCGCCGCCGGATAGGCATTCGCATCAACCCGCAGAGCCTCCTCCGCCCCGTGCTGCGCTTCCGGCAGGACCTGGAGCAGGACGAGCTCGCCGTCGAACCGGCGCGCCAGGTCGGCCGCCCACGCCACCGCGTGCTGCGCGGTTTCGGAGCGGTCGGTGGCGACGACGACTTTCACGGTACGAGGTCGCCGTAATCCAACACCACGGCCGACGTGACCGGAAGCGCCCGCCGCGGCGCTCCCGGGTCGGCACGTCTAGTGGATGTGCAGGTTGATCCCCAGCAAGAGCAGCGGCCACAGGAGGACCGCCAGCACTGCCGAGGCGATGGTCTTCACCGTCTGCAGATGCTCGAAGTAGTGATGCGTGGCCGCGATGGCGACTCCGGCGACGAGATAGACGACGCCCAAGAGGCCGATTCGCGGTCGCGCCGGGGCGGCTGTGCGGGCGTACATGATCGGCTCCTTCCGTTCTTTAAGCCTGTTCGACCTTTGTTCTGTCCCCTATTCATATGGCTCGTACACCAGGTCAGCGCGAGGCCGCTTCCTGCCGCTGCTCGCGATCGCCCTGCTCCTCGCCGCTGTCCTCGTCGTGCTCGGTCGGGCGCGCCTTGTACTCGAGGCCCTTCGCGTCGCCGAGCTCCACGTACGCCTTGAAGCGCGCGAGATCGGCCTGGACGGCGCGCTTCACGAACCGCAGGCCCGACGCCATCTTCTCGATCATCCCCTGCGGGACGAAGTCGATCGTGACCATCACGCGCGTCAGGTTCTCGTCAAGCTTGTGGAAGGTCACGACGCCGGCGTGCGACATCCCGGAGGTGGTCTTCCAGGCGACGCGGCGGTTCTTGCGCCGGTCGGTGACCTCGCCCTCCCAGTGGCGCTTGCTGAACCAGATCTTCTCGTCCCACGAGACCTTCCCGTCCTCCTGCTTCACGTTCAGGACGCGGTGCATGAACTTCGGGAACTCCTCGAACTTCGTCCACTGCTCGTAGGTCTTGTCGATCGGTGCGGCAACGTCGGTCCAGCGCTGGATCGGCAGCCGGCGGGTCTTCTTCGGGCTGCCCGCGCCGCCTCCCCCGCCGACGACTTTCGAGGCGAGCTTGCCGACTCCGCCGGCGCCGGCCAAGCCCTTCTTCGCTCCCTCGGCCCCGTGGCTCCCGACGTTCTCGGCCTCGTCCTCGACGGCGTCCTTCGCCTCCGAGGCGCCCTGCCGAGCGCCGTACGCCAGCGCCGCCGCGGCCGTCGCCGCGGCCGGGATGACCACCTCTTTCGTCATGAGCGTCGACAGAAGCGACTTCGCTCCCCCCGCGCCCTCGCCGTTCTGGTTGTCCTCAGCCATCGGTCGGCCCCTTTCGTTTGCTTGCTCGAAGGCGTTCCGGCGGCGTCCCCTCCATAAACCTGGCGAGGCATGATTCAAAAGCCCACGGATGGAAATACGCCGGTCGCCCATGGCGATCGCCACCCACGGCACCGCGAGCAACTACCTGCAGCGCGCCCCGAGCCCGAGCGGCCTCGCGGACGTCGTCGACCTGATCCTCGACAAGGGACTCGTGATCGACGCGTACGTCCGCGTCGCGGTGATCGGCATCGAGCTCGTCACGATCGACGCCAGGATCGTGATCGCGAGCGTCGACACCTACCTCCGCTTCGCCGAGGCCGTCAACCGCCTCGACCTCAACGAGACCGAGCTCTCCGGGCTTCCGGAGCTCCAGGAGAAGGGCGCCGAGAAGGAGACGGAAGGTGCGATCGAGGGAGTCGAGAACAAGCTCCTGCCCGGCGAGCCCGATTCGGCCTTGCGGACGGCCGCGAAAGGGGCCGCCGCGGCGGCCGCGATCGGCGCCGCCGCGGCGGCAGCGCGGGAGGTCGCGCACCGCTTCGGCCACGACGGCGACCGGTCCTCGTAGCCGGCCGCTCGGCCGGCATTTGTTTCAGGAACCGAGCCCCTGGCGACACGGACCTGTGGAAAAAGACGGAGGTGAAGCAGTGAGCGCCGTGACGGACGCGAAGGACAAGGTGAAGGACCTGGGCTCCGGGGAGAGCAGGAAGGACTCGCTCGTGAAGAAGATCTTCGTGCCGCTCGCGGCGAGCGCCGCGAGCGCCGCGGCTGCGTACGCCGTGCGCAAGATTCCCGCCTTCGTGCAGGAGAAGGTCGTGCCGAAGCTCAAGGGCAGCACGCCCTCGGGCTCGGCGGGCGACGTGCTGTCGAAGGCGAAGGACGCCGTCGGCGAGACGGTGTCGAGCGTCGCCGATCGAGTCGGCGAGCTTCGCGACAACGTGTCCGGCGGCTCGCGATCGCCGGCTCCGTCGCTCTCGAGCAAGGAGCTCGACGAGCTGGAGCGCCGGCGCAAGGAACGAGCCAAGCATCGAGCCGAGCGCCGGAAGGCGCTGTCGGCCTAGGAGGAGACGATGGCCATCGCGACTCACGGCACCGCCAGCAACTACCTGCAGCGCGCCCCGAGCCCGAGCGGCCTCGCGGACGTCGTCGACCTGATCCTCGACAAGGGGCTCGTGATCGACGCGTACGTCCGGGTCGCCGTGATCGGCATCGAGCTCGTCACGATCGACGCCAGGATCGTGATCGCCAGCGTCGACACCTACCTCCGCTTCGCCGAGGCCGTCAACCGCCTCGACCTCACCCAGACCGAGAAGGCGGGCATCGAGGAGTTGCGAGGCGACGGCTCCGACGGCAAGGCGAAGGGCATCGCCAAAGGGGCCAAGGAGGCGTTCTCGCGCGACGACGAGAAGGAGCGCGCGGGCGCCGGACGGGACTAGCGGGACATGACGGTGCGGGAGCAGCCGGAGGTCGAGGAACGAGACCGGCCGGCGGCGGGCGTCGTCGTCTACGGCGTCGTCCGGCCGCGGGTCGCGGTCGACGGTGCCGCCGAGGGCGTCGCGGGCGCTCCGGTGGACCTTGTCGCGGCCGGAAAGACCGCCGCGCTCGTCAGCGACGTCGAGACGCTCGACCTACGCGCGACCCGCCGCGATCTCCTAGCGCACTCGCGCGTGCTCGAGAAGGCGCTCACATCGAGCCCGGTCCTGCCGCTTCGCTTCGGGATCGTCTTCCGCGACCGCGAGTCGGTGATCTCGGAGCTCCTCGTCCCGCGCCGGGCAGAGCTCGAGTCGCTGCTCTCGCGGCTCGAGGGGCTGGTCGAGCTCCGCGTCAAGGCCTTCTACGTCGAGGACGAGGTCCTTCGCGACGTGGTCGCGAGCGACGCGTCGCTCGGACGCCTCGCGGCGGCCACGCGCGACCTACCCGACGGCGTTCCGCACCCCGACCGGCTGCGGCTCGGCGAGGCGGTCGCGTACGCGGTCGAGCGCGAGCGGCGCTCCGACGCGGACGCGATCCTCGACCGGCTCCGCCCGCTCGCGAGGGACGTAGCCGTCGAGCCGGACCCACCGGCCGGCTACGTCATGACCGCATCGTTCCTCGTCGACCGCGATCGCGTCGGCGCGTTCGACGGCGCGATGGACGACCTCGCGCGCCGCTCCGCCCGCAGGCTCCGCTTCAAGTACGTGGGCCCGCTGCCCCCTCACAGCTTCGTCTCCTTCGAGACCTGATGGGACTCTTCACCGGACTCCTGACGCTGCCGCTCGCACCGATCCGCGGGACGATCTGGATCGCGGAGCGGCTCGCCGAGCAGGCAGCGCTCGAGCTGGACGAAGAGCGCCAGATCCGCAGCCTCTTGGCCGAGGCTGAGCTGCGGCACGAGCTCGGCGAGCTGAGCGACGACGAGCTCGAGCAGATCGAGGACGAGCTCCTCGAGCAACTGCAGCAGATCGGCGAGCTCGATGCGGCAGACTGGAGGGCCTGATGGCTCCGACCGATCGAGAAGCAGCGCAGCGACAACGGGCGGATCGGCGGCGGAAGCGCCGCACGGACGCCCCGAAGGACGAGGAGCGCCACTCGGAATCGACCGACGGCTCGAGCGACGCCGGGGAGCTGCTCCAGGGAGTCCGCGAAGCCGGCAAGACGGCCGTGGCGGCGGCGACAGTCGGGGCGGCGATGGCCGCCGTGCGGGCGATCGCGGAGCGCCCGCGCGAGAAGCCGACAGAGGAGCGGCAGGACGAGCCGGTAGAGCAGCGATCCGAGGCGGACGTGCCGGACGAGCAACCTGCGCCGCCGCCAAAGCCGAGCGACCGCGACGAGCCGCGTGACCACGACGAGGCGCCGAGCGCGCCCCGAGGGCCGGCGCCCGACCCGCAGCGCCTGGTGACGGCGGCGCGAACGCACCTCGCAGATCTCCTCGGCAAGGAAGCCGATTCGGTCACAGGCCTCGAGCCCTCGGACGACGGCTGGCTCGTGACGCTCGAGGTCGTCGAGGTCTCTCGGATTCCGGCGTCGACCGACGTCCTCGCGACGTACGAGGTCGTGCTCGACGACGACGCGAAGCTCGTCCGCTACCGCCGCGGCGGCAGGTACTACAGATCGCAGGCGGAAGGCGGCGACTGGCGATGACGCAGGGAGACCGCTCGCTCAGCCGGCGAATCGACTCTTCCCCCGCGCAGCGGGGCGGCGTCGCGCCCGCTCAGCTCGCGGACGTCCTCGAGCGCGTGCTCGACAAGGGGATCGTCGTCGCGGGCGACATCAAGATCAACCTGCTCGACATCGAGCTGCTGACGATCAGGCTCCGCCTGCTGATCGCATCGGCCGACAAGGCCAAGGAGATGGGGATCAATTGGTGGGAAGGCGATCCCTTCCTCAAGCGTGGAGACCAGAACGGCGCGCTCGAGGAACGGCTGCGCAGGCTCGAGGCGGCGGCCGGGCTCGAGCGCGGTTCCGAGCGCTCCGAGGAGTGACCGACCCTCGCGCGCCGTCGACCGGGACGGCCTACTACACCTACGGAGTCGTCCCGCTCGACTTCCCTGCCGGCGCCCTCGAGGGAGCGCAAGGCGTGGGCGCGCGCCCGGTGGAGCTCGTCGGGGGCGACGCAGTCGCCGCCCTCACGAGCCTCGTCTCCCTCGACGAGTTCGGCGAGGAGCCCCTGCACGCGAACCTGAACGACCGCGAGTGGCTGGAGCGAACCGCTCGCGCCCACGAGGACGTGCTCGAGCGGGCGCTCTCGGCCGCGCCGGTGATCCCGTTTCGCCTCTGCACGGTCTACCGCGGCCGCGACCAGGTGCTCGACCTGCTCTCGGAGCGGGGCGCGACGTTCGCCGGGCTCCTCGACCGGCTCCGAGGCACCGTCGAGCTCGGAGTGAAGGCGTATCTCGACCGCGCGCGCTTCCTCGAGGCGGCCGGAGCGGCGCCCGCGCCGGCGTCGCCTTCCGGGCGCGAGTACATGCTCCGCCGCCAGCGCGAGCGAACCCTCGACGAGGAGCGAGAGCAGTTCAAGGCGGAGTGCGCGCGCTCGAGCCACGAGCGGCTGGCCGCCGTGGCCCTGGCCGCGCAGGCGAACCCGCCGCAGCCGCCGGAGGTCTCCGGCCGGACCGACGAGATGCTGCTGAACGGCGCCTACCTCGTCGAAGCCGCGGACGGACCGCTCGCCGAAGCCGTCGCCGAGCTGGAGGGCGCCTACGGGCCGCGCGGCGTGTCGTACGAGCTCACGGGGCCGTGGCCGCCCTACAACTTCGTGCCACGCGACCTCGCGGAGACGTGAGCGAGTCGCCCGACCGCCCGCTCGAGCAGCAGATCACGCTGCTCGAGCTCGTCGACCGCGTCCTGAACAAGGGGGTCGTCCTGAGCGGCGACATCACGCTCTCGGTCGCGGACGTCGACCTCGTCTACGTCGGTCTGCGCGTCCTGCTGGCCTCGGTCGGGACGCTCGAGCGGCTCCACGAGGGGCCATGATCCACCTGTACGCGATCGCGGAGGGCCTGGGCGAGCTGCCGGCCGTCGAGGGCATCGGCGGCGCCGAGCTCCGGCCCCGCGCGCTCGACGACCTCGAGCTCGTCGTCTCCGAGCACGACGGAGCCGAGCTCGAGCCCACCGAGGAGGCAGTGCTCGCGCACGCACGCGTCGTCGACGCCCTCGCAGCCGCGAGCAGCGCGCTCCTGCCGGCCCGGTTCACGCGCACCTTCGAGGACGAGGCCGCTCTCGACTCGGCCGTTCGCGGCCAGCTCGACGACCTGCGCCGAGCTCTGTCGCGCGTCCGCGGGCGCGTCGAGCTCGGCCTGCGCGTCATCGGCGCGAGCGAAGACGCGCAGCCCGAGGCCGCCTCCGGACGCGCGTACATGGAGGCGCGCCTCGAGGCGGTCGCACGAGCCGAGGGGCTCGCGAACGACCTCCACGAGCCGCTCGCAGCGCTTGCCGTGGAGAGCACGCACTCGATCACCGCGAAGCCGCGACTCCTCGTGAGCGCCGCCTATCTCGTCGACGCGGACGATGTCGAGGGCTTCCGCGGCAAGGTGGCCGAGCTCGAGCGCGCGCACCCCGAGCTCACGTTCGTCTGCACCGGCCCGTGGCCCCCCTACAGCTTCGCGAGCCCGGCCGCGACGTGACCGACGAGCTCGACAAGATCCTCGGCGCGTCCGGTGACCTCGGTCTCGCCGCGACGGAGCTGGAGACCCTCCGCAACGCGTTTCCACGGAGGGTCAACGCCGATCCCGAGCGGGTCGAGCAGGGACTCGCTCAGCTCGTCCTGACACTCGTCGAGCTCCTCCGGCAGCTGATGGAGCGGCAGGCGCTCCGGCGGATGGAGCAAGGCAGCCTGACGGATGACCAGATCGAGCGCCTCGGCGAGACGTTCATGAAGCTCGAGCAGCGGATGCAGGAGCTCAAGGCGGAGTTCGGCCTCGATGACCGTGATCTCAACCTCAGCCTCGGGCCCCTCGGCGACCTGCTCTAAGGCGCCGACTCGGCGGCGCCGACCGTCAGGACGTGCGGGCTTTGCCCGCGCGTCCGTCTGAACCGACCGGTCGACACACTCGAGCTCATCTCGAAACCGGCTCTAAGGGCGCCGACTCGGCGGCGCCGACCGTCAGGACGTGCGGGCTTTGCCCGCGCGTCCGTCTGAACCGACCGGTCGACAGACTCGAGCTCCTTTCGCAGCCGCTCTAACGAGGTGTACGGAGGCGATGCGCCGGGAAGCCGAAAGGATCGTCCAGAAACGAGGAGGTACAGCCGATGGCATCGCTCAAAGATGTGGAGCAGCTAACCGACGATCTCGAGAAGCTCGTCGGCGAGCTGCGCTCTGAGCTCCGGAACGGCGGCGTCGACTTCGAGCGCCTGATTCAGATCGCCGACCAGATCAGCGAGCGGGCCGACGGGTTCGCCGGAACCTTCGCGACCGTCAACGAGACCTTGATGAAGCGGCTCGAAGAGGTTCGAGGCGCGGTGAGCTCGAGCAGTCAATCCAGCCGTTCCGGCTCGACGAGCGGGTCGCGAGCCACGAGCGGGTCGAAGTCGTGAAACCACTAGCCGATCGGGGGTCCAGATGACCGAGAACGAGACCACGAGCCAGACCAGCACGAGAAGCGGGAGCGGAGCGAAGACGGCCGTGAAGGCGAACGGGAAGTCGCACGCGTCGCGGAACGGCGACGACGGCCACGCTTCGAGCGGAGGATCGTTCCTCACCTCGATCGCGTCCGGGGGCTGGGATGCCGCACGCGACGCGCTCGTGCCGCTGGCGGAAGACGCGGCGGGCGCGGCGGGCACCTACCTCGCCAAGAACGGCCCGGAGTTCGTCCGCGAGACGGTCGTGCCCCGCTTCATCAAGGCGTTCAACGACGCACAGGAGGGATGACGTCATGCCTGACAAGAGCTCGGTGACGGACTCCGAGGAGGAGGGCATGTCGACGGCGAAGAAGGTCGCCACCGGCGCTGCCGTCGGCGTCGCCACCGCCGCAGCCGTCGGAGCGGCGAAGAAGCTGCTCGGATCCGACGAGGAGTCGGACGGCGGCGGCTCGGGTTCCCGCCGCGGGTCGAGCGGGTCGTCGCGCACGCGGTCGACGTCGACCGCGTCCCGCTCGCGCTCGACCACGAGGGGCAGGGCCGCGACGACGAAGAAGAGCGGCGGCTCGAGTGCGAGCAAGAGAACGAAGGAGCAGCTCTACGCGCAGGCGAAGCGGCTCGAGGTCGAGGGTCGCTCGCGCATGACGAAGGCGCAGCTCGAACGCGCTGTCCAGCGCGCGCGAGCTTGACGTGCTAGCAGGCCCGGCGCCTCGCGGCCAAGTTCGAAGCGCCGGGCCGGCGCGTCAGAGGCGGTACAGCCCGAGCGCGTTGTCGCGGAGGATCGCGCGGCCGTCCCGCTCGGCCTCGCCCGCCGGCAGCGCCTCCGAGAGAACCTCGGCGAGCGCCTCGCGCCACCACTTGGCGGCGAGGTAGTAGAGCTCGGGCGTCCGGGCCGCATCCGACGCGTACAGGAGCTTCGAGACCGGCGCGAGCTCGAGCGCCTCGCGCAGCGCCTCGGCCGGCCGGGCGACGTGCGGGATCGTCAGCGACAGGTCGAACCAGACGTTGCCGTACACGTGAGCGAGCCAGCCCGCCTCGCGGACGAACGGATAGCAGTGGAGCAGCACGAAGGGCGTCTCGCGGAAGCGCTCGACGAGCGGCTTCAGGTAGCTCGGATCGGCGCGCCAGAGATGGAGATCCCAGTCGCCGAAGCCGCAATGGACCTGCACCGGGAGGGGATCGCCCGTCGCCTCGTTCGCCTCGAGCGCCGCGACCACGTGCTCGGAGACGCGGTCGAGCCCGCCGCGGTAGGCGGCGATCGTCTTCAGCGCGACGTACCCGCGCTCGCGCGCCGTCGGCACGTCGTCGGCGGGATGCGACTCGATGCGCAGCACGGGCAGCGCGCAGCAGCCTGCCAGCTCGCCGAGCTCGCGCCACTCGACGCCCTCGCCCTGCGGCGGGAACCCGTCGTCGACGAGCAGCAGCTCCGTCCCGGTGGCGTGAAGGAGCCTCGATGCGTACTCGGCGGGGTCGGCGGCGAGGCGGAGCTCGTACACCGCGGCCTCCGTCGGCTCGCGGCCGAAGAACTCGGCGAGCTCGTGGATCGCACGGCGGTAGGTGAGGCCCGTCGCGACATGGGGCCACTGCCGCGGGTCCGGGCTCTCGGAGAAGAGCCCGCGGAACTCGTCGAGGCTCGGCCGTGCGCGCAGGATCCCGTGCGCGTGGTGGTCGACGAGCCCGACCGAGTTCAGTACTTCGAGAAGTGTCCCTGCTGCTCGAATGCTTCGTCTCCGGCGGAGTACGCGGCCCACTCGGAGCGGCGGACCGCGAGGTAGGACGTCGCGAGGGTCGGCCCGAGGGCCGCGTTCAGCACGTCGTCGGCGGCGAGCGCATCGAGCGCCTCCTCCTGCGTCGCGGGCAACCGGTGTATTCCGCGCGCGACCCGCTCGTCCTCGGCGATCGTGGCCGGGTCGACCTCGACCGGCTCGGGCGGCTCGAGCCCGCGCTCGATCCCGTCGAGGCCCGCAGCGACGAGCCCGCCGACCGCGAGGTACGGGTTGCAGCTCGAGTCGGCCGCCTTGAGCTCCACGTTCGTCGAGGCCTCCTCGGCGCCTCGGAAGAGCGACGGCACCCGAACGGGCGCCTCGCGGTTGTCGTGTCCCCAGCACGTGAACGCCCCGGCCCAGTACTGGGGCACGATCCGGTGATACGAGTTGAAGCTCGGCGCGGTGAGACCGCACAGACCGGGCAGGTGCGCGAGGACGCCGGCCACGAAAGACAGGGCCGTCGCGGACAGCCCGTCGTCGGCGTCTCCGTTGTGGAAGACGTTTTCGCCGTCCTTCCACAGCGAGAAGTGGATGTGTCCGCCGTTCCCCGCGTTCTCCGGCCAGGGCTTGGGCGCGAGCGACGCGACCAGGCCGAAGCCCGCCGCCACCCCGCGGATCGACTCGCGGACGAGCACCTGCTCGTCGGCAGCGCGGAGGGCCGTCGCATGCTTGGTCGAGAGCTCCTGCTGGCCGTGCCCCAGCTCCGCGTAGTACTGCTCGAGCTCGATCCCCTGGCGCTCGAGCGCGTCCACGAGCGAGTCCACGTACGCCTGCGACGCGGTCAGCCCGATCGTCGAGAAGCAGAGGCTCGAGTCCACCGGGACGAACTCGCCGTTTTCCCGCGTCGCGAGCGAGAACTCGTTCTCGAAGGCGACTTGGAGCGTGCCTGCCCGCTCCTCGAGCCGCGCCGCCATGCGCTTCAGGAACGCGCGCGGGCACTGGGGCGCGGGCTCGCCCGAGAGCTGGACGAGGTCGACGAGCATCGCCCCCGTGCGCGGCGCGTAGGGAAGCACTCGAAACGTCTCGGGATCCGGGACGAGCCGGATCTCGCCGACCGGCCCCATCCCCTCGACCGGCTGGAGTTGGTCGAGCCCGTTCATCGCCTGCATCGCGACGGTGAGCCCGATCCCGCTCTCGATCCGGCCCCCGAGGCCGCCGATCGCACTCGCCTTCGCCCGGATCGTGCCGTCGTTCCCGCACCAGAGGAAGCGCACGAGGCGGAGGTCCGCCTCGTGCGCTTGTCGAACGACGTCCTGTGGCGTCACGCCGCCGTCGGAGTCGGCGTCGGCGCCTCACGTCGGTGCATGAACTCGCTGATCGCGTAGATCAGGATCGCGGCGGCCACGGAGATCCCGCACAGGATGGCGAGCCAGAGCCGCCAGTGGCCCACGCTGAAGAGCGAGGTCCACGGCGATCGGAACGTGACGTACGCGCCGAAGGCCGACGCGAGCATCCCGATCACGCCGCAGGCGTAGAGGACGTAGGGGTGCGCCGCTCGAACCTCATCGAACTTCGCGGGGAACGCCCGCTTCACGAGGAAGATGTCCGCGAAGAGCAGCACCATCGAGATGCACCAGATCACGGTCACGGCGGCCTGGAACAGCCAGTACGCCTTCTGGTTGTTGTTGCCGCTGACCCACGGGTTGAAGATCGCGACGACGAAGAGCGACGAGAGGACGGTCTGCGTGACGATCGCGTAGACCGGCACCTTCGTTCGCTCGTTCACCGTCCCGAGCTTCGCCGGCATCCGCTGCTCGAGCCCCGAGACGAAGAGCAGCCTGCTGAACGAGTAGTTGTAGACGATGGTGTTCGAGACGAAGAACCAGATCAAGACGAGCGCGACCACGACCGCGAAGCCGTGCGAGCCGAAGAAGCCGACCTGGACCGCGCTCAGGATGTCGGTCGTCGCGCCCACGCTCTTGGCGGCGGGAAGCGCGAGCATCGTCCCGAGCGTCGCCCACAGGTAGGCGAACATCACGACGAGCGAGCCCCAGAACAGGTACCTCTTGATCGAGCGCATGTTCACGATCTCGACGCCCATGTTCAGGGGCACCTCGATCCCGAGCAGCGCGAGGATCACGAACCCGAACCACGTCCACTGGCCCGAGTGGATGTTCCAGTTCGACGCCGTCCCCCAGCCGCCCGTCGCGGAGTGGCCGGCGCCGATCAGCCAGAGGATCCCGGCCAGTCCGATCACGAAGATCGCGGCGCCGTAGAAGACGACGGCCCAGTTGGCGTATGACTGCGTCATCCGCAGCCGCAGCATCGACATGAACGCGGAGAACCAGAGGACGGCGAGGATCACGAGCCCCTGCTCCCACGCCTTCGGCAGCCCGCCGGTATCGACGAACTGCCAGAGCGTCACGACCGCGTCGCCGGTCGCGACCATGACCAGGATCCCGGGCCACCAGGCGCAGAAGCCCGCGAAGAAGCCCCAGAACGGGCCGAGCGCCTTCTGCGTCCAGACGTAGAGCGAGCCCTCTTGCGGGAACATCTGCCCGAGTTGGGCCGTGACGAGCGCGCCAGGGATCAGGAACGCGATGAAGCCGAGGATCCAGTACGTGTACGCCGCCTGGTGAGCCTGCTGGATCGCCGAGGCGTTCACGATGAAGAGGACGATCGCCACGAAGATGATCGTCATGTCGAACGAGTTCAAAACCCGCGGGAGCATGCCGGGTGCGATGCGCTCCGAGATCATCGTGCGCTCGTCCGCCGGGGCTGAAGCTGCCATACACCACCTCCGGGTCGAGGAGAGAAGGCGGAAAATAACCGTGAGCAGCGGTTTTGTCCAGGCGGCGGCCGCGATCGGCTCTGTGCCCCTGGAGGACGCGGATGCGGCTTAGCGGAGACGCGAAGCCGTAAGCCCGGCTGCACCTGCCACAGCGGCTGCAACGCCGGCGACGACCGCCGCGCGAGCCCTGGTTCGCGCCCGGCCGGCCTGCGGTCGCTCCGGCACCGCACGCTCCGGGTACGGGCCGGGAGGCCCGGCGGCGCCGAACCGGCGCGCGAGCGCGAGGACCTGCGCGACGTGCAACGCGCGGCGGCCCGTCCCGCCCTGCTCGACCTGGCTGCGGCAGGAGAAGCCGTCGGCGACGACGAGCGTGTCCGCGGGGGCCTCCCTGACCTTCGGCAGGAGCACTCGCTCCCCGCACGCCATCGAGACGTCGTAGTGACCGTGCTCGTAGCCCCAGCCGCCGGCCATGCCGCAGCAGCCCGCGTCGAGCTCCTCGACCTCGACGCCGAGCCGCTCGAGCAGCTCCCGCTCGGGCTTCGTCCCGCCGGTCGCCTTCTGGTGGCAGTGCCCGTGCAGGAGCGCCTTCCGGTGCAGGCGCGGCGGCTCCCAGCCCTCGGCCTGCGTGGCCATGAACTCGCTGAAATGGTGAGCCTGCTTGCACAGCCGCCGCGCGTCCTCGTCGTCCGGCCAGAGGCCGACGAGCTCGTCTTTGAAGACCGCCACGCAGCTCGGCTCGATCCCGACCACCGGCGTGCCCGCGCGGATCTCGCCGCGCAGCTGCTCGAGGATCCGGCGCAGGTACCGCTCCGCGAGGTCGAGCATCCCGTAGTCGTAGAGGGGCCGGCCGCAGCAGAGATGACCCGAGGGGAGGACGACGTGGAAGCCCGCCTCCTCGAGGGCCTCGACCGCGGCGATCCCCACTTCGGGCTCGAGGTAGTTCGTGAACGTGTCGGCCCAGAGGATCACCCTGCGCCCGCCGCCGTTCGCCGAGGGGCGCGACGAGAACCAGTTCTTTAGCGTCACGGGCGCGAACGGTGGCACCTCGCGCTCCGGATGGATCCCGGCGGCGAGCTTGAACGCACGCGTCCGCGTGACGAGGTTCGCCGCCTCCGGGACCTTCGACGCCACCCGAGCCGCCTGGTCGATCAGCCCGAACGCGTAGGCCGCGCGGGGCCGCAACCGGCCCGCGTAGTGGTGCGAGAGGAACTCCGCCTTCAGGGTCGGCATGTCGACCGAGACCGGGCAGTCGTTCGTGCAGCCCTTGCACGAGAGGCAGAGGTCGAGCGCCTCGCGCACCTCGTCCGAGCGGAACCCGTCGAGCTCCTCCCCGTTCAGCATCTCCCAGAGCGTCCGCGCCCGGCCACGCGTCGTGTGCTTCTCCTCGCGCGTGACCATGTAGCTCGGGCACATGACGCCGCCCTCCGTCCGGCGGCAGTTGCCGATCCCGACGCAGCGCGTCGTCGCGTGCGCGAACGAGCCCCCGTCGTTCGCGAACGCGAAGTGCGTCTTCACCTTCGGCGGCCGGTAGCCGGTGCCGAGCCGCAGGTTCGACGTGATCGGATACGGGTCGACGACCTTCCCGGGGTTCAGCTTCCAGTCCGGGTCCCAGATCGACTTGAACTCGCGGAAGCCTTCGACGAGCTCCGGGCCGAACATCTTTGGCAGGAGCTCCGCCTTCGACTGGCCGTCGCCGTGCTCGCCCGAGATCGACCCGCCAAGCGACACGACCAGCTCGGCCGCCTCGTCGAGGAACGACCTGAACGCGCGGATCCCGGGCTCGCTCTTCAGGTCGAAGTTCCAGCGCGCGTGGACGCACCCGTTGCCGTAGTGGCCGTAGAGCGCGCTCTCGTAGCCGTACTTGCCGGCGAGCTTGCGGATGTCCCTGAGGTACTGCCCGAGGCGCTCGGGCGGCACCGCCGAGTCCTCCCAGCCCTCGTAGGTGTCCGGCTTGCCCGGGATGAAGGCGGTCGCGCCGAGGCCCGCCTCGCGCACCTCCCAGACGTGCTGCGCCTGCTCCGGATCGTCGTAGAGCTTCATGCCCGTCGGCGCGCCCTTTCCCTTGCGGAGCTCGGCCATCAGCCGGTGGGCCTTCTCGTCGGCCTCGTCCTTCGTCTCGCCGCCGAACTCGACGAGCAGAAAGCCGTGGCCGTCCGGGAGCATCGAGAGGTTCTCGTCGTGGAGCCCGACCGCCTTCATGTCCTCGAGCAGGACGGCATCGACTCCTTCGCAGCCGAGCGGCTTCGCGTCGAGCACCTCGCAGACGTGGTCGGCGGCCTCGTACTCGTTCTCGTAGCCGACCACGAGGAGCGAGCGGCACGGCGGCGAGTCGAGGAGGTGGACCGTCGCCTCGAGGACGATCGCGCACGTGCCCTCGGTGCCGGTGAGCGCCGCGGCGACGTCGAAGCCCCGCTCCGGCAGGAGGTCGTCGAGGTTGTAGCCGGAGACGCGGCGCGGGATGTCGGGGTAGCGCTCGCGGATCTGGTCGGCGTAGCGGTCGCGCAGGTCGATCAAGCGGCGATCGATCTCCGCGTCGCCGGACGTTCCTTCGCGCACGCGAAGGCGGCGTCCGTCGTAGAGCAGGACGTCGAGCTCGTGCACGTTGTCCGACATGCGCGGGCCCGGTCCGTAGAACTGCGCCATGATCGAGCGGACGCCGCACGAGTTGTTCCCGATCATTCCGCCGAAGGTGCAGTGGTCGTGCGTGGACGGGTCGGGGCCGAAGGTGAGCCCGTGCTCGCGCTCGGCCGGCTTACGGAGGTGGTCGAGGATCAGGCCGGGCTGGACGCGCGCGAGCCGCCGCTCCGGATCGATCTCCACGATCCGGTTCAGATACTTGGAGAAGTCGACGACGACGGCCACGTTGCAGCACTGGCCCGCAAGGCTCGTGCCGCCGCCGTGCGGGAGGACCGGAGCCTGACCGTCTCGACCACGTCGTCCGTCGTTCGGGGGATCACGACACCGATCGGGACCTGGCGGTAGTTGGAGCCGCCGGTCGTGTAGAGGGCGCGGTCGCCCGGCTTGAACCGGACCTCGCCTTCGACAACCCGCTCGAGGTCGTGCTCCAGGCCGCGCACGTCGACGTCCTCGAAGGCGGTCGGTGGCGAGGCGAAACGGCGGTCTGGGTAAGCCGGGACCCGCATCAGACGGCGTAACGCTGGGCATCGCGTCGCTTGAGCTCGAGGCCGTTGCCGGCGCGCGTCCGGTCCGGCCTGAGCGCGCCGCCCTCGGGCTCGAGCACCCCGTCGAAGAGGAGCGGCTCGAGCCGGACGTGGTCGTGGAAGTACTCGAGGTGGCGAAAGCGCGGCACCGCGCAGCACGCGGCGACGCTCGCCGCGGGAGCGCAGTGAGCGGACAGGTCGAGCCCGAACGCGCCGGCGAGCGCGCCGGCCTGCAGGAAGCCGGTGATCCCGCCGCACCGCGTCACGTCGGCCTGGAGGCAGTCGACGCACCCGCCCGCGACCAGGTTCCGGAAGTCGGCGGGAACGTACGCGTACTCGCCCGCAGCGATCTCCAGTCCGCCCGGGCCACGGTCGCGCAACATGCGCAAGCCCTCGAGGTCGGCCGAGCTGACGGGCTCCTCGTACCACGAGACCCCCCACTCGCGGGCGAAGCGTTCCGCCCACGCGAGAGCCTGCTTCCGGCCGAGGGCTCCGTTCGAGTCGACGTAGAGCTCCGTCTCGTCCCCGATCGCCTGCCGCGCAGCGTCCAGGCGCTCCGGATCGCGCTCCGGCTCGCGCGAGACCTTCATCTTCACGCGCGGGATGCCCTGCTCGACCCAGCCTCCGAGCTGCTCGCGGATCCGGTCGAGCGAGTACGAGGTGAAACCGCCGCTCCCGTAGACCGGAGCCGCGTCCCGCGCTCGCCCTACGAGATCGCAGAGCGGGAGCTCGACCAGCCGCGCCTTCAGGTCCCAGAGCGCCAGATCGACCGCCGAGATCTCGGCGATCGCGAAGGCGTCGCGACCCTCGACGACGTCGGCCAGCTTCTCCTCGACGAGCTTCCCGGCCGCGGCTGGTGCATACGTGTAGCCGAGTCCCGTCTTCCCGCCGGCGCGGAGCTCGACGACGACGATCGTGGTCGAGTCCCACTCGGCGGTGCCGTCCGACTCCGGCGCGTCGGTCGGGACGGTGTACGCCGACACGGCGACGCTCTCGACGCGCGCCTCCGTGCCCTGCCGGAGGACGGTTGCGCTCACCGCCCCGGAACGAACTCTTCGATCTTCTGCTTCAGCGCCTGCTTGATGAACGCGCCGCGATCCGGGTCGCCGCCGACGATCGCCTTCATGAAGAAGCGCGCCTCCTCGAAGGTGATGTGCGGCGGCAGCGGCGGCACCTCCGGATCCGTGATCGCCTCGACGAGCACTGGGCGGTCGGCGGCGAGCGCCTCGTCCCACGCCGCCCCGATCTGGGCTGGGTCGTCGACGCGGATCCCCTTCAGGCCGACGAGCTCCGCGTACCGCGCGTACGGGAAGTCGGGCAGAACCTGCGAGGCCTCGTACTTCGGGTCGCCCTCCATCGCCCGCTGCTCCCACGTCACCTGGTTCAGGTCGTCGTTGTGGAGCACGAGGACGATCAGGCGCTGGTCGCTCCAGCGGTCGCGGTACTTCGCGATCGTGATCAGCTCGTTCATCCCGTTCATCTGGAAGGCGCCGTCGCCGACGAGCGCGATGACCGGCCGGTCCGGGTGCGCGAACTTGGCCGCGATCGCGTACGGCACGCCGGGCCCCATCGTCGCGAGCGTGCCCGAGAGCGAGCCCATCATGCCCTTCCGGAGCTTGATGTCGCGCGCGTACCAGTTCGCGGCCGAGCCGGAGTCGGCGGTCAGGATCGCGCCGTCGGGCAGCCGCTGCGACAGCTCCCAGAAGACCCGCTGCGGGTTGATCGGGTCGGCGTCCAGCATCGCCCGCTCCTCCATCAGCTTCCACCAGTCGCGGACGCCCTCCTCAATCTCCTCGCGCCATGAGCGGTCGTCCTTGCGCTCGAGCCGCGGGAGCAGCGCCTTCAGCGTCTCCTTCGCGTCGCCGACGAGGTTGACCTCCATCGGGTAGCGGATCCCCACCATCCGGCCGTCGATGTCGATCTGGACGCCGCGGGCCTTGCCCTCCTCCGGCAGGAACTCGGAGTACGGGAAGCTGGAGCCGACCATCAGGAACGCGTCGCAGCCCATCATCAGGTCGTAGCTCGGCTTCGTGCCGAGCAGGCCGATCGCGCCGGTCACGAACGGGAGGTCGTCGGGGAGCGCAGCCTTCCCGAGCAGGGCCTTCGCAACCCCGGCACCGAGGAGCTCGGCGACCTGGATGACCTCGTCTGCAGCATGCATCGCGCCCTGGCCGATCAGCATCGCGACCTTCTCGCTCTCGTTCAGGGCCCGGGCGGCGCGC
>Ga0209474_10001990_pt1 | contig 19239 bp, 15 predicted proteins | sample GraSoiAngelo_145_FD_185902 | JGI IMG/M metagenome (GOLD analysis project Ga0209474, IMG submission 185902) | Grasslands soil microbial communities from the Angelo Coastal Reserve, California, USA - 14_1009_05_20cm (SPAdes) (version 2) | ecosystem: Environmental > Terrestrial > Soil > Grasslands... | reverse complement strand
AAATGGAACGAGTTGTCGAGCGCGCGAATGCAACTGGCAGACAATCGCGAACTGGCCAATTCGACCGACGCCGACCTCGCCCAAATGGCGAAGGAAGAAATTCCCGCCCTCGAAGAACGCGTCGCCAGATTCGAACGCGAGATGCAGTTGGCATTGCTTCCACCGGATGAAAATGAAAATCGCGACGCAATCATTGAAATCCGTGCAGGCACTGGCGGAAGCGAGGCGGCAATTTTCGCGGCCGATTTGTACCGAATGTACAATCGCTATGCCGAGTCAGCCGGATTGAAAATCGAGAGTATGGACTCGAGTCCATCGGAGCTTGGGGGGTTAAAGGAAGTGATTTTCAAAGTGAGCGGCGAGTCGGTTTTTCGAAAATTGCGCTACGAGAGTGGAGTGCACCGGGTCCAGCGTGTTCCCGCAACCGAGGCGCAGGGGCGCATTCATACTAGCACCGCCACGGTCGCGGTCTTGCCGGAGGCCGAGGAAATCGATCTGGAATTAAAACCGGAAGAGCTTCGCATTGAAGTTTGTCGCTCCGGCGGACCGGGCGGTCAGGGCGTAAACACGACCGATTCTGCAGTGCAGATTTTGCATATTCCTACGGGGACAATCGTACGCTGCCAGGACGGACGGAGTCAGCAAAAGAACAAAGAAAAAGCGCTCAACGTTTTGCGCTCCCGTTTACTCGAGACCAAACAACGTGAAGAAGCGGAGAAATACGCGGCCCATCGCCGGAGTCAGATCGGATCGGGTGGTCGTGAAGAAAAAATCCGGACTTACAACTTTCCGCAGAACCGCGTCACCGACCACCGCATCGGGCTCACTCTTTACAACCTGGACCGGTTTATGGAAGGCGAGCTCGAGGAAATGATTTCAGCACTGCAAGCTGCCGATCTGGCCGAGCGATTGAAAGACAGCGCGCTGAGCGCGTAATGGAAACTCGTCTTGCGCCTTTATTGATTGTCATTCCGAGCCGCACAGACGGCGAGGAACCTCGCATTGCTCGCTCACGATTTCTTCGTCGGAGAGGTCCTTCGCCGTCTGTGCGGCTCAGGATGACCGCATTCGGGGCGCGGGGCATATGACGGTGCTCGACGTCCTTCAATCCACCACCGCTTACTTCAAAAAACGCGGAATCGAAAATCCGCGCTTGAACGCCGAACATTTGCTGGCGCACTCGCTCGGGCGGAAAAGGCTCGATGTTTATCTCGAGTTCGAGCGCGATTTGGCCGAGCCCGAACTGGCGCCATTACGCGAGCTCGTCCGCCGGCGGGGGCAAAACGAGCCGCTCCAACATTTGCTCGGCACCATCGAGTTTTGCGGGAACATCTTTCTCTGCGACGAACGCGCGCTCGTTCCGCGACCGGAAACGGAAGAATTTGTCGGGCTGGTTGAATCGAGAATCATGAATCGAGAATCGAGAATCGTCGATCTCGGGACTGGTTCGGGGGTAATTGCACTGTCGCTGGCGAAAAAAATTCCTGAGGCGAAAATCACCGCCACTGATATCTCGGACGACGCGCTCTTGCTGGGACATGAAAATGCCGTCCGGCTCGGCATCTCGGGCGTTCAATTTCTCCAAAGCGACTTGTTAGAGAATGTTGATGGGAAATTCGATCTGATTGTCGCGAATCTGCCCTACATTTCGCGGCATGATCGCGACCAGCTTGCACCCGAAGTTTTACGCGATCCGGAAGTCGCCCTTTTTGCCGGCGAGAAGGGCGATGAAATTATTCGCCGATTGATTGAGACGGCGCCGTTGCATCTGAACGCCGGAGGCTTGCTCGCGCTGGAGATCGGACTGGGCCAGGAGGCCGCCCTAATTGACCTTTTGCGCCAGAAAAATTACCGCGACATCGAGGCGAGAAACGATTATTCAGGTAGAACGCGTTTTCTCTTCGCCCGGTATGGATAAGATACTTGTGCATGGCGGGAATTCTCTCGCCGGTTCCATCAAGATCAGCGGTTCGAAGAACTCCGCCCTCCCCATTCTGGCCGCGACCCTGCTGACTCGGGAGCCGTGCACGATTCATCGCGTGCCGGACCTGAGCGACACGCATTACATGTTGCAAATCCTCACTCATCTCGGCGCTCAGGTGGAACGCGCCAGCGGGATTGTCACCGTCACCGCCGACAAAGTGCAATCGGTCGCGCCGTATGACGTTGTGCGAAAAATGCGGGCCTCGGTCGGCGTGCTCGGACCGCTCCTCGGGCGGTGCAAGGAAGCGACCGTTTCCCTGCCGGGAGGTTGCGTCATCGGCGATCGGCCGATCGATTTGCACTTGAAGGGATTCGAAGCGCTGGGCGCGGCGGTGCGAGTGGAAAGCGGCAACGTGAAGGTTTTTGCCCCGAAACTTGCCGGCGCTGTGATTAATTTACGGGGCAAATTCGGACCAACTGTGCTCGGGACCGACAATGTGATGATGGCCGCCGTTCTTGCTGAAGGCACAACTGTAATCGAAGGGGCGGCGCAAGAGCCGGAAGTGTGTGATCTGGCTGATTTTCTCAATAAGATGGGCGCGAAAATTGAGGGCGCCGGGACCCGAAGAATAATCGTCGAAGGCGTTAGTGAATTACACGGGGCCGAGCACTACATTATCCCCGATCGGATTGAAGCGGGCACCTTTCTGGTGGCGGGCGCGATAGCCGGCACCGGAGTGACCGTCAACCGAGTTGAGCCCAAACATCTTACCGCGATTACTGATGCGCTGAGCAGTTGCGGATTCAAAATCGAGGCGAAGAATCAATCCATAACCGTTTCACCAAATGGTGCACCCAAACCGTTGGAAATCACGACGGAACCCTACCCCGGGTTCCCGACTGATATGCAGGCGCAAATGTGCGCGTTGCTTTCCACCACTGAAGGAATCAGCGTGATCACGGAGAATATTTTCCCGCAGCGTTACATGCACGTGGCCGAGCTGAAACGGATGGGGGCCGAGGTGCAAATGGAAGGCGCCACCGCAGTGATCCAAGGTGTGGAGCGCCTGACCGGCGCGCCGGTAATGGCGAGCGATCTGCGCGCCTCGGCCGCATTGGTTTTGGCGGGACTGAAGGCTGAAGGAGTTACTGAGGTGAGCCGCGTTTATCACATCGACCGCGGCTACGAACATCTCGACGAAAAATTGAGCGAACTCGGCGCGCACATCGAGCGGGTGAAGGCCTGAAACCTTTGTAGAACGGCAATCTTGGCTGTGGGGCCAGCGGGCATCTTGCGCGCTGAATCGTAGCGTGAAAGAAACGTGCGTCCTTTGCCCTCAGGGTGCGGCGCAACGAACAAAATCGCTTTAGAACGTAACATCGGTCTGATGGTTGCGCATGAGCCTTTGGCTTGCGTTCTCTGGAAACAAGCGAGACGCTTAGACTACCTATGGAAACGACTCCACCTCCCGCAGCGTCTTCTTCACCAGCTGATATCCGCACTTGGAACGTTCTTTGCCATGCCAGCGCGCTCCTGGGATTCTTTTTTCCATGGGCCGGTCACATCCTCGCGCCTTTAATCGTATGGCTGGTGAAACGCGGCGATTCTCCAGAAATCGATGCCCACGGAAAAGAATCGGTCAATTTCCAAATTACGATGCTCATTTACTCAGTGATTTCTGGTATTCTGTGTCTGGTGCTTATCGGGTTTGTTTTGCTCGCCATCCTGCACGTTCTCAATGTCGTCTTTGTCATTATCGCCTCCATCCGCGCGAGCGAAGGAAAGTTTTATCGTTATCCGTTTACGATCCGTTTTCTGAATTAGAAATCGCGGTCTCGCAGTTACGAGAGTCAATGAGCGCTCTGCCCATAGACGACGCCCACCTCGCCGTGAACTTTCGGCTGTTCAATGCGCTGCAACATTGGATCGGAGTTCTCAGCTTGCTGGTGGGCGGCGCAGCCGGTTTCGAAAATCGCAAGTGCGAGAAGCAAACAATGTAAGGGTCGCATAAAGTATTCCGCGTTAGTGTCCCTTAGGAAGCTGAGTCCAATGTCGACCGAGAAGATAACTGAATCTTCGACTACCGGGATTGTCATTTCGTTCATAGTGCCGGCTTATAACGAAGAAGCGGAACTGCCGGGAACGCTTCGCGCCATTCGTTCTGCCGCTAGCGGTTATGAGTACGAGATTGTGCTGGTGAACGATGGATCGACCGACGCGACGGGCGCAATCGGCGAAAAATTCGGGGCGCGCGTGATTTCGATCGAGCGCCGACAAATCGCGGCAGCGCGTAATGCCGGAGCGGCTGCCGCGCGCGGCAACGTTTTTATTTTTGTCGATGCCGATACCCGGATTGGACCGGAACACGTGCGCGGCGCAGTTGCAGCACTCGAGCGCGGTTGCGCCGGCGGCGGTGCGCGGCTGGCCACTGATCGTGAAATTCCGCTTTGGGGCAGAATCTTTTTCAGCGTCTTTACTACACTGTATTTCGGACTTAACCTCGGCGCCGGCGCGTTTCTCTTTGCCACACGCGAGAATTTTTTTGCAGTCGGCGGCTTCGACGAAATCTATTTTGCGGGTGAAGAGGTTTTTTTCACCATCGCGGTAAAGCAGCTCGGCCAATTTAGATTATTGCCCGAACCAGCCATGACTTCGGGCCGAAAACTGCGGATGTACTCAGGCTGGAAAATTTTTACCCGATCTCTATCTTTGATTTTCGGCGGTCCGCGTGGCGTGATGTCGCGAAAGAAGCTCGACATGTGGTACGGCGGCGAGCGCGAGAAACGCATTAGCTAAAGGGGCGGAAAATGATGGTCAGACCCGACTCAGCCGTGTACCGTCGCGAAATCTAACCGCAAAAACCTATGCTAAACATCATCTGGCACATCATTGTTGGTTTCGTTGTCGGTCTGGTCGCGCGCGCTGTCATGCCGGGCGCACAAGCCATGGGCCTGATCATGACGACACTGCTCGGGGTCGTCGGGGGCGTTGTCGGTGGATTGATTGGGCGGCTCTTTTCCAAGCCGGAACCGGGCTCAGCCTTTCATCCCGCCGGGTTCATCATGTCAGTCATCGGCGCCGTTATTGTCCTCTTTCTTTGGACGCGATTGGCGCCAGCCGGGTAGTGTTGGAAACGAAGATTCGCGATTTCACAAACGACGGGGAAGTGCGCGAACTGGTGCGCGCCTTCGAGGAAGCCACGGTTCTGCCTTCGCAATTCCACCACTGCGCCCACATCGCCGTGGCTTTGACTTATCTGGCTGAAGCCTCGGTCGATGACGCAACCGTGCGAATGAGGCAGACGCTGCAAAAATTTACGCACCGCCACGGTGTCAATGTTTATCACGAAACCGTGACGCAGTTTTGGATGAAGCTGCTCGATCATCTGGCGACCACTCATTACCGCGACATGCCATTGTGGCGCCGGATCAATTTGATCGTGGAACGTTGGGCCGTGACCGACCCGATTGCTGCGCATTATTCACGTGGCGTTATCATTTCGCGCGCTGCCCGCGAAAGGTGGATCGCGCCGGATCGGTTGCCGCTGCCATTCTAACTGATTCTCGGGAGCACAGGCTGCCAGCCTGTAGTTGCCGGCAGCTTGCCGGCAACATAACTGGAATCTACCTGGACATCGGCCGCGGCATCTCGGCGAGCTGCCGAGATGAACAGGCCAGCAGCCTGCGCTCTCCAAAAATGAGTCGCGCGGGCGCAGCCTTATTTGCCGCCGCACGCGATAGGTTCTTGTGAGCGAACAGGAATCGCCGGGCCGTGAGCGTCTCCACACCTATCTCAACGATCATCTCGCCGGTTCCGTTGCGGCGATTGAGTTACTCGAGAAAGTGACCGAGCACCATTCGGAGGATCGGTTCGGAGAGGTCTTTAGCGACTGGCGCAATGACATTCAGGCCGATCAGGAAACGCTGCGCAATTTGATTCGGAAACTCGGTGCCGAGGAAAGCGCTATCCGTAAAGCCGGCGCATGGATGGCCGAGAAATTTAGTCGGATAAAAATTGGGGACCTGGATAACAGCGTCGGCCTGCTTCAGGCGCTGGAAGCGTTGGCTCTGGGAATTACCGGCAAGCGGCTTCTTTGGCGCTCCATAGGGGCGATTGCGCAGAATTTTGCGGCGCTGCAAGGAACCGATTTCGGCGCGCTTGAAAAACGGGCGCAGGATCAGTTTGAGCGCGTCGAGACTTTGCGGCTAGAAATGGCACGGGAAGCGTTTCGCGCGTAGTCGGGGTAAAATCCGCTCGTGGACGTCTGGGGAGCACAGGCTGCCAGCCTGTAGTTGCCGGCAACATGCAGACGATGCTTTGCTGGACACTGTGCGTGGCATCTCGGCAAGCTGCCGAGATGAACAGGCTAGCAGCCTGTGCTCCCCGGAAAGGGAGTTGCGCTACCTGAGCTCAAGTTCACAATCCGTAAGAACAATGACGCTTAAGATTCTCTCGACGGTTCTTATCTTCGCTTCGACGGCTTTTGCACAAACGCCAGCCCCGCCTGTTCCCAGCGGCAAACATCCATTCACCTTCGAAGACATGATGAAGCTCAAACGCGTCGGCGCGCCGGTCCCGTCGCCGGATGGAAAATGGGTCGTGTTCGATGCGGAAGATGTCGATCTCGAGGCCAACACGAAAATCTCGCATTTATGGATCGTGCCGGCGAGGGGTGGTGAATCGCGCCGGCTCAACCCGACTCCGAACCATGAAGAACGGCCACGTTTTTCGCCCGACGGCAAACGGCTCATCTGGACATCGAAAGCAACCGATCCGACGCAAATTTGGATGTGCGATTTTGATACGAGCGCGGGCACGCTTGTCGGTCAACCGCGCCAGGTCACGCATATTTCGACTGGCGCGGATGGTGCGATCTGGTCGCCGAATGGAATGAATATCCTGTTCGTGTCGGCGGTATATCCGGATTGCAAGAATGACGCGTGCAATAAACAGCGAGACGACGAGCAGAAGAAAAGCAAGGTCAAGGCAAAGATTTTCACGCGGTTGTTCTATCGGCATTGGAACGCCTACACCGAGTTCAAGCGCAGCCATCTGTTTGTCGTTAGCGCAGATGCAAACGCGGACCGGAACACAGACTTGCAGCCTGTGCGCCCAGCGGAGTTGAACTCCGCTGAACCCGACAAAGCGCAGACAGCGGAGAACATCTCCGCTGGGCGCACAGGGCAGAGCCCCGTGTTCCGACATCCGCGCGATCTCACGCCGGGCGATCACGATGTCCCGCCGTTTCATCTCGGCGGACAGGACATGTATGCGATTTCGCCGGACGGCCAGGAAGTGGCTTACACCAGCAACATTAACGAAGTCGAAGCGACGAGCACGAACAACGACATTTTCATTGTGCCGATGGCCGGCGGCACGCCCAGGACAATTTCGACCAGTCCGGGCAGCGATGCGACGCCGCTCTATTCGCCGGATGGAAAATACATCGCCTGGCGTTCGCAGGCCCGCGCCGGCTTCGAAGCCGATAAATGGCGGCTCCTCGTACAAGATCGCCAAACTGGGAAGATGCGTGACCTAACGGAGAAATTTGATCGATCGGTTGGAAGCTTCACTTGGACCATCACGCCCGCGCCGCATGATAAGCTAATTAGACCCATGATCTTCTCTGCCGAAGATCACGGCGACGCTCCCCTGTTCTGTGTGGATGTCGAAGGCGATGAACCGCCGATAAGATATACGGGTTTACATGCCGACGATCTAACCTTTGCAAAAAGCTCAGCTGAAATCGGCAGTTTGTATTTCACGAATATGTCGATCAAAGCGCCAAACGAAATTTGGCGAATGGATTTTCCCACCCCAGAAGGAAAGCAAGGATCGGAAGCCTTCACCCATATGAACGATGCGCTGCTGTCTCAAATCGACATGCAGCCATTGGAGTGGTTTACGTTCAAAGGCGCGAACAACGAGGACGTGCAGGGATTCATGGTCAAGCCGCCCGGATTCGATCCGGCGAAGAAATATCCGCTCAAATTTTTGATCCATGGCGGGCCGCAAGGGGCGTGGGGAAATTCGTGGACGTATCGGTGGAACGCGGAGTTGTTCGCGGCGACCGGAAATTACGTCGTGGTCATGATCAACTTCCACGGCTCGACCGGTTATGGGCAGAAGTTTACCGACTCGATCAGCAGGGATTGGGGCGGGAAGCCCTATGTCGATCTAATGAAGGGGCTCGATTACGTGGAGAAAACATACCCGTTCATCGACAAGAACCGCGAGGCCGCGCTGGGCGCAAGCTATGGCGGTTACATGGCTAATTGGTTGTTAGGTCACACCGATCGTTTCAAGTGCATCGTGTCGCACGATGGGACGTTCAATACGGAATCGGCTTACGGAACGACGGAAGAGCTTTGGTTCCCGGAATGGGAATTCAAGGGGCCGCCGTGGAAACAGCGCGAGCTTTACCGGAAATGGTCGCCGCACTTATTCGCCGACAAATTCAAGACGCCGACGCTCGTCATCCATAGCCAGAATGATTATCGACTCGATGTCAGCGAAGGTTTTCAGCTCTTCACCGCGCTACAAAGACTGAAGGTGCCGTCAAAGATGTTGTATTTCCCGGATGAAGGTCACTGGGTGTTGAAGCCACAGAATTCGCGGCTGTGGTACAAAACGGTGAACGATTGGGTGGATCAATGGTGCAAGCGTTGAAAGGCCCGCGATTGTAGCGGCGTTTGTGTCAAACGCCGAAACGTATAAATAGGCGCTTGGCACAAGCGCCTCTAGAACTCTAAAGCTGTGGATTAGTCGAGGAACACAGGTCTGTGACCTGTGCGCCCAGCGGAGTTGCACTCCGCTGGCCGTTGCGGGCACCGACTGCTTGGTTCAGCGGGTTATAAACCCGCTGGGCGCACAGGCCACAGGCCCGTGTTCCTATCTCCGCCTGCGCCCGAAAGAATATCCGCGATGCGTGCGACCGCCGCCAATACCGCGTTTGCCGCCGGTGATGATCTCCGGTTCAAACAGTACCGTGTAAATGTATGGAAAGTTCTCCAGCTTCAGCCGGGGAATTTTTTGTCCAATGAAACGCTCAATCGCTTGCAAGGCGGGCAGTTCCTCGCCGTTCATTAAGGTAAAAGCATCGCCCACGTTTTGAGCGCGACCAGTCCGCCCAATGCGATGGACGTAATCTTCCGGGTGCTCCGGGACATCGTAATTGATCACGTGACTGACGCCGGCGATGTCGAGTCCCCGCGCGGCGATATCGGTCGCGACCATCACTTCGTATTTCCCGCTCTTGAATCCTTCGAGCGCTTCGATGCGTTCGCGCTGAGTGCGATTTGAATGCAAAACAGCGACGGAATGGTTCCCATGTTTTAATTTGTGCGCGATGCGATCGGCGCCGTGTTTTGTCCGCGAAAAGATGAGCGCGCTATCAAAGTTGGTGCGCTCGAGCAGAGCCATCAGGAGATCGAATTTTTGTTCGGCCGCGACCGGATAAGCGGCATGGGTCACAGTTTCCGCCGGCGCGCGGCGCACGCCGATTTCCACCAACTCCGGTTCGCGCAGCACCCAGGCGGCCAGCCGCTCGATCTCTGGCGGCAATGTCGCCGAAAAAAGCAATGTTTGCCGATCAGACGAAATCTTTTCGACGATCCGGCGCACATCCGGCAGAAAGCCCATGTCAAGCATGCGATCGACTTCATCCAGCACCAGAATCGTAACGTCGCGAAAATGCATGGTGCCCTGCTCGAGATGATCGAGTAATCGACCCGGCGTCGCGATTAGAACATCGACGCCCTCTTTCAAGTCCTGGCGTTGTTTGCCGTAGCCGACGCCACCGTGGACCACGGTCGCGCGCAAATCGGTGAAGCGGCCGTAATCGCGAAAGGCGGTCTCAACCTGCGCAGCGAGCTCGCGTGTCGGTTCCAGGACTAGACAACGAAATTTTCCGTGATGTCCGAGCAGCGTCAGAATCGGAAGCGCGAACGCAGCGGTTTTGCCGGTGCCGGTTTGGGCCGTGCCGATCAGATCCTTGCCTGCGAGAATGATGGGAAACGCGCGCAGCTGGATCGGGGTCGGCTCGGCGAAGCCCATCGCCTGCACCCCGCGCACCACTTCGGACGAAAGATCGAAATTATTGAAACTCACGGTCACGAAACTAGCGCCTGTCGCGCGGCTTGTCATTCCATCCGCGTTTGTCATTCCGAGCGAAGTCGAGGAATCTCTAACTATTTCTCTCTTGAAAGGAAAGTAAGGATGTCTCGGCTTCGCTCGACATGACAAAGGTGCTGGTCATCGCTGACACGCATAACAAATTGCCGCCGATCATCTGTGAGCTCGCGCGCGGCGCGGACGAGATCTGGCATTTGGGGGACGTGTGTGCTGATTGGATTGTCGATCAACTGCGCGCTCTCGGTCCGCCGTTGACTCTGGTGCGCGGAAACTGCGATAGCAACTATCAGTGGCCATTGGTGTGTAACCTAACGAGAAATGGGATCCGGTTCCGCTTGCAACATATTTGTCCGTCGTCCAGCCAACCGCCCCTCGATTGCGACATTCTTCTCCATGCCCATACCCATGTGCCACGCGACGAAACGATCGGCGGTATTCGCTTTCTAAACCCCGGTTGTGTCACGCGCCCCAATCGCGGAGCACCGCCGAGCGTCGCCTGGCTCGGCCTCAGTGACGATGGTAAGATGACCTGGGAATTGAAATCAGTTCGCTGAACGGCGCCGATGTGATCGCCAGTGTCGCAACACCCGATGGGCCGGCACTGCGGTGGAATGAGCGCGCGATGTCTTCACCAGTTGGCGGAAATGCAACGTGGCAAGAGCGCTTTGCACGGCACTTTTGGACAGGCCGATTTCTTCGGCCAGCATGCGCAGACTGGCATTGACCGGTCGCCAGTGTTGGCGAGCGGCGCGTCCGGAAAGATAAAGATAGACCAGGAATGCCGCCGGTTGCTGATCGTGTCCGACGATATCGCGCATCAGCACATCCAAAACGTAGTCATCGATCGGGACGGTTTGAAGGAAGCGCGGCACAATTGCATTCTACATGCTATACCGATAAACGGACAGCACTTTTCGCACCGGAAAGATCTTTGACGCTGGACGCCGGCAAAGAGTGCGTCCTACGCTTTGGACATGATCAAACAAATAAAATTTGTCAGTGTGCCGGTGGCGGACCAGGACCGCGCCCTCGATTTTTATACCGAAAAATTAGGATTTACCATCATCACCGACCAACCGTTCGACGAAAAGCAGCGCTGGATCGAATTGCGCGTTCCGAAAGCGGAAACGCGCGTTGTTTTGTTCACCACCGATGACGACAAGAACCGCATTGGCACGTTCATGAACATGTCCTACACCTGCGAAAATCTGCAAAAGACCTACGAAGAACTAAAAAAGCGAGGGGTTGAATTTGAGAACCCACCGAAAAAAGAACATTGGGGGAACTTCGCCATCTTTAAGGACAGCGAAGGAAATCGCTTTGTTCTCGGCGATTAATCTTCTCGCAGAGCGATAATGGGGTCGACCCGGCTGGCCCGGCGCGCCGGCAGGAAGCAGGCGAAAAGTGCGATGAAAGCGAGAGCACCAATTGCGATTGCGAAGGCGGGCAGATCGAGTGCGCCAACATTATACAGGACGGCTTGCAATACATGGCTTGCGGCGATTGCGCCGATGAGCCCGAGAACGATGCCGATGCAAATGAGCAACGCGCCGTGACTGAGCACGAGACGAAAAACATCATAGCGCGCGGCACCGAGGGCCATTCTAATCCCTAGCTCGCGCGTGCGCTGCGTGACGCTGAGCGCCATGACGCCATAAAGGCCGACGCTGGCGAGAACAAGCGCGAGACCAGCAAATGTTCCGAGCAACGTCATGATCAATCGCCGCGCAGCCAGACTGCCGGCAATATTACCCTCCATCGTTGAGATTGAGGCAACCGGTTGATCGGGATCGAGCGTCTGCACCTCGTGCTTGATCACGTTGACTAGCGCGAGCGGATCGCCCTGAGCGACGCGGACGAGCAGAGTGTTCTCGTCTTGCGGACATTGCGCCGAGCACAAATACATTTGTGGGAAATTGAACTTTTCGACGTTGTTTTCCCCGGGAGCTTCATTGCGGGTGCGCGGCACAACGCCGATGACGGTGAGCGGAGGCGCGTGCTTTTCTTTCGGGGACTGATTGTCGTCGACTTGCTGGCCAATCGGATCTTTTCCCGGAAAAAATTTGCGGACGAAACTGTCGTCCACAATGACCGTGCGCGCGATTCCGGCGAAACCATCGCGCGACTGAGTCCCACGTGGCCCGTTGTACGTATCCTGTGGACCGAACGCGCGACCGTGTAGGATCGACATTCCGATAACGCGGAAATAGTCCGGCGATACTATGTTTATCTCGGCGCTTGGTTCCTTGCCGTGTTCGGGCTCCGGGGTCCCAGTGATATGAACATAGCTGTCCCACTCGGTGTCATCGAAAGGAATGTTCGCGCCAATAGCGGCGGCGGACACCCCGGGGAGTGCGCCGATGCGTTCGATTAACTGAGCGTTAAATGCGGCAACGCTTTCGTCGGTCGGATAACGCGCTTTAGGCAAAGAGAGATTCATTGTCAGGACGCCGTGCGGGTCAAAACCAAGCGGCGCGTTTTGCGCACGCCAGAAACTTTTCAGCGTCAATCCGGCTGCGGCTAACAAGATTAAGGCCAGCGCCATTTGTGCGACGACAAGAAGCGCCCGGATGCGTTGCCGGCTTAGTCCTTCGCTCGCGGCGCGTCCGGCGCCCTGATGCAGTTCAAGCGAAAGCGAATGAACACGAGAAATCCGCAACGCTGGCCACAATCCGATGAGCAGGCTGGCCACTGCAGCGACGGCGGCGGTAAAACCGAGGGCGACCAGATCAATTCGGGTCTCATGAAAACGAGGAACGTTCCGCGGGCTTAACGCAATGATGGCATCGAGACTCCAAAGCGAGAACAAGACCGCGAGAACTCCGCCCACCAAAACAAGCACTACGCTTTCGATGAGAAGTTGTCGCACGAGCTGGCTGCGGCTCGCGCCAAGCGCTGCGCGGACCGCCAGCTCGCGCGTGCGGTTCAATGCCTGGGAAAGTTGAAGATTGGCAACGTTCGCGCAGGCGATTAGCAAAACACACGCGACGGCAGCGAAGAGTAGCCACACACTTTGCCGATAATCCGCTACGCTGGCCTCGAGCAAAATTCGTGTTCGGACGGTGCGGCCAGCGTCCTCCTCGGGATAACGTTGCGCCAAATCCCGCGCGATATTGTTCATATCGTCCGCCGCTTGCGCGAGCGTAACTCCTGGTTTTAACCGGCCAAGGGCTGAGAAACCCGGATGATTGCCGCGGCGAAGAACACCATCCTCGGCACGAAGTTCATCCAGGGGCAGGTAAACTTCAGCCAAGCGCGGAAGTCCGATCTGTTCGGGGACAACGCCGATAATTTCGCGCGGCGCACCGTCGACCATAACCTGTTGGCCCAAAGCCTCTCGCGAGCCGCCAAAACGTCGTTGCCAAAGCGCGTTTGTAATGAGAACCACTTTTCTGCTGCCCGGCAAATCGTCGGCCTCGGCAAAATCGCGGCCAAGTTTTGGCGGCAAGCCGAGAATGCCAAAAAAGTTCCAAGTCACACGCGCGGCGCCGATTCGTTCTGGATTGGCTTCGCCGATCCTGGCAGAAAGATTGGCGCGATCGCGCCGAAACAACGCCAGATCGGTAAACCCGCGCTGAGCCGCACGCCAATCAAGATAGTTTGGATAACTAACTGAGCCGGAATCGAAGGTCTCGGATCGTTCGCGCAGAAGAACGAGCCGCTCGGAATGCGGATAAGGTAATGGCCGCAAAAGAAGCGCGTTGACGACGCTGAAGATGGCGGTATTTGCGCCAATCCCGAGTCCGAGTGTGAGCGCAGAGACAATGGTGAAACCGGGATGCTTAGCCAATTGCCGAATGGCGTAACGAATTTCCCTGATCATGGATTCTTACTCCGTGCGCAAGGCGACGATGGGATCGACCCGACTGGCGCGGCGCGCCGGCAACCAGCAGGCGAGCAGTGCGATAACAGAGAGCAAAGAAGATACTGCGCCGAAAGTCCCAATGTCCGTTGCGCTTACGCCGAAGAGCAGACTCGAAATTAGTCTCGTTAGGCCAAATGAACCAGCCAAACCAAGACCGACGCCGACCATCGTCAGCAACATTCCCCGCCTAATGACTAGTTGGAGCACGTCACGTCGTTGCGCGCCGAGCGCCATGCGAATTCCCATTTCGCGCGTGCGTTGCGAGACCGAATAAGACATTACGCCATAGAGTCCGATCGAGGCCAGAGCGATCGCGATGCCAGCGAAACTGGTCAGAAGCGTCATGGTAAATTTTCGTTTCAACAATGTGCGCGCAATTGTGTCTTCCATTGTGCGCGCATTCCCGAGTGCGACGTTGCGATCGACATTCCAGACCGCATTCTGCACCGATGGCAACAACGCGAGCGGATTGCCCGCTACGGGGCGCACCGCGACAAACATGCGGGGCCATTTGCCTTGCCCGAGCGGTTGGTAAAGTTCGGCGCGTGGCGGCGTATCGAGCGCGAGATGCCGGATGTTTCCGGTCACGCCGACGATCTGCATCGTCTCGCTATCCTGCCCGAAGTTCGTGATGTATTTGCCGATCGGATCGTCGTTCGGGAACAGCATGCGGGCAGCGGCTTCGTTGATCACACAAACGCGCGCCGAGGTCGGTGTGTCCTGCTCGGTGAAAACGCGACCTCGCAAAAGCGGAATGCCCATCGTGCGAAAATAGTCGGGCGTGCTGATACGAATGTCGGCGTCGTAGCTCTTGTCGCTGCCTAACAATTTGAAAGAACGCCCGCTGTTTCCGCCGGAGAATGGCAAACGACTGACCGCACCGACGCGAGCGACGCCGGGCAAGCTGCTGATGCGTTCCACCACCTGCTGATAAAAATTGAGATTGCGCGCGTCGTCTGATCCCGCCGGCAGCCCGATATCAAAGACAAGCAGGTTGGCCGGGGTGAAACCGGGATCGACTTTCATCAATTTACCGAAGCTCTTGATCATGAGCCCGGCGCCGATGAGCAGAACAAGGGTAAGACCGACTTCAGTCGTGATCAGGACAGAACGGCTGCGATTATGCGCGGCGGTGCTGCCGCGTTCGCCTTCGCCTAACGAGTCGTTCGGATTGACCGATGATGCTTGGAAAGCCGGTGTAAGGCCGAAGATCACGCCGGTCAAAACAGAAACGATCAAACCGAAAAGAAGAACGCCGCGATCGATCGTCACCTCTTTGAAACTGCTCAAAACCGGGGGTGCCATCGCCATCAAAACCGGCATGGCCCAGACCGCGACTAAAATCCCAAGCGCGCCCCCGATGACAGCGAGCAAAATACTTTCGGTCAGAAGTTGCCTAACAAGTCGTCTGCGATCCGCACCAAGCGCGGCGCGAATGGAAACTTCCCGCGCGCGGGCAGCACCGCGCGCCAGCTGAAGATTGGCGATATTCGCGCAACCGATCAGCAAAAGAAAACCAACTGCCGCGCCCAACATAATGAGCGCGGAGCGAATGCCGCTCACTTTATCTTCCTGCAAGAGCGTGGCGGTCGCGCCTTGGCCCATGTTGTCGTTCGGATAATCTTTTTCCAAACGCAACGCAATCGCGTCCATTTGTGCGCGCGCCTGTTGGATCGTCACGCCCGGTTTCATGCGCGCGAAAACATCGAGAAAATTGCTGTCGCGAATTTGCCGCGGATCCGCGGTCGGTCGCAAGGCGTGTGTCGGCACACCGAAAGGCGATGGCACCCAAAGTTCGCCGTAATCATCGGGGGAAAAACTTGCCGGCATCACGCCGACGACAATGTGCGCTTCACCGTCGAAACGAATCCCGCGCCCGATAATGTTGCGATCGCCACCGAATTTCCGATCCCACAAACCTTGACTGAGCACTACAACATTGGCACCGCCCGGTTGTTCATCGGCTGCTTGCAAAGTGCGGCCAATCAACGGCGCCGTTCTGAAGACGCGAAAAAAACTCGCCGTCACCATCGTCACGCGCAGGCGTTCCGGCGCGTCGCCTTCATCCAAATTTCCCTGCCAGCCGCGCGCCGCTGCCATTGCTGCGAAAACATCGTTCTGCGCGGCCCAATCGAGGTAATTCGCGGGCGAAGTTGCGTCGCGCGGAGTGTTCGTCGCGCGAACCGTCGGCGAGAGCGTCACAAGTCGGTCGGCCTCGGGATAAGGCAACGGGCGCAAGAGTACGCCGTTGATCACGCTGAAGATCACCGTCGTGCTGGCGATCGCGAGCATCAGCGCGACGACTGCGACAATGGTAAAACCGAGACCTTTACGCAACATGCGCAAGCCGTAGCGAATGTCGCGAAGAGTTGTTTCCATTCGATTACTGTTAGGTTGCTGTTTATTCCATTCGCAACGCCACGATGGGGTCGACTCGGCTGGCGCGGCGCGCCGGAATCCAGCAGGCAAGGAATGTGGCGCTGAGAAGCACCGCTCCGACTTCAAGATAAATCCTCGGGTCGACGCCGCTGGCTTCGAAAAGAAGACGTTGCAGAAAGTGAGAGACGGCGATCGCGCCGACCAAACCAATGGCTGAGCCGACGAGAAGGAGCTGCATCCCGTGGGAGAGAATTAGGGTGAGAATTTGGGATGGGCGCGCACCGAGCGCGAGGCGGACACCGATTTCGCGCACTCGTTTGAGCGTGGTATAAGCGAGAAGACCATACAGACCGATGGTCGCGAGCGTGAGCGCGAGTCCGGCGAAAACGGAGAAGAGAAAGCTGAGCAAACGTTGTGTACCCCACGTTTCCTGGACGCGATCGGTCATCGGGCGAACATCGAAGAGCGGCAGCGCTGGATTGATCGAACTGATCGCATCCCGAATCGGACGCTCCAACGTCACTAGACCAGATGTCGATCTTACGAAAAGCGTTAGACTTGTACGCTGGACCTGGCCTAACGAACAGTAGATTAATGGCAACGGCGCCATTTCATCAATGGCATGAAAGCGCATCGCCGCGACGACGCCGACAATCTCGTTCGCGACATAGCCTTCTTCGTCGTTGCCGGCATCGACCATCAGACGTTTCCCGATCGGGTCCTCGCCCTTAAAATATTTGTCCGCCATCGCTTGATCGACAACGATGACCCGCGGCGAATCTTTGGTGTCGCGCTCGTTCAAAGTTCGGCCGCGCAGTAATGGCGCTTTGAATGTCGAAAAATAATCGCCCGCGACGACTTCGAGATCGGCGCTCAACATGTCTGCGGCTGTCGGTTGCGGCGTGCCTTCGCGCCAGAATCCAGTTTGCCATCCACCCAGGAGCGGCCCGTTCGAGCTTATCGCCACGCTTTGCACACCCGGAAGACTTCGCACCTTGTCGAGCAACGTCTTGGCGAACATATCGATCTTGTCGCTTGTGTTGTAAGTCCGCCATGGCATTTCCAGGCGCGCGGCCAGCATCCCGTGCGGTTCGTAGCCTAACGAGAGCGCCTGCAATCGCGAAAAACTCTTCAACACCAGCGCCGCCGCGATAAGTAACGTGAGCGTGAGCGCAATCTGGCTAATGACGAGCCAATCGCGCGTTCGTTTGGCTGATGGCGCATCGCCGCTTCCTTGTGAACCGGCTTTCAAAGCTAGCTGAACGTCGGCCCGCGAACTTTGCCAGGCCGGCCAAAGACCGAAAAGCACCGCTGTGACGGACGCGACGACCAACGTGAACATCAACACCCGCAGATCGAATGCGATGTCCTGAAATCTGGAAGCAGTTTGTGGCGCCAAGATCGACAATGCATCGCGTGCCCACAGCGCGATGAAAAATCCGAGCGCTCCGCCAATAATGGCGACGACGAAACTTTCGACTAAAAGCTGTTTCACAATCTGTCGGCGGCTCGCGCCGACTGCGGCGCGAATGGCGAACTCGCGCGACCGCACTGCTCCGCGGGCGGCAAAAAGATTCGCCAGGTTCGCGCACGCGATCAGCAACACCAACCCAACCGCGCCTAACAACAACCCGAGATTCGTCCGATATTTGCCGACGAGATTTTCGAGAAGCGGCGTGACCACGATCGTTTCGCCCTTGTTCGTTTCCGGATACGCCTTTTCAAGTTGCGCTGCGATCGTTTTCATTTCGCTCCGCGCTTGATCAACCGTCACGCCAGGTTTGAGCTGGCCCCAGACAAACATCATCGGATGATGCGATCGGTCGATCCACGCCTGATTATTGCTTCGCCGCATCAATGAAACCCAAACATCGGTATCCTGCGGCGAAGTCATCTGCGGCGGCATCACGCCGATGACGGTGAAATTCTGATCGTGCAAAACAATCGAGTGCCCGATCGCTTTCGGTGAACGGTTGAAAACGCGTTGCCAGATTCTATCGCTAATGATCACAACCGGTGGTGCGCCGACTTTGTCTTCGTCTTCGCTAAAGACACGGCCGATTTGCGGCGAAAGTCCGATGACATTGAAGAAATTCCGCGTGACCGATGCGGTTGAAACGCGCTCGGCTTCGCGACCGGGAATGCCGCTGAGGTTGCGCGATTCTTTGTGTGTGCAGGCGAGATGCTCGAACGTCTTCGTCTCTTTTTGCCAATCGAAATAATCGGGCAATGCGACGGAAAAATCCTGACCCGGCCCGGATGATTCGTTCAGCACCATGATGCGATCGGCGTGCGGATAGGGAAGCGGCCGGAGCAGGACGGAATTAATGATGCTAAAGATGGCAGTGTTAGCGCCAATACCGAGCGCCAGCGTCAAGACGGCGATGGCGGCGAAGGCTGGCTGTTTCGCCAGCATCCGCAAGGCGTAACGAAAATCCTGGAGAATGGCGTGCATGGAACTATTCGCTGCGCAATGCGACAACGGGATCGACCCCGCTGGCGCGTCGAGCCGGCCACCAGCAGGCAAGGAAAGCGACAAAGCCGAGCAGGATGGTGACCGACAAAATTGTCACCGGATCGGACCCGCCGATGCCGTAAAGCAAATTGCTAAGCAAACGGCCGACGGCGAAGACAAGCGCGATGCCAACGACGGTGCCCAGCGCGACCAGCCGCATGCCGTCGCCGAAGATTAAGCGCAAGACGTCCCCGCGTTGCGCGCCAAGAGCAAGCCGAATTCCGATTTCGTGCGTGCGTTGCGAGACCGCGTAACTCATGACGCCGAAAATTCCCGCGGCCGCGAGCAGTAGCGCAATGCCGGCGAAAAGCGCGACCAGAATCGCGTTGAAGCGCGGCTGCGCAATTGATGAAGAGACGTATTCACTCAACAGCCGCGGACGATAAAGCGGCACGTCTTTGTCGAGCTCGGCCACGGCGTTGC
>Ga0209474_10001989_pt1 | contig 19250 bp, 21 predicted proteins | sample GraSoiAngelo_145_FD_185902 | JGI IMG/M metagenome (GOLD analysis project Ga0209474, IMG submission 185902) | Grasslands soil microbial communities from the Angelo Coastal Reserve, California, USA - 14_1009_05_20cm (SPAdes) (version 2) | ecosystem: Environmental > Terrestrial > Soil > Grasslands... | reverse complement strand
GCGTTCCACTCCTCGCCCTGGAAGAAAAGGGGCAGGGCGGGCGAGAGCGCCGTCAGGGCGGCAGCGACGCGCAATCCGCCGGGCGAAGTGAGCGCGACGAGGCGCTCGCCGCGCGCGCGGTTGCCGATCTGATCGTGGTTCTGCGCCGCGACGACGAATCGACGCCCGGCGAGATGCGCCCCGGGCGTTCCGTGCTTGCGCCCGCGGTGCTTGGAGTGAATGCCGCCGTAATGCCACCCGGAGCGCAGCGCGGAGACGAGCGCATCCAGTGGTTCGATCACGGGCGGGCTGAAGTCCTCGTAGTAGCCCGACGATTCGCCCGTCAGCGCGACGTGCAGCGCGTGGTGGAAGTCGTCGGCCCACGCCGCGGCGAGGCCGTATCCGCCGCGCTCCACCGGCTCCACGAGGCGCGCCAGGTTCAAGTCGCTTTCAGCAATGACGTGGATCGTACGGCCGGTCTCCCGCGCCTCGCGCTGGACAGCGTCGTTCAGCTCTCGCAGCAGGTGGACCGGCGAGTCGTCGACGATCCCGTGCACCGCATCCAGCCGCAGCCCGTCGAACCCGCCTCCGGCGCTGGCGACCCAGCGCAGCGCGTTCTCGATCACGAACCTGCGCACCGGTCCGGAGTCGGGGCCGTCGTAATTGACGGCGTCTCCCCACGGCGTGTGGTGGCGAGACGTGAAGTAGGGACCGAACTCGCCGAGGTAGTTTCCCTCGGGGCCGACGTGGTTGTAGACGACGTCCAGGAACGTGCTGAGGCGCTGCGCGTGGGCGGCCTCGACCAACCGTGCGAGCCCGTGCGGACCGCCGTAGTCGGCGTGTGCCGCGAACAGAGCCACGCCGTCGTATCCCCAGTTGCGTGACCCCGGAAATGCGGCGACGGGCATCACTTCGACGGCGGTGTAGCCGGCCTCGCTGAGCTCGCTCAGATGCTGCGCGGCGCCGGCCGCGGTTCCCTCGCGCGAGAACGTTCCGAGGTGGATCTCGCAAAAGACGAGGCGCTCGAGAGATACCAGTGAACCGCGAGAGCGTGGCGCGATCGCGGCGAGATCGACGATCTCGCTCGGCCCGTGGACGCCAAGGGGCTGAAGCAGCGAGGCGGGATCGGGTCGCTCGCGCCCATCGGCGAACCGATACAGGTACCGGGCGCCGGGCCGCACCCCCTCCAGCGTGGCGGTGTAGTACCCGTCCGCATCGGCGCGTAGGCGCGCGGTGGGGCCGCCCACGATCTTCACTTCGAGTGAATCGGCGCGCGGAGCCCACACGCGGAACGACGTGCCGTGCGGGCCTGGGACGGCGCCGAGCCAAGGCTGCCAGGGCATGCGGCGAAGGTAGCCCCGCGCGAACGGGCGCGCCATCGAGGAGCAGAGAGACGCCGGGCGGTCGTTGCCGCGCACGCCGTCGCATCAGCTTCCTCGCAAACGTATGGTTCTTCAGCGCGAGGGCGTGGGCGTGAACACCCACGGGTACGCGACGCGCAGCTTGACGCTCGAGCGCGGTTTTTCGAATTCCCAACCGCGGATGACTTTCACGACGCACAGCGAGAGCTCGCGGTCGGCGATGCCTTCGACCGACGCACCGATGACGCGTCCGTTCGGGCCGACGTCGAAGCGGGCGATCAGCTTCCCCTGCAACGTCCTGCGCTCGCGCAGGCGCTTTTCGTAGCACTCGCGGATCTCCGGCGTGTGATTGCGGATGTATTCGCCGATGATCCGGCGCTCGTCGCCCGTTGGCGCCGGAGGCGGAACTTCCGCGCCTTGCTGCTCGTCGTCCACGATCATCTGCGGTCCACCGCCGCGCGCGTCATCTCCGCCACCTTGTCCCATGGTGGCGTCCGCCGCCTTGCGTGTTGCGGCGGTCGACCCCTCCTCGCCGCGCGCGGAAAGCGCCAGGAGGCACGCGACGACCACGGAGAGGCTTCGGAGCGGGGAGCCCATTCGTTCGAAAGCGTACGAGCCCGCGCAGGGGAGCGCCAATTTCGCGAGATGCGGGGCGTCGGAGCATCTCCCACCCTATGCGACCTCGCGGTCAGGTCGCGATCGCCGCAGGTGCGAAATGCAGGACGCTGGGACGCCTGTTACTTTTCACGAATGCGCCGCGCCCGTTTCTACCTGACGCTCCTCGCGCTGACGCTGATGCCGCAGGTGCTGGCCGCGACGGATCTCGTTCGTTGGCTGCAGGCACACGACGTCACCTGGCTGTCGTTCTCGGTGCCCGGGCTTTTGCTGCTCCTCAACGCGCCCATGACCTTCGAGGTGCTCCGCCGCAAGCACCGCGCGCGCCTGCCACGCGCACTCGCCGCGGCCGTGCGGACGCCTTGGACGGCGTGGTGGCTGGGCAGCCTTTTCTATGCGCTCCTGTTGCTGTTCTGGGGCGCGGGCGCAGGCATCCTGCGCCTCTTCGGCCTTTCGCTCGAGATGCCGCTGTGGCTGGCGGTTTCTCCCTTCGTCCTGTCGCTGTATGGCACGCTCTTCGGAGCCAACGTCCTGCGGCGCGAGCGCGTCGAAGTGCCCGTCGCGGGGCTGCCGCCTGGATGGCATGGAGCGCGAATCGTACAGCTCTCGGATCTTCACGCGGGCAGACACGTCAGCGCCGAGCGGCTGCGGCGCATTGCGCGGCGAGCGGCGCGGCTGAAGCCGGACCTGCTGGTGGTGACCGGCGACATCGTCCACAACTCACCGACGTTCGCCCGTCAGGCAGCGGAGGCCATCGCGGCGATTCCTGCCGTGCACGGGACGTTCGCCATCCTCGGAAACCACGATTTCTGGGCAGGCGCGGATGCCGTCGATCGCGAGCTGACACACGCGGGGATCCAGGTGCTGCGCAACCGCGGCATCGCGCTGCGCCGAGGCGGGGACGAGATCTGGCTGTGCGGCGTGGACGATCCATGGTCGGGCCGCTGCGACTTGCGAGCCGCGCTTCGCGGCCGCCCGCCTGGAGCGGCAACGGTCCTGCTCTCGCATCAGCCGAATACCTGGCCGCTCGCCCAGAAGGCGGGCGTGCATCTGCAGCTCTCCGGCCACACCCACGGCGGACAGGTCGCGATGCTGTGGCTGCATCGATCGTTGTCGCTTGCGCGGCTCATCACGCCCTTCGTAGCTGGCTTGTACCGGGCGGGTACGAGCTTTCTGTACGTGAATCGCGGCGCCGGATCCGTGATGCCCGTCTTTCGCATCGGCGCGCGTCCCGAAGTGACGGAGCTGACGCTCGTGCCTGCCGACGTACCGGAGGCGGTTCCCGAGCCTGCGTAGTCGGTAAACGACGGGCACGTTATAGGTTCAGGTCCCCATGGACCTGCGGGTGCACCTCGCCGACAGGAACTCCGCGGCGGCCGAGGCACACCGCCGGCTGTCGCAGATGCCGGCAGATGAGCGCGATGCGTTCGCCCGCCGCGCGCAGGAGCGCGCCTCCGAAATGGGGCTGAAGCGAGGCGAAGCTCCCATCGCGTTGGTGCTGTCGCCCGTCGCGCTGCCTCGCGAGGAGCTCGCCGCCCTGGGCCGCGCGGCGCGGCTCATCGTCTCCGCCCTGGTGAAGATCTGCCGCGAGCTGATCGAGCGCGCGCCCGACCGCGCGCACTTGCTGTTCGATCATCTAGCGCCGCTCGAGCAGGAGGCGCTTCGCACGCGCTCGCGCGAGGCGGAGGAGCTGCTCATCGCGCGCGTCGACTGGTTCGTCGACGCTGAAGGCCGGCCGCGGGCGCTCGAGGTCAACGCGACCATCCCCGCGATGCCCGGTTACTCCGACGCAGCCGCATTCGGTTGGCTGATGACGTGGGCGCCGAGACGAGCCGAATCGCTCTTTGCGCGATCGCACAGCAACGCCGGATGGCTCGCGGACGGATTGCTCATCGCTGCGCGGCGCGCCGGCCGCGAGTTGCCCCTTCGGGTCCAGCTGCTCCACCGCGACGGCGATCCGCAGCGGCCGGAGCTTCTGGCCATAGCGGAGTTGCTGCGGCGGCGTGGCTGCAAGGAGGCGCGCACCTGCAGTCCCAGCGACGTCGTCCTCGAGGACGCACGCGATCGCGTCCTCTACCGGCACCTGTTCGCGCGCCACGTCGAGATGGGCACGCCGCTGGCGCGAGCATTCCTCGACCCCGTGCGATATGCGATGTGGAACCGCGTCGATGGATGGCTGGAGACGAAGGCGCTATTCGCGGAGTTGTCCCTGCGCGCGGGCAGCTCGGCGCTCACGCCGGACGAGCGCGATGCCGTCCAGTCGCTCTTGCCCTGGACTCGCCTCCTCGACGACGTGTCCGACGCCGAGCTCGGCGACGGCGCCGGGTGCATTTTGAAGCGCTCGCACGATTACGGCGGCAAGAGCGTCGTGATCGGGCGTGAAGCCGGTGCGGCGGGTTTTCGCGCCGCGCTCGCGGCGGCGCGCCGCGACCCGCGCGGAAGCTGGGTCGCGCAGGAGCTGATCGATTCGCCTGCGACAGATCGGTTCTTCGCGGTGCACACGCCCGGCGAGCCGGTGCGAGCGGGGCAGGGTGCGCTGCACGTCGACATCTCTACTTATGCTTCTTTGATCGAAGGAGTTCCGAGCGGGGGGAGCGTCTGCCGCGCGGCACCGGGCCGGGTGGTGAACATCGTCGGCGGCGGAGGAGTCGCGCCCCTCTACCCGCAGGACGTCCTGCAGGAGGCGCTCGATGCGCGCTGAGCGCGCCACGGCAAACGGGTTACGCCTGGCCCCGCTCCTTGGCTCGCCGGCGGGCGATCTCCTCGAGGAACTTCACCGCAAGGAAGTGCCGCAGGCGGTCGATGCAGGGATAATCAGGGGCGTGGCAGAACTTCTCGTGGAACTGGCAGAGGCGTCCGGTGCGGTCGCGGCAGAACTGGTCGAACCCACCCTCGTCGCAAGGATCGTCGATCGCGGCGGCGATGCGGGCGGTGCGTTCGGGAGTGAGGAGGACGTCGTCGTTCGCCGCGTGCTGCGCAGGAAGCTTCATGACGTCTCCGCGAACCCCGTGCGCGGCGGAGTCTAACCCGATGAGTCCCCAGATCACCTTCAAGAGCACTCCATCCCGTCCGGCGGCGCCCGGGGAGGCGCTCACCGACTCGGCGGGGAAGCCCGTCCCGCCAGCGCCGTCGCTCGCGGAAGTCGTCCGGTCCGAGTACATCCCCAGCCACGGAAAAGCGCCGGATCGGCTGCCACCTGCGCCATCCGGGCTGTCCGATCTGGGGGCGGCTTCGGCGCTTCGCGTCATCGGTCCGGACCGCGAGGCGTGGGTGCAAGGAATGCAGAGCGGCGACGTCTCCGCTGCGCCGATGCGGGGTGCTGTCGCGGGACTGTTCCTGGGCGGCAAGGGGAGACTCGTCGCGGAGGGGCTGATCTGGCGGTTCCCCGACGAGCTACTCATCACGACGCTGCCCGAGCGGCTCGATGTGCTGCACGAACATCTGGACAAGCTGCTCATCATGGAAGACTGCGAGCTGTCGCGCGCGACCGGGTGGCAGCGCCTGCGCTTTGCGCCACGGCCCACGCCTCTCGGCCGCTTCGACGACGTCGTCGGCTCGCTTCAGCCTCTCGGCTTGGAGCTGCTCGTTCCGGAGGAACGCGCCCCCGAGCTGACCGCGTCGATCCCGGCCGCGGATCCAGCGCAGGTCGAGGCGTGGCGCGTCGCCGTCGGCATTCCTCGGTGGGGAGCGGAGCTGGACGAGGAGACCACGCCCATCGATGCCGGAAGTCGTGGCGATGGCCACGTACCGTGGTCGCGTCGCGTGGAACCTCGTCCGACTGCAAGTCGCCGGCACGGCGCCAGCCCCGGGCGCGCGGCTCGATCCGTCGCGTCCGGCGCAGGGAAAGCGCGGCACCGTCACTTCATCGACGCAGGTCGGCGACCTTGCCGTGATGCTCGGGTACGTGCACAAGGAGCTGATCGTCCCGGACAGCACCGTCGCCATGGACGACGGCCGCACGGCGGTCGTGCTCGGGCTGCCCTACGGCTCCCTTCCCGGTGCGGGAGTGTGCGCATGAAGATCCTCGCCGCGATCCACGACCTGATGTTCTCCAGCAAGGTGAACGCCGCCGCGCGGGGCAAGCCGATCGCATGGCTGCCGCGGGGCACCAATGTCGCCGAGCACGTCGCGAAGGAAAAGCCCGACGTGCTGCTCATCGATCTCGGCAATCCGGCGCTGAACGCCGTCGAATCGGTGAAGGCCATCAAGACCGCCCCCGAGACGCGCGACGTGGTGGTGATCGGTTACATCGACCACACGCGGGAAGACATCATCGAAGCCGCCCGGGCGGCCGGAGCGGACCAGGTGCTGAGCAAAGGTGAGTTCGCGCGCCGCCTTCCCGACCTGCTGCAGGGCTGATCGCGACGGCTTTCTTGACGGCCCGCTTCCTCCGCGCGCCAGATTGCTCATGCGAATCGAACGGTCCGACCTCGACGAGGCGATCGCGCAACGAATCGTGACGGCGGAGCAGGCGTCCGCGCTTTGGTCCCTGCTGCAATCGCGCCAGCACGACACCGCCGAGTCCCGCTCCAGCCGGTTCACGGGACTGAACGTCGCGTACTACTTCGGTGCGCTCCTCGTCATCGGGGCGATGGGCTGGCTGATGACGCTCGGATGGGAGGCGTTCGGCGGCAAGGGCATCTTCCTCATCTCGTGCCTGTACGCGTTCTTCTTCACCATGGCGGGCTTGCGCCTCTACGTCGATCCGCAGACGCGCACGCCGGGCGGGCTTCTGGTGACCGCTGCCGTTTCCATGACTCCGCTCGCCGTCTACGGGTTCGAGCGGATGATCGGGTGGTGGCCCAGCGCGGACCCCGGCGCGTACCGCGGCTTCTTTCCCTGGATCCGCGGCGGCTGGTTCGCGATGGAAGCAGCGACGATCGTGGCGGCGCTCGTCGCGCTTCGGCGGGTGAAATTCCCGTTCCTGGTGGCGCCCATCGCGCTGGTGCTCTGGTTCATGTCGATGGATGCCGTTCCGGCGCTGTTCCACGCGCACCCCTGGGACGCGGACATCGCCCGGCGAGTCTCCATCGCCTTCGGGGTGGCGATGATGTTCATCGCGTTCCAGGTCGATCACCGGACGAAAGAGGACTACGCCTTCTGGCTCTACTTCTTCGGGATGATCTCGTTCTGGGGCGCCGTGACGTCGATGCAGAGCGACAGCGAGCTGCGAAAGCTCGCTTACTGCGCGATGAACCTCGGTTTCGTCGTCCTCAGCGTTCCGCTACGCCGGCGCGTGTTCCTCGTCTTCGGTTCGCTTGGAGTGAACCTTTACCTGGGTCATCTCGCCTGGCGCGTGTTCGAGCGCTCGATGCTCTTCCCGTTCGCGCTGACGCTTCTCGGGCTCGCGATCATCTCCGTCGCGGTGTGGTATCAGCGGCACCGCGCCGCGATCGAGCTGCGCATCGAGTCGTGGGTGCCGCTCTGGATCCGCGACCTGCTGCCTCCCAGTCGCGCCGCTTTGGGATGATCACCGAGCCGCAAAGCTGGGTCTCGAGGACGCGGCAACGCAGCAAGGCCATCGTGACGCTCGCGATCGCCTGCTTCGCGCCGGCGGGCGCGGCCGTGGCGTTCGGCTTCGGGGCCGTGACGACCGCGGTCGTCCTTCTGGTGCTCGCGGTCACCTCGTTCATCGCCTTCGCGACGCTCATCCGCTGCCCGAAGTGCCACAAACCGATCTCGTGGATGGTCCTCACCACCCGTCCATCGGGCCGGTGGCTGACCGATCTCTTCGCGCTCGAGGAATGCCCCGTCTGCGACGACCGCGGAGGGTAGACGCGCGGCATTTCGCATGACGGCCCGCCATGCGAACGCAGGGGCCGAGCGGAATTTCGGGGCGAGCTGCGCAACATCAGTATTTGTAGAAGCCTTCGCCGCTCTTCTTGCCGAGCTTGCCGGCGCGGACCATGCGGCGGAGGAGTTGCGGTGGGCGGAAGCGCTCTCCCAGCTCGGCGTGCAGATGCTCGGCGATGGCGAGGCGCACGTCGAGGCCGACGTGATCGGTCAGCTTGAGCGGACCCATCGGATGTCCGTATCCGAGCTCGATGGCGCGATCGATCTCCTCGGCGGACGCGACGCCTTCCTCGACCATGCGGATGGCCTCGAGCGCGAGCGCGATGCCGAGACGCGACGTTGCGAAGCCTGGCGCGTCCCGCACCACGACGACTTCCTTGCCCATCCGCGCGCCGACGGCACGGCAGGCGGTCACGACCATTCCGTCGGTCCGCTCGCCTTGCACGATCTCCAGCAGCTTCATCACCGGGACGGGGTTGAAGAAGTGGAGCCCGATGACGCGGCTCGGATGCCGGGCCGCTCCGGCGAGAGCCGTGATCGGCAGCGAGGAGGTGTTCGAGGCGAGGATCGCCTCCGGACGTGCCGCGCGCGAGAGGCGGGCAAAGAGGTCCTTCTTGAGCTGCAGATCTTCCGGCGCCGCTTCGATGATCAGGTCGGCGACCGCCGCGGCCGTGTCGAGCTCCGGAGCAACGGCGAGCCTGGCCAGCGCTTCGTCGCGGTCTTGCGCCGTGCACCGCGCCTTTTCCACCGCGCGGCCGAGCGACTCGCCGATTCGCTCCATCGCGCGCTGGGCCGCACCCGGGGCGACGTCGAACAACTCGGTGCGGTAGCCGGCGCGAGTCGCGACGTGCGCGATCCCGGTGCCCATCACGCCCGCACCCACGACGAGCACGCGCTGTACGTCGAGCTCGCGCAACGCCATCAGACGTTCCCGAAATAGACGCCGCGTTGCTCCCGGGCGGCATTCTCCAGCACCGCGTCGACCTGGTCGAAGACGTGCGCCCATACTTCCGCGACGGTCGGCTCGCGGCCGAGGCGCGTGCGCGCGGCGGCGATCATCGTCTCCACGTCCTCGCTGCTGGCGAAGGGAGAGCTCTTCGCCGCCTCGGCCAGCTGGGACGCCGGCTTTTGCAAGAGCTCCGCGCGCGCCGCGACGAGCGCTGCTTTTAGGTCCTGCGCTTCCTGCGTGCTCAATGGCTTCTCGTTCACGAGCTGCTCGAGGAGCGGCTCCAGGAGCCTCTTCGCGCGATCGGAGTGCTGGCGCACCTGGTAGAGGAAGATCGCCCAGTCTCCGCGGGAGCACACCCGCTCGGCGGTCTCCCACGGGTGGTCGCGCAACCAGCGATCCCAATCGGCGTCGCCCCAGCGGGTGAACCCGTCCGGAGGCGCCACGCTCAGGTACACGGACATCGGCCGCTTCCTATCACGCTGGCTGCGCGACGGTCATGGCAGCCGGCAGCTGCTCACCCCGCCGCTGCGCACCACGATCAAGCGCGTCTGGTTACCCGGCATTACGAGCGGCCAATCGCCGGCCGGCAGCGCGGGAAGCGTGCACTGGACGAGGCGCTGAAGACACAGGTTCGTGTCGCAGGTGATCGAGCCGTCGTTGCACAGTTGCGCGTGCAGGTTGACGCGCACTTCTCCATTGATCACCGTTGCGCTGCACTGCGGGTTCGTGGAGCAGAGGCCGCACGATTCCCGAACCTCGATGACGAAGTTCTGGTCGGGCTGCACCGTCCCAGGAACACATGCGCTTCCCACGTTCGGGCTGCGGTCGATGCAGCTGGTGTTGTCGCAGCGGGCCGTACCGACGGCCGCGATGGCGAGGAGCGCAAGCGCAACGCGGCCCTTTGACATCGCCGGTTGGTCTACACCCTGGCGAAGAGCCGCGAAAGGTAGAACGCGACGTCCAGCGCGACCAACGACAGAGCGGCGCCGGTGAGCGCCGACACGGGGCGCGATCCTCGAGATCGCGACGCCAACGCGGCTGCGCAGACTCCGGCGCCGCAAGCCCACAGCAGATCTCCGTAGTAGCGAATCGAGAGCAGGGGCGGGTTGGCGGTGAAGCGCGTTGCATGCGCGACGGGATCGTAGACGAGCGTCGGTAGCCGTAGTGCGCCGGCGACGAGGTACGCGACGCCAAAGGCGGACACGGCCCACAGTGCTGCGCGGATCTCCCTCACGGTATTCCCACCGGGTGCCGCGCCGTGACGTACAGGCCGATCACCGCGGCTGCCCAGACCAGCGTCGCTCCGCAGCCGGACAGGGCCGCGACGCTGCGCGCCTCCGCTGCCGGAGCAGGGGAGGGCAGCGCGCGACCCGCGAGCGCGGCGGCGACGACCAGCGCCAGCGCCAGCGCGGAGAGGTGCTCCTTGCAGTCGAACAGCTGCACAGCTCCCGGCGCGGTGCGCTCCAGATCGGCGAGGCGGACGCGAACGCGATACGTCGGGTAGAGCGCCAGCCCGAACAGCGCTTGCAATACGACCGATGCAGGCGCCATCCAGCCGAAGCGTTTCAGCTGGCGCTGCGCGGGTCGTCGCATCGCACACGCGAATGCGGACACCGCGTGGTGCGTCACCGTGAACACCGCCGTGAAGCCGACGACCGCGTGAAGGATCAGCAGCGTGCGTGCGCCGCCCTCGAAGAGGACCTTCATCCGCGCACCACCGGAAGGGAGAACGACGAGCGATTCGCGCGGACGCTGGTGCGGGCACCGTTGCGCGCGCACCATTCCTGGACGCGCGGACAGCCGGGATCCGGATCGGAGAACGACCCGTGCGCCTCCGCGACTGCGCGGCATCCGCCGCGGCATAGCCGCAGATACTCGCACCCCGCGCACGGTTCCGGCGCCGTGCGCACGAAATCGCGGAAGGAAGCGAACGCCGACGGCCATGCGGCGCGGACCGCGGAAGGAACGCGCGCGTCAATCGTCGTCGCTCCCGCGAACGAGCACCCCATCAAGTGCCCTTCGGGCGCGACGGCGGCGAGGACGTCGCCAGCGACGCAGCCATGCACTCCCCAGAACGCCGCCGCGCGCGCAGACGGCCGGTGCCAGAACACCATTGGCGCGAAGGAGCAATCGAGCTTCACGCGGATGCGGTGGCGCAGCATCAGCCAGCGGGCCAGCGGATAGATGCGGCGCGCCTGCTCCGGCGTGAGCTCCTCATCCAGATTGGCGCCGCGGCCGACCGGCTTGAACCGAAGCAGCTCCAGCTCGTTGAGCCGCAGGTCGCGCACGAAGCGCGCCACCGCCGACAGATTGCCGAAGCTGGTGCGGCTGACGACACAGTTGACGCCGACCTCCTGCTTGACGGCGCGCAGCAGGCGCAGGGCGCGCTCCGCGCGAGCAAACCCGTCGAAGCCGCGCGCTCTGCGGTACGCTTCGCCGACGCCGTCGACGCTCACGTTGATCTGGCCGAACACACGGCAGCGCTCCGCGTCGGCGGCCGTCAATCCCAGGCCGCTCGTGGTCAGGTTCGGTGTCATCCCGACCGACCGCGCATGGGCGGCGACGTCGAACAGGTACGAAAGCTCCAGCGCTTCGCCGCCGCCGAGCGCGACGTGGAAGACGCCCATTGCGGCGAGCTCGTCGAGGATGCGGCACGCTTCGTCGAGCGACAGCGCCGTGCCGTGCGGGGTCGCGTCGACGTAGCAGCCAGAGCATCCCGCGGCGCAGCGCCGCGATAGCACGATGTGAACTTCCGTCGGGGCGGAGAGCGGAGCGTCCGTTCCAGCATCCTCGCGCCAGAGCGGCGATTCCGGGTGACCGAGCTCGCGCATCATCGCGCGATCGACGTGGAGGAGCGCTCGCGGGCGCTCCACCTCGACGATGCCGCCGAAGCGCTCCGCGCGGGCGCGGACCACCCGCAGCTTCATGGCTGGGTCGGCCGCCGCAAGAAAGTTCCGAGAAGCAGGGCGATGGCGCTGGCGAACGTCGCGCCCAGGAGCAGGAATGTCACGTCGACGCCGAGCGAGCTGGAGTTCGGATTGCACCCGAACGTCGCGCGCAGGACGCGCCCCTTCCGCATGGGCGCATCCTATCCGAATCGTCGGAGCGTCTTCGTCGGACGATCAGCGCCGGCTATGGCCGCCGGATGCCCGTGCTCCGCCGCCGCTCGGCGCAGCGTGTGGCGCCGAAGGGGCGGCGTGCGGCGGTGCCGATGGAGCGGTTCGGACCGCGCCGCCGCTTGGCGCAGCGCCTCGCGCCGGCGCGGCTCCACCCCACGTTCGTGGAGCGCCGTTCGCGCGAGCGGCTCCCCATCCGCGGGTCGCGACGTTGGTCGAAGTGCGCGCCCGCCACGATGCGGTCGAAGTCGCTCGCGAGGCGCCTCTCCACGTGCCCGTGGTCTGCGCAGATTGCGCGCGCGGCGACTGCATCGGCGATTGGGCGCGTGCAGGCGAACCGGCTGCCGTCTGGCGCACCGGCGCGAAGTTCGCGCGCGGCCGGACGACCGCGGCGGCGCTCACGGGACGGATCGTCTGACCCGTCGCAGCCGCAACCTGCGCCACCGGCGGACCGAAGCTGCCGCCGCGCGCCGGAGCGGCGCGAGGCGCGGCGAGCGGGGCGGTGCGCTGCACGATCACGTTTGTGCGCTGCACCGAAACGACGTGGACCGAGATCGGCTGCGTGAAGTGCTCGGCCCGAACCGCCACCCATGCCGGGCTGGTGTAGCCCCAGACGAATCCGCGCGGACCGATCGGCGCCCACGCGCAGTAACCGAATCCCCACCGCCACGAGACCCAGGCCGGTGCCCAGACGTGTCCCGGTACCCAGAACCAGCCGACACCGCCCGTGAAGCCCCAGGTCCCGTAGTGGTACGCGGCCCAGGCCCACGGATCGTCGGAAACCCACGTCCAGCCCCAATCGGTCAGCATCCACCGGCCATAGACGTATGGCCGCCAACCGGGCGCCACCGCCGGTACCCAGACGCGGCCGTACTCAGGCACCCACTCCCAGTGGCCGTACGGAGCAAGTCGCTCGTAGAAGACGCTGTCGTCCTGGACGTCGGCGCCGGGAGGCGGAACGTTTTCGTTCTCCGCCGTCGCCGGGGGAGCGACATTCGGATCATTATCAGCCGGCGGCGGTGGCGGTTGCGTGCTGGGAGGAGGCGGTGCCGACTGCACCACGGGCGGCGGCTCGCGCACCGCCTCGCGCTGGTACAAGCAGCCGCTGGTCGCGGCGGTGACCGCGATCCCGGCGATGCTGAGGAGTTTTGTTGGCGTCGTCATGGCGGCGTTTCTCCCCAACGTTTGGACGCTCGGAGTCGAGAAGCAATTCACACGCCGACCGCTTGCCTGCTGCCAGCCTCCAGGATGCTCCTGCACCGTGCAGGACACCAGCGGCCGCTCGTAGGTGAACGGACGGTCAGCACACCTGGGAACCACTCGCGACGCGCGCTCATTCTGGCCGCACAAACTCTCACGCCGCATTGCGTCATGAACTTAGTGCCGGTAACCGTGCGCGATAGGGAACCTCCAGCCCTCCCCAAAGGCCCGGGCGGTCACCCGCAAGACGGGAGCTGCCTGCCGCCGCTTGTACTCGCTCTGGACGACCAGCTTCAGGACGCGCCGAACGAGGTCTTCTCGCAACCCGCGCTCCGTGAGCTCACCCACACCGAGGTGCTCCTCGACGTGCCCCCGGAGCACGCGATCGAGCTCGTCGTACGGAGGCAGCGTGTCCTGATCCGTCTGGTTCTCGCGGAGCTCGGCGGTGGGTGGCCGGATCAGGATGCGCTCCGGGATGATTTCGCGTCCCTGCCGATTGAACCAGCGCGCCAGCGCGTAGACCGCCGTCTTGCTCAGATCACCGATCGCGGCGAGCCCGCCGGCCATGTCGCCGTACAGCGTGCAGAACCCCGTGGCGAGCTCGCTCTTGTTTCCCGTCGACAGGAGCAGCGCGCCGAACTTGTTCGAATAGGCCATGAGCAGCATGCCGCGGATGCGCGCCTGAAGGTTCTCCTCCGTCACATCCGGCTTACGGCCGCGGAAGATCGGCTCGAGCGCGTCCAGATAGGCGCGGAAGATCGGCTCGATCTCGACGGTGTGGAACGCGATCCCGAGCCGCTGCGCGAGAAGAGCCGCGTCTTCGTTGCTCATCGAGGCCGTGTATCGCGACGGCATGGCGAACCCGGTCACGTTCGCCTCGCCGAGGGCGCGCGCCGCCAGCACGCTGGTCAGAGCCGAATCGATGCCGCCGGAGAGGCCCAGCACGACGCTGCGGAACCCGGTCTTCCGCGCGTAGTCGCGGATCCCCAGCGTGAGAGCGCCCGCGAGCTCCGCGCATCCAGCGTCGGAGAGGTCCAGCTCGTACGCGGAGACGACGGCGAGCGCGCGCGGGTGCGGCTCGGGCTCCACCAGCTGCTCTTCCCTTCGCGCCGGATCGGGCTTCTCTCGGCCGAGCGGAGGCGAGCTGCGCGCGGCTTTCCCTGCGACGAGCTTCGGCTCGAGATCCGCGACGATGAGCTGCTCCTCGAATGCCGCGGCTTCCCCGGCGACGCGTCCATCGCCGGATACGGCGAGCGAATTGCCGTCGAACACCAGCGAGTCGTTGCCGCCCACCAGGTTGCAGAGCGCGACGGGCATGCCGTGGCGGCGCGCCGTGGCGATCGCCATCTCGCGTCGCAGGTGCGGCTTGCCCAGGGCGTACGGAGACGCGGAGAGGTTGACGAGGATTTGCGCGCCTTGGCGCGCCAGCTCGTCGATCGGGTCGCGCGCGTAGCGCGGCGACTGCCAGAACAGCTTGTCGTTCCAGAGGTCCTCGCAGATCGAGATGCCGATGCGCACGCCTTTGACGTCGACCACGGTCACTTCGGGCGAGGGATCGAAGTAGCGCGCCTCGTCGAAGACGTCATACGTCGGCAGAAGCGACTTGCGCGCGACGGCGGCCACCTTGCCGTCGCGGAGCAACGCGCACGCGTTGAAGTGTCCCGCTCCCTCTCCCCGATGTGGCTCCGTGAACCCGACCAGCGCGGAGATGCGGGAGAAGATCGGGTCCGCGGCGAGCTGCTCGAGCGCGGCGAGCTGCCTCTGCACGAATTCGCGCAATGCAAGCAGGTCCTTGGGCGGGTAGCCGCAGAGCGTGAGCTCGGGAAAGACGATGAGCTGCGCGCCCGACTCCGCGGCATCGCGGGCGTATCGCACGATGGCGGCGGCATTGTCGGCGAACGCTCCCACGGTCGTATCGATCTGTCCGAGAGCGACCTTCATGCCGGAAAGATAACGCACCGTTCGCGGCGGGGCGCGCGACGCACTCGGACGTAGGCGAGCGCGGTGTGTTAGAGGTCTGCCGTGCAAGACGAGTTGCAGCGCCGCAAGACGCAGCATCTCGACCTCGCGCTGCGCGAGGAAGTCGAGCCGGTGGAGACCGACCCGCTCTTCCGATGCGTCCGTCTGGTGCACCGCGCGCTGCCCGAGCTGCGCCTTTCCGACGTCGATCTGTCGGCGGAGCTTTCAGGCGGCAAGCTGCGCGCGCCGATGATGGTGGTGGGAATGACCGGCGGGACCGACCGCGCCGGACAGGTCAATCGCGATCTCGCCCGCGTCGCCGAAGAAGAGGGAGTCGCATTCGGCGTCGGCTCGATGCGCGTCCTGCTGGACCAGCCCGACTTGCTGCCCACGTTCGACGTCCGTCCGGCCCGCCCGCCGCGCCTGTTCGCGAACCTCGGAGCGCAGCAGCTCGTCCAGCGCGGGCGCGAGGCGGCGCACCGCCTCATCGATCTGATCGGCGCGGACGGAATCGCCGTCCACCTGAACGCGGCGCAGGAGCTGGTGCAGGAGCGCGGAGACCGCGACTTCACCGGCTGCCTGGACGCGATCGGTCGCCTCGCGGAGGAGCTCGGCGAACGGCTGATCGTCAAGGAAACGGGATGCGGCATCGGTCCTGACGTGGTGCGCGAGCTCATCGCGCGGAAGGTCCGCGTCATCGACGTGAGCGGCTCGGGCGGAACGAGCTGGACGCGGGTCGAGCAGCTGCGCGCGCAGTCGCCGGAAGCGAGCGCGTTGGGCGAGCTCTTGAGCGACTGGGGGCTCCCCACCGCCGCGTGCGTCGGGGCCGCGGTGCGCGTCCTGGCGCGCAAGAGGGGACCGCGCGTGCGCGTGATCGCCTCTGGCGGCGTGCGCTCTGGCGTCGACGCAGCGCGCGCTCTCGCGCTCGGCGCCGACGTCGCGGGGTTTGCGTTGCCCATGGTGCGCGCCCACCAGCGCGGCGGGATCGAGGCAGTGCGCGCCGAGATGCGCGGCGCGATCGCGGCACTTCGCGCAGCCTGCCTCCTGGTCGGCGCGCGCGACGTGCAGGCGCTGCGCGCCTCGCGCCCGGTCGTGCTGGAGCCGCTTCCATCGTGGATCGCGCAACTGGAGCCGCCGCCGTGAAGGCCTCCGCACCGGGGAAGGTGCTGCTCCTCGGCGAGCACGCCGTCGTGTATGGGCACCCCGCGCTCGCGGCGGCTCTCGAGCGGCAGGTGTTCGTCGAGATCGAGGAAGACTCGCGGGGCCCGGCGTTCGAGCTGCTGGCACCCACCAACGGCGGCTCCGCCGCCGCGTCGGTCGACCCGCCCGCCGAGCTGCTGCGGGCGGCCGCGGCGATGGCCATCGCGGCGGGTGCACCGGCGCGGTTTCGCGCGCGCGTTCGCAGCGAGCTGCCGCTCGGCGCCGGTCTCGGCAGCTCCGCGGCGCTCGGCGTGGCGCTCGCACGCGCGTTTTCGCAGATCGCTCGCCGCGATTGCCCGCCCGAGCGCGCCGAGTTGCTCGCGCTGGAGCTGGAGCGCGTCTTCCACGGCGCTCCGTCCGGAGTCGACCCCGCGATCTGCGCACGCGGCGGCGTCATCCTCTTCCGCCGCGGCGAACCGGCGCACATCGAGCGCGTTTCGCCGCGCCGCCCCTTGCACCTCGTCGTCGCGCTCACAGGCGTGCTTCGCGGCACCCGATCCACGGTGCTTCCTCTCTCCGCGCGCCGCGCCGAGCGGCCGGACCTGTACGATCCGATGCTCGCGTTTCTGGGCGAGCTGGCGCGCGGCGGCGCGGCAGCCCTCGAGCGCGGGGACCTGCAGGATCTCGGCTTGCGGTTCGACGCCGCGCACGGTGTGCTCGCGGCGGTCGGCGTGTCGTGCGCCGAGCTCGACGACGCCGTGGCGACGCTTCGCAAGGCGGGTGCCCTCGGCGCGAAGCTGACCGGTGCTGGCGGAGGCGGCGCTGCCATCGGTCTCGCGCGGGACCCGGAACACGCCGAAGCGCTGGCGGCCGCAGTGCGACGCGCCGGGTTGCAAGCCTTCGCAGAGGACGTTTCGTGAAGGCGACCGCCGTCGCGCACGCCAACATCGCGCTTGTGAAGTACTGGGGAAAGCGCGACGACGCGCTCGTTCTTCCCGAGGCGGCGTCGCTGTCCGTCGCGCTCGACCGGCTCCTCACCACCACGTCCGTCGAGCTCGAGGCGGCCGAGGACTCGCTGCGCATCGACGGACGGAACGCATCGGCGCCGGAGCTGCGCCGGGCGCGTACCGTGCTCGACGCAGCCGGAATCCGGGAGCGCGCGCGCATCGAATCGCGCAACGACTTCCCGACCGCGGCGGGGCTCGCCTCGAGCGCCAGCGCGTTCGCGGCTCTCGCGGTCGCCGCCTGCGCGGCGGCAGGGCAGAAGCGGACGACGCGGGAGCTCTCGGCGCTCGCGCGCCTGGGAAGCGGTTCCGCGTCTCGCAGCGTCCCGGGCGGGTGGGCAGTCTGGGACGACGAATCGGCGGAGCAGGTCGCCCCGCCTGATCACTTGCCCGTGCGCTTCGTGGTCGCGCTTTGCGGCGAGTCGCGCAAGGCTGTCTCTTCGCGCGACGGGATGAGAAGCTCGCGCGACACCTCTCCGTACCATCGTGCGTGGATCGAGCAGTGCAAGCGAGACCTTCCTGATGCGCGGCGGCTGCTGCAGGCCCGCGATCTCGCGGGCCTCGGCGCTCTCGCCGAACGCAACGCGTTGCGCATGCACGCGGACGCGCTCGCCGCCGATCCGCCGCTCCTCTACTGGGAGCCTGCCACCGTCGCATGCTTGCGGACCGTGCAGCGGCTGCGCGAGGGTGGCAAACGCGCCTGGGCGACGATCGATGCGGGGCCACACGTCGTCGCGATCTGCTCGCCGGACGACGCTCCCGCGGTCGAGGCGGCACTGCGCGCAACCGCCGGCGTTCGCGACGCGATTGCGTGCGCACCCGCGGAAGGCGCGCGCGTTCTGGAGCAGACGCGAGATGCACGGCACGGTTGAGCTGTCGGCGCCCGGAAAGGCGTTCGTCGCCGGGGAGTACTCCGTCCTGGAGCACGGCGAACCTGCCTTGGTGCTCGCGGTCGACATCCGCATGCATGCGCAAGTTCGCGAGCTGCGCGGGCGCTCCGTCGAGCTCGTGCATGCGGCGAGCGGCGCCGCGGCGCAAGGAGAGGTCGGTGCGATTGGCGTAGCGTGGGCCCACGGACCGCGCGCAATTCCGGGCGAGCTGCGGTTCGCCGCCAGGTCCGTGGAACTCGCGGCGCGTTTGTGTGCCGAGGAAGGGCGCGACGCGCGCGGATTCAGTGCCACTTTCGTGGACGATCTGTCGCGCGATACCAGGAAGCTTGGACTGGGCGGCAGTGCGGCGGCCTCGGTGCTGGCGGTGCGAGCCACGTGCCTTGCGCAAGAGCGCGAGCTGACGCGGGACGAGCTGATCTCCCTCGCAGCGACGGCTCACTGGCTCGAGCAGGGCGGTCGCGGAAGCGGGGCCGACGTGGCTGCTTGCGCGTCGGGCGGACTCGTCGAAGTGCGCAGCCGGCCGTCGCGGAGAGCTCTGGAGCTAGCGCAGAGCGCCGCGCCGGTTCACGAGCTTCTGCAGAGCGATCCACCGTTGCAAGTCCGTCCGGTCGGCGTTCCGCCCGGATGCCATTTTCTGCTCGCCTGGACCGGACAGCCGGCGAACAGCCGGACACTGGTCGATGACGTCCTGAGCTTCGCGACGGCGCGACGGGGTCGATGGCATCATCACGTCCGCGCGCTGTCGGCGTGCGAAGTCGCGCTTCGCGCAGCGCTCGAGCGTGCCGACGAAGCAGCGTCGCTCGATGCCGTCCGTCGCGCCGCAGCGGCGCTGGGTGCGCTCGGCGACGAAGCCCAGGTGCCGATCGTCACGCAGGAGCTGGCGCACGCATGCGCGATCGCGTCGTCCGCCGGGGCGGCGGGAAAGCCGAGCGGCGCGGGAGGAGGCGACTGCGCCATCGTGCTCGCGTGGGGTGAGGCGGCGGAGCGCGCTCGAAAAGCGCTGGAAGTGGCCGGTTACCTCAGTTTCGAGGTCGCTCCAGCGCTTCCTTGACCCGACCCGCCGGCGAGACGGAGATTCCCGCGCCCTGTGCACGGCTCGATCGCCACGCTGCTCGTGGTCGCGCTCGCGCAGGCGGGCGCGAACGTCCGAGAAGCTCCTCCGGAGCCGCCGGCGCGGGCGCCAGAGCTGACGCGAGCGCCAGCCTTGGTCGAATTCCATCCGGCGGAGTACCCGCCCGACCGGC
>Ga0209474_10001988_pt1 | contig 19252 bp, 12 predicted proteins | sample GraSoiAngelo_145_FD_185902 | JGI IMG/M metagenome (GOLD analysis project Ga0209474, IMG submission 185902) | Grasslands soil microbial communities from the Angelo Coastal Reserve, California, USA - 14_1009_05_20cm (SPAdes) (version 2) | ecosystem: Environmental > Terrestrial > Soil > Grasslands... | reverse complement strand
GACGGCGCGCCGCGCCGAGGTGTCGGGCCCCCGCGCGAGCAGAAGCGCGTTGACCGCGACGATGACCGGTGCGAGCAGGAAGACGGCGGTGGCATCCCAGCATTCGGGAAAGCAGTCGCGGTTGAGAACGCCCTCGACCACGACGAGGAAAACCCCCGACGCCACGAGGACGAGCTGGGCTTTTCGGGCCCAACCCGCCAGTCGCGCTCGCCACCCAATCGGCACGGCGCGGTAGATCTCGACGGCCGGCGGCCGCGATGAATTTCGGGACGCCTTCTTCGGAAGAATCTGCACGGGCAGCGGAACGTTCGCAGCGGCCGAGAGCACCGTGTCGATCCTTTCACTGTGTAGGAACGTCCACCAGCCATCGAAGCGGACTGCGAGCACCAGGCACGGGATGCTTGGGAACTGCGTCACCTCGCGTCGGACGAGGGTAGCGCCGACGATCATCTTGAGACTCCGTATATGGGTCGCGACGATCTCGACCTCACGATCCGAAAGACCGTGCGGGAGAAACGGAACGTTTGATTTCGGGTCCGCGCGTTCCTTTAGCGCGGCCTCGAGCTCGACGAGCGCTTCGCCCTGGCGTTTGCGATACGGCTGCGCCTCCGACTCCCGTCCTTGCGCGCGAAGCTCATCGGCGATGAGGCCGCAGCATTCGGTGCGGTAGCGCGGGTCGATGGCCATCGCGTTCTCGAGCAACGCGAGTGCATCGGGGGCCCGCTCGGTGAGCGCCGCGCATCCGGTGCGGAACGTCGCGGCCGCGTTGGAGGGGTGCCGCGCGAGCCACTCTCGGTAGAGGGGCAGCGCCACGGCAGCTCCGTCGCGTTCTTCAATGAGCTCGAGCCGCCGGACCTCTTCATGGTCGGTCAGCGGGCCCGCCGCAGCGGCGTGTTCGATCGACGCGAATTCCGCCGCCGAGCGAGCGATGGCGTCGCGTAGCTGGGCCCAGCCAGGGGTGATTCCGGCGCGCCACGCGAGGTCGAATGCCCGCGTGAGGACTGCCTGGAGAGCTGGGGCGAGGGTCTCACTCGCGGGAATCCATGTCTCGCGGTCCACGTGCGCGCTGCCGTCGACATCCCGTTCGAACTCCGCTGCCGCCCGGTTCATCCGTCGGAGCGACTCCTGGGCGGGTAGAGCAGACCGGCACATCGATCGGTGTTGGCTCATGGCGTCGGGTGGCTCGATATTGGCGGCGTGACGTTTCAGCAGAGCCGGCCAGAAGACATCTCTCGCATAGGACTCGTACATCGCCGGCCGGAGCATCGCCGCGTCGAGCGTGGCCGCGCCCCAGAGGCGACTCGTCTCAGCACGAGCGCGAGCCTCCCGCGACGAGACGATGATGTCCGCCTGCAGAAAGCCAATGCAGCCAAGGGCAATCGCCTTCGCGACGCCGGCGCCGATGTTGAGGCCCGTCCGCTCCACCAGCGCGACGTCGATCCAGCCCTGGATCCGCCGATAGGCCCCCGCCGTGAGCGAGTCACCGCCAAATGACCGCGCGAGCGTCAGTGCGAGGAGCGCTCCGAGCTCATCGGCTGTGAGAACGTCGAGGACCGCGAGGCCGATAAGAAGGTCGTAGTCGCGTCCATGGGGCACCACGCTCAAATCAAATCCATGGCTGACCCAGATCCGCTTGGGCACGGGGGCGCTAGCCCGCCGCGCGGTGTCCGCGACGAATACCCCAAGCGCTCCGGCGGCATCGTCAGTGATTCGGATCGCGCGGTGGCGTAGCGAGCTACGCCGCAGACTCGTGAGCGTTTCGAACACGATCGCGCCGTATGGCAGCCCAAAGAAGATGACGACGGGGATAGCCAGCGAGGGTCCGCTGCCGAATGGCAAAAGGGCAGCGGCAGACGCCACTATTCCGACGACCAAGAAGAAGAAAGCGACGAAGACGAGCGCGGCGAGCAACCTTGCGCGATCAGTTAACAGGATCGCGAGAACGAGCCGGCGCCTGCTCATCGGAATGGTCATGCCGGTGGACCTTAGTCGGCGTGTCTTCCCGCCAACGGGATCAGAACCGTAAGTGGAGTTGAGTCGAGCCCCGGCCGAAACCGTCGCCGCACAGACGGCGAGACATGCGAATCATTCGGTAGAATGACCGGACATCCCGCGCACGGCGGGCGCCCACCGCGCGACAGACGGGAGGCCCAGAAGGCCGAAGGGAGCGGAGTCCATGGCGAAGAAGCACGGCAAGCGCTACAGCGCGCTCGCCGAGAAGATCGAGCGCGGCCGCGAGTATCCCCCGAGCGAAGCAGCCAAGCTCGTGAAGGACACCAGCCAGGCGAAGTTCGACACCACCGTAGAGCTGCATCTCCGCATGGGGGTCGACCCCAAGCACGCCGACCAGATGGTCCGCGGGGCCGCCGTCCTGCCGAACGGGACCGGTAAGAAGGTCCGGGTCATTGCCTTCGCGCAGGGGGACAAGGCCCGCGACGCGCAGGCGGCCGGCGCCGACGCCGTTGGAGCGGAGGATCTCGCGAAGCGCATCGAGGGAGGCTGGCTCGACTTCGACGTGGCTATTGCGACCCCCGATCTCATGGGTCAGGTGGGCCGCCTCGGTCGCGTCCTTGGTCCGCGCGGTTTGATGCCGAACCCCAAGTCAGGCACCGTGACGTTCGACGTGGCCAAGGCCGTCCGCGACGCGAAAGGCGGCCGCGTCGAGTTCCGGACCGACAAGACGGGCGTGATCCACACGGTCGTCGGGAAGTCGTCGTTCACCGAGGAGCAGATCCTCGGCAACCTCGCGACGCTCATGGACGCGGTGAACCGCGCCCGGCCCGTGGGCGTGAAAGGCACCTACATCCGCGCCGCGCACCTTACGAGCACGCAGGGCCCGAGCGTCAAGCTCGAGCTCGGCGCCACAAATGAGCTGGCGGGTCAAGCGCGCACCTAGCTAAACTGGAAAGACAACTTCATAGCCAAAGAAGCCGGTTCCCCTTTCGGGATTAAGTCGGGGCGTCAGCCCCGAGCCTGCGGAGGCAAGCCAAGCGGCCGTGCCGCCTGACGCCTTCGCGTCCCTTTAGAAGGATCGGAGGCGTTTTCTATTAAAGGAGGGCAGCTGCTTGGCGAAGATCAAGACCGGCCCCAAGGTCAAGCGCAAGGGTGGGGGAGTCGCCGCTAAAGCGAAGAAGGTGGAAAGTCTCGCAGGCGAGCTCAGCGGGACCGTTTCGCTCGTGGTCACGGAGTACCGCGGGCTGAAAGTGACCGAGCTCCAGGAGCTTCGACGCCGTCTACGCCCGCGGGGCATCGAGTACCACGTCGTGAAGAACAGCCTGTTCGCGCGCGCCGCGGAGCAATCCGGGAAGAGCGAGCTGCGCTCGATGCTCGCCGGGCCGACCGCGGTCGCGATCGGCGAAGGCGACGAGGTCGAGCTCGCGAAGAGCCTCGTCGACGAGGCCCGCGTGCTCAAGGCGCTGAAGATCCTCGGCGCGCTCATCGGCGGTCGCGCGATGAGCGCTGACGATGTGACGTCGCTCGCGCGTCTTCCCGCCCGCCCGCAGCTGCAAGCCACGTTCGTCGGGACGTTGCAGGCACCGCTCGCTCAGGTCGTCAGAGTGCTCACAGCGGCTCAAGGAAATCTCGTCCGCGTGCTTCAGGCGCGCGGCTCGCAATAAGAAGGAGAGAAAGATGGCAACGGCAATCAAAGAGAGTTCAGAAAATCCCAAATTCGAGAAGCTCGCGGGAGAGCTTGAAGCCTGGTCGATCCTCGAGATCGCCCAGTTCGGCAAGTACTTGCAGGACCGCTGGGGCGTGTCCGCCGCGCCGGTCGCGGTCGCGGCAGCGGGTGGTGGTGGCGGCGGAGCCGCGCCAGCCGAGGTCGAGGAGAAAACCGAGTTCACCGTGGTCCTGAAGGAAGCCGGCGCGTCGAAGATCAACGTGATCAAGACGGTCCGGGAGCTCACCGGTCTCGGTCTGAAAGAGGCCAAGGATCTGGTCGACGGCGCTCCGAAGCCGGTCAAGGAGAACATCGGCAAGGACGAGGCCGCCGCCGTGAAGAAGAAGCTCGAGGACGCCGGGGCAACCGTCGAAATGAAGTGAGTTTCGGCCCTTTTGGGCCGAAACTTTGAGATTCGGTCCGAGCGCTCTGCAGCCAATTCTGGCAGCGGAACACGGGCCGATAGAGTTCTCGCCGCGAGAGCGCCCTGATCGGCGGGCTCGCGAAAGGTGCCGGACCGGGGCCCCAGGGGAGGGGTCCCGGTTTGGTTTTTCAGGCGATAAGCGACCAGCCCAGCGCGTCGTGCGCCGCCAAATATTCCTCGGCCTTCGTCGATCCCAGAATGAGCGCGGTCTTCGCGAAGATCTCGGCATCGGCCCCGCTCCGCGCGATGACCGACGCCTCCACGAGGTCGCTCCGCGATGGGAGTCCGGTGCGCGGGTCGATCAGATGATGAAGATCGGGTCCCCACGTCCGTTTCCGCGTTCCGCTGGTCGCGGCTCCCATATCCAGCAGCAAAACGGTCTTCCCTCCCATGCCCACGGGCCAGCCCTCGCCGGTCTCGCCGTCACCCCGTGCGAACAGATCTCCGCAGAGATTGACCAGCGAGTTCGGGCCGAGCTCGGCCGCGAGGCGGTCGGCGAGCCAACCCTTTGCGATCCCGCCGAGATCGATCGAAGCGCCCAGTCGGAGACGCGCGGAACCCGATCGCACCTCGAGGACCTCGGGCAACGCCGGCGGCACGACCGAAGCGGTGACCGCGGTCGGGCCCTCTGAGAACGTGCGCGTGTAGCCCGCCGCGAGCAGCGCCGGCAGGACGGCTGCGTTGACGAGACCGCCGGAGAGCTCGTGCGCACGAAGGCACTCGCGAAGAAGCGATTCGAGGAGCGGGCTCACGCCGACCCATGCTCCGGCCGATGCGTTGAATCGCGAGAGCTCTGAGGTGGGAGAGAAGCGAGTGAGGCGGTCGTGCATCTCGTGAACCCAGGCCTCGCCGTCGGCCAAGCGCGCGGGCCGGAGCCCGTAGGCGTAGATCTCGCACTCGCCGCCTAGGGCCTCGAAGAGCCGCCGCTCGAGCGCCATCAAAGCGACGATACGAGCGGGGTCCCGGCGATCGAACGGGTAGAGTTGGCGGCCTGCGGCGAAAGCTGAGCGCGGTCGTCCTTCTCGGCGCGGCCGTCTTCGCGTACGCCGCGCTCGCGGACGGCGCCACCCGAGACCTCCGCGAGGTTCAGCAGATTCGTCAGCGCCTCGATCAAGTCGGGCCGGCCGGTCCGCACGGGCCGCCTCGGTTGGTGCCACCGCGGGCGCCCGGACCGGCGGTACCTGCCTAGGCGGCATTCCGAGCGGGCGGTGAAAACTGACCCCTTGACACCGAATGGCTGCTTGTCGAGAGTGAGCGGTTCCCGCTTATTGACCTAGCCCCGGGGTCGGGAATACGATATTGGCCTTGCCACAGGTACAGCCCCCGCCGTCTATCCACCTGTCCAGCCATCAGCCCTGAGGAGGGTCCGCCCATGTCCGTCACCCTCGACCGGGTGCCCGCATCCGTTCGCGCCCGTCGCAACTTCGCGTCGCTGCCCGAGGTCTTGCCGCTCCCGAACCTGATCCAGACGCAGATCGAGTCCTTCAAGTGGTTCTGTGACGAGGGCCTCGGCGAGCTCTTCGCCGAGATTTCACCGATCCAGGACTTCACTGGAAAGAACCTCGACCTGAAATTCATCTCGAGCGAGTTCCGGGAGCCGAAGTACTCCGAGGAGGAGTGCCGGACGAAGGACCTCACGTTCTCCAAGCCGCTCTGGGCTCGCGTCGAGCTCGTGAACAAGGAGACCGGCGAGGTCACCGAGCAGGACGTGTTCCTCGGCGACTTCCCCTGGATGACCGACAAGGGCACCTTCGTGATCAACGGCGCCGAGCGCGTCGTGGTCTCGCAGCTCGTGCGGTCGCCGGGCGTCTACTTCACGGCGGTCGATGACCCCACGACCGGCCGCCGGCTCTTCTACGGAAAGCTCATCCCGAACCGCGGCGCGTGGCTCGAGTTCGAGACATCGAACAAAGACGTCATCTCGGTGAAGGTCGACCGCAAGCGCAAGCTCACGGTCACGACGCTCCTGCGCGCGATCGGGTACTCCTCGAATGAGGAGATCGCCGCGCTCTTCACGAACCTCGACGCCGACCCCGAGCACCAGTACATCGCATCGACGCTCGAGAAGGATCCCACCACGAACACGAACGAAGGCCTCGTCGAGGTCTACAAGCGCCTTCGTCCGGGCGATCCGCCCACGATCGACAACGCGCGGAGCCTCGTGCAATCGCTCTTCTTCAACTTCCGCCGCTACGACCTCGCGAAGGTCGGCCGCTACAAGCTGAATCGAAAGCTGGGCCTCGACCAGCCCATGACCACGCGCACCCTCACCAACGAGGACCTCGTGAAGATCGTCGGCCGCATCGTCGAGCTGAACAACGGGAAGGGCTCGCCGGACGACATCGATCACCTCGGCAACCGCCGGGTGCGCGCGGTGGGCGAGCTCATCCAGAGCCAGTTCCGCGTCGGCCTCCTCCGCATGGAGCGGGTCGTGCGCGAGCGCATGTCCATCGTCGAGCCCGAGAAAGCGACGCCCAAGGAGCTCATCAACATCCGGCCGGTCGTGGCCTCGATCAAGGAGTTCTTCGGCGGTTCGCAGCTCAGCCAGTTCATGCAGCAGACCAACCCGCTCGACGAGCTCACGCACAAGCGGCGTCTCTCGGCCCTCGGGCCGGGCGGCCTCTCGCGCGAGCGCGCCGGCTTCGACGTCCGCGACGTGCACTTCAGCCACTACGGCCGCATCTGCCCGATCGAGACGCCGGAAGGCCCGAACATCGGACTGATCGGCTCGCTCGCGACGTACGGGCGCGTCAACCCGTACGGCTTCATCGAGTCGCCGTACCGGCGGGTCGCGCGCGACGATAAGGATCGGTCGTACGTGACCGACGAGATCGTGTATCTGACGGCCGACGAGCAGGAGCTCGCGACGGTCGTGCAGGCGAACGCGCGACTCGACGACAAGGGCCGCTTCATGGACGACCGCGTCCAGGTCCACCGCGGCGCCGAGTACCACGAGGCCTCGCCGATGACGGCCGACTTCATGGATGTCTCGCCGAAGCAGATCGTCTCGGTCTCGGCCGCGCTCATCCCGTTCCTCGAGCACGACGACGCCAACCGCGCGCTCATGGGCTCGAACATGCAGCGCCAGGCCGTCCCGGTGGTGCGCCCCGAGGCGCCGATCATCGGAACGGGCATCGAGTACCGCGCCGCGCGCGACTCGGGACAGGTCGTCGTGGCGCGCGCCCCGGGCGTGGTCCGCTCTGTGAGTGCGACCGAGATCTGGGTCGAGGAGGACGCAGGAGACGCGTTCCGCTACCGGCTCCAGAAGTTCGTCCGCACGAACCAGGGCACCTGTTTCAACCAGCGGCCCATCGTGGCCGTGGGCGACCGCGTCGAAGAGGCGCAGATCCTCGCCGACAGCTACTCCACAGATGAGGGCGAGCTGGCGCTCGGCCAGAACATCCTCGTCGCGTTCATGCCCTGGGAGGGCGGCAACTACGAGGACGCGATCATCCTCTCCGACCGCATCGTCCAGGACGACAAGTTCACCTCGATCCACATCGAGAAGTACGAGGCCGAGGCGCGCGACACCAAGCTCGGCCCCGAGGAGATCACGCGCGACATCCCGAACGTCGGCGAGGAAGCCCTTGCCGACCTCGACGAGAACGGGATCGTCTACATCGGGGCCGAGGTCGGCCCGCAGGACATCCTCGTCGGCAAGATCACGCCGAAGGGCGAGACCGAGCTGACCGCGGAAGAGCGTCTGCTTCGCGCGATCTTCGGCGAGAAGGCGCGTGAGGTGAAGGACACCTCGCTGCGTCTTCCGTCAGGCGAGCACGGGAAGGTCGTCGACGTGGCGATCTTCAGCCGCGAGAACAACGACGAGCTCCTTCCGGGCGTCAACAAGATGATCCGGATCGCGGTCGCGCAAAAGCGCAAGATCAGCGTGGGCGACAAGATGGCCGGGCGCCACGGCAACAAAGGCGTCATCGCGAAGATCCTTCCGGTCGAGGACATGCCGTTCCTACCGGACGGCACGCCGGTCGACATCGTGCTCAACCCGCTCGGCGTGCCGAGCCGGATGAACATCGGACAGATCCTCGAGACCCACCTTGGCTGGGCCGCGCAGGCCCTCGGCATTCACGTCGCGACGCCGGTGTTCGACGGCGCGCGTGAGGCCGCGATCAAGGAGCAGCTGAAGCTCGCGGGGCTTCCCGAGGACGGGAAGATCAACCTTCGCGACGGCCGCACCGGCAAGCAGTTCGAGCAGGCGATCACGGTCGGCTACATCTACATGATGAAGCTGCACCACCTCGTCGAGGACAAGATCCACGCACGCTCGACGGGCCCGTACTCGCTCATCACCCAGCAGCCGCTGGGCGGAAAGGCCCAGTTCGGTGGACAGCGCTTCGGCGAGATGGAGGTGTGGGCGCTCGAGGCGTACGGCGCCGCCTACATCCTGCAGGAGCTCCTCACGGTCAAGTCCGACGACGTCATGGGTCGTGTCCAGACGTACGAGGCGATCGTGAAGGGCGAGGACATCCAGCCCCCGGGAGTCCCGGAATCCTTCAAGGTGCTCATCAAGGAGCTCCAGTCGCTGGGGCTCAGCGTCGAGGTGCTCAACGACAGCGAGGAAGCGATCCGCTTCGTCGAGGACGCCACGTTCAACGAGCCGAACCTCGGCATCAACATCTCCGGTCTGGAATCAGGTGAATAAGTGCTAGAAGTAAACGAGTTCAACGCGATCCGCATCTCGCTCGCCTCCCCGGACCAGATCCGCTCGTGGTCGAGCGGCGAGGTCACGAAGCCGGAGACGATCAACTACCGCACGCTCCGTCCCGAAAAGGACGGGCTCTTCGACGAGCGCATCTTCGGTCCCACGCGGGACTGGGAGTGCTACTGCGGCAAGTACAAGCGCATCCGCTACAAGGGCATCATCTGCGACAAGTGCGGCGTCGAGGTGACGCGCGCGAAGGTGCGCCGCGAGCGCATGGGCCACATCCAGCTCGCCTCGCCGGTGTCGCACATCTGGTTCTTCAAGGGCACGCCGAGCCGTCTAGGCATCCTGCTCGACATGTCCCCGCGCAACCTCGAGCGGATCCTGTACTTCGCGCTCTATCTCATCACGCACATCGACGAGCACCAGCGCGAGCGCGTGCTCCAGCAGATCGAGGAAGAGGCGGAAGGCAAGATCCGCCGGCTCGAGCAGACGATCTCGGACCGCACCGGCGCGGTCGAGAGCCGTGCCTCGGCGGAGATCATGCGCATCCGCACATCCACCGAGCAGCGCGTCCGCCAGCAGGAGGAGCAGCTCGCCTCCGACTCCGACGCTCTCACGACGGCCGCGTCGAAGGTCAAGGAACAGCTCGAGGACAACGTTGGGAAGCCGGCATCGAAGGACATCGTCTTCAAGCAGGCCGACCTTGTGATCGCCGAGAAGGGCGACAACGTGACCAAGTCGATGCTCACGCAGCTGCAGCGGAGCCTGCAGAAGCAGCTCGACGCGATGGTCAAGACCGGCCGTAAGGAAGAGGAGCAGACGCGCGCGGATTCGGAGAAGAAGATCGCCGACATCCGGATGCGCGCCGACCAGGACCTCTCCGTGGTCCGCCAGGACATCGCACCCGACGTGCAGATCGTCCGCGACGAGTCGAAGAGCAAGCGCGAAGAGGTCATGAGCATCAAGGCGCTCGAGCCCAAGACCGAGGCCGAGTACCGCGCGCTCGCCGACAAGTACCGCTTCTTCCGCGCGCAGATGGGCGCCGAGGCCGTGCTCGAGATCATGCGGCAGATCGATCTCCCCAAGCTCTCGCTCGAGCTCCAGGCCGAGATGCGTTCGACCACCGGGCAGCGCCGCAAGAAGTCCATCAAGCGGCTCCGTCTGGTGAAGGCGCTCCTCCGCTCGGGCGCGTCGCCCGAGTGGATGATCCTCACGATCCTTCCGGTCATCCCGCCGGACCTGCGCCCCATGGTGCAGCTCGACGGCGGCCGGTTCGCGACCAGCGACCTGAACGACCTCTACCGCCGCGTGATCAACCGGAACAACCGGCTCAAGCGTCTGCTCGAGCTCGGCGCGCCGGAGATCATCATCCGCAACGAGAAGCGCATGCTCCAGGAGGCGGTCGACGCGCTCATGGACAACGGCCGCCGCGGCCGCGCGATCTCGGGGACCGGCAACCACAAGCTCAAGTCGCTCTCGGACATGCTCCGCGGCAAGCAGGGCCGGTTCCGCCAGAACCTGCTCGGCAAGCGCGTGGACTACTCCGGGCGTTCGGTCATCGTCGTCGGCAACGACCTCAAGCTGAACGAGTGCGGACTGCCGAAGAAGATGGCGCTCGAGCTCTTCAAGCCGTTCGTCATGCGACAGCTCGTCGAGCGCGGCCTCGCCCACAACATCAAGAGCGCGAAGCGCTACGTCGAGCGCGTCTCGCCCGAGGTGTGGGACGTTCTCGAGGAGGTCATCAAGGACCACCCGGTGCTCCTCAACCGAGCGCCGACGCTCCACCGCCTTGGTATCCAGGCGTTCATGCCCAAGCTCATCGAGGGCAACGCCATCCAGATCCACCCGCTCGTGTGCGAAGCGTTCGGCGCCGACTTCGACGGCGACCAGATGGCCGTCCACGTCCCGCTCTCCGCGGCCGCGCAGGCCGAGGCCAAGCACCTCATGCTCTCGACCCGCAACATTTTGAAGCCCGCCGACGGCCAGCCGGTCGTCACCCCGCGCCAGGACATGGTGCTCGGCACCTACTGGCTGACGCTCGACTCCGACAAGAAAGAGGAGCCGCGCATCTTCGGCGACTACGCCGAGGTGCAGTCGGCCTACGACATGGGCATCGTCACGTACCACTCGCCGGTGAAGTTCCCGCAGAACGGCTCGGTCATCGAGACCACCGTCGGCCGGGTGCTGTTCAACGCCGTGCTTCCCGAGGAGCTGCGCTTCATCAACCAGGTCCTCGACCGCGGCAAGATCCGCGAGATCGTCACGGCGGTGTTCGACCGCTACGGCGGCGAGGTCACCGCCGAGGTCGTCGACAAGATCAAGACGATCGGCTTCGCGGCGGCGACGGTCGCGGGCGTCTCCATCTCGATCAACGACGTCGCGGTCCCGCCGGAGAAGGCAAAGATGATCGCGGAGGCCGAGAAGAAGGTCGCCGAGATCGACCGCCAGTTCCAGCGCGGCCTCATCACCGAGCAGGAGCGCTACGAAGCGACGGTGAAGATCTGGACCGACGCCACGAGGGATGTCATCGAAGCGATGATGCGCACCCTCGATCGGCGCGGCTCGGTCTACATGATGGCCACGTCCGGCGCGCGTGGTAACACGCAGCAGATGGGCCAGATCGGTGGCATGCGTGGTCTCATCGCCGACCCGCAGGGCCGCATCATCGACCTGCCCATCCGTTCGAACTTCCGCGAGGGCCTTTCGGTCCTCGAGTACTTCATCTCGACGCACGGCGGACGCAAGGGTCTCGCCGACACGGCCATCCGCACCGCGGACTCCGGGTACCTCACGCGCCGTCTCGTTGACGTCGCGCAGGACGTGATCGTCCGCCTCGAGGATTGCGGTGACGAGGACGGCATCTTCATCAACGCCGACGAGGTCGGCGCGGTCGAGCCGTTCGCCGACCGTCTCTTCGGTCGCCTCGTCGCGCAGGACATCAAGGAACCCAAGACCGACCGGATGATCGCGAAGCGAGGCGATTCGATCGACCTCGTGCTCGCGAGCACTATCGCCGACTCGGGCGTGCGCCGCGCTCGCGTGCGGTCGCCGCTCGGATGTCACGCCAAGCACGGCATCTGCCGCGCCTGCTACGGCCGCAGCCTCGCGAGCGGCAAGCTCGTGGAGGTGGGTGAGGCCGTCGGGATCATCGCCGCTCAGTCCATCGGCGAGCCGGGCACGCAGCTCACGATGCGTACCTTCCACACCGGCGGCATCGCCGGCAAGGACATCACCATGGGTCTCCCGCGCGTCGAGGAGCTCTTCGAGGCACGCGTCCCCAAGGGTGTCGCGGTCGTCTGCGAGATCGACGGCATCGCCGAGCTCGTCCGCGATCCGGACGGCTCTCGAAAGATCGTCGTTCGCAATTCACAGGACTACACCGTTCCGATCTCGGTTCCGTCGGGCTACGTCCTCGCGGTCGAGGACGGCGCAGAGGTCATCGCGGGTACACCCATCGCCAAGCCGGAGCGCCGCACCAAGGGCAAGACGGACATGCCCGCGCCGGTCTCGGGCAAGGTCAGCGTCCACGGCTCCAAGATCACGATCGCCATGAAGGAGACCGAGGAGCGCATCTACGAGGTCGAGCACACCGCCCGCCTCAGCATCGAGGATGGCCAGCAGGTCAACGCCGGCGACTTCCTCACGGAGGGCTCGGCGAACCCGCAGGACATCCTGCGGATCTCAGGCCGCGAAGCGGTCCACCGCTACATGGTCAACGAGGTCCAGAAGGTCTACCGAAGCCAGGGTGTGACGATCAACGACAAGCACATCGAGATCATCGTCCGCCAGATGCTCCGCAAGGTGCGCATCGAGGAGGCCGGGGACACCGAGCTTCTCCCGATGGAGCTCTTCGACCGCTTCGAGTTCGAGGACATCAACGCGCGGACCATCGCCGCGGGCGGCGAGCCCGCGACGGCGCAGACCGTCCTGCTCGGCGTCACGAAGGCGTCCCTCTCGACCTCGAGCTTCCTGGCGGCCGCCTCCTTCCAGGAGACGACGCGCGTCCTCACCGAGGCCGCGGTCATGGGCCAGAAGGACCGGCTCCTTGGTCTGAAGGAGAACGTCATCATCGGCAAGCTCATCCCCGCGGGCACCGGCCTCGCCTCCCGTCGCGATCAGCTCGACTGGATGCCGAAGGCCCGCGCGCTCGCTGGACTCTTCGGTACGGAGGAGGAAGAGACGATCCCGGTGCTCCCACCGGAAGAGCTCTCCCTCGAGGACCTGGACGACGACGAGGAGGAGGGCGGCGAGGGCCTCGAGGCGCTCGAGGAAGCCGAGCCGACCGACGCCGACATCAAAGCCCAGGAGTAATCACTCCAAGTTTTGTAGTACGGAGGCCGCCCGAACGGGGCGGCCTCTCTCGTTAGCGACACAATCGCTGGATGAACATCGCCCCGAGACATCTCGTCCGCGCGGCCGACGCGGATCTCTTGGACACATTCCTCGTGTCGGCCGTCGCGACGGTCGTGATCATCCGCATCTTCCTCGAAGCGACCGGCTATCCCCAGCTCGGCGGCGGAGGCTTGCACATCGCCCATGTGCTCTGGGGCGGGCTCGGGATGCTCGTCGCGATCGCCCTGCTGCTCCTGTATCTGTCCTCCACGACGCGTCTGATCGCGGCGGTCGTCGGCGGAGCCGGGTTTGGCGCGTTCGTCGACGAGCTCGGGAAGTTCGTGACGAGTGACAACGATTACTTCTTCAGACCGACGGCCGCGATCCTCTATGCGCTCTTCGTGATCCTCTTCCTCGCAACGCGCGAGGTCCGGCGATTCCGCGGCCTGAGCCCCGAGGAGAGCCTGGTCAACGCTGTCGAGCTCGCCGAGAAGCTCGCGATGGGCACCCTCACCGCGGACGACCGCGACCATGCGCTCCGCTTGCTGGCCGCCGCCGATCAGGGCCACCCGCTCGTCGCGCCACTCCGCGCCAGCTTTCTTGTGGCCGAGCCGGCCCTGGCCTCGTTCGCGCGCCTGCGCGGGATGGGCTCCGCGGGTGGCCGGACCTACGCGGCGATCGTTTCGAGCCGCTGGTTTCGCCGGATCCTGGCAGGGATCTTCATCCTCGCTGGCGTCGCGTTCGTGCTGACCGCGGTCTCCACGGTCGCTCTCCTCGGTGGGGCCTTCTTCGGCGTCTTGGATGCACAGATCGCGTTGGAAGAGGAGACGAGCGGCGGGACGATCGCATCGGTGATCCAGGCGATCGCGGGGCTCGTGGCGGGTGTCCTGATCGTGAGAGGGGTGTTCCTGCTCCGACGGTCCCGGGTCAGGGCCTACCGCGCCTTCGAGCTCGCGATCCTGGTGGATCTCCTTTTGGCGCAGCCGTTCGCATTCCTCGACGTCGGTTTCGGCGCGGCCATCGACGTCTTCATCGACTTGGCGCTCCTTGCGACGCTCCGCTACTTGCAGACCCAGGAGCACCGACTGCTCGCCTTGAGCGCGCCGCCACCTGAGCTTGCCCGAGGTGCGATCTAGGGTCGGACGTTGACCACGAACGTCACGCTGCTCCGGTCGATCCGGTAGGTAACTTCCCAGCAGCCGTTCTCCGGAAAGAGGAGCCCACTCGCGATGAACCCGGGCGGTCCGTAGCCCTCCTCGGGCGTTCCGATCGCGGCGGCGAACCCTGGTGGCGTCGGAGCGCCGAGTCGGCGCGCGTCGGCGGTGACGCGTCCGATGCCGTACGCGAAGAGGCCGAACTTCGATCCCTGGGTCGTCGTGCCCCAGGTCACGATCCCATCAGGAGGCAGCGCGACCCAGATACCACCGCCACCGACCCAGTTCGTTCGCCTCGCGGCTTCGACGACCTGCTCGTGGGGCAGCGCGCTTGTGCTGCCGCTGGCCGACCACTCGATCACTTCGTCCGGAGGCAGCTGATAGGCGAGCGTCACGGGACAGGGCGCGGGCGTTCGAGTTGTCGGCGCGGCGCCGCCAGCCGAGTTGGCGAGCGGCGTGCAGCCCGCCAAAAAGAGCGAAACCAAGAGGACAAGCGCGCGGTCCATGTCCCGACAACCTCCAAATGCCGTACTCCGTGCTCAGGAATCAGGTTCCCGACGGTTGACCGTTCGTGCAATAGACGCCTAAACTCTTTATTCGGCCTGTCTTTCGAGACGGTGACCGCCCTTCGGGGCGGTCATTTCGCGCATCGGCCCTGTCGCGATCTTGTGACTGCGGCCGCGCTGCGCCCGGGGACCTAGCCCATGCCGGGCGGGCTCTCCGGTCGGGGAGAGAACCAAGGCAACACGCCAAGTACTCGTCTGCGCACTACGTGCGCGCGCGAGTCAACAGTAAAGGAGTGAACGTGCCCACGATCTCGCAGCTCGTACGCAAGGGACGCAAGCCGCAGGGCAAGAAAGTCGACACACCGGCGCTCCGGACGACCTGGAACTCGAAGAAAGGTCGCCTCGTGGAACTGCGCCGTGGCGCGCCCCAAAAGCGCGGCGTCTGCACGATCGTCCGCACGATGACCCCGAAGAAGCCGAACTCGGCTCTTCGGAAGATCGCTCGTGTTCGCCTCACGAACCACATGGAAGTCACTGCCTACATCCCCGGCATCGGCCACAACCTCCAGGAGCACTCCGTCGTGCTCGTGCGTGGCGGCCGTGTTCCGGACCTACCCTCGGTGAAGTACCACATCATTCGCGGGACGCTCGACACCGCGGGCGTGAAGGACCGCAAGCAGGGTCGCAGCCTTTACGGCGCGAAGAACCCGAATCCCAAGAAGAAGGCCGGGTAGTCCATGCCTCGTAGAGCACGACCGACCGACCGAAAGCGTCTGCCCGACCGCAAGTACGGGAACCCGACGCTGCAGCAGTTCAACAACAACGTCATGCGCAACGGCAAGCGCGCGACCGCCGAAGGCATCGTGTACAGCGCGCTCACTCTCGCCGAGACGTCGACGCGCAAGCCGGGCATCGACGTGTTCGAGACGGCAATGCGCAACGCCATGCCGTTGATCGAGGTCAAGCCCCGCCGGGTCGGCGGTGCGACCTATCAGGTGCCGGTCGAGATCCGCGCGGACCGGCGCACCTCGCTCGCGATGCGCTGGATCATCCAGGCAGCGCGCAAGCGCCCCGGCAAGTCGATGTCCGAGCGGCTCGCGGGAGAGCTCATGGACGCGATGAACAACACCGGCGGCGCCGTTCGGCGCAAGGAAGAGACCCACAAGATGGCGGAGGCCAACAAGGCCTTCAGTCATTACAAGTGGTAGCGATGATCGAAGCGAAACCCATCAAAGGTCAGGCCCCCAGGCGCGACTATCCCCTCGAGCGATACCGGAACATCGGGATCATCGCGCACATCGACGCGGGCAAGACCACCGTGACCGAGCGGATCCTGTTCTTCACCAAGAAGATCTACAAGATCGGCGAGGTCCACGACGGCGCCGCGACGATGGACTGGATGCCGCAGGAGCAGGAGCGAGGCATCACGATCACGGCCGCCGCTACGACGTGCTTCTGGAACGACCACCGCATCAACATCATCGACACGCCCGGCCACGTCGACTTCACCGTTGAGGTGGAGCGGTCGCTCCGCGTCCTTGACGGTGCGGTCGTCGTGTTCGACGGCGTCGCCGGCGTGGAGCCGCAGTCCGAGACCGTCTGGCGCCAGGCCGACAAGTACGGCGTCCCGCGCATCTGCTTCATCAACAAGCAGGACCGGATGGGCGCGGACTTCCAGCGCTCCGTCGACATGATCGTCGACCGCCTCGGCGCGAACCCCGTCGTCATCCAGCTTCCGATCGGGAGTGAGGACAAGTTCAAAGGTGTCATCGACCTCATCGAGATGAAGGCCCTCTACTGGGAAGGCGACGAGACTGTCGCTCCTGAGACCCGCGAGATTCCGGCGGACATGAAGGAAGCCGCGGAGACGGCGCGCGAGGCCATGGTCGAGAAGGTCGTGGAGACCGACGATGCCCTCCTCCACCGCTACCTCGAGGAGCACCACATCACGCCGGACGAGCTCCGCAGGGCTCTGCGCGCTGCAACGATCGCGACGAAGGTCGTGCCGGTCCTCACCGGCGCCGCGCTTCGCAACAAGGGCGTGCAGCCCCTCCTCGACGCCATCGTCGCGTATCTGCCGTCGCCGCTCGATGTTCCGCCGGTCACCGGCATAGACCCGAAAACGGGCGCGGAGCTCGTGCGGCGCCCGACCGACGACGATCCGTTCAGCGCGCTCGCCTTCAAGATCGCGAGCGACCCGTTCGTCGGAAAGCTCGCGTTCTTCCGCGTCTACTCGGGCGTGCTTCGCTCGGGCGACACGATCATGAACGCGACGAAGGACCGCAAGGAGCGGATCTCGCGCATCCTCCTCATGCACGCCAATCACCGCGAAGAAGTCGAAGAGGTCGCAGCCGGCGACATCGCCGCCGCGGTTGGTCTGAAGCAGACCTTCACCGGCGACACGCTGAGCGATCTGGAGAAGCCCGTGATCCTCGAATCGATCAAGTTCCCCGAGCCAGTCGTGCAGATCGCGGTCGAGCCGAAGACCAAGGCCGACGAGGAGAAGATGTCGCTCGCCCTCGCGCGTCTTGCCGAGGAGGATCCGACCTTCCGCGTCCACAACGACCAGGAGTCGGGCCAGACGCTCATCTCCGGCATGGGCGAGCTGCACCTCGAGGTGATCGTCGACCGCATGCTGCGTGAATTCCGCGTCGCCGCGAACGTCGGCCGGCCGCAGGTCGCGTACCGCGAGGCGCTGACCAAGCCCGCGCAGGGCGAGGGCCGCTACGTCCGTCAGTCGGGCGGCAAGGGCCAGTACGGCCACGTGATCGTCGACTTCGAGCCGCTCGAGCGAGGCACAGGCTTCGAGTACGAGTGGGGGATCCGTGGGGATCGCTTGTCGAAGGACTGGCAGAAGGCCGTCCAGCAGGGCATCAAAGAGGCCATGGAGAACGGCGTCATCGCGGGCTACCCGATGGTCGACCTGCGAGCCACCGTCGTGGACGGCTCGCAGCACGAGGTCGACTCCAACGAGATGGCCTTCAAGATCGCGGGCTCGATGGCGCTCAAGGCTGCCGTTCCAAAGGCAGGTCCGGTGATCGTCGAGCCGATCATGAAGGTCGAGGTCATCGTTCCCGAGGAGTTCATGGGCGAGGTTATCGGCGACCTCAACAGCCGGCGCGGCCACGTCCAGGGGACCGAAGACAGGGCAAACGCTCGAGTGATCGCTGCGATGGTGCCACTCGCGCAGATGTTCGGCGACGTGACCGACCTGCGGTCGAAGACACAGGGCCGCGGTTCGTACTCGATGGAATTCGACCACTACGAAGTCCTGCCGCAGAACCTTGCGGACCAGGTCATCAACAAGAAGTAGAGAGACAAAGGGGAGGGTCAAGATGGCAAAGAAGAAGTTCGAGCGAACCAAGCCGCACGTGAACGTGGGGACGATCGGTCATATCGACCACGGCAAGACCACGCTCACCGCGGCCATCACCAAGACCCTCTCGCTGAAGGGCGGGGCGGAGTTCCGGGCCTTCGACACCATCGACAACGCCCCCGAGGAGCGCGAGCGCGGCATCACCATCTCGATCGCGCACGTCGAGTACGAGACCGACAAGCGCCATTACGCCCACGTCGACTGCCCGGGTCACGCCGACTACATCAAGAACATGATCACCGGGGCCGCGCAGATGGACGGCGCGATCCTCGTCGTGAGCGCGGCGGACGGCCCGATGCCGCAAACGCGCGAGCACATTCTGCTTGCGCGCCAGGTGGAAGTGCCGCAGGTCGTGGTCTTCCTCAACAAGGTCGACATGGTCGACGACGAGGAGCTGCTCGAGCTCGTGGAGCTCGAGGTCCGTGAGCTTCTGACCAAGTACGGCTACAAGGGCGACGAGACGCCGATCATCCGCGGCTCGGCGCTCAAGGCCCTCGAGAGCACGTCCAAGGACGTCAACGCGCCGGAGTTCAAATCGATCCTCGACCTCATGAACGCGGTCGACACCTACATTCCGACCCCGGTCCGGGCCAAGGACAAGCCGTTCCTCATGCCGATCGAGGACGTCTTCGGCATCAAGGGCCGCGGCACGGTCGCGACCGGCCGCGTCGAGCGCGGCATCGTGAAGGTCGGCGAGGAGATCGAGATCGTCGGCATCCGCGACGCGAAGAAGTCCGTGGTCACGGGCGTCGAGATGTTCCGCAAGCTGCTGGACCAGGGCGAGGCGGGCGACAACATCGGCCTGCTCCTGCGAGGCCTGGAGCGCGAGGACATCGAGCGCGGCCAGGTCATCGCCAAGCCCGGCAGCGTCAAGCCGCACACGACCTTCAACGCCGAGGTGTACGTGCTGTCAAAGGAAGAGGGCGGCCGACACACGCCGTTCTTCTCGGGATACCGCCCGCAGTTCTACGTGCGCACGACAGACGTGACCGGCGAGGCGAAGCTCGCCACGGGCACGGAGATGATCATGCCGGGCGACAACTCGACGCTCGAGGTCACCCTGATCACGCCGATCGCACTCGAAGAAGGCCTTCGCTTCGCCATCCGCGAGGGCGGCCACACCGTCGGCGCCGGCGTCGTGA
>Ga0209474_10001982_pt1 | contig 19298 bp, 17 predicted proteins | sample GraSoiAngelo_145_FD_185902 | JGI IMG/M metagenome (GOLD analysis project Ga0209474, IMG submission 185902) | Grasslands soil microbial communities from the Angelo Coastal Reserve, California, USA - 14_1009_05_20cm (SPAdes) (version 2) | ecosystem: Environmental > Terrestrial > Soil > Grasslands... | reverse complement strand
TCACGCGAGAGCAGGCCGCCGTGGCCGAGCTCGGCGAGCGCTCGGTTGTCGAGCCGGTCCCCCGCGAGGAGACGCGGCAGCACGAGGTCGAAGGTGGTCGCCTGCGAGAACATGCCGCAGGTGGGCATGCCGAGCACGGGCGTCCCCTCCCAGAAGGCGAGCCAGAGGAGGCTGCCCGGATGCGCCGGCGCGCCGTGGCGCTCCATCCGCGCGCCCAGCAGCGTCAGCCCGCCGAAGACCGGATCGAGCGGGTCGAGCGCGCTCGCCCCCGCGACGACCAGCACCCGCGCTCCCGCGCGGGCGAGCGCCGTCAGCTCGTCGGCGACCATGCGCGCCGAGCCCGTCGCGTAACGCACGGGCAGGAGCGTGCTTCCGAACCACTCGACCTTCTGCGTGAGCGCGGCCTCGAAGCGCGCCCGTTGCTTCTCCTCCAGCCGCTGCTGGGCGAGGGCGCCGACGGTGACAGGGCGGAAGGCGTCGACCGCGACGAGGCCGCCGGCCGCACGGGCGGCGCGCTCGACCGAGCGGAGCGTCTCGCCCGGGATCACGAGCGGGGTGACCTTGCATTTGGCGACCGTCTCGCCGGGCTCCACGGGCTGCAGGTCGAACAGCGTGAAGACGGAGATGCCCTCGAGGGCGTTGACCTCGGCCAGCGCCGGCCGCCGGATCCGCAGCAGCCCCCGGCGTCCGGCCGTGAGCGTCCACTGGCCGCCCGTGTAGGCCTTCACCGCAGCGCCGTCGCCCACGACGGCCGCAGCGAGGCGGCGCCCGGCCTCCTCCTCGTGGAGGTCGCCGGGCTCGAGCGCGACGAGGTGGATCTCCTGCCACGGCGCATCGAGCAGCCTCTTCGCGGTTTCCACGGCGAGGCGGGCGCCCTTGTCCACGACGACCTTCCCCGTCGCGTCGCGGACGTCGTGGCAGAGCACCTTGTCCACGAGGACGTCGGCGCTCGCCGTCTCGCGGCGCTGGGCGATGGCCTTCACTTCACCTTGACGCTGAGCGGCTGGCCCGTGCCGCCGCCGCGGACTGCCTGGATCTCCGCCAGGATCGCCAGCGCGATCTCCGGCGCCCCGCGGGCCCCGAGGTCGAGGCCGATCGGGACGCGGATCCGCTTGAGGGCGGCGTCGCTCACGCCCTCCTCGGCGAGGAACTTGAGGAGCGCCGCGCCGCGCCGCGGAGAGCCGAGCATCCCGATGTAGCCGACGTCGGAGCCGAGCGCCTCGCGCAGCACCGGGAGGTCGTACTTGTAGTCGTGCGCGACGAGGACGAGGGCCGTCGACGCGATCAGCGGGTACTGCCTGACGAGCTCCGACGGCATCCCAATGCGAAGGTCGTCCACGTCCGGGAAGCGGTCGCGCGTCGCGAAGCGCGGCCGGCCGTCCAGCACCGCGATGCGATAGCCGAGCACGCGCGCGAGCTGCGTGAGCGGCATCGCCACGTGCCCCGCGCCGACCACCAGGAGGAGCGCCGGGGGCGTGAACACCTCGACGAAGGCGCGCGTGCCCTCGAGGAAGAGCGTGCGGGAGGCGCCGGACTCGAGCGCCCCCCGCGCCTCGCGGACGAACCGCTCGTCGAGGAACGCGTCGCCCAGCGTCCCCTCGACCGTGCCGTCGTCGAGCACCAGGAGCTTGGCGCCCGGCCGGCCGTCGAGCCGCGTCACGATCGCGCCCGCGCGGCCGGCGGCCGCATGTCCGCGCACGCGCTCGTAGAGGGCGAGCGCCGCATCGTCCGGGCGGTCGAAGGCGACCGGCTCCACGAAGACCTCGATGGTCCCGCCGCACGTGAGGCCGATCTCCCAGGCCTCCTCGTCGCCCAGGTTCATCTCGATCAGGCGCGGGCGCATCGTCCCGAGCACGTCCTCGGACTGCTCGATGACCTGGGCGTCCACGCAGCCGCCGATCGTGACGGAGCCGAGGACGGCCCCGCCCTCGCCGACGAGCATCTTCGCGCCCTCCTTGCGGGGCGTGGTGCCGCGGGTGTTCACGAGCGTGGCGACCGCGACCTTGCGCGCCGAGCGGCGCAACTCATCGATGTGGTCGAAGAGCTCAGCCATGGGGATCCAATGATACCGCTAGAGATGGAGCTTCGTCGCCAGATCGCGCAGCGCCGCCAGATTGTGGCCGGGCGCGAAATGGTCCACGAGCGGGAGCGCCGCCGCCATGCCGCGCGTGAGCGGCTCGTACGACGGGTTGCCCAGGAGCGGGTTGAGCCAGATGACCCGCCCGGCCCGGCGCTTGATGCGCAAGAGCGCCTCGGCCAGGAGCTCGGGCTCGCCCGTGTCCCAGCCGTCGGAGAGGACGATCACGATCGTCCGGCGGTCCACGAGCTGCGGCCAGTCGCGGTTCAGCTGGGCGAGCGACTCGCCGATCTTCGTCCCGCCCGACCAGTCGCGCACCTCCGAGAGCCGGCGGAGCACCTGGCGGTAGGAGCGCGCGCGGAGGTGGTCGGTGATCCGCGTGAGCCGGGTCGAGAACGTGAAGGTCTCGACGCGCCCGAAAACGCTCTGCAGTAGAGGTCCATCGAGCCCGAGACGTCGCAGAGCAGCAGCAGGCGGACCTTCTTGCGCTTGCGCTCGCGGAAGCGGAGGTCGATCAGGTCGCCCTTCGTCAGGTTCGCCCGGAGCGTGCGCCGCAGATCCACGCGGCCGCGCCGCCTCACCGGGCGCCGCCGGCGCGTGATCCGGTGGGCGAGGCGCCGCGCGATCTTGAGCGTCAGGCGCAGGATCTCGTCGAGCTGCTCGGCGCCGAAGGTCGCGAAGTCCCGCCCGACGAGCGCTTCCGTGTCCGAGGCCGCGGGCACGCTCAGGGGCTCGCCGGCGTCCTGCCCCTCGTCCTCGTCCGTGCCCCACGTGTCGAGCGCCAGCGACTCGCGCTTCTGGCCTGACGACTTGAGCGTGGCGTCGCTCTCCCCCGCCTCGCCGGACGGGATCTGGAGGAGCCCGGGGATGCCCTCGCCGTCCGGCGTGCGGCGCCAGAACGCCTCGAAGCACCGGTCGAAGGCCCCTGTTTCCTCGGGGCGCCCCACGAAGACGGTCTTGAGACCGAGGTAGAGCTCGCCGCGGTCGCCGATGTCGAGGTGGTCGAGCGCGCGCACGGCGTCGGTGACATGGACGAGGGTGACGGGCAGCCCGTGCTGGCGCAAGAGCGCCGCGAAGCGCGCGACGGCGCTCGACAGCTCGCGCGCCGCCATCGTCTAGCCCTGGGCGGGCAGGAAGGGCGCGAGGCCCGCCTTGGCGACCTCGGCGCGGAAGCGCTTCAGGTCGTCCGCGTCCTTCAGGATGCAGCCGAGCGTCTCGTCGACGAGGCCCGCGTCGATGTGGTCCGCGTGCAGCGAGACCAGCGCCTGCGCCCAGTCGAGGGTCTCGGCGACGCCCGGCACCTTGGCCAGGCGCACCTCGCGCAGCGTCTCCATGAACTTCGCGACCTCGCGCGCCAGCCGCGCGTTCACGCCCGGCACCTTGCGCCCGATAATCCGGATCTCCTTCTCGAGCGTGGGATAGTCGATCCAGAGATAGAGGCAGCGCCGGCGGAGCGCGTCCGATAGCTCGCGCGTCCGGTTCGAGGTGAGGACGACGTGCGGCGCGTGCGTCGCCTTGATCGTCCCGATCTCCGGGATCGTCACCTGCCAGTCCGAGAAGACCTCGAGCATGAACGCCTCGAACTCCTCCTCGACGCGGTCGACTTCGTCCACCAGGAGCACCGGCGCCTGCGACTCCTGCGTGATCGCCTGCAGGAGCGGACGCCGCAGCAGGAAGGGCTCGGAGAAGATCTCGTGCTCCTTCTCGCCGATCGGGCGGTTGTTGCGCGCGGTCTCGTCGAGCTTGATGTGCAGGAGCTGCTTCTGGTAGTTCCACTCGTAGAGCGCGGTTGAAGCGTCGAGGCCCTCGTAGCACTGCAACCGGATCAGGTTGGTCGTGAGCATCCGCGCCATCACCTTCGCGACCTCGGTCTTCCCGACGCCCGCCGGGCCCTCGATCAAGAGCGGCTTCCGCAGGCGCATCGCCAGGTGGACGGACGTCGCGACCGGCGCGTCCGTCACGTAGTCCGCCGCCTCCATCAGCTCCTGGATCTTCCGGATCTCGTCACGCATGACACGTCATTGTACATGAAGCCTCGCGAAGTCCTCGGGCGTGTCCACGTCGGGCGGCATCGGCAGATCGAAGGTGACGCGCTCGACTCGCTCCGCGTGCCTCGTCACGACCGCGCGCGCGCCCGCGTCACCCGTGAGCGCCTTGAGCTCTGCGAAGATCGCGGCCGTGAAGAGCACCGGCGTGCCCTGCGCGCCCCGATAGACCGGCGCGACGATCGCCTTCCCGGCGCGCTCGAGGGCGGCGAGCAGCGCGGGCACGACGGCGTCGGGGACGCGCGGCTGGTCGCCGAGCGCGATGAGGGCCGCCTGCGTCCACGGCGGGAGCGCGGCGACGCCCACGGCGATCGAGCTCCCCTGTCCGGCCTGTGGGCTCGGATTGACGGCGAAGCGGAGGCTCAGCCCGGAAAGGGCCTCCCGGATCGCCGCGTCGTCCTGCCCCGTGACCACGACGATGTCACCGACGTGCGGGACCAGCCGCTCCACGGCCCAGCGCACGACCGGCTTGCCCTGGAGGTTCAGGAGGAGCTTCTGCCGCCCCATCCGCCGCGCCAGCCCCGCGGCCAGCACGACCGCCGCGATCATCGGGACCGACGGGCGCCGTCGACTAGCCGCCGGCTCGCTTCACGGCCTCCGTGAGCGCGCGCTTGGCGAACACGCGGCAGAGGTGCGCCTTGTACTCGACCGAGCCCTGGAGGTCGGCCTGGACGTCCACGCCCTCGGCGGCCTTCTGCGCCGCGGCCTCGATCGCTGCCGCGGTGAGCTTCTTGCCGACCAGCGCCGCCTCGACGCCCTTGGCCCGCAGCGCCTTCGTGCCGGCACCGGTGACGGCGACGCTGGCCTTGGTGCACGTCCCCTGTTTGTCGAGCGTCACCGCGGCGCACACGCCGACCACGGCGAAACGCGACGCCGGGTGCGGGAACTTCAGATACGCCGCGCCCGAGCCCGCGGGCAGGAGCGGCACGCGGACCTGGACGAGGATCTCCCGGTCCTTGAGCGCCGTCTCCATGAGGCCGAGGAACCACTGATCCACGCCGACCTTCCGCTTCCCCTTCGGGCCCTCGCAGACGAGCTCGGCGCCGAGCGCCAGCATCGCGGCCGGCCAGTCGGCGGCGGGATCGGCGTGGGCGAGCGAGCCGCCGACGGTGCCCTTGTTGCGCACCGCCGGGTCGCCGATGAGCGCTGCGACCTCGGCGAGGACCGGGAGCTTCGACTTGACCGTGGACGACGACTCGATCTCCCAGTGGGTCGTCATCGCGCCGATCGCGAGGGCCTTGCCGTCGGCCTTGATGCCGGAGAGCCCGGAGACTCGCCCGAGATCAATGAGGTGCTTCGGCTGGGCGAGCCGGAGCTTCATCATCGGGATCAGGCTGTGGCCGCCCGCGAGGATCTTGGCGTCGTCCTTCAGCTTGCCGAGCAACCCGAGCGCTTCCTTGACGTTCTTCGGCGCGTGGTACTGGAACGCGGCGGGGTACATGGCGTGGCGCCTCCCTCTATTTCTTCTTGGCGGCCGCGACGGCCTTCCAGATCTTGCCCGGCGTGAGCGGCATGTCGAGGTGCCTGACCCCGAAGGGCTCGAGCGCGTCCATGACCGCGTTCGCGATCGTGGGCGTCGAGGCGATCGTTCCGGTCTCGCCCGCGCCCTTGAAGCCGAGAGGATTGATCGGGCTCGGCGTCACCGTGCGGTCGGTCACGTAGCTCGGGAGCGAGTCGGCCTTGGGCATCGCGTAGTCCATCATCGTGCCGGAGAGCAGCTGACCGTCGTCCGTGTAGATGCCGTGCTCCCAGAGCGCCTGGCCGACGCCCTGGGCGATGCCGCCGTGGACCATGCCGTCGACGATCATCGGGTTGATGACCCTGCCGACGTCGTCCACGGCGACGTACTTCAGAATCGTCACGGCGCCCGTCTCCGCGTCCACCTCGACCACCGCCACGTGGGCGCCGAACGGGAACGTGAAGTTGACCGGATCGTAGAACGACGTCGCCTCGAGGCCGGGCTCCATGCCCTGGGGGATGTTATGCGCGAGGTAGGCCATCAGCGCCACCTCGCCCCACGCCTTCTTCTTATCGGGCGAGCCCTTCACCGACCACGTGCCGCCCTGGAAGACGAGGTCCTGCTCTCCGGCCTCGAGGAGGTGCGCGGCGATCTTGCGGCCCTTCTCCTTGATCTTGTCGAGACACTTCACGATGGCGCTGCCGCCGACGCACGCCGAGCGGCTGCCGTAGGTGCCCATGCCGAACGGGATCCGCGCCGTGTCGCCGTGGACCACCTCGATTTGCTCCATCGGGATCCCGAGCTCGTCGGCGACGATCTGCGCGAACGTCGTCTCGTGCCCCTGCCCGTGCGAGTGCGAGCCCGTGAAGACCGTGACCGTGCCGGTCGGGTCGACGCGCACCTGGCCGGACTCCCAGAGGCCGGCGCCGGCGCCGAGCGCGCCCGCGACGGCCGAGGGCGCCGGCCCGCAGGCCTCGATGTAGGTGGTCACGCCGATGCCGAGGTAGCGGCCCTTCTGCCGCGCGGCGGTCTGCTCGCGACGGACCTGCTCGTAGCCCGAGAGCTCGAGCGCCCGCCGGAGCGCCGGCTCGTAGTCGCCGCTGTCGTAGGCGAACGCGACCGGCGTCTGGTACGGCGTGCCGCCCGTGAACGCCGGGATGAAGTTCTTGCGCCGCAGCTCGGCCGGGTCGAGCCGGAGCTGCCGCGCGGCGCGATCCATCACGCGCTCGAGCAGGAAGGTCGCCTCCGGGCGGCCGGCGCCGCGGTATGCGTCCACGGGCGCCGTGTTCGAGAGCATCCCCCAGACCTCGCAGAAGATCGCGGGGATCTTGTAGACGCCCGAAAGGAGCGGCCCGTAGAGGTACGAGGGGATCAGGGGCGCGAACGTCGAGAGGTAGGCGCCGAGGTTCGCGTGGGTCTTCACGCGGAGCCCCGTGATCTGGCCCTCGCGGCTGAACGCCATCTCGGCCTCGGTCACGTGGTCGCGGCCGTGCGCGTCGTTCAGGAAGCTCTCGCGGCGCTCGGCGGTCCACTTCACGGGCCGCTTGAGGGTCCGCGAGGCCCAGGAGACGGCGACCTCCTCGTTGTAGACGAAGATCTTCGAGCCGAAGCCGCCGCCCACGTCCGGCGCGATCACCCGCATCTTCGTCTCGGGGATCGCGAGGACGAACGCCGCCATCAGCAGGCGATGGACGTGGGGGTTCTGCGAGGTCACCCAAAGGGTCAACTCGTCGGTCGCCGGCGAATGGGAGGCGACGCAGGCGCGGGGCTCGATCGCGTTCGGGATGAGCCGCTGGTTCAGCAGCGGCTGGGAGACGACGGTCGCGGCGGACTTGAACGCGGCCTCGGCCGCCGCCTTGTCGCCGATCGTCCAGTAGAAGCACTGGTTGGAGGGGATCTCGTCGAAGAGCTGTGGAGCGCCCTTCTGGTGGGCCTTCTTGCCGTCGCTCACCCCCTGCAGAGCCTCATACGTCACGCTCACGGCCTCGGCGCCGTCCTTCGCCGCGTACGGGGTCTCGCCGATCACGATGGCGACCGGCTCGCCCACGTAACGCGCCTTGCCCTGGGCGAGCACGGGCCGCGTCGGCACCTTGATGCCCGGCAGCATCCAGCCGCAGGGGAGCCCCCCGACCTTGATCTCCTGGCTCGTGTAGACCGCGATAACCCCCGGGACCTTCCGCGCCCGCGCCGCGTCGATCGCCTTGATCCTCGCGTGAGCGTGCGGGCTTCGGACGAAGGCCGCGTAGGTCATGCCCGGCAGCTTCACGTCGTCGACGTACGTCCCGCGCCCGGTGATGAACCGTGGGTCCTCGCGCCGCTTGATCGACTTCCCGAACAGCCGACCCTCGGTGACCGTCGCCATGGCGGCCCCCTACTTTTTCGCCGGCATGTGCTCGGCCGCCCACTGGATCGCCTTCACGATGTTGTGGTAACCCGTGCACCGGCAGAGGTTGCCCTCGAGCTGGTGGCGGATCTGCTCCTCCGTCGGCTTGGGGTGGCGCTCGAGGATCTGGGCGGCCGTCATGATCATGCCCGGCGTGCAGAAGCCGCACTGGAGGCCGTGCTTCTCCCAGAAGCCCTGCTGGATCGGGTGGAGCTCGCCGTTCTTCGCCATGCCCTCGATCGTAGTGATCTTGGCCCCGTCGGCCTGCACCGTGAACATCGTGCACGCCTTCAGCGCCTGGCCGTTCAGGTGGATCGTGCACGCCCCGCACTGGCTCGTGTCGCAGCCGACGTGCGTCCCGGTCAGGCCCACGACCTCGCGGATGTAGTGCACCAGGAGGAGGCGGGGCTCGACCTCGTGGCTGTACTTCTGGCCGTTGATCGTCATCGTCACTGGCACATTCACGGCTCGTCCTCCGGGCTTGGGCGTTTTGGGCGCAGGCGTCTCGTTTGCGTCAGAGAGACTAAGACTTCATCGGGGGCCTGTCAATCGTGTAGGAGTCGCCGGCCGTCGGCGCGCGCCTGGTCCAGGACCTCGCGCACCGGGAGCGCCTTCTCGCGCGCGATGCGGAGGACCTCGGCGAACTCCGGCGTGACGGTGACGACGCGCCCGGCCAGGCGGGAGACCTTGAACGGGATCACGCCGTAGGCGGTGGGGAGCGTCACCACCTCGCGCGCGAGCCGGCTCCGGCGCCGCTCCGACCAGCGGACCCCGATCGTCGGCGACTCCTCGAAGAGCACGCGCGAGACGGCGTCGAGCCTGTCGTGGGGGGCCAGCGCGGTCAGGACCACCCCGGGTCTCCCCTTCTTCATGATCACGGGCGTCAGGAACACGTCGAGCGCGCCCGCCTCGAAGAGGCGCTCGACGAGCGGCTCGTAGAGCTGCGGCGACATGTCGTCGATCGTCGTCTCGACCTGGAGCACCGTCTCGTCGCCGCCGGGCTCCGCCGTCTCGCCCACGAAGCAGCGCAGGATGTTCGGGGTGCCGGGCAGGTCCATCGTCCCGGCGCCGTAGCCGATCGCGTCGACCGTCATCGCCGGCATCCGACCCGCGGAGGCGGCGAGGGTCGTCAGGATCGCTGCACCCGTGGGCGTCACCAGCTCGGCCCGCACGCCCGTGTCCACCACCGGGAACCCGCGGAGGAGCTCGGCCGTGCCCGGGCCCGGGATCGGGATCCTGCCATGCGGACCGTCCACGAAGCCCCCGCCGAGCGGGAGCGCCGACACGTGGACCGCCGCGGCCCCGAGGAGGTGGAGCCCGACGACCGCGCCCGTGACGTCCACGATCGCGTCCACGGCGCCGACGTCGTGGAAGTGGACGGCCTCGCGTGTCGTGCCGTGGGCGCGCGCCTCCGCCTCGGCGAGGCGTGTGAAGATGCGCGCGGCCTGTCCCCTGAGCGCGGGCGCCAGCGCGCTCGCCTCGAGGATCCCGAGGATGTCCCCGAGCGAGCGGTGCTGCGGGTGGGCGTGCGGGTCGATCTCGACGTCGACCTTGGTGGCCCGGAAGGCGCCCTTCGTCACCTGGCGTACGACCAGGTCGAAGCCCTCGAGCGGGAGCTTCCGGAGCTCGGCCCGCAGCGCTTCGAGCGGCGCGCCCGCGTCCACGAGCGCGGCCATGATCATGTCCCCGGCCGCACCGCTCGGGCAATCGAAGTACACCACCCTCATGCGGCACCGAATGGCCGCGGCGTGTCGCAGCCGTCGTGGTCGAAGAGGGCCGCACCGCCCCCGGCGCCCCGGAGCGTCATCGGATCTTCGCGACGAGGTGGTTGATCTGGCTCGCCTGGTGCGCCGCGCCATAGCCGTTGTCGATGTTGACCACCGACACGCCGGGCGCACAGGAGCCGAGCATGGCCAGGAGCGCGGCGAAGCCACCGAACGACACGCCGTACCCGACCGAGGTCGGCACCGCGATGACGGGCCGGTCCACGAGCCCGCCGATCACACTCGGGAGCGCGCCTTCCATCCCCGCGACGGCGACGATCGCGCTCGCGTCGGCGAGCAGGTCGTAGCGGTCGAGCAACCGGTGGAGGCCGGCGACGCCGCAGTCGTACACGCGCTCGACCCGGTTGCCGAGCGCCTCGGCGACGAGCGCCGCCTCCTCGGCGACCGGGAGGTCAGCCGTTCCTGCGGCCGCGATGACGATGAGCCCCACGCCCTCGACCGGCTCCGGGCGCACGACCACGAGCCGCGCGTCCGCGTGCCAGGCGTGGGGGAGGCCGGCGGCGGCGATGGCGGCAGCGACGCGCGCGTCGGCGCGGGTCGCGAGGACGTTGGCGTGGTCTCCGGCGAGCCGCGTGACGATCGCGACCACCTGCTCCGGCGTCTTGCCGAGGCAGAAGACGGCCTCGGCGCCGCCGCCGCGGAGCGCACGGTGATGGTCCACCTTGGCGAACCCCAGATCCTCGTAGGGCAGCCTTCGGAGACGCTCCACCGCCGACCGCGCGTCGAGGCGGCCGGCCTCGACGTCCTCGAGGAGCTTCCTCAGGGTCTCCCTATCCACCGCTCGCGTTCCTGCCGAGCGCCAGGAGCAGGTTCGCGCTCCCCGACTGGAACCCCGCGAGGTCTACGGCCACGTAGAGATAGCCGAGCTCGCGAAGGCGCGTCACGATCGCCTCTTGGCGCCCCTCCTCCCAGAGTCGCGCGAGCTCGTCCTTGGCGATCTCGAGGCGCGCCAGCCGGTCGTGGTGACGGACACGGAACTGGCGGAAGCCGAGCGAGCGTAGAAACTCCTCGGCGGCATCCACCCGGCGGAGCTTCTCGGCCGTGATCCGGTCGCCGTACTGAAAGCGCGACGAGAGGCACGCGAACGAGGGCTTGTCCCAGGTGGGCAGGCCGAGCCGGCGCGACAGCTCCCGGATCTCGGTCTTCCAGAGCCCGGCCTCGATCAGGGGCGCGCGCACGCCGGAGCGCTCGGCGGCCTTCATCCCCGGCCGGTGGTCGCCGAGGTCGTCCATGTTGGCGCCGTAGACGAGCGCCCGCGCGCCCTCGCGCGCAGCGATCGGCGCCAGCTTCAGGAACAGCTCTTCCTTGCAGAAGAAGCACCGGTTCGCCGGGTTCCGCGCGTAGTCCGGGTTCTGGAGCTCCTCGGTCTTCACAACGACGTGACGCATCCCCAGGAGCTCGCCGAGCCGCCGGGCCTCCGCCAGCTCGCTCGCCGGGTAGGTCTCCGAGTCCGCGGTCACGAGGAGCGCCTTCGCGCCGAGGGCGTCCTTCGCCGCCCGCGCGAGGAGCGTCGAGTCGACGCCACCCGAGAAGGCGACGACCACGCTCTCCAGGCCGCGCAGGACGTCGAGGAGCCTCCCGTACTTCGCCTCGCTCATGGCTCGAGTCTGATCAGGTCGTGGAAGGCGGCGTAGCGGTCCGCGATGTCGGCGGGCTTCAGCCGCGTGAGACGCTTCAGCGAGAAGTCCTCCACGGTGAACGACGCCATGACCGACCCGTAGGCGAGGGCGCGCCGCATCGCCGCCGCGTCCACGCGCTCCTGGGCGGCCAGGTAGCCCATGAATCCGCCGGCGAACGTGTCGCCCGCGCCCGTCGGGTCGTAGACGGACTCGAGCGGATACGCCGGCACGAAGAAGAACGCCCCGTCCGTCAGCATCAGCGCACCGTACTCGCCGCGCTTGACGACGACGGTTCGCGGGCCGAGCCCGGCGATTGCGCGCGCCGCGCGGATCAGGTTCGGCTCGCTCGCGAGCTGCCGCGCCTCGCCGTCGTTGATCGTGACCACGTCCACCTCCGCGAGCACGCGGCGGAGCGCCTCCTGCTTGCCCTGGATCCAGAAGTTCATCGTGTCGAGGGCGACCAGGCGCGGGCGCTCCTTCATCTGACTCAGGACGTCGAGCTGGAGCTCGGGGTCGATGTTGGCGAGGAACAGGAACGGCGCGCGGCGGAGCCCGTCGCCGAGCGTGGGGCGGAAGGTGGCGAACACGTTGAGCTGCGTGTCGAGGGTCTTGGCCTCGTTCAGATCGTAGCTGTACTGGCCGGCCCAGCGGAACGTGCGCCCCTTCGACGTCTGGAGCCCCGTGATGTCCACGCCGCGATCGGCGAGAAGCCTTAGATGGGCCTCCGGGAAGTCCTCTCCGACGGCGGCGACCAGACGCACCTGGGTGAAGAAGCTCGCGGAGTACGAGAAGTACGTCGCCGAGCCGCCGAGCGCCTCCCGCACCTTGCCGAAGGGCGTTTCCACGCTGTCGAGCGCCACCGAGCCCACCACCAGGAGATCACCCACGACGGCTCCTTTGGGCAGGCGCGCGCCGGCGCCGCTCGCCCGGAAAGTACTTGTCGAGCAAAAGCCCCAGGCGCTGCCGCGTCCGCCGCGGGAACGCTTTCGGATGCGTGATGACCGCATTCCGCAGGAGGCTCGGGCACTCGCACGTGCGCCCCGGGCCGATGGCCGGGATCGCCGCGCGCAGCACGTCCTTGGCGGTCGCGACGTTCTTCAGGAGGTTCCGGACGACCGCCTCGACCGACACCGGCTCGTGCGTCTCCTGCCAGACGTCGTAGTCGGTCGCGAGCGCGAGCGTCGCATAGCAGAGCTCCGCCTCGCGGGCGAGCTTGGCCTCGGGCATGTTCGTCATGCCGATCACGTCCACGCCCCAGCCCCGGTAGACCCGCGACTCCGCCTTCGTCGAGAACTGCGGCCCCTCGATACAGACGTAGGTGCCGCCCCGGTGCACCGTGGCGCCCGCCTGGCGGGCCGCCTTCTCGAGCGCGGTCGCAAGGTCCGGGCAGACCGGTTCCGCCATGCCGACGTGGGCCACGATGCCGTCGCCGAAGAAGGTGGAGACCCGCCGCTTCGTCGCGTCGAAGAACTGGTCGGGGACGACTAGGTCGAGCGGGCGGATCGCGTCCTTCATGCTCCCGACGGCGGAGATCGAGATGACCCATTCCGCGCCGAGCGCCTTGAGCCCCCAGATGTTGGCGCGGAAGTTGAGCTCGCTCGGCATGACGCGGTGGCCGCGCCCGTGGCGCGGCAGGAAGATCACGCGCCGGTCGAGGTACCGCCCGGTGCAGAACGCGTCGGAGGGCTCGCCGAAGGGCGTCCGCACGCGGCGCCACCGGACGTCGGCGAGCCCGGGGAACTCGTAGAGCCCGCTGCCCCCGATGACGCCGACGGCGCCCTCGGCCGCGCCCCCCGCCATCACGCGACCTCGCCCAGCGTGCGATCGCGCTCCACGTCGGTCACCCGCACGCGCGTGAGCCGGCCCATGAGCCCGTCCGGCCCGTCGAACTGCACCTCGACGTAGTTCCCGCTGAGCCCGACGAGCCGGCCCGTGGCGCGGGCGCGCGTCTCGAGCACCAGCACCTCCTCGACCCCGCCCGCGAGCCTCCGGCGGAACTCGAAGTTCTTCCGCCGCGCGAGGTCGCGCAGCACGCGGCTCCGTCGCGCGAGCGTCGGCGCGTCCACGCGGTCGCCGAGGCGTGCGGCCTCGGTCCCCTCGCGGGACGAGTACGGGAAGACGTGGACGTAGGAAAACGGCAGCGCCTCGACGAACCCGAGGGTCGCCTCGAAGTCCGCCTCGCGCTCGCCGGGAAACCCGACGATGACGTCGGCGCCCAGGCCCAGCGCGGGGAAGGCGCGAGCCAGGCGCTCGACGAGATCCCGATACATCCGCGTGTTGTACGGGCGCCGCATGAGGCGCAGCACCCGATCGCTCCCGCTCTGGAGCGGGACGTGGAAGTGCGGCGCGATCCGCTGCGCCGTCGTCACGAGCTCGAGCAGCTCCGGGGTGAAGTACGCGGGCAGCACCGACGAGAGCCGGACCCAGCGGAGCCCCGGGAGCCCGACGAGCTCACGGAGGAGCGCGGCGAGCGTCGCGCGCGGCAGGAGATCGGCGCCGAAGTGGCCGAGGTCCACGCCCGTCAGGACGATTTCGGGATGGCCCGCCTCGACGAGGCGCCGCGCCTGCTCGAGCACGACCCCAGGCGCGAGGCTCCGGCTCGGGCCGCGGGCGAGGGGCACGATGCAGAAGGCGCACCGGTGCTGACAGCCGTCCTGGACCTTGAGGAACGCGCGCGAGCGCCCCGGCACCCGCGCGAGCGGCGCGACGTCGAGCGTGGGCGCGTCGCGGATGTCCGAGACCTGCACGCGCGGTGTGAGGAGGTCATCGAGGAGGTCGGGCAGCCGGTGCTTGTCGGCGTTGCCGACGACCAGCGCCACCTCGGGCAGGCGGAGGACCTCGCCAGGGCTCGTCTGGGCCCAGCAGCCGGTGACGACGACCCGGGCGGTGGGGCTCACCCGCGCGGCGCGGCGGATCGCCTGGCGGTCGGAGAACTCGGCGCGCGCCGTCACCGTGCACGTGTTCACCACGACGACGTCGGCGGGCTCCTCGACCGGCACGGTCCTGTAACCACGCGCCTCCAGCAGCGTCTGGAGCTGCTGCGTGTCCACCTGGTTCAGGCGGCAGCCCAGCGTCGTGAAGGCGACGGTCCGCGACGTCACGCCGGGACCGGCTCGCGGAGCTGGCCACAGGCCGCGCCGATGTCCTCACCCTTGCTCCAGCGAACCGTGGTCGTGAGGCCCGCGTCGAGCAAAATGGACTGGAAGGCGAGGATCCGCGGCAGCGGCGGCCGGCGGAACTCGGCCCCTTCCCAGTCGTTGAACGGGATCAGGTTCACCTTCGCGCGGATCCCGCGCAGGAGCCTCACGAGGCGCGTCGCGTCGTCCGGCGAGTCGTTCACGTCTTCGAGCAGCACGTACTCGAAGAAGATCCGCTGGCGGTGGGCGAGCGGGTACCTCCGGAGCGCCGCCAGGAGCGTCTTGAGGTCGAAGGAGCGGTTCACGGGCATGAGTGGGCCGCGCACCTCGTCGCTCGCGGCGTGGAGCGAGATCGCGAGGTTCACCTTCAAGGCCTCGCGGCCGAGCTTCTCGATCCCCGGCACGAGACCCACGGTCGAGACCGTGATCCGCCGCGGCGAGTAGCCGAGGCCGAGCTTCGCGTCGGTGAGGATCCGGAGCGACGTCACGAGCGCCGCGTAATTCGCGAGCGGCTCGCCCATCCCCATGAAGACGATGTGCGTGACATGCTGGTCGGGCGCCAGCAGGCGGTTCGCCCCCAGCACCTGACCGACGATCTCGCCGGCGGTGAGGTTCCGCTCGAGCCCCATCACGCCCGTCAGACAGAACCGGCATTCGAAGCCACAGCCGACCTGGGTGGACACGCAGAGGGTGATGCGGTCGTCGTCGGGCATGACCACGGAGCTGATCCGGTTTCCATCGGCGAAGCGATAGACGACCTTCCGGCTCCCGTCCTGCGACGGTGTCACGCGCTCGGGCTCGGGGACTTCGACCACGGCGCGCTCACCCAGTCGCGCGCGGAAGTCCTTGGGCAGATCGGACATCGCCTCGAGCTCGAAGACACCCTTGCGATAGATCCACGTGGCGAGCTGGCGACCGCGATAGCGCGACGCGCCGAGCTCGACGGCGAGATCTTCGAGCTCAGCAGGCAGGAGTCCCACGAGGTTCACGCGCGACATCCAGCAAAGAATAACACGAGCCCCTCAGACGAGAGTTTTCCACCGCTCCTGTGCAAAGGCCCGTGGATAACCGCGTGGGAAACCCGATCTCGCCGACGGATTTTCAGCGACTTAGAGCCCTCGCCCATTCGCTGCGCATCACGTTCGCAGGACGACGTAGAGATCGAGCAGGTTCGTGTTCGTCGGTCCCGTGACGAGCAGGTCGCCGCTCGTCTTCAGATATCGGTAGGCGTCGTTGTCCGCCAGCGCCCGCTGCGCGTCGGCACCGCCGGCGTGTCCTCGCGCCACGGTGCCGGCGTCGATGATCGCGCCGGCGGCGTCGGTCGGCCCATCGGTGCCGTCGGTGCCGGCCGCGAGCACTGTGAGGTCCTCACCGCTTTGCAATTCCAGCGCCGCGGCGAGGGCGAGCTCCTGACAGCGCCCTCCCTTCCCCTTGCCACGTACCGTCACCGTCGTCTCGCCGCCCGCGACGAGACAGGCCGGTGGCTCGAGCGCGCGCGCCCTCTCGATCAGCTCGCGCGCGACCCCGCGCGCCTCGCCCTGGAGCTCGCGCGTCAGGACGTGAGGCCGGTAGCCGAGCCGCGCGGCCGTCGCCCGCGCCGCGTCGGTCACCAGGGCGTTGTTGCCGATGACCAGGTTGGTGACGCGACCGAAGATCGGATCGCCCGGCTTCGGCGTCTCTTCGATCTCGCCGCGAAGGCCCGCCTCGATCCGGTCGAGGACCGAGACGGGCGTCCGGACGAAGATCCGGCGCCGCTCGAGGATCTCGAGGGCCGTGGCGTACGTCGTCGGGTCGGGCGCGGTCGGCCCCGAGGCGATCACGTCGAGCGGATCGCCGATGACGTCGGAGAGGGCGAGCGTGAGCACCGTCGCCGGCCACGCCGCGCGCGCGAGCTGGCCGCCCTTGAACGCGGAGAGGTGCTTCCGCACGGCGTTCAGCTCCTCGATCGGCGCGCCGGCGGCGAGGAGCAGCCGCGTGACGTCCTGTTTCTCGGCGAGCGTCACGGGCGGTGTCGGCGCCGGCGTCAACGCCGAGCCCCCGCCCGAGACCAGGAAGAGCACGAGATCGTCCTCCCGGGCGCTGCGCGCGAGCGCGAGCAGCCTCTGCGCGGCCGCGAGCCCTCGCTGGTCGGGCACCGGATGGCCCGCCTCGACGAGGCGCACGCGCTCGAGCGGCGCCGTGTACCCGTCCTTGACGACCACGAACCCCTCCGCGATGCGGTCGCCGAGAACCTCCTCCGCCGCGCGCGCCATCGCCCCGCTCGCCTTGCCGCAGCCGAGGACGAGGACGCGCTTCCACCGGGGATCCGGGCGGAGATGCGACCGCACGCGCGCCGCCGGGTCACCGGCGGCGAGCGCCGCCTGCCAGATCGCGCGCGCGGCCTCGCGCGGCGTCACGAACGGAGCGTGAGGAGGCGCTCTCCCGCGTCCCGAAGCATGTCATCGGTCTTCGGGAAGCAGAACCGGATCGTGGAGCACCCCCTGCGAAATCCTAAGGATTTGGCCCGTTCCGGTTTGCCAGAGGCGGCACTAGAGCGCATCTCGCGTCAATCTACGTCAACGGCGGAAGCAGGAGAAGGGGAATCAGGGGAAGGGCCAGCCGGAGCCGACTGGATCAGGTCAACCAGCACGTTCCACTCGTCCTTCTTCAGCGGGCCGTGGCAGAGGTCGCGGCCTGAGCCGTTCTGACGCGTGCTGCTCGCCTCCGGCAGGTCCGCACCTGGTCGCTGCTGCACGCGAGTCGTGCTACGGTTGTGTCCGTGCGGCTCATAGAGACGTAGGCACAAGAGTCATACGCATGGAGCACCACCCCGAGGCCGATCATCGTCCGCACGACCCACCGGGGCACGGGCATGACCTTGCGCACCATCACCGTCACGGGATCATCGATCCGGCCATCGCCAGCACGGACCGGGGGATGTGGGCCCTCAAGTGGTCGTTCTTCGGACTCCTGGCGACGGCCCTGTTCCAGCTGGTCGTCGTGGTCATCTCAGGGAGTGTGGCCCTCTTCGCGGACACGCTCCACAACTTTGCCGACGCCGCGACCGCCATCCCCCTCGCGATCGCCTTCGCCTTCGCCCGGCTGAAGCCGAGCCGGCGCTTCCCATATGGATACGGGCGGGTCGAAGATCTGGCCGGCGTGCTCATCGTGGTGACGATCCTGCTCACCGCTCTGCTGGCTGGCTACGAGTCCCTGCTCCGCCTGTTCCGACCGCAGCCGGTGGAGCACCTCTGGGCCGTCGCTGGTGCATCCGTGGTCGGTTTCCTCGGAAACGAGGCGGCGGCCCTTATCAGGATCAAGGTGGGCCGGGAGATCGGCAGCGCCGCGTTGGTGGCGGACGGGTATCATGCACGGGCGGACGGGCTGACCAGCCTGGCCGTGCTGGTCGGGGCGATCGGGGTTTGGTTGGGCTACTCCCTGGCCGACCCGATGGTGGGGCTGCTGATCACCGTCGCCATCCTCCACCTGGTCTGGCAGTCGGCCCGCGCCGTGTTCACCAGGATTCTCGACGGGGTCGACCCAGAGGTCCTGGACGCCGTCGAGCAGGCGGCGAGGCACGTGCCAGGCGTCCACAACGTCGCCGAGGTGCGAGCTCGCTGGATCGGCCATCGTCTCACCCTCGAGCTGAATGTCGCGGTGAACCCCGACCTTACAGTCACGGAGGGGCACGCTGTGGCGAAGGAAGTTCGCCACCAAGTGCTCCACCACGTCCCGCACGTGTCCGGTGTAACGGTGCACGTGGACCCGGCCACCGAGAGCGGAGAGGCCTTTCACCACATCGACAGCCATGCCCATGACGGGCTGCCGGTCCACCGGCACCGGTGACCGGGTGGAACAGCCCTGGGCCAGAGGAGGCCGATCATGATGATCCTCATTGCGCTCGGCGTGAGCGCGCTTGTTGGATTGCTCGGCTATGCGCCGATCGTGGGTCCCGCCTTCTTTAATTAGCGCACGGAGCCAGCGGATCACGCGGGCCGTTTAGGTGGCCCCAGCGGGATTCGAACCCGCGTCTCGGTCTTGAGATGGCGAGCTCATGGGCAGTGATTTCACCAACTTCGACGCCGGATGCCACGGCCCGGCGCCACTCCGCGGACTCTTCCATGGCCGGACCTCGCGCAAGCGCAGTCGGGCGATCAATCAGAGCCGGGCACGAGAGAGCAAAGGATTTTCAGCTCTCGCCACCAATCACCTACATTGCCCGCATTCTCAACGACTTGATCTCTAGTCGGCAAGCAATCGACGTCGCGCCAAGTGAGGGCCTGTTGCACGTTGTTGCGCGGCGTGAGTCACAGACCAGAACGGTGAGCAATTGTCGGTTTTTTCGTAATGGTCCTACGTACCTCCCCTTTGAGACCGGATGATCGATGACAGCCTCGTGGCGGATCTCAACAGTTTCATCGCGGAGCATCGGCGGTGCGGTGAACTCGACACCGGCACGACTTGAGATGAGATGCTATCAATCGTCCACGGGGCATCAGGAGAGAACCCCACGTAAGGGGACGTCTCAGCGTGCTGATCCTGAATTCTCTCAACCGCGGCCCGGATCGGCCCCTGGTACAGACGGGATTGACGAAGATCTGGCGCATGGTGACCTGGCGGCCGTCTCGCCTCTTTCATGAGTGACACTGGGTCAGGCAAATGTCGCGACACACCTCTGGTCGGAGGCTGATCGCGCCTAAACGGTTCTTCCGGCTCGCCTTGCCCACGCCGCCCCTCGAGTTGCCCCGACCCCGGGGTGCCCGACGAGGCCTCCGGCCGCCGCCGGGGCCCGGGATCTCCTGCGCTGACTCTGCG
>Ga0209474_10001978_pt1 | contig 19318 bp, 11 predicted proteins | sample GraSoiAngelo_145_FD_185902 | JGI IMG/M metagenome (GOLD analysis project Ga0209474, IMG submission 185902) | Grasslands soil microbial communities from the Angelo Coastal Reserve, California, USA - 14_1009_05_20cm (SPAdes) (version 2) | ecosystem: Environmental > Terrestrial > Soil > Grasslands... | reverse complement strand
CCGTGCGAGTGGCAGCCCGAGGGCTGCTGGGAAGACGTCATGCAGTGAGTGGCGCCGGAGCGGCAAGGGTGGGCTCGACCAGCAGAGAGTGCGGCCTGGGGTCGCGGGCCGGCGCTCGACGACGCCGTCGCGGGAGGGGAGGGCGAACCGGGTCGGGACGCGCGCTCGGGCTCTTGGGCGTCGTGCTGCTTCACGTCGTGGGGTGCGGTGCCAAGCTCGCCATTTCCGGTCCCGCTCCCCGGGCGGCCCCGCTCGTGTGGAGCGCGAACGAGGTGGTGTGCGTCGTCCAGCCCGCGGATGGAAGAGCCGGAGACACCGTGTACTACGGCAGCGGAGCCGCGGTGGCCAAGCGCATCGCGGACGTGATCCGCGCCCATCGCCAGGTCAAGGTGATCCCCGTGGGTGATCGGAGCGATGAGCCGAGAGCGTGTGCGGCTCGTCACGGCAGGTATGCCGTCGTGCCCGTCGTCCTCCGGTGGGAGCGCCACAGCGGCGCTCTCTTCTATACGGAGAGCGCGAAGCTCGAGCTCTCTCTCCAGCGCTCCGACAACCGGGAAGTGCTGGGAACCGTCGGCTTCGAGATGCGGAATTCCCAGCCCAACGTCCTGATCTCTCCGCACGATCTGCTGCCGAAGGAGTTCGATGACGCGGTCCTCCGCCTGCTGCCGTCCGGCTGAGCGTCCGACACCCGGGAAGCGCTCCGCGGCGCGCGGCTACCGCCCCGTGATGTAGTTCTGGAGCTGCTCGATGATGAACTCCTGCTCGGCGATGATCGCCTTCACGACGTCCCCGATCGAGATCACACCCACGACCCGTCCCTCCTCCATCACGGGCAGGTGGCGGACGCGCTTGTCCGTCATCAACGCCATGCAGTCCTCGATCGTCTGCTCGGGACGCACGTAGAGCACGTGGGAGCTCATGATCTCCTGCACGGGCGTATCCTTGGAGGATTTGCCCTTCAGGATGACCTTCCGGGCGTAGTCCCGCTCCGAGAAGACCCCGACCAGCCGTTCGCCTTCGACCACGAGCAGGGCCCCGACGTTCTTGTCGGCCATCACGCCCAGGGCCTCGAAGACGGGCATGTCGGGCGAAACGGACAGGACCTGCTGCCCCTTCGTTCGCAAGAGCTGCGTGACCGTCTTCATGATCTCGCCTCGCTGTTCACAAGAGCGACTTCATCTCGCTGATGAGCTTGGTGATGCTGTCCTTGGCGTCGCCGAAGAGCATCATACACCTCTCGTTGTAGTAGAGGTCGTTGTCGACGCCGGCGAAGCCGGGGCGCAGGCTCCGCTTGAGCACGATGATCGACTTGGCGCGGTCGACCTCGAGGATGGGCATGCCGTAGAGGGGGCTCGACCGGTTGCTCTTGGCCGCGGGGTTGGTGACGTCGTTGGCGCCCACCACGAGCGCGATGTCGGCCTCCGGGAAGTACGGGTTGATCGCCTCCATCTCGTGCAGCTGCTCGTAGGGGACGTTGGCCTCGGCCAGGAGCACGTTCATGTGGCCCGGCATGCGGCCGGCGACCGGATGGATCGCGTACTTCACGTCCACGCCGCGCTCCTTCAGGATGTTGCCCAGCTCGGCCACCGCGTGCTGCGCCTGCGCCACGGCCATGCCGTAGCCGGGCACGACGACGATGTTGCGGGCGGTCTCGAAGAGCACGGCCGTCTCCTCGGGCGCGATGCTGCGCACGCTGCCCTTGGCCTCGGCGGCGGCCGCCACCGCCTCCTCCGACACCCTGCCGAACGCGCCGAAGAGCACGTTCACCGCCGAGCGGTTCATCGCGCGGCACATGAGCAGCGCGAGCAGAAAGCCCGAGGTGCCGTCGAGCGAGCCGGTGATGATCTGGATCTTGTTCATCAGCACGAAGCCCATCGCGGCATCGGCGAGGCCGCCGTACGAGTTGAGCAGCGCAATCACCACCGGCATGTCCGCCGCGCCGATCGGGATGACGAGCAGGAGGCCGAAGACCAGCGCCAGCCCCACCATCACGTAGAAGAACGCGGTCGCTGCCTGGGTGACCACCAGATAGACCCCGGAGGCCACGATGACCGAGAGCAGACCGAGGCTGAGGACGTTCTGGCCCCGGTACGTGATCGGCCGCCCGCGCAGCAGCTCCTGGAGCTTGGCCGCCGCGATCAGGCTGCCCGTGAACGTGAGCCCGCCGACCACCACCTCGAAGTCGAGGGCCGTCAGCGTCACGCGGTCGAGCGCGCCCTGGTAGCGGAAGTACTCGGAGACGCCCACGAGGCACGCCGCCAGCGCCCCCAGCGAGTGCGACAGCGCGGTGCGCTGCGGCACCGCGGTCATCGGGATGCGGAGCCCCATCGTGCCCCCGACCACCGCGCCGATCGCGAAGCCGAGGCCGATCCACCGGTAGGTCACGATGTGCGGATGGAAGAGCGTGCCGACGACCGCGACGAACATCCCGAAGGCCGCGAGCGACATGCCGGCGCGCGCCCGCTTGGGGGAGGCGAGGCCCTTCAGCCCGAGCACGAACATCCCCGCCGACAGGATGTAGCAGTAGCGGAGCGCCTCCGCGGCGACGTGCTCGTGGAGATATTCCCCCATCGCCATTCCGGCGGGCCGGGTCGTGTAGAGGATGCCCGCCACCGCAGCGACGACCGCCGCGACGAGCGCGAACGCCTGCAGCTCCACCGGCCGCCGCGTCCCCCGCGCGCGCTCCTCCGCCGTCTTGAACATGCGCAGCATGCGGTCCGTGATGAGAAAGCCGCCGAAGGCGTTCGTGGACGAGCAGGTCACCGCGACGAAGCCGAGGAGGGTACACACCCAGCCGTTCGGGACGTGGCTGTAGTCGCTGCCGGCGACCACCAGCGACCCGACCAGCGAGATCGCCGCGATGGCGTTGGTCGCCGACATGAGCGGCGTGTGCAGCAGCGGCGGGACGCGGGTGATGATGTGGTAGCCGAGGAACCCGGCCAGCATGAAGATGTAGAGGCCGACCTCGAGCTCGGTCGTCATGCCGACTTCCGTGCCGCCAGCGCGGCCCTGACCGCGTCGTTCATGACCGCGCCGCCGTGCGTGACGCAGGCGCCCCGGACGACCTCGTCGTCGAAGTCGAGCGCCAGCGCGCCGTCCTTGACCAGCTCGCGGACGAGCTCGCTCACGTTGCGCGCGTAGAGCTGGCTCGCGTGCACCGGCATGGTGGCGGGCAGGTTGGTCGGGCCGTGGATGGTCACGCCGTGCCGCACGACCACCTGGTCGGGCTCGGTCAGCTCGCAGTTGCCGCCCGCCTCGGCGGCGAGGTCGACGATCACCGAGCCGGGCCGCATGCCCGCGACGGTCTCCTTGGTGACCAGGCGCGGCGCCGGCCTGCCGGGCACCAGCGCCGTGGTGACGACCACGTCGAACTCCGTGGTCTTCTCGGCGAGCATCTCCTGCTGGCGGCGGCTCGCCTCGGCGGGCAGCGCCTTCGCGTAGCCGCTCTTGTCCTCGGCGTCGGCGATGCCGAGATCGAACTCGAGGAACTTCGCGCCGAGGCTCGCGACCTGCTCCTTCACCGCGGCCCGCACGTCGTAGCCCCACACCTGCGCCCCCAAGCGGCGTGCGGTCGCGATCGCCTGCAGCCCGGCCACCCCCGCGCCGATCACCAGCACGCGGGCGGCGAAGACGGTCCCGGCCGCCGTCATCATCATGGGGAAGAGCTTCGCCAGCGTCTCGGCCGCGATGAGCACCGCCTTGTAGCCCGCGAGGTTGGCCTGCGAGGAGAGCGCGTCCATCTTCTGCGCGCGGCTGATGCGCGGGATGCCCTCCATGCCGAAGCTGGTGATCCGGCGCGCGGCCAGCCGCTCGACGAGGTCGGGGCTGGTGAGCGCCTGGAGGAACGAGATCAACACGGCGCCCTCGCGCAGCCGGTCCACCTCGCCGAGCGCCGGCTTCTGCACCTTCAGCACGACGTCGGCCTGCGCGTAGAGCGTGCCCGCGTCGGGGACGATCCGTGCGCCGGCCTTCTCGAAGGCAGCGTCGGCGTGGAACGCGCCCTCGCCCGCCCCGCTCTCGACCAGCACCCCGAGGCCGCCCTTGACCAGCGCGGCCGCCGCGTCCGGCACGAGTGCGACGCGGCGCTCGCCCGGCGCGATCTCTCGCGGCACGGCGACCTTCATGGGGCCTCGCTCATGGGCGGACGGCGCTATAGCAAACGGCCGAGGCCGGGAGAAGGCCGCCGGCGGGCCGAGTGCGCCGCACTTGACCGTCTCGATGCGGGTGTGAAACGAGCGCATCTCTGCATGGCCGTGCCGGGAATGGGGCCGCCGTCGGCGGGGGGTGGGCGCCGGTCGCGGGCGCTGTATGCGCTCGGGGTGCTCGTCGTGGCCGTGCTCCCCGCGCGCGCCGCGGCGTTCGGTCTCGACGACGTCGCGGAGAAGGCCCGCCGGCTCGCGGCGGAGCCGTTCGAGGATGCCAAGGGGCGCGTGCCCGACTGGCTGCTCAAGATCAGCTACGACCAGTGGCGTGACATCCGCTTCCGTCCCGAGCAAGGGCTCTGGCGTGACCGGGGGGTGCCCTTCCAGGTCCAGTTCTTCCACCCCGGGCTGTACTACAACCGCACCGTGCGGGTAAACGTCGTCGAGGCGAAGGGGGTGCACCCCGTCGAGTTCTCGCCCAACCAGTTCGACTACGGCAAGACCGACTTCGCCAGCCGGGTGCCGCAGAAGCTCGGCTACGCGGGCTTGCGCGTCCACTATCCGATCAAGGCGCGGGACTACTTCGACGAGGTCATCGTCTTCCTCGGGGCGAGCTACTTCCGGGCGGTCGGGAAGGACGAGGGGTTCGGGCTGTCGGCGCGCGGGCTCGGCATCGACACGGCGGAGTCCTGGGGCGAGGAGTTCCCCTACTTCAAGGAGTTCTGGCTGGTGAGCCCCGCCCCCCGGGCCGATCGGCTGACGGTCTACGCCCTGCTCGACAGCCCGAGCCTCACCGGCGCCTATCGCTTCGTGGTCCGCCCGGGCGAGCAGACGGCGGTCGACGTCGAGTGCCGTCTCTTCCTGCGCAAGGAGGTACGCAAGCTCGGGATCGCGCCGCTCACCAGCATGTTCTTCCACGGCGAGAACACCAGCCGGTCCTTCGACGACTTTCGCCCCGAGGTGCACGACTCCGACGGGCTCCTGCTCAGCTTCGCGAGCGGCGAGTGGCTGTGGCGTCCGCTCGACAACCGCCGCACGCTGAACGTGAGCCACTTCCGGATGGAGAAGCCCCGCGGGTTCGGCCTTCTGCAGCGCGATCGCGACTTCGATCATTACCAGGACCTGGAGACGCAGCCGGAGCGCCGGGTGAGCGCCTGGGTCGAGCCGAGCGGCGACTGGGGAGCGGGCTCCGTGGAGCTGATCGAGATCCCGACCCCGTCGGACACGAACGACAACGTGGTCGCGTACTGGGTGCCGGAGAAGGCCCCGAAGCCCGCTGAGCCCGCCGCCTTCTCGTACACCCTCTACTGGTACGGGGACGACCCGAACCGACCGCCAGGCGGCCGGGCCGTGGCCACGCGTCGCGACGGCGGCACCGCCAAGGACGCTCAGCGCTTCGTGATCGACTTCGCCGGCAAGAAGCTGGCGGCCATACCGGCCGACCGGGTGCTGCACGGCGTGGTCACCGTGGCCGGCGGCGCCGAGGCCGGGGAGCTGCTCGAGGAGCACGTGGTGAAGAATCCTTTCACCGGCGGCTGGCGACTCACCTTCCAGGTACGGCCGAAGAGGCGGGAGCCGCTCGAGCTGCGGGCGTTCCTGGAGCAGGGGGGTGACACGTTGACGGAGACGTGGTCCTACGTGATCCTGCCGTGAGCGAGCAGAGACCCCGCTCGCTTGGTCCCACGATGGATGGCGATCCAGCTGCGCGGCGACCGGTCGGCCCGGCGCGCGACCGCGACCTCTCCGTGCCCGGGGGCCGCATCCTCCACGACTGGAGGGAGGTCCACACGCGCGCGCTCGCCTACCTTGCGGCGCTCGGGCTCGACCCGCAGGAGGACGCTCCGCTCGCGGCCCGGGCGGTCGAGCGCGCCCTGACGCAGCCGTGGGAGCGGGCGGGAGACGCGCTCTCGGAGACGCTGCGCGCGCTCCGCCAGCTCGTGCAGGAGGAGCGCCCGGGAACCGCCCCGCCCGAGGGCGCCCCCGACGGCTTCTTCGCCTGGCGCCTCGCGCGGGCGCTCGGGGGGCGCTCGCCGTGGAGCGACACGCCGGGCCGGCGGGCGGAGACTGCCACCGGGGACGGGCTGCTGCGCTCGATGCCCGAGCTCAGCCGCCGGGCGATGGTCTCGGAGCCGATCGAGCGCCGCTTCCTGCGCCGTCTCCTCGGCCGCCGCCGCAAGCGGGCGCCGGCCGCCCCGGCCGACCGGGCGCTCTACGGCAGCCTGCTCCACCGGATGCGCCGGCGGCTTCCATGGACGCGCGTCGCATTCCGGCGCCGCCTCCTCCTCGGTCTCCTCGTGCTGGTCCCCACCCTCATCGCGAGCGAGTTCATGGTGAACGTCCTGCCCCACCAGGGGCGCACCTGGCTCGAGGTGACGATCGCGGCCTTCTTTGGCGCCCTCTTCGGGTGGATCTCGATCGGCTTCTGGACCGCCATGCTCGGCTTCCTCACCCTCGTCCGCCGCCGGGATCGCTTCGCGATCACCAACCTCGAGCCTTCCAGCGGCGACCCGCCGGTGGTCCCGGCCGAGGGCGTCCTCACGGCCATCGTGATGCCCATCTGCGAGGAGCCGGTCGAGCGGGTGTTCGCGGGGCTCGGCGCGATCCATCGCTCGCTCGAGCGCGCCGGCGCGCTCGACCGCTTCCACTTCTTCGTGCTCAGCGACTCGGCCGACCCGAGCGCGGCGGTGAAGGAGGAGGAAGCGTGGTTCGACTGGTGTCGCGCCGTGGGGGGCTTCGGCCGCATCTTCTATCGCCGCCGCAAGGTGCGCCTGGAGCGCAAGAGCGGCAACGTCGCCGACTTCTGCCGGCGCTGGGGCCGGCGCTACCGCTACATGGTCATGCTCGACGCCGACAGCCTGATGACCGGCGAGACGCTCGTCCGCCTCGTCGAGCTCATGGAGCGCCACCCGGGCGTCGGCATGATCCAGACCGCCCCCGCGGCCGTGAACCGCAGCTCGCTGTTCGCGCGCCTGCAGCAGTTCGCGAGCCGCGTGTACGGCCCGATGTTCGCGGCCGGACTCCACTACTGGCAGCTCGGCGACGGCCAGTACTGGGGGCACAACACGATCATCCGCGTCGAGCCCTTCACGGAGCACTGCGCGCTCCCGCGGCTGCCGGGGCGGGAGCCGCTCGGCGGCGAGATCCTGAGCCACGACTTCGTGGAGGCCGCCCTCATGGGGCGGGCGGGGTGGAGCCTCTGGCTCGCCTACGACCTCGGGGGCAGCTACGAGGAGACGCCGTCGACGCTGCTCGAGGAGATGAAGCGCGACCGCCGCTGGTGCCAGGGGAACCTGCAGCACCTGCGGCTCCTCTTCACCGAGGGCCTGTTCGGCGCGCACCGCGCGCTCTTCCTGAACGGCGCGCTGTCGTACGTCTCGGCCCTCCTCTGGTTCGTGTTCTTGACGCTCAGCACGGTGGAGGCGGTCGAGACCGCGCTCCGGGAGCCCGAGTACTTCCCGCACGGGGCGAGCCTGTTCCCCGAGTGGCCGATCTGGAGACTCGACTGGGCGCTCTGGCTGCTGGCGGTGCTCAAGCGACGCAGCGCGCGGGCCTTTGGGGGCGTCTTGCGGCTGTCGCTCGGCGTGCTCCTCGAGATCCTCCTCTCGAGCCTGCTCGCTCCCATCCGCATGGTGTTCCACAGCCGGTTCGTCCTGCTGAACCTCGTCGGGCGCACGGTGGGCTGGGGCTCGCAGGGCCGGGAGGAGATCACCACCAGCTGGCGGGAGGCGCTCCGGCACCACGGGCTCGACTCGCTGTTCGCGAGCGCATGGGGCGCGGGCCTCTTCTGGCTGAGCCCGGGCTACTTCTGGTGGGTGACGCCGGTCATCGGGGCGCTGATCCTCTCCGTGCCGCTCTCCGTCTACACCAGCCGCTCGAGCCTGGGCGAGCGCGCGCGGCGGTGGGGGCTCTTCGTGATCCCGGAGGAGACCGCGCCACCGCCGGAGCTGCAGGACCTGCGCGAGCTGGCCCGCACCGCGCGTCAGAGGATGAGGGCGCTCCCCGAGCGCGAGCGCGACGGCTTCGTCCGGGCCGCCGTCGACCCCTACGTGAATGCGCTGCACCGCGCCTTGCTCGGCCGCTCGCGCTCGCTCGCGCCGAGCCTCCGGGCGGCGCGCGAGGCGCTCCTCGAGCGGGCGCTCGCCGAGGGGCCGGCGAGCCTGACGGTACGGGAGCGCCGCATCCTGCTCGGGGATCCCGACCTGACCGACGCCATCCACCGGCGCGTCTGGGAGCTGCCCGAGCGCGAGCGGGCCGCCCGGTGGGGTCGCCCGGGGCGGGCGCCGCACCCGGGGCCCCCGCCACTCTCACCTTGAGCGCGCCGCGTCCGTCTCGTCGCGCGCCTCGCCCGTCCGCCGCCGGCGCGCTGTTGCTGCTCTTCGGCGCCCTCGGCTGCGGCCGCGACTCGCGCGGCGGCGTGGTGGTCGAGCTGTGGGCGATGGGGCGGGAGGGGGAGGTGGTGGCCGAGCTGATGCCGGGCTTCGAGCGCCGCCATCCCGGCCTTCGCGTGCGCGTGCAGCAGATTCCCTGGAGCGCGGCACACGAGAAGCTGGTGACGGCCTACGTCGGCGGGGCGATGCCCGACGTCTTCCAGGCGGGCAACACCTGGCTCCCGGAGTTCGCCGCCCTGGATGCCCTCGAGCCGCTGGACGACCGCCTCGCACGCTCCCCGGCGCTCGTGAGGGGCGACGACTTCCCGGGCATCCTCGACACCAACGTGATCGACGGGGTCACCTACGGCGTGCCGTGGTACGTGGACACCCGTGTCCTCTTCTACCGCCGCGACCTGCTCGCCGAGGCCGGCCATCCCGACCCACCGCGGACGTGGGCGGCGTGGACCGACGCGATGGCGCGCGTGAAGGCGCGCGCGGGTCCCGAGCGCTACGCGATCCTGCTCCCCCTCCGCGAGTGGCAGCCGCCGGTCATCCTGGCGTTGCAGCTCGGAGCGGGCCTCCTGCGCGACGGCGACCGCTACGGCGACTTCCGGAGCCCGGCTTTCCGGCGCGCGTTCGACTTCTACCTCGACCTCTTCCGGCGCGGCCTCGCGCCCGGCACGGGGGAGGCCGCGGTGGCCAACGTGTACCAGGACTTTGCGGCCGGATACTTCGCCCTGTATGTGAGCGGGCCGTGGAACCTCGGCGAGTTCCGGCAGCGGCTGCCGCCCGGCCTGAACGGCCGCTGGGCCACGGCGCCCCTGCCGGCGCCCGATGGCGGCTACCCCGGCGTCTCGCTCGCCGGCGGCGCGAGCCTCGCCGTGTTCCGGCGCTCGCCGCGCAAGGACGCCGCCTGGGGGCTGATCGAGTACCTCTCCGAGCCGGCCCAGCAGGTCCGCTTCTACCGGCTGACCGGCGACCTCCCCGCGCGGAGAAGCGCGTGGACGGAGGCGGCGCTCGAGCGTGACCCGCAGGCGGGCGCGTTCTGGACGCAGCTCGAGGCCGTGCGCGCGACCCCGAAGATCCCCGAGTGGGAGCGGATCGCGACCGAGATCACGCGGCACGCCGAGGCGGCGGTCCGCGGGACCATGACGGCGGACGAGGCGCTCGGCGCGCTCGACCGGAACGTGGACGCGCTGCTCGCGAAGCGCCGCTGGCTCCTCGGGGGGGCGGGGACGCGGTGACCCGGCGGCGGCGGATCGATCCGGCCCTCTGCTTCGTGGCGCCGGCGCTCGGCCTGATCGGGGTCTTCTTCCTCGTGCCGGTCGTGGCCTCGCTCGTGCTCAGCTTCACGGACTTCGACATCTACGCCATCGCCGACGCGCGCCATCTGCGGCTGGTCGGCGCGGACAACTACGCGACACTCCTCCGCGACCCGCGCTTCTGCACCGCCCTCCGGAACACGCTCTACTTCGTCCTCGTCGGCGGCCCGCTCTCGGTCGCCGTCTCGCTCGGCGCGGCGCTCCTCGTGAGCGCCAGGCTCGCGCGCTTCCGCGGCTTCTTCCGCACGGTCTTCTTCCTGCCCGTGGTGACCACGCTGGTCGCGGTCGCGGTTGTCTGGCGCTACCTCTACCATCCCCGCTTCGGCCTCCTGAACCGAGGCCTCGCGCTGCTCGGCCTCGGCCCCATCGATTGGCTCGGCGATCCCGCCTGGGCCATGCCCGCCATCATCCTGCTCGCGGTGTGGAAGAACTTCGGCTTCAACATGATCATCTTCGTCGCCGGGCTCGAGAACGTGCCCGAGCGGCTGTACGAGGCGGCCCGGATCGACGGCGCGGGCGCCTGGCAGCAGTTCCGCCACGTCACGCTCCCGATGCTCGCGCCCACCTTCGTCTTCGTCGGCGTGGTCACGATGATCGGCTACTTCCAGCTCTTCGCCGAGCCGTACGTCATGACCCAGGGCGGGCCGGCGGACAGCACGCTCAGCGTCGTGCTGCTCATGTACGAGGAGGGCTTCCGTTGGTGGAACATGGGCCACGGCGCGGCGATCGCCTTCGTGCTCTTCGCCATCATCCTCGCGTGCACGGCCTTGCAACTGCGGCTGCGCGGGCTCAAGCTCGGGGAGCGGGAGGTGGCGACGGCACCGGTGGGGCGACGGGGGGCGGAGGAGGCGGGCGCATGAGGCGTCGGGCCGAGGTCGTCCTGCTGCACGCGGCGCTCGTCGCGGGCGCCGTCCTGGTCCTCGTCCCCCTCCTGTGGATGGTCTCGGCGTCGCTGATGCCCGCCGGCGAGGCCACGGCCGTTCCCCCGCGGCTCCTGCCGAGCGCCGCCACGCTCGAGCACTATCGCGCGCTCTTCACGCGCCTCGACCTGGCGCGCGCCTTTCTCAACAGCGCCGGGCTCGCCGCCGCGGTCACCCTGATCGCGCTGGTCGTGAACTCGATGGCGGGCTACGCCTTCGCGAAGCTCCGCTTCGCCGGGCGCGAGCGCATCTTTCGCCTGCTGCTCGCCGCGCTCGTGATCCCGGCCCAGGTGGCCATGCTGCCGCTCTTCCTGATGCTCCGGGAGCTCCACCTGGTGAACACGTACGCGGGCGTGATGGTCCCCGGCCTGGCGAGCGTCTTCGGCATCTTCCTCGTCCGCCAGTACGCCCTCTCCATCCCGGAGAGCGTGCTCGACGCCGCCCGCATCGACGGCGCCGGCGAGCTCCGCATCTACCGCTCGCTGGTGCTGTACCTCTGCGCGCCCATCCTGGTGACGCTCGCCGTCTTCACGTTCATGGGGACGTGGAACGACTTCATGTGGCCGCTCGTCGTGCTTGCCGACGCGCGCCTCTACACCCTGCCGGTCGCGCTCGCGAGCCTCGCCGGCGAGCACGTGCAGGACGTGGAGCTCATGATGGCCGGGGCGGTGCTCACCGTGCTGCCCGTCGTGCTGCTCTTCGTCGGCCTGCAGCGCCACTACATCGCCGGCATCATGGCCGGCGGCGTGAAGGGGTAGCTCGCCGGGTGACCACCGCGCGACGCGCGAGCTGGCCGGCCGCTCTCCTCCTCGCGCTCCACCTGGGCGGCGCCTCCGCACGCGCCGAGGGCGTCGTCCTCGACGACTTCGAGACGCTCGGCGGCTGGACCACCGTCGCCTCCGAGGGCGCCCGGGTCTGGACGCTCCAGGAGCCCGGGCACACCGGCATGGGCATGCACGTCGGGTACGATCTCGGCTCGGGCGGCGGCTACGTCATCGTGCACAAACAGCTCTCGCTCCCGCTGCCCGAGAACTACGCCTTCACCTTCTACCTGCGCGGGGAAGGGCCCCGGAACAACTTCGAGTTCAAGCTCCTCGACGCGACGGGGAAGAACGTCTGGTGGCGAAACCAGCGCGACGTCTCCTTTCCCACCGACTGGCAGCCGGTCACGATCCGGAAGTCCCGCCTGACGCTCGCCTGGGGCGCCTCGCGAGCCCGCGAGCCGAAGCAGGTGGGCGCCATCGAGTTCGCGATCTCGGCCGGGGAGGGGGGCAGCGGCTCGATCTGGATCGACGACCTCGGCTTCGAGGAGCGCGAGCCGGTCACCCAGGACGGCGTCCTGCCCGAGGTGCAGGCCTCGACCTCGCTCCCCGGCCACGAGCCGCCGCTCATGCTCGACGGCGACCCGGCCACGAGCTGGAAGAGCGATCCGGTCCCGCGCGCCCAGTCGGTGGTCCTCGACTTCCGCAAGAACCGGGAGTACGGCGGCCTCGTCATCGACTGGGACCCCGACGACTACGCGAGCTCGTTCGCGGTGCAGGTCTCCAACGACGGCACGCAGTGGACGACCACCTTCTCGACCGCGACCGGCGACGGAGGCCGGGACTACATCTACATGCCGGACGCCGAGTCCCGCTTCATCCGCCTGGACCTCGAGCGCAGCAGCCGGGCGCAGGGCTACGGCATCGTCGCGCTCACCGTGCAGCCGTTCTCGTTCTCCGCCTCGCCGAACGACTTCTTCGCGGCGATCGCGCGGGACGCGCCCGCGGGGACGTATCCCAAATACCTCTACGGGCGGCAGACGTACTGGACGCTGGTCGGCGCCAGCGGCGACGACAAGAAGGGGCTCCTGAACGAGGAGGGAATGCTCGAGGTCGACAAGGGTGGGTTCTCGATCGAGCCCTTCCTCTACGCCGACGGCGGGCTCGTCACCTGGCACTCCGTCACGACCGACCAGGAGCTGCAGGACGGCTACCTCCCCATCCCCTCGGTCACCTGGCACCACGACCGGCTGACGCTCACCATCACGGCGTTCGCGGCCGGGGAGGCCGGAGCGTCCACGCTCTACACGCGCTACCGCATCGCGAATCGCGGCGACCGCGGCGAGCCGGTGCGGCTCTACGTGGCGGTCCGTCCCTTCCAGGTGAACCCGCCCTGGCAGACGCTCAACGCGCCGGGGGGCGTGACGCAGATCCGCAGCATCCGCTTCGACGGGCGCGTGGTGTGGGTGGACCGCGACCGGGCGGTGGTGTCGCTCACGCTGCCCGACCACTTCGGCGCCGCGACCTTCGAGGAGGGCTCGGTCACGCGCTTTCTCGCCGCGGACCGCGTGCCGCCGCGCACCGAGGTCACCGACCCGCTCGGCTTCGCTTCGGGCGCTCTCCAGTACAATCTCTACCTCGAGCCGAAGGGGCACGCCGAGGTCGATGTCGCCGTCCCCTTCCACGAGGCGGCGCCCACCGCCGCGCGCCTGCTCGGCGCCGACGGCGCGGCGCACGTCGCCGAGCAGCAGGAGCGGACGCGGCGCGACTGGGAGAACGTGCTCGGGCGGGTGTCGATCGAGCTGCCCCCCGAGGCGAGCAACGTCGCGCACACGCTCAAGACGACCCTCGCCTACATCCTGATCAACCGCGACGGCCCCGCCATCCAGCCCGGGTCCCGCAACTACGCCCGCTCATGGATCCGGGACGGCGCCATCACCTCCTCCGCGCTGCTCGAGATGGGGTGCACGGCGGAGGTGCGCGAATTCCTGCGCTGGTACGCCCGCTACCAGGCCCCCGACGGCAAGGTGCCGTGCTGCGTCGACCGGCGCGGCGCCGACCGCGTCTCCGAGCACGACAGCCCCGGAGCCTTCGTGTACGCCGTGGCGGAGTACTACCGCTACACCCACGACGTGGGCTTCCTGCACGACATGTGGCCGCACGTGCTGGGGGCCGTCGACTACCTGGCGGCCTTGCGGGAACAGAGCATGGGCGACGACTTCAAGGCGCCCGACAAGGCGGCGTTCCATGCCATCCTGCCCGCCTCGATCAGCCACGAGGGCTACGCGGCGTACCCCGTCCACTCCTACTGGGACGACTTCTTCGCGCTCCGGGGCCTGAAGGACGCGGCCGACATGGCCCGGGTGGTCGGCGACGAGACGCGTACCGCCAAGCTCGCGGCCCTGCGCGACGCGTTCCGCGAGGCGCTCTACGCCTCGATCCGCCGGACCATCGCGCAGCACGGGATCGACTTCCTCCCGGGCTCGGCCGAGCTCGGCGACTTCGACCCGACGTCGACCAGCGTCGCGCTCGCGCCCGCGGGCGAGATCGGAAACCTGCCGGAGCCCGCGCTGACGCGCACGTTCGACCGCTACTGGGGGGAGTTCGAGGCGCGACGCCACGGCGACACGGACTGGGAGGAGTACTCGCCCTACGAGCTGCGCAACGTGGGCGCGTTCGTGCGCCTCGGCGAGAAGCAGCGCGCGCTCGAGCTCCTCGACGCCCTCCTGGCCGACCAGCGGCCGCAGGCCTGGAACCAGTGGTCAGAGATCCTGTGGCGCGACCGGGAGGCCCCCCGGTTCATCGGCGACATGCCCCACACCTGGGTGGGCGCGACCTTCGTCCGTGCGGTGCGCATGATGCTCGCCTACGAGCGCGAGTCGGACCAGGCGCTCGTCCTCGCCGCGGGAGTCCCGGCCGCGTGGGCGACGGCCGAGCAGGGCATCAGCGTGAAGCGCCTGCCGACGTATTACGGGGTGCTCGACCTGCGCCTGCGCGCCGAGGGCGCAGATGCGCTGCGCGTGCGCGTCTCCGGGGACCTCGTCGTACCGCCGGGAGGCATCGTGCTGAGCTCGCCGCTCGCCCGGCCCCTGCGCAAGGTCACCGTGAACGGCCGGCCGCTCGCGACGCACACCGCCACCAGCGCCACCGTCCGGGAGTTCCCCGCGAACATCGTGCTGGGGTACTGACGACGACCCCGCTCGACCGCCTGGACGACCCCGCGCCCCATGCGCGCCTGCTCTCGAACGGCCGCTACACGGTGCTGGTGACCGGCGCGGGGAGCGGCTTCTCGCGCTGGGACGGCCTCGCCCTCACCGCCTGGAGCGCCGACCGCACGGAGGACGCCGAGGGCTTCTTTCTCTACGTGCGCGACCTCGAGCGGGGTATCTTCTGGTCGCTCGGCCACCGGCCCGTCCAGCGGCCGGCCGCGCGCTACGGGGTGCGCTATCGGCCGGGCGTCGTCACCATCACGCGGCTCGACGACGGGATCGAGGCGGCGCTCGACATTGCCGTCGTCCCGGACGGCGACCTCGAGGTGCGCCGCGTTCGGCTCCGGAACCGCTCGCGCCGGCGGCGCCGCCTCGAGGTGACCACCTACGCCGAGGTCGTTCTCCACCACCCGGCCGCGCACGCCGCGCACCCGGCCTTCTCGAAGCTCTTCGTGCAGACGGAGCACGTGCCGGAGCGAGGCGTGCTCCTCGCGCGGCGGCGGCCGCGCGGCCAGGGGGAACGAGTCGCCTGGTTGGTGCACGCGCTCGCCGGCGACGGGCCGCTCGAGCACGAGACGGACCGGGCGCGCTTCCTCGGCCGCGGGCGCACGGCCGCGCGGCCGCTCGCCCTCACCGCCCCGGCCCCGCTCTCCGGGACGGCCGGCAACGTCCTCGACCCGGTGCTGAGCCTCCGCCGGACGGTGGCGCTCGGCCCGGGCGGGGAGGCCTCGCTGACCGCGCTCCTCGGTGCGGCGCCCACCCGTGAGGTGGCGCTCGCGCTCGCCGGGCGCTGGGCGTCGCCCGCTGCGGCCGAGACCGCGCTGGCCGACGCCGGCGACTTCGAGCGCGCGCTCCTCGCGCGCGTCGGCGTCGGCGAGGACGAGGGCGAGGCGCTTCAGGAGCTTGCGGGGGCAATCCTGTACGGGCGCCCCTCCCGCCCGGCGCGCGGGCGCGACGCCGAGCGGGCGCGGGCGTACTGGCGCGCCAAAGGCCTCGACGTCGAGCCCGCCGATGTTCCGCGGGCCCGTCCCGCGCCCCGGCGCGCCGCCGCGCGCTTCCGGCCCGCCGCGCGCGCGCGGTCGAGCCCGGGCGACCCGGAGCCGCTCCGCTTCGACAACGGCCTGGGCGGGTTCGCGGCCGACGGGAGCGAGTACGTGATTCGCAGTCCCGAGCGCCCGCCGATGCCGTGGGTCAACGTCATTGCCAACCCGCGCTTCGGCTTCCTCGTCAGCGAGAGCGGCGCGGGCTGCTCCTGGAGCCGCAACAGCCACGAGCACCGGCTGACGCCCTGGTACAACGACCCCGTCGTCGATCCTCACGGTGAGGCGGTCTACGTGCGCGACGAGGAGGCCGGCGTCTTCTGGTCGCCGCTCCCCGGCCCGGTCCCGGGCGGCGCGTCGTACGAGGTGCGGCATGGCTTCGGCTACACGCGCTTTCGGCACGCGAGCCACGGGCTCGAGCAGGAGACCAGCCTCTTCGTGCCGCCCGACGATCCGGTGAAGGTGGTGCGGCTGCGCCTCGCGAACACGCGCCGGCGCGCGCGCCGGCTGACGCTCTTCGCGTATTTCCGCCTCGTGCTGGGCGTCCTGCCCGGGGGCCCCGTGGTGACCCGGCTCGATGCGCGGGCGGGCGTGCTCCTGGCGCGGAACCCGGAGGGGGAGTTTCGCCACGGCGTCACGTTCGCCGCCGCGGTGGCGCCCGGCGGCCGCGTGCGCTTCACGGCCGACCGTGCCGCCTTCCTCGGCCGCAACGGCTCGCCGGCCTGCCCCGCGGCGGTGTGCGCCGCGCGCGCGCTCGACGGCCGGACGGGCGCCGGGCTCGACCCGTGCGCCGCGCTCTCGGTGCGGGTGACGATCCCTCCCGGCGCGAGCGTCGAGTGCGCGTTCCTCCTCGGCGAGGCCGAAGGCGCCGGCGCCGCGCGCGCGCTGGTCGCGCGCTACCGGCAGCCCGGAGCCCTCGACCGGGCGCTCGATGCCGTGCGTGCGAGCTGGCGGCGCACGCTCTCCGCCGTGCAGGTGGAGACGCCGCTCCCGGCGCTCGATCTCATGATGAACGGCTGGCTCCTCTACCAGGTGGTCTCCTGCCGGCTCTGGGGGCGCTCCGCCCTCTACCAATCGGGCGGCGCCTTCGGCTTCCGCGACCAGCTCCAGGACGCCGCCGCGCTCGTGTACGCGCGGCCGGAGCTGACGCGGGCGCAGCTCCTGCTGCACGCCGCGCACCAGTTCACCGAGGGCGACGTGCTCCACTGGTGGCATCCGCCCGCCGGCCGCGGGACGCGCACGCGCATCTCGGACGACCTCCTCTGGCTCCCGTACGTGACGGCTTTCTACGTCCGCACGACGGGCGACTGGGGCGTGCTGGATGAGCGCGTCCCCTTCGTCACGGCGCGCCTGCTCGCCGCGGGCGAGGACGAGGCCTACCTCCTGCCGTCGCCCGCGGAGGAGGTGGCCGACCTCTACGCGCACTGCTGCCGCGCCCTCGACCGCTCGCTCGGGGTGGGTGCGCACGGGCTCCCGCTCATGGGTACGGGGGACTGGAACGACGGCATGAACCGCGTCGGGCGGGAGGGCCGCGGCGAGAGCGTCTGGCTCGGCTTCTTCCTCCACCACGTGCTCGGCCGCTTCGTCTCGCTCTGCGAGCGCCGCGGGGACGGCGCGCGCGCGCGGCGCTACCGCGAGCACCGCGCGGCGCTCGCGGCGGCGCTCGAGGAGGCCGGCTGGGACGGCGCGTGGTACCGGCGCGCCTACTACGACGACGGCACGCCGCTCGGCTCGGCGGCGAGCGACGAGTGCCGGATCGACGCGCTCGCGCAGGCCTGGGCGGTCATCTCCGGCGTGGCGCCGCCCGAGCGCGCCGCCCGGGCGATCGACGCCGTCGAGCGCGAGCTGGTGGACGAGGGCGCGGGGCTCGTCCGGCTCCTGACGCCGCCGTTCGATCGCACCGCCCACGACCCGGGCTACATCAAGGGCTACGTGCCCGGCATCCGCGAGAACGGCGGCCAGTACACCCACGCCGCGCTCTGGGTGGTGCGCGCCATGGCGGAGCTCGGCCGGCGCGAGCGCGCCGCGGCGCTCCTCGAGATGCTCGGCCCCGTCCACCACGCGCGCACGCCCGAGGCAGTCACCGTCTACCGGGTCGAGCCCTACGTGGTGGCCGCGGACGTCTACAGCGCGCCGCCGCACGTCGGGCGCGGCGGGTGGACGTGGTACACGGGCTCCGCGGGCTGGATGTACCGCGTGGCGCTCGAGTCCATCCTCGGCGTCGGCATCGAGGCGGGCGACACGCTGCGCGTGCGGCCGTGCGTGCCCGACGCGTGGCCGCGCTTCGCCGTGCGCCTGCGGCTCCCGGACGGGCGGACGAGCTACGAGATCCTGGTCGAGAACCCGGAGGGGAACGCGGCGGCCGTGGTGGCGGCGAGCGTCGACGGCGAGCCGGCGCTGCTCGAGGACGGCGCCGCCCGGATCGCGCTCCGGCGCGACGGGGCGGCGCACGACGTGCGGCTCAGGCTCGGTCCGAGGGGTGACTGACGCCCCTCCCTCGCGAGGACGCCCCCGGGCGTGCTCGCGGCCCTGCCCAGGTGGCGCGCCAAGCGGAAGTCAAACCCCGCCGACGAGCAAACAGGAGCCGTGCTCACGGGCAGGCGAACTTCTGGATGCGGCCGTTGCCCGTATCCGCGACGTAGACGTTCCCGCGCCCGTCGGTTGCCACGCCCTCGGGGGAGGCGAACTGTCCGTCGTCCGAGCCGTAGCTCCCCCAGGCGGTGAGCAAGGTGCCGTTCGCGTCGAACATCAGGATGCGGTCGTTCTCCGCATCCGCAACGTAGACGTTGCCTCGCCCGTCCGTCGCCACGCCCTCGGAGTAGGCGAACTCTCCGTTGCGTGGGCCCTCGATCCCCCAGGCGGTGAGGAAAGTGCCGCTCGCGTCGAACTTCTGGATCCGGCTGTCTGTGACGGGGCAGCATCTGGTCCAAGCCGCGACGTAGACGTTCCCGCTCCCATCGGTCGCCACGCCGGAGGGGAGTATGAACTGTCCATCGCCGGAGCCTTCGCTACCCCAGGTAGTGAGGAAGGTGCCGCTCGCGTCGAACTTCTGGATGCGGAAGTTGTTCGCGTCCGCGACGTAGACGTCCCCGCTCCCATCGGTCGCCACGCCGGAGGGGTAAATGAACTGTCCGGCGCCCGAGCCTTGAGTCCCCCAGGTGGTGAGGAAGGTACCGCCCGCGTCGAACTTCTGGATGCGGTGGTTCTCCGCATCCGTCACGTAGACGTTCCCGCTCCCGTCCGTCGCCACGAAGGCGGGGCCCTTGAACTGTCCGTTGTCCGAGCCGTAGCTCCCCCACATGGCGAGGAAGGTGCCGCTCGCGTCGAACTTCTGGATGCGGTGGTTGTACGTATCCGCGACGTAGACGTTCCCGCTCCCGTCGGTCGCCACGCCAGAAGGGTTGGCGAATTCCCCAGCCGCCCGCTCGCGCCCCCAGGCGGTGAGGAAGGTGCCGCTCGCGTCGAACTTCTGGACGCGCTGCGCACTGGGCTCGGTGACGTAGACGTTCCCGCTCGCATTGATCGCCACGCCGTAAGGCTGAATGAACTGCCCT
>Ga0209474_10001976_pt1 | contig 19343 bp, 18 predicted proteins | sample GraSoiAngelo_145_FD_185902 | JGI IMG/M metagenome (GOLD analysis project Ga0209474, IMG submission 185902) | Grasslands soil microbial communities from the Angelo Coastal Reserve, California, USA - 14_1009_05_20cm (SPAdes) (version 2) | ecosystem: Environmental > Terrestrial > Soil > Grasslands... | reverse complement strand
TCGCCATGGGATCGAGTCGCTTTGCGAGGTGATTCACGTTTGCGGGAATGATCAACCGCCCCCGGGCGACCTCGTCGCGCACCAGCTCAACCGGGAGGTGCTCGCGCTCCGCGACGCGTTCCATCTGGGGAGTCATCGTGCCCTGGCGGGCGAAGCGCATCTGGGTGAGGCAGGTCATGCGGAGCTCCCTTCGCCGGTGCGAACCGGATCAGGTTCAAAGGGTGTGATCTCAGCCCGCACTCGGACCGCGGGCACCCCTGTCACCGCTCAATCTAACGAGGGGAACGTCCGGGTCACACCTCCCGTGGCTTGGGCCGCGCGTACCGCTCCGACGCCTCGTGCAGCTTTTCCCACTCCGAGCGGAACGCGAACGGATCGACCCCGCTCGCGCGATCGAGCGCGAGGATGCCATCCAGGTGGTCGATCTCGTGCTGCAGCAGCTCCGCCATCGGTCCCTCGAGCTCCATCGTGTGCTGCTTACCCTTCGGGTCGGTGTAGCTCACCGTGATCTGGTAGGCCCGGGTCACGCGAACGAGCAGGTTGGGAAACGAGAAGCAATCATCCCACACCAGAAAGTCATGCGGTCCGACGTCCGTGATCTCCGGGTTGATCATGGTCCAGCGCTGCTTGTCCATCTGGACGAACACGATCCGCACCGGCGCGCCGATCTGGGGCGCCGCGAGCGCCCGTCCCATCTTGTATTTCTTCCTGGCGACGGCGAGTGAATCCCGCAAATCGTCCGCGACGAGCCGCGTCGCGGCGGATTTCGGGTTCTGGACCCGCTCGCAGCGGATCCGCAGGATCGGGTCGCCCAGCTGGCGGATGCGTCGTACGGCCATGGGCCGCCAATTTGGGGGTTTGGCGGCGGGGTGCAACTCGCGATAACGTCACAGCATGGGTCTCGCCGGGGTGGTGCTCGCTGCCGGGGCCTCGGAACGAATGGGTAGGCCCAAGGCACTCTTGGACTTCCGGGGTCGGCCCTTCGCCGTCCGCATCCTCGAGGCCCTGGAGGCGCTGGACGTAAAGTCCCGCGTCGTGGTGCTCGGCCCCGACGCCGCGCGGGTCCGACCCTCGCTCGCCACCCACGAGTGCCTCATCGTCGAAAACCCCGATCTCGCCGCCGAGGCGATTGGGTCGCTGCGCGCCGCCCTCGCCGCCCTCGAGCCGATCCGTCCTTCGGGCATAGTGGCGTGGCCCGTGGATCTCCCGCACGTACGCGTCGCCACCCTCGAGCGCCTGCTCGAGGCGCATCGGCGGACCGGCGCGCCCGCCGTCGTGCCGACCTTCGCCGAGCGGCGCGGGCAGCCGGTGGTCTGGGACCAGGCGCTATTTCCAGAGCTCGTGACCAGCGCGGCCGCGACCCGACACGGCGCGCGAGCGGTGCTCGCTGCCCACGAGCAGGACGTCCTGACCGTGGCAGTCGACGACCCGGCAGTGATCGACGATCTGAATACGCCGGAGGACTATGAGAGGCTCGTCCGGGAGGTGAATAGGGACATCTACTAACTCGTTGACAATCCCGAGTAAATCCTGTAGGATTCGCCTGCGCCATGGTCACCCCTTCGCAACTTGCGATGCACAAAGGACTTCGGGAGTCTCAATGAGCAGCGGCATCGAAGCCCAGGTCCTCCAGCCGTACAAGTACGGCTTCGTCACGGATATCGAGTCGGAGACCGTCCCCCCCGGTCTGAGCGAGGACGTCATCCGTCTGATCTCAGAGAAGAAGGGCGAGCCGGCCTGGATGGTCGACTGGCGGCTCAAGGCCTACCGTAACTGGCTGAAAAGCCCCGAGCCGCATTGGGCGAACGTGCAGTATGGCCCGATCGACTATCAGGCCATCAGCTACTACGCGGCTCCCAAGCAGCGCCCCAAGCTGGACAGCCTGGAGCAGGTCGACCCGAAGCTGCTCGAGACGTTCGAGAAGCTCGGGATCCCGATCGAGGAGCGGAAGCGGCTCGCGGGCGTGGCGGTGGACGCGGTGTTCGACTCGGTCTCCGTCGCGACGACGTTTCGCGAGGAGCTCAAGAAGCACGGCGTGATCTTCTGCGCCATCTCGGACGCGATCCGGGAGTATCCCGAGCTGGTGCAGCAATACCTCGGTTCCGTGGTGCCGTACAACGACAACTTCTTCGCCGCCCTCAACTCGGCCGTGTTCACGGACGGCTCGTTCGTGTACGTCCCGAAGGGCGTGCGTTGTCCCATGGAGCTGTCCACCTACTTCCGGATCAACGCGGAGTCCACGGGCCAGTTCGAGCGGACGCTGATCGTTGCGGACGAGGGAAGCTACGTGAGCTACCTCGAGGGCTGCTCGGCTCCGGTGCGCGATGAGAACCAGCTGCACGCGGCCGTGGTGGAGCTGGTCGCGCTCGACCGGGCGACCATCAAGTACTCGACCATCCAGAACTGGTACCCGGGCGACGAAGAGGGGCGAGGCGGGATCTACAATTTCGTGACCAAGCGGGGCGCCTGTCGTGGCCGGAGCTCCAAGATCTCGTGGACACAGGTGGAGACGGGCTCGGCGATCACCTGGAAATACCCCGGCTGCATCCTGCAGGGCGACGACTCGATCGGCGAGTTCTATTCGGTGGCCGTGACCAACCACCGCCAGCAGGCGGATACGGGCACCAAGATGATTCACATGGGCAAGAACACCCGCTCGACGATCGTCTCGAAGGGAATCTCGGCCGGCCGCGGGCAGAACACCTACCGCGGTCTCGTGAAGATCCTGAAGGGCGCGGAGCACGCTCGCAATTACTCGCAGTGCGACTCGATGCTGATTGGCGACCGGTGTGGGGCGCATACGTTCCCGTACATCGACGTGCGCAACAGCTCCGCCATCATGGAGCACGAGGCCTCGACCTCCAAGATCGGCGAGGACCAGATCTTTTACGCGAAACAACGCGGCCTCTCGGCCGAGGACGCCGTCTCGATGATCGTGAACGGCTTCTGCAAGGAAGTCTTCAAGGAGCTGCCCATGGAGTTCGCGGTCGAGGCGCAGCGCCTGCTCGGGATCAGCCTCGAAGGGAGCGTGGGATGACGGGAAAGGGGAAACGGGAAAGGGGAAAGGTGCTGCTCGAAGTCAGGGACCTCCACGCTTCGGTCGAGGGCCGGGAGATTTTGCGCGGCATCGATCTCACGGTACGCGCCGGTGAGGTGCACGCGATCATGGGGCCGAACGGCTCGGGGAAGAGCACGCTCGCCCAGGTGCTCGCGGGACACCCGGCGTACACCGTCACTGCCGGTCGAGTGCTCTACGAAGGGCACGATCTCCTCGGCATGGCGCCCGAGGCGCGGGCGCGCGAGGGCGTGTTCCTCGCCTTCCAGTACCCGGTGGCCATCCGCGGCATCACCAACGCCTACTTTCTCCGCTCCGCGGTGAATGCGATCCGCAAGCACAAGGGGGTTGAGGAGCTCGGGCCCGTCGAGTTCATGGACGCGCTCGAAGAGAAGCTCAAGGCGATCGGCTGGGACTCGAGCTACCTGAGCCGCCCGGTGAACGAAGGGTTTTCGGGCGGCGAGAAGAAGCGCAACGAGATCCTCCAGCTCGCCGTGCTCGATCCCAAGCTCGCGATCCTGGACGAGACCGATTCCGGGCTCGACATCGACGCGCTGAAGACCGTGGCCCAGACCGTGGATAAGCTGCGGCGGCCCGACAACGCCACGGTGCTCGTGACGCATTATGACCGCATCCTCACGCACATCGAGCCCGACGTCGTGCATGTCCTGGCTGGCGGGCGAATCGTCAAGTCGGGCGGCAAGGAGCTCGCGCGCGAGCTGGAAGAGAAGGGATACGACTGGCTGCGCGAAGAGGCGGTCGTCACATGACCGATGTCCCCGACAGGACAGCGCCGTACGTCGCCGACTTCGAGGCGTTCGCGCGAAACGGCGCCTCGGGCGCGCCCGACTGGCTGAAGGAGCTCCGCGAGGGGGCGATCGGGCGGTTCGCCGAGCTCGGCTTCCCCACGATGAAGCAGGAGGAGTGGCGCTTCACGAGCGTCGCGCCGATCGCGGACCAGCGATTCATCTTTGCCCATGCTCCCGGCTCCCCGGGACCGTCAGGGACTCCTGTAGGGCTCCCCGCTCCCTCAGACATCGAGCGCCTGTGCCTCGGGGCGGGCCCGCGCGTCGTCTTCGTGGACGGGCGTCACGCCCCGACCCTCTCCACGCCGGCGGACCTGGTCGGCGGCGCGCGGGCGGGGAGCCTCGCCGCCGCGCTGCGGACCGACGCGGGCGGCGAGCTGGCCCGCGCCCACCTCGCGCGGCACGCGCGCTGGCGCGACAGCGCCTTCGCGGCGCTCAACACCGCGTTCCTCGCGGACGGAGCGTTCGTGCACGTTCCCGCCGACGTGACGCTCGAGCGACCGCTCGAGGTGGTCTTCGTCTCCACCGGTCGCGCGCGGTCCGAGGGCCCGCTCGTTTCCCATCCGCGCAGCCTCATCGTGGTCGAGCGGGGTGCCCGCGCCGCGGTCGTGGAGACCTACGCGGCATTGTCGGACGGCGTGTATTGGACCAACGCCGTCACCGAGGTCGTCGTGGGAGCTGGCGCGTGGGCCGAGCTGTACCGCGTGCAGCGGGAAGGTCCGCACGGCTTCCAGGTGGCAACGACACATTCGCGACAGGAACGCGACAGCTATCTGGGTCTCCACGTCGTGACCCTGGGCGCGGCGCTCGCTCGGCATGACATCGACGCGGTCCTCGACGGAGCCGGGGCGGAGCTGATCCTCAACGGGCTGTACCTGCTGGGCGGCGCGCAGCACGCGGATCATCACACGGTGATCGACCACGCCCAGCCGCACTGCGCGAGCCACGAGTTCTTCAACGGCGTGCTGGCGGAGCGCTCGCACGGCGTCTTTACCGGACGCATCATCGTCCGGCCCGGGGCGCAGCGCACGGACTCGAAGCAGACCAACAACAACCTGCTGCTCTCGACCGAAGCGCGCGCCGACAGCCAGCCGCAGCTCGAGATCTACGCCGACGACGTGAAATGCACCCACGGCTCGACGGTGGGCCCGATCGACCAGATGCAGCTCTACTATCTCCGCAGCCGCGGGCTCGCGCCCGAGGCCGCCCGGAGCATCCTCACGTACGGCTTCGGCGCGGAGATCCTCGACCGGATGCGGCACCCGGTCGTGCGCGACCGCCTCGACCGCCTGGTGCGCGAGCGGCTCGCCTGATGCTCGACGTCGCCCGCCTTCGCGCCGACTTCCCCCTGCTCGCGCAGCGGGAGAACGGCCACCCGCTGGTCTACCTCGACAACGCCGCGACGACCCAGAAGCCGCAGGTGGTGCTCGACGCCATTGCGGACTATTACCGGACCACCAACGCGAACGTGCATCGCGGGGCGTACGACCTCGCCATTCGCGCCACCGAGGCGTACGAGGCGGCGCGAGCGAAGCTCGCCGCGTTCGTGAACGCCTGGGCGCCGGAGGGCGTCGTATTCACCCGGGGCACGACCGAGGCGATCAACCTGGTGGCGGGGTCCTACGGTCGTGCCAGCGTGAAGGCCGGCGACGGCGTGGTGGTCACGGCCATGGACCACCACTCGAACCTCGTGCCGTGGCAGATCCTGTGTCAGGAGAAGGGGGCCACGCTCCGGATGGTCGAGCTCACCGCGGACGGGCGGATCGATCTTTCCGACTTCGGCCGGGCGCTCGAGCGGCGGCCCAAGATCGTCGCGTTCCCGTACGTGTCCAACGCACTCGGCACCGTGAATCCGGTGGCCCAGCTGACGAAGCTCGCCCATGCCGTCGGCGCGGTCGTCGTAGTGGACGGGGCCCAGTCGACGCCGCATCTGAAGGTCGACGTGCAGGCGCTCGACTGCGACTTCTACGCCCTGTCGGGTCACAAGATGCTCGGGCCGATGGGCTCCGGGGCGCTGGTGGCGAGGCCGGAGCTGCTCGAGGCGATGCCGCCGTATCACGGAGGCGGCGAGATGATCTCGCGGGTGTGGGACGACCACTCCAGCTACAACAAGATTCCGCACAAGTTCGAGGCGGGGACGCCGAACGTCGAAGGAGCGGTCGGACTCGCGGCCGCGATCACCTACCTCGAGCGCATCGGCCGGGAGCGGATCGCCGAGCACGAGCAGGCCCTCGCGGCGGCCGCGATCGCCAAGCTGACGCAGATCGAGGGCGTGACGGTGTACGGCCCGCCCGGAAAGAGCGACCGCGCCGGCGTGGTATCGTTCACGTACGGGGATATTCACCCGCACGACATCGCGACCATTCTCGACCAGGACGGCATCTGTATCCGCGCCGGTCACCACTGCGCTCAGCCGCTGATGCGCCGGCTGAACGTGACCGCCACCGCCCGCGCATCCTTTTATCTCTACAACGGGCTGGACGAGGTGGACGCCCTCGCCGGCGCGCTCGTCAAGGCGGGAGCCCTGTTTGGATACGTCCCCGCCTGATCCGCAGCTCAGCGCCCTCTACCAGGAGCTGATCCTCGATCACTACCGGCGGCCCCGCAACAAGGGGACGCTGGAGCAGGCGACCCACGCGGTGTCGCTGAACAACCCGCTATGTGGGGACGAGATCGACCTGCAGCTGCGTGTCGACGGCGACGTCATCAAGGAAGCACGCTTCATCGGCCGGGGCTGCTCCATCAGTCAGGCGGCGGCCTCGATGATGACCCAGCTCGTCAAGGACAAGTCGATCCCCCAGGCACTCGCCCTGGCCGATCGGATGGGCGCCATGATGCAGGGGGACGAGGGCGCCGCGCGGGATAAGACGCTGGGCGAGCTCCGTGCCCTGGCCGGCGTGTCGAAGTTCCCCGTCCGCATCAAGTGCGCCCTGCTTCCCTGGAACGCGCTGACCGACGCAGTCCAGCCCCCACGGGGCTAGATTAGCGCCGCGCACATGACGGCGCCCTCCCCCTCCCCCTCTCTCTCCCCTACCCCGATCCTGATCCTCGATCGGGTCAGCAAACGCTTCGCCGGTCACACCGCCGTCGATGAGTTGTCGTTGTCCGTGCCCAGTGGCGTGATTTACGGCCTGCTCGGGCCGAACGGCGCCGGGAAAACGACCACGCTTCGCATGATCATGGACATCCTGGAGCCCGACGGCGGCACCGTGCGCGTATTCGGCGAGCCGGGCGGGGGGCGAGCCCACGCGGAGCGGATCGGCTACCTCCCCGAGGAGCGCGGCCTGTACCGCAAGATGCGGGTGCTCGACGTTCTCGTCTTTCTCGGCGAGATGAAAGGCACCGATCGACGGCGGGCGCGTCAGCGGGCTGAGGAATGGCTCGCGCGACTCGGCCTCACCGAGTGGCGACTGCGACGGATCGACGAGTTGTCCAAGGGGATGCAACAAAAGGTGCAGTTCATTTCGACCGTGCTCCACGACCCGGATCTCCTGGTTCTCGACGAGCCCTTCTCGGGGCTCGATCCCGTCAATACTCAGGTGATGAAGGACACGGTGCTCGACTTGCGCCGTCGCGGGAAGACGATCCTGTTCTCGACCCACATCATGGAGCAGGCCGAGAAGCTGTGCGAGCAGTTGTGCATCATCGCGCGCGGACGGAAGCTGGTGGACGGCGCGCTCGCGGACATCAAGCGGACACATGGTGGGCACCATCTCGTCCTCGGGTTCGATGGGAGCCTGGGCGGGGCGGCGCAAGTGTTCGCCGACCAGACCCTGGTGAGCAACGTGGACAACTATGGGCAATATGCCGAGGTCGAGCTCGCGGCCGGCGCCGACCCCCAGCAGATCCTCCAGCGACTCGTGGCATCGGGGGCGCGGCTGTCCAGGTTCGAGCTGCAAGAGGCGTCGTTGAACAAGATCTTCATCGACCTGGTCGGGGCGGAGGCGGTGCGTGCGTAAGATCCGGGCGGTAATCCGGCGCGAGTTTGTCGAGCGCGTACGGAGCAAGTGGTTCTGGGTCTCGGCCATCCTGGGCCCCCTCTTCTTTGCCGCGATCATCATCATCCCCCTGCACTTTGCCGCCGCCGGCGGTACCAAGGCCATCGTCGTGGTGGACGGCACGACGTCGGGGTTCGGCGCCCGTGTGGCAGACTCGCTGGCGCGAGGCAAGACCTTCATGATCGTCGCCCGATCCGCTCCGCGCGCGGGGCTGTTGGATTCTTTGACCCGCGAAGTCGGCCTCAACCGGCTGGATGGGCTCCTCATTCTGGCGGACCGGACGGTGGAGACGGGCGCGGCCGAGTATCGCGCGGCGAACGTGTCTTCGTTCCGCGACATCGACGAGCTACGGGGCGTGCTCGGTCGACTCGCGGTGAACGCACGGCTCGAGCGCGCGGGTGTGGATCCTGCCACCGTCGGCCGGGCGCAGCTCAGGATCGACCTCCGGACCAAGAAGATCTCGGGATCGGCCACCACGGGGGAAAGCTCGGCACAATCGTTCTGGCTCGCGTACGTCATGTCGATCGTGTTGTTCATCGTGATCGCCGTCTACGGCGTGAACGTGATGAGCTCCGTGCTGGAGGAGAAGACGACGCGGATCGTCGAAGTCCTGGTGTCATCGCTGCGGCCGTTCGAGCTGATGCTCGGCAAGGTCGTCGGGGTCGGGGCCGTGTCGATCTTCCAATTCGCGATCTGGGGTCTGGGTGGGCGGCTGGTCCTGTCGCAGCGCGCCGCGCTCATCGGCAACGTGGCGCCCGCGGATGTCGGGCAGGAGGCGGCGTTCCAGCTCCCGCCGGTCCCGGCGACGACGGTCGCGGTCTTCCTCGGGTACTTCCTGGGCGGCTTTTTCCTCTACTCGGCGATGTTCGCGGCGGTGGGCGCCATGTCCTCCAGCGAGCAGGAGGCGCGCCAGGCGCAGCAGCCGGTCGTCTTCCTCCTCATGATCGCCTACCTGTCGGTGTTCGCGCTCGCGAACGATCCGGGCTCTCCGTACGCGGTCGCGTTGTCGCTCGTCCCGTTCACGTCACCGATCGCCATGCCCGTGCGCTGGGCGGCGGGCAGTGTGAGCGTAAGCGAGCTAGTCATGTCACTGGCGCTGCTCGGGGTGGGGATCGGGGCGGTCACCTGGATCGCTGCCAGGATATACAGGGTCGGGATCCTCATGACGGGGAAACGGCCGAATCTCCGCGAATTAATACGCTGGGTTAGAGCATAGACGTTGAGGGAGACGCCGAGGCGCGACATTCGAGACGCACAGACGCAGCAGACGCACTGGGGAGAACAGGTTGGGGTTGGCAGGAAAGAGGTACTCGCCGCGTAGAAACGATGCCCTGGAGCGCTTCGCGTTCCCTAACTTGCCCCCATGCCACTGCACCAGAAGCTGAAGGCCTGGCAGCATGCCCAGCGGCTCGCCGTCGAATGTGTCAAGGCAGCGCGTAGCTTTCCCGACTACGAACCGGAAGTCCTCGGCGATCAACTGCGTCGCGCCTGCTACAGCGTTCCGCTGAACATCGCCGAGGGGAGCACACGGCGAGGGACCCGAGAATATCGACGCTACCTGGATACGGCGTGGGCATCGCTCGCCGAAGTGCAGACCGCTTTGGAGATCGCCCGTGACGTTGGGTACGTAGAACCCGCTGACTATGGGCGGCTTGAGGCGCTTGCCATTGAGACCAGCAAGACTCTCTACGGATTGCTCCGGAAGATCAGCGATTCTTCATCGAGAGACTCCAAGCCCCGTTAACTGTTCTCCCCTGCTGCGTCTGTGCGTCTAGCCTTAGCCTTGCCCATTCACGTACTTTGTCCGCATGTCCTACGACTATGACGTGGTTGTTGTAGGTGCCGGCCACGCCGGTACCGAAGCGTCGGTCATGGCTGCTCGCTTGGGCGCCCGGACCCTCCTGCTGACGTCGAACCTCGACACGATTGGCCAAATGTCCTGCAATCCCGCCATCGGCGGGATCGCGAAGGGTACCGTCGTGCGCGAGATCGATGCCCTCGGCGGGATCATGGGGCGGGCGACCGATCGCGCGACGATCCAGTTCCGGATGCTCAATCGCTCCAAGGGTCCCGCCGTTTGGGCGCCCCGAGCCCAGTGCGACCGCACGCTGTACCGCCGCGCCGTGCGGTCACTGCTCGAAGGGTTTTCGCAGCTGGACCTCACGCAGGGAATGGTCACGCGTCTGCTCACGGATGGCACGCGCGCCGCGGGTGTCGTGACAGCCGACGGGCGCAGCTTCCGCGCGCACGCCGTCGTGCTCACCGCCGGCACGTTCCTCCGCGGTCGCATCCACCTGGGGACCGACACCCAGATCCCCGCCGGGCGCGCCGGCGATCAGCCGGCCGTCGATATCGCACAACACGTTGAGGAACTTGGACTTACAGTGTCCCGCTTCAAGACCGGTACACCGCCGCGAGTGGACGGCCGCACCGTCGATTGGTCCAGGCTTGAGCGCCAGGACGGAGACGCCACTCCCTACCGCTTCTCGTTCTACGACCGCGTCGAGCTGCCACGTCAGCTGCCCTGCTGGATCACATGGGCCGGGGAAGAAGTGAAGGAGATCATCCGCGCGCATCTCAAGGAATCGGCGCTGTACGGCGGCGCGATCAGCGGACGGGGCCCGCGCTATTGTCCCTCGGTCGAAGACAAGATCGTGAAGTTCCCCGATGCCAAGCGGCACCAGGTGTTCCTCGAACCGGAGGGGCTCGACACGCACGAGCTGTACGTGAACGGGCTGTCCACTTCCCTGCCCGTCCCGGTGCAGCTCGAGTTCCTGCGCGCCGTACCGGGTCTCGAGCGAGCCAAGATGACCCGGCCGGGTTACGCCATCGAGTACGACTATTATCCGCCGACTCAGCTCACGCCGTGGCTCGAGACGAAGGCCGTGGAGCACCTGTTCTTCGCGGGGCAAATCAACGGCACGACCGGATACGAGGAGGCAGCCGGCCAGGGCGTCGTGGCGGGGATCAACGCCGTGCGCCGGATCCGTGGCGCGGAGCCGGTGATCCTGGGACGCGACGCTGCCTACATCGGCGTCCTCGTCGATGATCTCGTGACCCGTGGGGTGGACGAGCCGTACCGGCTGTTCACGTCGCGCTCCGAGTTTCGGCTATCGCTCCGGCAGGACAACGCCCTGCGGCGGCTGGCGCCGCTCGCCGAGCGCCTGGGGTTACTGAGTGCGGCGGAGTGGCGGGTGGCAGCGCGCCGTTTCGAGGAAGAGGAGGAGTTGCTGCGCGTGGCGCGCATGACGACGATCACGCCGGCCGCTGCCGCGGCCGTGCTGGCGGACACGGGCACGACGCTGGGAGAGCCTGAGCGAGTCGCGAGCGTGGCCCGGCGGCCGGGCGTGTCGCTGCGCGCGCTGCTCGAGGCGGCCGGCGTGACCGTGGCGGCGGACGACGCCGCCGTGGTGAGCGCCGCGATCGACTTGAAATACGAGGGATATCTGGCGCGCGAGCGGGAGGCGGCGGCACGGCTGGCCGAGCTCGCGGCGTTTGCGCTCCCGGCAGACCTCCCCTACCTCGAGCTCCAGAGTCTCGCCACCGAAGCGCGCCAGAAGCTCGATCGGATTCGACCGACCTCCCTCTCTCAAGCGGCGCGAATTCCCGGCGTGTCGCCGAGCGATCTGCACAATCTCGTCGTCGAAACGGCCCGCTGGCGCCGACGGGTGGCCTAGGCCGAACAGCCCCGGAACCGGTGTTTCACGTGAAACTCGCGGCGGTTTCACGTGAAACTCACTCTTTGCATTGGGGGTACCAAGCCCCTATATTGGGACCCTCAGAGCCGAGTAACAATATAACATATTTGTATACAATAACTTAGATGTCGCGCGTCATCGCAATCGCCAACCAGAAGGGCGGCGTCGGAAAGACGACGACGGCGGTGAACCTCGCCGCGTCGCTCGCCACGGCGGAGCGCAAGACGCTGCTCGTCGACGCCGATCCCCAGGCCAACTCGACGAGCGGCGTCGGCATCGAGCGCGACCGCATCCGCCACTCGCTGTACGATGCGTTGCTCGATGGTCGCTCCCTCTCCGACGCGCGATTCACCCACGTGCACTTTCCCTATCTCGACGTCGTGCCGGCCACGCAGGACCTCGTGGGGGCCGAGCTCGAGCTCGTCACCAAGCAAGGGCGCGAGACAATGATGCGACGCGCCCTGCGGGATTTCCGCGACCAGTATCAGTACATCGTGATCGATTGTCCGCCCTCGCTCGGCCTCTTGACGCTCAACATGCTGACGGCCGCCGACAGCGTGCTGATTCCCATCCAGTGCGAGTACTACGCGCTCGAGGGTCTCTCGCAGCTCCTCAACACCGTCAAGCTGGTGCAACGCAACTTCAACCCCGCGCTCGCCATCGATGGCGTGCTGCTGACGATGTACGACGCGCGGCTGAATCTCTCGAAGCAGGTGGCCGACGAGGCCAAGGAATACTTCGGCTCGCAGATGTTCGGTATTACGATCCCGCGCAACGTGCGCCTCGCCGAGGCGCCGAGTTTTGGGAAGCCGATCCTGTTGTACGATGTGCAATCGGTAGGCGCGAAGAGCTACCTGGCGGTGGCGCAGGAGCTGATCGGGCGCGTGGAGCACGGCGCCGTGCCCTCCCACCCCCCTGCCCCGCCCGCTGCTGAACCGTTGCCGGAGGTGCCCGCATGACGGAAACCATCGCAGGTCGCCGTCGTCTCGGCCGCGGCCTCGAAGCCCTCCTCGGGCCTACGCGCGAGGAAGCCGAGCGCGAGGGCAGTCTGGTCGAGCTGGCGATCGCCGATATCCGCCCCAACCCCTATCAGCCACGCCGCGACGTCGACCCCGCAGCGCTCGAGGAGCTCCAGGCGTCCATCCGCAAGGCCGGTCTGCTGCAGCCCGTCGTGGTGCGCCCCGTCCCCGGCGGCAACGGCAGCTTCGAGCTCATCGCCGGCGAGCGGCGGCTGCGGGCGTGCCAGGCCCTCGGGTGGGAGAAGATCCCCGCGGTGAAGCGCGAAGTGGACGACCGCACCGTGCTGACGCTCGCGCTGGTCGAGAACCTGCAGCGCGACGACCTCTCGCCCGTGGACGAGGCCCGCGGCTACGAGCGCCTCATCGCGGAATTCAGCCTGACGCAGCAAGACGTCGCGGACGCGGTGGGGCGCGACCGCTCCACAGTGGCCAATGCGCTTCGCCTGCTCAAGCTTCCCGCAACAGTGCTCGCCCTCCTGCACGAAGGCGGGCTCTCCGTCGGGCACGCGCGCGCGTTGCTCGCGCTCGCGGACGCGCGGGTCGCCACCTCGCTGGCCAAGGAGGCGGTGGACCTCGGGCTCTCGGTGCGCGAGGTGGAGGACCGGGTGCGCGGCGGCCGTGCGCCGGTCCGCCGCCCGCGCCTCAAGAAGGGCGTGGGACAGGCGCCGGAGGTGCGTCGCATCGAAGAGGCGCTGCGCCGCCGCCTCGGCACCGACGTGCGGGTCACGCTCCGCGCCAAGGGCAAGGGACAGATCCATCTCAACTTCTACTCAAACGACGATCTCGCGCGGCTCCTGGAGCTGATTCTCGGCGCGCCGTTCGACGGATGACGAAGCGGAAAGATCGCCACGTCACCATCGTCCTCCACACCGATGGAGACCTCGCCTCCCGACAGTACCGTGTCCCGGTGTGGGCGTTCGAGGCGGGGAAGTGGAGCGCGCTCCTCGTCGGCCTGTTGGTCGTGCTGTTCTTCGCGTTCGCCGGACCGATCGGTCGCGCGGCGGCCCGCGTGCCCGGCCTCGAGCGCCAGGTGGCGCGACTCGAAGAGGAGAACAGCCGCGTGCAGCAGCTCGCCGCGGCGCTGAACCGAGCCGAGGCGAACTACCAGGAGCTGCGCACCATGCTGGGCGTGCGAGGGCCGCGGGAAAAGGGGGCGGCGGCCCCGACCGGAGACCTCGTGCGCGCCATCGCGGTCCGCGCCCGTCCACCGTCGGCGCCGCTGCGCTACGAGCCGGGCCCGGCGGAGCCCACGCACTGGCCCCTCGACATCGCAGGCTTTGTCACGCGGGGCCAGGTGCGGCCAGGCGATGTGGCCGAGTCCCATCCCGGCATCGACATCGCCGTGCCCCCCGGAACGCCGGTTCGTGCCGCCGGCGGCGGGTCGGTCGAGGCGGCGGGTACCGACCTGGCGTACGGACTATTCGTGCTCTTGCGACACTCGAGCGGGTATGAAACGATGTATGGGCATGCCTCGCGCCTTCTGGTGCGAGAAGGCGACTCGGTGCAGGCGGGCCAGGTGATCGCCCTTTCCGGCAACTCCGGGCGATCCACGGCGCCGCACCTCCACTTCGAGATCCGCCGGGAGGGCAAGTCGCTCGATCCCCTCACGGTCGTGAAACAGGAGAACTGACATGGCGATGTTCACCGAGAAGGGGCAGGGGGGGCTCGAGTCGGAATCCGGACTGTCCATCATCGGGACCGGCATGCGCGTCGTGGGCGACATCAGCGCGGACGGTGTCGTGAAAATCGAAGGCACCGTGGTGGGCACGGTGCGCGCCGGCCGGCAGGTGCTGGTCGGGAAGGGTGGGGAAGTGGAAGGCGACGTCATCTCGCGCGAGGCGATCATCGGGGGCGAAGTGCGTGGCTCGATCCGCGCCGACGAGCGCATCGAGATCCAGTCCACCAGCGTCGTGCACGGCGACATCGCGGCGAAACGCCTCCTGGTACAAGAGGGTGGCGAGATCAACGGCGTCGTGCGCATGGGCGAAGCCGCCCTCGAAGCGGAGACCGTCGAGAAGGCGGGGGCGCAGCGGACCTACTAGCGTGCTAGATATCCACACACTCGCCCCTCCGCGTGTGGATTGTTTATCTCTATATGCTGTAGTACTTTAGCTACCACTGTGGTGTGGGAGTCCCGCCTCACTGTCGATAATCTGGTGAGATAATGTCTCCATACTGCCAGAGGTGAGAGGCTCGATGGAGCTCACCGAGCTGGTCTCGTACCTCGATGGCTACCTTCGGGTCGCCGCCGTTCCCGACGCTCCCCATGCGGTCAACGGGCTGCAGGTCGCGAACAGGGGGACGGTGAGCCGCGTGGCGGTGGCTGTCGATCTGTGCGAAGCGACCGTGCGCCTGGCGGCGGAGCAGGGGGCCGACTTGCTGCTCGTGCATCACGGCCTGTTCTGGGGCGGGCTCCAGCCGCTGACGGGACGCGCCTATCGACGGGTAGCGAGTCTGATCGCGAACGACATCGCGCTGTACAGCGCCCATCTTCCGCTCGATCTGCATCCCGAAGTCGGCAACAACGCGGTGCTCGCGCGGCAGCTCGGCGTTTCGCTGCGCGGCGAGTTCGGCGAGGAATACGGGGTGCGGATCGGCGTGTGGGGAGAGATCGACGTCTCCCGGCAGGCGCTCGAGGGCCGGTTGGCGACCCTGATGGGAAGCGCACCGCGACTGATGGCGTTCGGGCCGGAGCGGGTGCAGCGCGTGGGGATCGTGACGGGGGCGGCCGGCTCGATGATCGCGCAGGCCGCCGGCGCCGGGCTCGACACCTTCGTCACGGGCGAGGGTCCCCACCACACGTTTTTCGACGCCGAAGAGCTGAAGGTGAACGTGTTCTACGCAGGGCACTACGCCACCGAGACGGTGGGCGTCAAGGCGCTCGCCGAGCACCTCCACGCCCGGTTTCATTTGCCTTGGACGTTTCTCGATCATCCGACCGGTCTTTGAGCGCGCGCCGCGTGCTGGCCCTGCTCGCGGCGTCTGAGCTGTGCGGCATGGCGCCGTGGTTTTCCGCGTCCGCCGTCGCACCTACGCTCTCGCGCCTGTGGCGCCTCGACACCGTGGGCGCGGCGTGGCTGACGATCTCGGTGCAGCTCGGCTTTGTCGCGGGCGCGCTCGTGTCGGCGCTGCTCACGCTCTCCGACCGCTGGTCCGCCCGCCGTCTGGTCGCGGGCTGCGCCTGGCTCGCCGGTCTCGCGACCGTCGGTGTGGCGTGGGCGCCGGGCCCCGGAGCAGGGATCGCGCTGCGGATGCTCACCGGCGCGGCGCTGGCGGGGGTGTATCCGCCGGGCATGAAGATCGTCGCCGGGTGGTATCGCGAAGGTCGGGGACTCGCGATCGGTGTCCTCGTCGGGGCGTTGACGCTGGGCTCGGCGCTTCCCCATCTCGTTCGCTGGGCGGTCCCGGCCGAGCACTGGCGGCCCGTGCTCGTCATCGCGGCGGCGGCGGCGGTCGTCGGGGGGCTGCTGGTCCTGCTCGTGCCGCATGACGGCCCATTCGCCGCTGCGGCGCCGCCGTTCAGCTGGCGGGCGGCGCCGCGCATCCTCGCGGACCACGCGGTGTCGCTCGCGAACCTCGGTTACCTCGGCCATATGTGGGAGCTGTACGCGATGTGGACGTGGTTGGCCGCGTTCGTCGCGGCGAGCGAACTGGCCCGCACCGGTGGCGATCCGGCGGCGGGTGGAGCGCGCGCGCCGGCCCTCGTCACGTTCGCGGTGGTCGGCAGCGGCGCGCTGGGGTGCTGGCTGGGGGGGAAGTTCGGCGACCGCTGGGGCCGCACCCTGATCACCAGCATGGCAATGATGCTTTCGGGCGCGTGCGCGCTCGCGGCGGGCCTCGCATTCGGGCGCCCGCTCGTCGTGCTGGTCCCGCTGCTCCTCGTCTGGGGTGTCACCGTGGTGGCGGACTCGGCCCAGTTCTCCGCTGCGGTGAGTGAGCTGGCTCCTCGTGAGCTCGTGGGGACCGCTCTCACGCTCCAGACGAGTCTGGGGTTCCTCCTGACCTGTCTCACGATCTATCTGTTGCCGTGGGTGGCGGCGCGGGTGGGGTGGCGCTGGAGCATGAGCCTCCTGGCGCTCGGGCCCGCGGGTGGTGTGTGGGCGATGCTGGCCCTGCGGCGCCGGCCCGAGGCGGCCGCACTCGCCGGTGGGCGCGGTTAGGGCACGGCGACGATTCCCACTTCGCCACCGAACTCGTCGGCCACGCGCGTCGTCCCCCCCGGCGCAGTCCAGCTCCCACCGTCGACCCGCACGTTGATCCGGTGCACGCCGCTCGACATGGGGAGCAGGCATTCCCACGTGCTCTCGCCCGCGCGGCGGAGCGCAACCGCCCGCCAGTCCGTGAAATCACCCGCCACGTCGACTGTCGCCGCCGCAGGAGCGTAGAGGACGACCCGGACGGTGCCGTCGCCCGCCGGCTGGATTTCGAGTCGTGCGGTGAACCCCGCGCCACCGTCACCGTCGGCAGGCGAGCGACTGAGCGGCTGCGGATCGCGAATGACGCGTGGTCGGGGCAGCGCCGTCCTCAGGCGTAGCCCTGCGCTCGCGTAGCGCCCCGCCACGCTGCCGCTGACGGGATCGGTCGGATAGCGGCCCCCCGAGATGAAGAGGGCGGTGCGCTCCCCCAGTATGAAGGTGCTGCCCGCTTCGCCGTACACGCCGTGACCGCCACCGCGACTCGACACCCTCGCGGCGAACGACGCATTGAGCTCGAAGCGGCCCCGGCTCGCGTGGATCGTCGACCCGACATCGCTATACGCCGTGTCGCCGACGAACGATCGGGTGACGGACGTGGCGACCGTCACCCAGGCGCGCCGCGCCCACACGCCGAAACCAGCGACCGCGACGGAGCGGGGCGCGATGCCGTACGAGGTGCGGCCTCCGGTGCCGGCGATCCACGCTCCCCGGTTCGCCGTCACCAAATGCACCCGGGCCTCACCGGTCGCGTGCCAGAAGCTCGCGAAGTCGGCGTAGCTGCTTCCGCCCGCCGAGAGGAAGAGCTCGCCACGCCAGCGGTGCCGGAGGAAGCTGGGTGGCGTGAAGAGCGAAGCGGCGATGAGTCCCTGCACACTCCGGCGGCCGCTTTCGAAGCGGAGGTAGGTGCCGCGAGCCGTGACGGCGGTGCCGGGCCGCTCCCAAGTGAGGGTCGGGGTGAGGGATACGGCGCCGGAGGGAAGGAAGCCGTCGTAGCGCACAATGGAGACGCCGAGGTCGACGGTCCCGGTGGTCTGCGCGACGGGGGCGCGAACGGGTAACAGAGACGTTGCCGCGGTGAGGGACGCGGTCCAGACATGTCGCGCGGCCGCCGCTGGCCGCACAGAGTTAGGGGCGGCCGGGGCGCTGCTGGCGGGCCCCCGCGTTCACGTCGACGATCTGCGCCGTCGCCGTCGCCGCCGCTGCGGTGGCGGCCGCGGGAGGCGCCCCGAGCGCGATATCACGCTCGACGGCGCGTCGGAATTCGACCAAGTCCGCGTCTCTGGCCCGTCCCGCGAGGGAAAGGACGGCGCCAGCGGCGCTATCGACGGGAACTCCGCTGGCCACGAGATCGGCGAGCACGGCGAGCGGCACGGTCAGGGGCTCGCGCCGAGCGTGCCGCAGCTCGGCGAGGATCGTCTTCGACGCCCCGGCGTGCAGCGCTGCTGCGCCGGCGCTGAGCTCGGCAGCTGAGGCTGTCGACCCAAGCGCGTCACGGGCCCGGCCCAGGTCCACGGCGAGACGCCGCACGGCGGCGACGATCAGGTCCCCCGACGCACGCTTGGTCGCGCCCTCGAGCGCGCGCTGCACGAGGGGCTCCGTGGGGAGCAAGGCTCGATGCGCCGAATCGACGAGCGCCGCCACGGTCGGCCGCGTGCCGGCGTCCAGCCGCTCGAGTCGTGGATCGGTCTGTTGGGAAGCCGCAGCTCCTGCCAACAGTATCGCCCCAAGCAGCGGGAGCGCCGTGCGGGTGAGGGCGGACGTCATGAGCCCCCTCCGCCCACGGTCAGCACCGAGCTGGGTGCGCCGTAATCCTCGTCGCGGGCCACGGGCGCCGAGGGGTCGGCCAGCCAGCGCGCGCCGTCCACGAAGAACGCGTAGTGATAGCGCCCGGGAGCGAGCGGCACCACCACGGTCCACAGCGCTTCGCTTCCGGCCCGGCGCATCGGTGTGCGGGTCGCATCCCAGTCGTTGAAGTCCCCGACGAGCGATACGTGCGTCGCGCGGGGAGCGACGAGGACGAACTGAAAGGCGCGCGACTCCGTCTGCGGGGGAGCGGGCGATTGGGAGTCCGTCCGGGAGAGGAGGACGACGACGGCGAGGGCGGCAGCCGCCGCAAGTCCGCCGAGCGGTGTGAGCGTGACCCGGTGTGGGCGCCTGAGCCAGCGCCACGTCGCTCCCAGCAGCGTCGCGCCGCCGGGCTGTGGGACCGTGGTGATCTCGCGCATCACCCGCGAGTCGAGCGCCGGGTCGATCCGCACCGGCCGTCGAAGGTGCCGCGCGATCCGTTCGATCGCGTCGTCCACGGGTTCAAACACGCTCGACCTCTTTCAGCATCGCTTGGAGCTGCTCCCGCGCCCGCTTCACGCGCATCTTCAGCGCGGAGACGCCCGCGCCGGTGAGCCGGGCCATGTCCTCGTACTCGAGCTCCTCGACGTGCTTGAGGAGGAACGCCTCACGCGACTCGGATGGAAGACGCGCCAGCGCCCACCGGACGACGTCGTCCCACTCGGTCCGTCCGTCCGGTCCGGGCAACGGCGCGCCCTCGAGGGCGGCGGGGTCGTACACGAATCG
>Ga0209474_10001975_pt1 | contig 19347 bp, 17 predicted proteins | sample GraSoiAngelo_145_FD_185902 | JGI IMG/M metagenome (GOLD analysis project Ga0209474, IMG submission 185902) | Grasslands soil microbial communities from the Angelo Coastal Reserve, California, USA - 14_1009_05_20cm (SPAdes) (version 2) | ecosystem: Environmental > Terrestrial > Soil > Grasslands... | reverse complement strand
TTAGAGCAGAAGACGTCGATGCGCCCGTGCTCGCCGGCCACCCCCTCGATCAGTGCCTTGATCTCAGCCTCCCGGCTGACGTCGCATTGGACGACGTCCGGCCCGGATCGAATGTCGGCGCGCACCACCGTCTTGGCGCCGGCCCGCTGGAAGGCGTCGGCCAGGGCGGCGCCGATGCCGCGGGCGGCGCCGGTGACCACGCAAACGCGTCCGGAGACCTCCATCAGCCCACCTCCACGGCGGCGGTCGCATCGATGGTGGCGAGGCCGCCGCTGACCGGGATGACCACGCCGGTCAGGTAGGCGCTCGCGCGCGCGGAAAGGTAGATGGCGGTGCCGCCTATGTCCTCGGGCGTGCCCGGGCGGCCCATGGGAATGCCCTCGACGACCTGACGCTGGATCTCTGGTGAGTCGAAGGCCCATCGCGTCATGCGTGTGGGAAACAGGCCGGGCGCGATCGCGTTGACGTTGATGTGATCGCGCACCAGCGCATGCGCGAGGTGCCGCGTCAGCATGTGCACGGCCGCCTTGCTGGCCGAGTAGGCGTAGTTCTGCGTGATCGGAATGGCCAGGCCGTCGATCGAGCCGATGTTGATCACGCGGGCCGGATCGTCGGCGGTCGCCGCCGCGCGCAGCAGCGGCAGCAGCCGCTGGGTCATGTGGAAGACGGCGCGCACGTTGACCTGAAGCACGCGGTCGACCTGCGGCATGGGATAGCTCTCGACGCTGGCGCCCCAGGCGGTGCCGGCATTGTTGACCAGCAGGTGCAGCTTCGACTCGCGCTCCTCGATGGCCTGCGCCACCTTCTCCACGCCGTCAAGCTCGCCCACGTCGGCGGGCACCGACACGCAGTCGCCGAGCTGGGAAAGCTCCTTGGCGGCGGCGTCGCAGGCCTCGGCCTTGCGGGCGCAGATGTAAACGCGCGCCAGGCCGGCTTTCAAGTACTCGCCGGCGATCATGAAGCCGATCCCGCGCGAGCCGCCGGTCACCAGCGCGGTCTTGCCTTCGACGGAGAAAAGATCGGGCATCGACTGAGCTTAGAGGGGGTGAAAAGACTGCGTCTTTCCTTAGGATCACCGCTCGGAGTGAGCACTAATGTGGGCGCGCAGGAGCGCCCTTCCTGGTTGCCTGCCGGCGCGATGGCGCCGGCTGTGACCGCCGCCATCCCACCCCCGCCGGCGGCCGACCCGCGGCGCATCTATGCCGAGTGGTTCGCCTGGGCCCGGCGCAACACACCCGACGCGGGCCGCTGCCACGCCGCCGCCGGGGCCGCTGTGAGCGCCCTGGCCGCCGGCCAGGATCATGCCACCGCCGCCCGGGCTGCCCAGGCCGCGGCTCTCGCGCCAGACGCACCGACCCGGCCGGTGACCGCCGACCCGCAGACCCAGGCCTACGCCGCCTGGTACGCCTACGCCGCCGTCGACCATCGGATTGAGGGTCCCCGCGCCCACGCGTATGCGCAGGCGGCCGTCTCGGCCCAGGCCCGCGGAGCGGACGTCACGGCAGCCGCGGCCGAGGGCGCCCGGGCGGCGTCCGGCCAGCCGGCCCCCGTCTATGCCGCCGCGCCCCCCGTGGCCGCCGCACCCGCCCCCGGTCTGGCAACGAGGATGGGCACTGCCGGGCTCGGCTTCTCCTTCGGCGCGATCCTCACCGACCCCGCCGGCCGGGCTTGCCTCTACGGCATCCTCTGCCTCGTCGCGCCCTTCGTCGTCCACCTCTACTTTCCGGTCCTGCCCGTGCTCGGGCTGCTGTACGGCCTGCGCGCGATGGGCCGCTCGAACCCGGTCCTGGGCATGGCCGCGCTGGTGCTCAACGGGCTGGCGCTGCTGCTGACGGCCTCGATCTTCTTCGGACTGCTTTAACCAGACCCTTCGTCACAAAGCCCCGGCCGGCGGTGCTCTGAGGACGAATGCCGGGACCCGTCCTGCAAACGTTCCAGCTCTCCAAGTCCTACGGTCCCCGGCTGGCCGTGGACGGCCTGGACCTGGCCGTCGAGCCGGGCGAGATCTTCGGCTTCCTGGGCCCCAACGGCGCCGGCAAGACCACCACCATCCGCATGGCCCTGGGTCTGATCCGGCCCAGCGCCGGCCGCGTGGAGGTGCTGGGCAAGGACGTGCGCCGGCACCGGGCCGAGGTCCTGCCCCGGGTCGGCGCCCTGGTCGAATCGCCGGCCCTGTACTCCTACCTCAACGGCCGCGACAACCTGCGCGCCGTGGGCAACGCGCTGGGCGGTGTGCCCCGGTCGCGCATCGACGAGGTGCTGGAGCTGGTCGAGCTGGCCGGCCGCGGCGACAAGGTGCGCGCCTACTCGCTGGGCATGAAGCAGCGGCTCGGGATCGCCATGGCGCTGCTCAACGACCCCGAGCTCTTGATCCTGGACGAACCGGCCAACGGCCTCGACCCGCAGGGCGTGGTCGACATGCGCGAGCTCCTGCGCAGGCTGGCTGCGGCCGGCAAGACGGTCTTCATCTCCAGCCACATCCTGAGCGAGGTCCAGCAGGTGTGTTCTCGCGTCGCCATCCTCAACCTGGGCCGCCTGGTCAAGGTCGCCACCATCAGCGCCCTGACCGGGGCGGCGGGTGAGTTCGAGGTGGCTGTGGACGAGCCGGCGCGGGTGCTCGAGCTGCTGCGGGCGCAGGGCTGGGGTCGTGACGCCCGCCTGGAAGCTGGACTCCTGCTCACCGGCTCGCCCACTGGGCGGGGCCGTGACCTGGTCCGGTTCCTGGCTGCGGCGGGCGTCTGGCCGGACCGCGTGGTGGAGCGCCAGCGCGACCTGGAGGACATCTTCCTCGATCTCACGCACGCCTCGGAGGCCTCATGAGCCGGCGGCCCAGCTTCACGGGCCTGGTGCGCGGTGAGCTGCTGAAGTCGAGCCGCCAGGCGACCACCTGGCTCTTCCTGTTGGTGATGTTCGGCGGCATCGGCTTCTCGATGCTGGCCATGCTGGGCGCCGGCAACATCAAGACCGAGTGGCAGCACGTACCCACCGAAACCGCCTACACCATGCTCGACGTCTTGTCGGTCGTGCTCTCGATCGGCACCGGGATCGTGCTCTTGGGCCTGACCGCCCGGGTGATCGGGCAGGAGTACCAGAGCGGCACCATCCGGATCCTGCTGGCGCGGGGCGTGGGCCGGCTCCAGCTCCTGTTCGCCAAGCTGGCGGCGGTCTCGATCTGGGCGCTCCTGATCCTGGCCGCCGGCATCGCCGTCTATCTGGCCTTCCTGCTCCTGACCGTCCAGGCCTGGGATGGCGGAACCGGCCGGCTGAGCGCGCTGCCCGCCGGCTTCTGGGCCGATCTCCGGCTGCGGGTGCTGGTGCTGCTGCTCAGCGAGGCGTCCTGCATCCTGCTGGCCACCGGGGTTTCGGTGGCGGGGAGGTCGCTGTCGATCGGGATGGCGGTGGCTTTGGGCTGGTTTCCGGCCGAGAACCTGGCCACCCTGGCCATCATCCTCATCAACCGGGTCACCAACCAGGACTTCTGGCTGCACATCCCGGACTACCTGCTGGGGCCCAACCTGAACGTGTTGAGCGGCACCTTCCAGCACGACCACGCGGCCCGGCCGGCCTTCGCGACCCCGCTGACCCACGTTTCGGATGCCCACATCCAGCTCGTGGTGCTGGCCTTCGGGGTGGTGTTCCTGGCCGTGAGCATGGTCCTCACGGCCCGTCGTGACGTATTGCAGTAGCGCCGCTACAATGCGCCGCCAGGTAATGAACTCACCCCGCGAACAGGACGAATGCGCCTGCCCGCAGTGCCTGCAGGAGTCTGAAGAGCCCCTGACCCGTTAGGCTGCTTCGTCGACCGGTCTTTCGACCACGGCGAGCACCCTGGGCGCCATGAAACGCGCCGAACGGACTACGCGGTTGGTCCGCGTCAGCTCGTTCACCTCCACCGTCGTGCGTGAGGTCTTGACCTCCACCCTGCGACCCGCGCGCATGGCGCGCACCACGTATTCCCGGGCTGTGCCGCCCCCCGAATCGACCAGAACCTCGACCGCGTCACCTTTCGCCATTTCACGAACATTCATTCCCAATTCGCCCCCTCTCTTACACTCGATCTGATGGGCGTGAAAGAGATGGTGGCGGCCGCGAAGTCCCGGGTACGCGCGGTCACCAAAGAAGAGCTGGAGCAGGAGCTCGAGAAGGGCGACGTGCAGCTCCTGGACGTGCGCGACGTGCGCGAGCGCTGGCGGCTGGGCAGCATCCCCGGCGCGCGCAGCACGCCGCGAGGGATGCTCGAGTTCTGGGCCGACCCCGACTCTCCGTATTACAAACCGGGCCTGGACCCGGCCAAGCGCACGATCGTCTACTGCGCGGGCGGCATGCGTTCGGCGCTGGCCGCCGACGCCCTCCAGCAGCTGGGATACACCGACGTGGCCCACCTGGAGATCGGCTTCGACGGCTGGAAGCAAGCGGGCGGGGAGATCGAGAAGGTGCCGGTCCCGGCCGAGATCAAGAGCTCCTGACTACAGCGCGCCGCGACTAAAAGGGGGAAGCCTGCTGCGATCCCTCTGAGGGGCGCAAGCCGGGGGTAGGTCGAACCCACCCCGATCCGTCCCAGTACTCGTCGAACAAGGGGACGGTCGGATCCCAGTGGCCGCTGCGAGCCGGCGCGACATAGCCGGTACGTACAACGACGCTGCGGGCGACCACGTCGTGGAGCGCCTGGCGCCGCGGCGTGAAGGCCGCCATCAGCCATCCGATCATCAGCGTGAGGCTCGACAACCACTTCGCCCAATAGCGCAGGCTCGCTCGCCGGAAGGTGAGAGGTCCGCCGCGAGCGTCGGCCACCCGAATCCCGATCGCAAGCTTGCCGAGGGTCGCCTGCAGCGGCGAGCTCTCCATGACGGCGAAGTAGGCCCAGGTCGCCGCGGATGACGCGGCAATCGAGGCGGACACCGTCTTGGGGTCGCCACCCAAACGAAGCAGGCTGACGGAGTAGAGGCCCAGCTGGACGACTCCGATGACCAGGTAGTCGATCAGGAACGCGAGCAGGCGCCTCCAAAAACCGGCATACGTCGGGTCTGGGCTCACTCGATCAGACCCGCCTCGGAAGGCGCGGTGTTGCCCACTTCCCCAGTTTCGACGATGCCGAGCGCGGCGGTGCCGGTTCCGCCCTGGACGCTTATGGCGTAGCAGATGACCTGGCCGGTGATCTGGCTGGTCGAGTTGGCTGTGAACTGGCAGCCCGGATTGTTCATGGCCGAGGAGCCGGTCGGCGGCGCGGTGCACGGCGCGTACGAGCTCTGCTGCGGCTGCCCCGCCCAATAGATGGTGCCGTAGAGGTTGTCCTGGCTCGTCGGACCCTTCACATACATCGTGCCCTGGTTCTGGCACAGCGCGATGCCCCCCGCCGGCGGTTGGTACTGATAAGGCGGAGCCCAGATCAAGAGACCCTGGCAGGCCGGCTCTGCCGGACGCGGATTGCTCCCCGTGGGAGCGTTGTAAGGACACCATGAGCTGCTCGAGGTGGGCGCGGACAGGGGCAGCGCCGGCGCCGGATAGGGCGGGCTGGTCTGGCCAAACCCCGGCGCGCTGCTCGTGCTGTTGGGCAGAGAGCTGCAGTCCGACGTGGAGAAGGACGTTCCATTCACGAACTCGAGGGTCACATCGGTGCCGAGCAGCTTGGCGGCGCTGTTCAGGCAAAGACCACCGGCCCCGTTCGCGACGGGATCACCTGACTCGGCCGCCCCGTTGAAGAAGTAGAAGCCGGGGTCGAGCATGGCACCGGGGACCGGTGAGGAACCGCCAGGCACGGTGTAGAAGGCGTGGACCTTGGAGACGTCCAGCCATCCGTAGCAGCCGGCATGGAAGTGATACAGGCCCGTGCTGGTGTCCAGCGTCGGTTGGGGGACCGGCAGAGGCGCCGCCGCGGCACGGCCGATGACCCGCGCATAGGTGGGCGTCACGACCGTGCCCGCCGGGAAGTCGATGACGGGCGTGAAGCTGGTCACTGCGAGCGACGTGTCACCGGCGCTCGCGCTTTGCCGCAGGGTGACGTTCTGCGTGCTCGTGCCGGAGGTCAAGGTCAGACTGAGGATGTCGTCGGCTCCCGGAGTGCCGTTGCCGTTGTTCTTGTTCAGGGGATCGGGCAGGGATGAGACCTGCAAGGCATTGGTCGCGGCAGTCCCGGTGTTCTGGCTCAGGGTGAAGGTGTGGCCCTGCGCTCGCAGCGCTTCGTTCGAGGTGTAGGTGGGAGTCCCGGTGCTGGCGCTGTTCTGGGGCCGGCCCGCCGGGCAGGGCTGGGGGCTGAGCGGTGATATCGACTTCTGGGAGTTGGGGTCGAGGTTGGGCTCGGGTGGAACGAAGCCCAGCAGATTGGGACCGGGCACGACCGGGGGCGTCACGCCGCCCGCGCAGGGGTTGGGATTGATGAACCCCCGACCCTGGGCCGAGTCGAGGTAATCCGTCGTGCCGCCGGTCAGCGCCGGCGCGGCGCAGGTGACGTTGGCGGAAAGGTTTCCGGAGATCTCGACGCCGTCCGCACAGATCGCGTTGCCGGTTACCGATCCCGCCGCACAGCTGCCGCCGCCCTGCGACCAGCCCTGGCCCGACGTGTAGACCAGGACATCCCCATAGTCGGCGTAGTTGCCGCCGTTCTTGATGGCGTGCGCGTAGACCTGGCACCCGGACGCAATCGGTCCGCCGCTGTAGAGGCTTCCATGCAGGTCGATCAGGGCCCCGCCGCTGCCGCCACAGGTGATGCCGTTGGCCGAGTACACGCCGAAGCTGCCCGGCAGGCTGGCGGCGTTGTACTTGGCGACTGCGCGCGCAGTGATCTGGGCCGAAGACATACCCAGGAAGCCGGCGAGCTGCAGGGGCATCTGCGCCGAAAGCACGACTTCGACCTTCAGGGAGCTGCCGCCATACGGATAGGTGATCGTGGAGGTCACGGTGGAGCTGAGCAGGGGATCGCTCTCGCTGTTGGAAGCCACATATGCCGTCGAGCAGGAGCCGGCGATCGTGGGCGGCCCGCTAGCAGCCCCCATCTGGGCGGTGATCACTGAATCGGCAGCCAGCAGTGGCCGCGTCGTGACCGTCGGACAGTCCCCCGACATCGTCTGCGCGGCCGCCAGCGCGGCGCTGTCGGCGACCTCCTGCAGGTGGCGCCGCTCCCAATATCCGGCGCCGCTCATGAGCACCAGCCCAGACATCACCAGCAGCGCCATCATCGCCACCGCGCCGAGCACGATCGCCTGTCCCGACTGGCCGCCGCGCCTCACGAGTACTCCTCCCGCTGCTCGGTCTGCGCGTCGAGGAGGACGGATGAGCCCAACCCGAGATAGCCGAGCACGACCGGTTGGAATTTGAACTTGAGGTCGACGACGACCTTGCGATGACCGCCATTCCTGATCGGGGTCGTCGTGCTGGAGCCGGGCGCGGCCCAGATCGCGTTGCCGGTGGCCGGATCCAGCTCGTAGACGAAGACGTACACGGTATTGACCCTGGCCGCCGGACTCAGCGTGATCGTGCCGGGCTGGTCGCAGGGGGTGGTGGTGCAGGCGGCGGGGACGTAGGTGGATCCGGACCCCGACGGGTAATCCGGCGGCCTCGAGGTGCTGGTCGAGTTGGCGTAGACGACCGGATAACCGAATGCGGCCATCCGCTGAACCTGAGGCACGACTCCGGGCACCTGGCACGAAGAGCAGGCCCCGGCCGCCGTGTTGCTGTCCTGGTTGTACTGGAGCACAGCCTGGCGCGCGGCCTCGCGGGCGCCCTCGGCCAGCTGCGAGTAGTAGAAGATGCCGCGGCCGAGGTCCAGTCCGCACAGCAGCAGGAGCAGCAGGATGGGTCCGACCAGCGCGAACTCGACCAGCGCCTGGCCTCTGGACGCTCTCACCAGCTGGTCACCATCTGGGCGGAGTTGTGGATCTGGATGACTCCGCCACCGACCAGCTGCGAGATTCCCGGCATCAGCAGCTGAAACCCGTAGTAGACATCGACTCTGACCGTCCCGTTGAGGGGCGCCGACCCGATGGCGGCAGAGCAGCTGCCGCCGGCGTCGGGGCACTGAACCACCACGATCGCCTGGTTGGCGGCGGCCGGGGGTCCCCCGGCGGTGCCGCAGGTGACGGACTGGACGTTGGTGAGGTCGGCGGTGGCGGCGCTGCAAATGGCGGCCATGCCTGGTCCCTGCTTTTGACTCTGCGGCTGCCCGATGGCCTCGCGGGCGGCGACGCGGGCGGTGTCGGTCGTCGCCACCTCGAAATAGAAGGCGCGTCCGAGGTCGACCGCGAGCGCGACCACCAGCACCAGCACGGGCAGAGCCAGCGCGAACTCGACCAGCGACTGCGCGCGCTGCCGGCGCCTGGCCGGTGTGCGGCCTAGCGCAGCCCTGGCCATGACCCGTCGATGAGCGTGGGCGTCGGCGGGAAAACCGACGTGAGTGCGTCGGGGAGCTGGAAGCCCATGATCGAAAGGCGCTCGAGTATTCGCGGGCGCAGGCCGGTCGCCTGAAAGGCCCCCTGGAGACGGCCCTCTGACGAGGCCCCCAGAGCGCGGAACACGAAGATGTCCTGCATCGAGATGGTGTCTTCCTCCATCCCTCCGATCTCGCTGATCTGCACCACGCGGCGGGCGCCGTCGCGCCCACGTTCGAGCTGCACGAACACGTTGAAGGCGCTGGCGATCTGGTGGCGAATCGCATTGACGGGCAGGTCGTAGCCCGCCATCAGCACGAGGGTCTCGAGCCGCGCCAGTGCGTCGCGCGGCTTGTTGGCGTGGATCGTGGTCATGGATCCGTCGTGGCCGGTGTTCATGGCCTGCAGCATGTCCAGGGCCTCGGGTCCGCGGACCTCACCCACCACGATTCGCTCCGGCCGCATGCGGAGCGATGTGATGACCAGGTCCCGGATGCTCACCTGGCCACGACCGTCCGCCCGCGGCGGCCTCGACTCCAGCCGGGCCACGTGACGCTGGCGGAGCTGCAGCTCGGCGGCATCTTCGATGGTGACGATCCGCTCCTGCTCCGGGATGAACCCGGAGAGGATGTTCAGCAGCGTGGTCTTACCGACGCCGGTACCTCCGCTGATCAGGATGTTGGCCTTGGCCAGCACGCAGGCCTGCAGGAAGGCGAGGCCGGTGGCCGTGCAGCTGCCGGCGCGGATGAGATCGTCAACCGTCAGGGGGTCGCGCCCGAACTTCCGGATGGTGAGCATGGGACCGTCGACCGCAACCGGGCGGACAGCGGCGTGCACGCGAGAGCCGTCGGCGAGGCGGGCGTCGCAGAGCGGTACGTCCTCGTTGATCTTCCGGCCCACCGAGTCGGCGATGAACTCGATGACAGCCATGAGCGCGGCTTCGCTTTCGAATCGCGCGTCGGTGAGGGCCAACCGTCCGGCCACCTCGACGTAGATCTCGCGATCGCCCATCACCATCACCTCGGTGACCTCGTCGTCGTCGAGGAACGTTGCGATGGGTCCCAGCCTCGAGTAGTAGGTCGCGTCCGCCGTCTGATGTCCGTTCTGCGGAAGCGGACGGGGTGGATTGGCAACCATGCCGGTCGCCGTGTCGCCGGAAGTTTCGATTTGCATCATGTGTGTCCTATGACGTGAATCAGGATCAGCAGCGCCGGCCCCAGCAAGACGATCCAGATGGTCGGGAAGATGCAGCCGATCATCGGGATCAGCATCTTGATCGCGGCCTGAGCGCCTCTCTCTTCCGCGTGCTGCATGCGCTTGCGCCGAATCTCGTCTGATTGGAGCTGGAGGATGCGGGCGATCCCCACCCCCAGCTGCTGCGACTGGATCACGGCCTGCACGAAGTTCCTGAGCTCTTCGACCTCGACGCGGTTGCCGAGGTCTTCGAGCGCACTCATGTACGGCTTTCCGAGTCGGGCCTCCTGCAGCACGCGGCTGAGCTCCTCGCCGAGTGCGTTGTCGAACTTCTCCGCGACCCGCGCCAGAGCGGCCTCGAACGTGAGTCCGGCGGCGACCGACACCGTCAGCAGGTCCATGGCATCCGGCAGGGAGGTGAGCAGCTCGTCCCGGCGCGCGTGGATCCGTCTTGAGACCAGGAATCCGGGACCGACGATCCCCAGGATTGCGCCGCCCACCACCAGCAGGGCGGTCACGACGCCCTTTCCGATCAACAGCCCGATACCCAGCCCAAGTCCGGCCAGGATCACCGCCGCGATGTACCGCAGCGCCAGGAAATCGACCGGTGAGAGGCCATAGGGCTTGCCGGCCAGGACCAGCTTGCGATGGGTGTCCTCGATCTGCTTCTCCGGTGTGCTGTGGACCAGAAGACGAGCCAGCCGTCGTACCAGCGGGAGCAGAAGCCTTTCGCTGAACGGCGCCTGCAGCTCGACTTCGTCGAGGCTGAGCGGCAAGGCGCCCTCGTATGCGTTGAGCCGCATGTCGACGACATCGGCGTTGGTCGGCGCCGCCGGCTGCAGCCCTTGCAGGAGCACCAGGGTGCCCGCGGCCGCGACCACGGCGAGAATGGCGAAGATCGCGATCAGCGGTATCACTAGACCTTGATCGCCACGATGCGCCGGATGAGCGCGTTGCCGACGAGGATGGAGATGGAGGCGACGACCAGCATTCCCCAGCCCAGCGGGTCGCGGAGCATGCCCGCGAAGTAGCGCGGCGTGATGACGTAGAGCAGAATGCCCAGCGCCACGGGGAGAAGCGTGATGATCCAGCCCGACATTCGGGCCTGGGCCGTGAGCGCGGCGATCTTGCCCTTGACCCGGACTCGCTCGCGAATCGTGCCCGACACGTTGTCGAACACACGCGCGAGGTTGCCGCCCACCTGCGCGTGGATGCTGACGGCCGTGGCGATGAGCTCCAGGTCTTCGCTCGGGATACGGCGCAAGCAGTTGGCGAGGGCCTGCTCGGCCGAGCGCCCGATGTTCATCTCCTTGACCAGGCGCGCGAACTCATCGGCGATGGGGGCGGACGTATTGCGCGCGACCGTATCGATCGCCTGGGGGAAGGAGTGTCCTGCCTTCATCGCGTTGGCGAGCAGGGTGAGGGTGTCCGGGAGCTGTTCGTTGAAGCGGCGCAAGCGCCGGCGCTGCCGAAATCGCACGTAGCGCATGGGGAGCAGGTAGGCCCCCACCCCCGAGATGATGAACTGGGCCCCGAAGCCGAAGCGCAGCAGGCCGAGGAGTGCGAACGCGGCTCCGAACGCGACCTGAAGCAGGACGAACTCGCCCATCCGAAGCTTCAGGTCGGCGCGCAGAAGATGTTCGGCCAGAGTCGGATTGCCCTTCCTCTGGCTTCGCGCACTCAGCTGCACCGCGAAGGATTCGAACGGCCGCGTGAGCTGCGTGCGGAGCGATGAATCAGCAGGCGGCGCGGCGGGCGCATAGCCGACCGCCATGTCTGCCGCACCGGCGACCGCTGCACGTCCGTGCAGCCCGAGGGTCGCGACCAGGACACCGCATCCGGCGCACAACGCCAGCACCGCGAAGATCAGGACGATGTTCACGACTCACCTACCGTGGTGGGCAAGAACGGTGTGAACAGTGATTCCGGCAGCGGTTCGCCGGCGCTGCGGAACCGCTCGAGGCGAGTCGACGTCATACCTGTGGCCGTGTGATAGCCGACCGCGTCGCCGCTGTCGTCGATGCCGACCTGCCGGTAGTGGAAGAGCTCCTGGAACTGCACGTCCCCGTCCTCGATGCCCGTGATCTCGGCGATGCTGACGATCTTCCGGGCGCCGCCGCGCAGGCGCTGCGTCTGGACGATGAGGTCCACGGCCGAAGCGATCTGCTTGAGGATGGCCCTGGCCGGTAGGTCCGTCCCGGCCATCAGCACCATCGTTTCCAGGCGCGCCAGCGCATCGCGCGGCGAGTTGGCGTGCACAGTGCTCATCGAGCCTTCGTGACCGGTGCTCATCGCCTGCAGCATGTCGAGCGCTTCGCCACCGCGGCACTCACCGACGACGATCCGGTCGGGGCGCATGCGCAGCGCGTTGCGAACAAGTTCACGGATGGGGATGGCGCCGCCGCCCTCGATGTTCGGCGGCCGCGATTCCAGACGGATCACGTGCGACTGCTGCAGCTGCAGCTCGGCGGCGTCCTCGATGGTGACGACGCGCTCGTCGGCCGGGATGCATCCCGAGAGGATGTTGAGCAGCGTCGTCTTCCCCGACCCGGTTCCGCCCGAGATCAGGATGTTGAGCTTGCTGCGCACGCCGGATCCCAGATACGCGAGCATCTCGGGCGAGCCGCTTCCGCGTCCGACCAGGTCCTCGGCGCGCAGCTTCTCCCGGGCGAACTTGCGGATGGTCATGCACGGACCGTCGAGAGCCAGCGGAGGGATGATCACGTTCACGCGAGAGCCGTCCCTGAGGCGCGCGTCGCACATCGGTGAGCTCTCGTCGACACGACGGCCGACGGTGCTGACGATGCGATCGATGATGAGGCGCAGCTGCTGCGCGCTCTCGAACACGAGCCCGCTTTCGAGCAGGCGCCCCTGGCGCTCGATGAAGACCTGGTTCTGGTGGTTGATCATGATCTCCGAGATGGTCGGGTCATCGATCAGGGGTTGGAGGGGACCCAGCCCGAGAACCTCGTCAAAGAGCGACTCCACGAGCTTTTCGTAGTCCAGCCGGCTCAGACCGAGCGCATGGGTTCGTATGTACTCGTCGGCGAGCGATGCGATCAGCGAGCGCACGCCTTCGCGGTCGGAGATGTCGATCTCGTCCGCGTGCCGGCGCACGAGCGTTTCGTGGATCTCGGTGCGAGCCTGGGCAAGGGCCGCGGCGGCCGGTGACCGCGGCACATCGGTCCGCTGCGGAGCGGTTGCTTCGGCGTCGACCGCACTGGCGGCAGGGGCTGAAGCAAGCTGCTCCGCAGCGGCCACCTCATCGGGCTCCCCCGCCGGATTGGGCGCATCGATGACCGTGAAGGCAGGCCGGCGCCCGACCGGGGCCTGGCGCTCTGACATCCGCTCGAGCAGGCTCATCAGGCGACCTCCGAGCGGCCGTCCGTCCGCGTCGCGAGGCCGGCTTCGTGAGCGCGCTGCAGACGCCGAAGGGCGACGCCCGCCGCGATCCTGACGTCCGCATTGCGATCGTCCAGCAGTGGCGCCAGCACGCTCAGCAGGGCGGGCTCATCGAACCGGCCCAGCGCCTTGACGGAGGCCACGCGCACCTGCCACCAGGGATCGTCGAGCACCGCCACCAGCCCGGGCACGCCTCGTCGATCGCCGACGGCGCCCAGCGCCCGGCAAGCGGCCGCGCGCTCGTTTCGGGCAGTTTCGGCCTGCAGCCGAAGCAGCGCCGCCGTTGATGATTTCCGCCTGCGCAGGCCGATGGCAAAGGCGACCTGCTGCCTGACATCGACGAGCTCGGGATTGAACAGCGCGGCTTCGAGGTAGTGGTCAGGCGCGCAGCGCGCCAGTTCCAGGACGACGCGCATCTTGACGCCGCGCCGCCAGTAGAGCGCGCGGACCAGCGCGTCGGCGCTGCGGGCGCCGCCCAAGCGTCCGAGGGCGCGGGCGGCTGCGTTCTGCACGTCGTCATTGGGGCGGCCGAGAAGGCTTCCCAACCAGGGCACCGCCTCCTCTATCCGAAGCGCGCCTGCCAGCTGCGCACAACGAATGCGCAAGCCGTCGTCGCCGGCAGTGAGGCCGTCCATGATCTGCCGGAGAACGCCGCTCTCCGCGATCTCGTAGCGAAGTCTTCGGAGCACCGGGCTGCCGGCAGGCACGGGCCGCAGCGCAAGAACGAGCATCTCCGCGGCGCCGTTCTCGTCGCGCTGCAGGGAGATCGTCGGGAGCCGGCCGTGACCCGCGAGCGCGTTCCGGATGGAGGCGGCCGCCATCGCCCTGCGGGCGGTTCTTACCAATCCGGACTGCCGCATCATGGCCGTGATCGCTCCACAACCGGGGCTGCGGCGGGCGCCGCGCCGGCGGGCCCGTCAATCCGAGCCGCCTCCAGCAGGTCTGCGATGCGCGCAGCCCCGCGCGAGATCTCGCTGGTCTTGTCCGACATCGAAAGAATCTGTCCCGACAGGGCCGCCTCTTCGGGCTTCGAGCCGTCGTAGGCGACCTCGACGGCGATGTGAGCACCCATCCGCCGCTCGACGGCGCTTTTGCTGATGGCCGCACGCGGCGAGCGCGCATTGAGGATCACGTCGATCTGCTCGGGTGAGAAGCCGAGAACCCTGGTGAAGATCGAGCGCGAATCCTGCGCGGCCTTGACCGCCGCCAGCTCGGGCGGGACCACGAGCAAGATGCGGTCGGCGTCGTCGAAGACGGCGAGCCCGACCTCGGTCATCGCCACGCCCAGGTCGATGACCACGTAGCGGAAGGTGCGCCGGAGGATCTCCATCGTCCGGTTGATCACTTCCGGCGTGATCAGATCGGCCTCCTCCGGGCGGATGCAGCCCAGCAGCACCATCAGGTTGCCGGGGTGCAAGAGGACCGCGCTCAGGAGCAGCTCGTCCGCCACCTCCGGGGCCGCGTCGGCCATCTTGGCGAGCGAGCTGACGGGAACCAGGTTGGCCAGGAGCGCGGCTTGGGTGAAGGGAAACGCGAGGTCCAGAAGGAGCACCTGGCCGGGGTATCGCTGTGCCAGGGCGCCGGCGACGTTGAGCGCCAGCGTGGTCCTTCCGGAACCTCCCTTGGGCGAGTAGAAGGCGGTGACCTGGCAGCTGCCCACGGTCCGGCTCCAACCCACCTGGGCGGCGATCCCTGCGTAGCTGGCGGCCCTCTGCGCACCAAGGTCCACCAGCTGTGAGAGCACGGGCGCGTCCTGCCCGAACACCGCGTAGAGGGCGGTGCGGTCGATGGCGAGCAGGTGACAGTCGTCGAGAGCCACCACGGTGTGCTGGGCGGGGACCTCGTCGAGAACCGCCAGCTCGCCGAAGAAGTCAGCGGTCGAAAGCAGAGCGACCGCGACGCTGGACGGCTCAGGCCCCTCCAGGCGCACCTGACAGTGCCCGGACAGGATGAACATGATCGAGCTCGTGTCTTCCCCCTGCTGGACCGCGATCTCGCCGGCTGCGAGTGAGATCGGCCGCATTCGCCTGGCCAGGGCGCGCAGGGTGGGATCGGGCAGCGTGTAGAAGATCGGCGCCTGCTCGAGAAGGGCGAATCGCTCGGCCACCTCGCTGGAGGCCGGTTCCTGGATGCGTCGCCGGCGACCCGCTCGGGTCGCGGCGGGCTCCTCGCGAACAACCTCCAGGCGCTGTGCGTCGGGCTGGCCGGACCAGGATGTCAGCCCTCTCGCCATCGCCATGGTCGTCACCCCAGCTCGCATCGGCTAGATCTTGGTGAACCCGTAGCGCGCGTCCACCTGACCGGGACCGATCCCAGCAGGCGCCGACGTCGCCGGGCATCCGGGGTCGGCCTGCAGAGGCGCCGGCGAGTAGTCCGTGTACGAAAGAAGGACGTACTTGAGCGAGGCGTTGGAGGTGAGCCAGGAGAGGAACTGCGCGTCGCAATCGGTGGCGACCACCGTGATGCTCGACGAGATGCCCTGCTTCTGAGGCTCCGCCTGGTTGGCGGCGGTGGGTGCGGGGCCGACCCGGATCACGTGCAGGTTGGTGAACACCGTCTTGGTCACGACGCGCGATGGGTTCTGGCCGAAGGCGCCGGTCGAGACCGTGGCGAGGACGTTGATGTAATCCCCGGTCGCGATGTAGCCGGCGACGCCCTGCTGCTCACCCGTGGGCAGCGTGACGGCGACGAAGCCTTTGGGAATCGGCAGGTAGCCGCCCACGCTGCCGTCGAGCGGCTCCGACGCGGACGACAGGAGATTCGACGTGACCGGTTGTCCCTTGAGGATGTTGGCCTGGGCGGCCTGGCCCTTGGTGGCCGAGATCGTGCTGAATGCGCCCGCCGGCATCTGGCTCGAGGGATAGTGCGCGAGCGTCACCGCGTCGGGGGTGATCTGCTCGCGCGCGCCGATGTCGCGCGCCGCGACCACGATCACCACCTCTTTGGTGGCGGTCGTAGCTCGAGCGGCCAGGACCAGGCCGATCACGAACACACTCGCAAAGGCCAGAAGCGCCATGAGCAGCCCCACGAGGAAGAGCCCGCGGCGAGGGGCGCCGTTCGGTCGTGCAATCGGTAGCGCGGACGCAACTGCCAAGATCTGATCTCCTTTCGCCGCCTCTCTTTGGGAGGTTTGGCACGCTCCGGTAAGGGGCGCGCCGGCGGCCATGTCAGCTTGCAATCGAGGGAGATTCAGGTCCACCGGCTTTTAGTCCACCGGCGGATCCTGATGTCCCGGGTCTGAGTGGGCCACCGCACCCAGGCTGATGGCCGCCAGGCCTGAACCGCCTGGGACTCTGCACCCACTCGTTCTGAGACAGCTGCGTATAGGAACTGCGTCCGGCGACCGTGATCATTTGGTGGCGATCGCCGCGGAGATGTCCGGGAGGCCCCCTGAGGGGCACCAGCCAACGCTTCTCAGATTCGGCGCACCGACACCAACCGCGGCACAAGGAGAGAGGGATGAAATCGAATACTCGGCGCCTGAGACTGGCGCTGATCGGATCGTTGGTGGCCATGGTCGCCAGCGTCGCGCCGGCCACGTCGACGGCGGCTGCCGGCGGCCCCAGCGCCGTTGACTACGCCCAGTGCTCGAACAGCCAGCCGCCCAGCTCGGACGCCTTCTGCAGCGGCGGCTGGATCAACGGAATCCTCAACGCCAACAATTCCCATTACCGCGAGGACCAGGTCACCGCGCAGCGGCTCGAGCTGTTGATCCCGGCGGGTTCTGCGGTCGGCAGTCACAGCGTCCAGATCTCATATCTGGCGCGGAAAGCCGGCCACCACGCGTATGACTCGCTGGCCACCTGGAATTCAACAGCCACCGCGGCCGATCGCTGTCAGGGGCTGAGCGCCGGCGACTGCGTGCCGGTCCGATCGGGCTCGGTTCTTCCCGGCCAGGCCTGGAGCCAGCTCGCCATCCCCTACGACTGCACCCCCGTCGCCGCCGCCACACTGCCCGGAGCCAACCAGGGCGGATGCCTGTCGACGAGCGGCGAGGTCACCGCTCGGCACCAGCTTCCCGGCCAGTACCTGCTCATGTACGGGGGCTACCTGGATGCGATGAGCCTGCCGGCCCACGACGCGGCCGCGACCGCCGGCACCGACGACTACGCGACGGTGACGGTCTCTTTCCACCTCGACGGGGCCAACGGAGTCACCACCGCGGACCAGCGGGTCCAGCTCCTCTTCGGCGGCCACCTGGCTCCGCAGCTCGGCCCTCGGGGCTGGGGCGCGGGCCTGGGCGCCGGCTCCATCAACGGCGGCCCCTACCACATAAAGTGGCTGGCGGTCGACGGCGCCTCGATCGGCAACCGTGACAACCAGATCATGGCGGGGGCGGTGATAGTGCCTTCGTCGACGGCCACCCAGGCACAGTCGAGTCCCGACGGCGCCATCTGGTCGAGCCTCGCGGACGGAGGATCGATCCTCGTCGGCAGGCAGGTTCGCGACACCGCCGACGTCGGCGATGCGTCCGCCACCGGAACAGTCGCTTACCAGCTGTACACCGGCACCGGATGCGTGAACGGCGCCCCGGACGGTTCGCCGGTGGCGGCATTCGGCTCGAGCGGCACCTCGCTGGTCACCATCAGCTCCGGCGCCATCCCTGCATCCGCCGCGTTCACGCCCGGCGTCGGGACCTACCAGTTCATCGCCACCTACAGTGGCGACGCCGTCCATACCGGCTCGACGAGCTCCTGCGGCTCCGAGCGGTTCACCGTCAACAAGCTGTCGCCGTCTCTGGGCACGCAGATCGTCAATGACAGCAACAGCGGCACTGCACTGGCCAACGGCGCATCCGTCGCCATCGGGACCACCGTCCACGACACCGCGACTTTCGCCGGCGCCACGGCCGGCGCGGGCGGCACCGTCACCTACAACCTATACAGCGGCTCCGCCTGCAGCAACGGCACTCCCGGCGGCAGCCTGGTGACCGGCTTCGGTTCCAACGGTTCGGCGGCGGTCACGGTGAGCGGAAGCACGATCCCGGCCTCGCCGGCTTTCAGCCTCACATCGGCCGGCAGCTATCAGTTCATCGCCCGTTACAGCGGCGACGCCAACAACAATGCCGTGAACAGCCCGTGCGGCTCTGAGACCTTCACGGTGCAACCCAACGCAACCTCGACCACCACCCAGGTCCAGGTTCTGAACTCCAACGGAACGCTCTACACGAACCTGCCCAACGGTCAGGCCGTCGCCTTCGCCAGCACAGTTCGAGATACGGCCACCCTGTCGGGTGCCACCTCGACTGCCGGCGGCACGGTCACGTACAAGCTCTACAGCGGCAGCGCGTGCGCTGGAAACTCACCGACCGGGAGCCTCGTCGCGAGCTGGGCAAACGGCGGCAGCAGCACTGTGGTGGTCAGCAACGGCATCGCTCCCGTGTCGCCAGGTTTCGACGGAACCGCGGCCGGGAGCTACCAGTTCATCGTCACCTACAGCGGCGACAACGACAACGCCGCCAGCACCAGCGCCTGCGGTTCGGAGACCTTTGTGGTCAATCCCGCCACGGCTCAGCTCACAACGCTCACGCAGGCGGTCAGCGCCGGCCCGACCTACACTCCGATCGCGAACGGAGCCTCGGTCGCGATCGGAACGGTGATCCGCGACACCGCCGCACTGGCCAACAACTCGGTTAACGCCGGCGGCACCGTGACCTACAGCCTCTACACAGGCGCCGGCTGCACCGACGGCAGCCCGCTGGGCAGCCTGCTCGCCCAGTTCGGCACCAACGGCTCGGCGGCGGTCGCGGTCGCGAATGGTGTGGTCCTCGCATCTCCAAGCGTCACCCTGACGACGGCGGGCACCTATCAGTTCATCGCGCAGTACAGCGGCGACGCCAACAACCAACCCGCCACCTCGGCCTGTGGCTCCGAAGTCGTCGTCGTCGCGCCGAACAACACGGCGACCACGACCCAAGCCCAGGTCATCAGCGGCCAGGCCAGCTCCAACCTCGGCAACGGCGCGCACGTTGCGATCGGCACGACGGTTCGCGACACCGTCAGCCTGGGCGGCGCCACACCGGGCGCCGCGGGCACCGTCACCTACCGGCTCTTCACCGGCAGCGGCTGCAGCAATGGGTGGCCGACCGGTTCTCCGGTCACCGGCTTCGGGTCGGGCGGCGCGTCGGCTGTCGCCGTCAACAGCGCAACCGCCCCGCCATCTTCCAACTACACGGTCCTGGCGGCGGGCGACTTCCAGTTCATCGCCGCCTACTCGGGTGACGTCAACAACGGCCCGAGCGTCAGCGCGTGCGGCTCGGAGACGTTCACCGTGGATCGAAACAACGCGACGGTGGCGACCCAGACGCAGACGGTCGATGGACAGACCACCGCCCCGCTGATCGCAGGCGGATCGGTGAAGGTTGGCACCACCGTTCGCGACACGGCCACCC
>Ga0209474_10001974_pt1 | contig 19347 bp, 16 predicted proteins | sample GraSoiAngelo_145_FD_185902 | JGI IMG/M metagenome (GOLD analysis project Ga0209474, IMG submission 185902) | Grasslands soil microbial communities from the Angelo Coastal Reserve, California, USA - 14_1009_05_20cm (SPAdes) (version 2) | ecosystem: Environmental > Terrestrial > Soil > Grasslands... | reverse complement strand
CGAGCTTACTCTGAAATTCAGATCGGCGGGCCGAGCCGATTACTACGGAGTAGGGATCGATTCGGGTCGTGAGATCGCCGAGTCTTGAATACCAAATGTCGGATGTGCGCTGCCGCTGAATGACAAAGAAACAAGAGGACGTCGGCTATAAGCGTCCCCGGTGCTGCTTCGTCAGCCGAGCGTTGGCTCCCGAAATTAGCCAGGACGATATGGAATTTGGCGTCAGCGTCTTCTCCTTCCGAGAGCATTTCTGTTCCGCCGAAGGGAGTTCTTTCCGCGAGAGAGATGCATGCGATTTCGATCGTACCTGGTCATCGAGATCAGGCGAGGCTCGCGCGCTCGTTAAATGGCTCGCTGACCGCATCCATTTTGAGTGCTCGTCGCGGTGAATTCGCAAGACGTGGCGCGCGCAGTAAGAGTACACGCGGGGTCGGGCGTGTCCACCACGGCATATCCCGCCAGGGCCGACGGATCAACGTTTCTTGCCTCTCTTGCCCTCGATACGTAGTTGGTGCACACTTCCTAAATCCTGATCATGCCGAGGCGCTCGCCGCGGTTCGGTCACGCCGAGGCGACTAGCCCAGCGCTGGAGTTGCCAGCGGGATGGACGGGCCATGGTTCGATCTCGTGACAACGCAGTGGTATCTCGACCCGACAGAGGACGGTTTCGGCGCGCCCTGGCGGTGATTGCTGCGGTTAGCTTGGGCGCTGCACTCGGTAGCCTTTGCTTTTTCACTGTTGACAGTGCGGACTATGCGATCGTCACGGATTTCGGCAAGCCAACGCAGGTGATCACGGAGCCGGGGTTGGGGTTCAAGCATCCCTTGCAGAGCGTCCGAACGTTCGACCATCGCCTGTTCGTCTACGCCGCGCCACCCAGCGAATTCCTGACCCTTGAGAAAACGCCAGTCGTAGCATCCGGCACGATCTTATGGCGGGTGGGCGATCCCAAGCGATTTTTTGAAACCGTCGCTGACAGAAGGAGCGCCGAATCCAGACTTGGCGACATTCTGGCCGCAGAGTTGGGGGCCGCTATCGGGAACAATGGTTTGGTCGCGTTTGTCTCGATGGATGCTGTAGTCTACCGAGCGAATGCCATTCTCGCCGAGCTTGCGCGCCGGTGTGACGCGGTGGCGCTGCGGGACTACGGCATTGAAGTTCTGGACGTCCAGCTGGCCGGGTTCGATTTTCCGAAACAGAACCGGCCTCGCCTCTACGCCAGAATGAAATCCGAACGCGGCCGGATCAGCATGCTGTATCGCTCAGAGGGTGAGGAGGAGGGGCTGAAGCTGCGAGCCGCCGCGGAGGAGCAGAAGGCGCGGATACTTGCCAGAGCGATCGAGTTCTCGCAACAGCGCCGCGGCGAGGGGGACGGGCAGGCGGCGCGCATCTATGCGAACGCGCTGAGCCGGGCGCCCGAGTTTTACGCGTTCCTGCGTGCCATGGAGGCGTCACAGAACTTCGCGCGAAAGAGCACGACCATGGTGCTGCCGGCGGACTCTCCGCTATTTGGTGTGCTTTTGGACAGCAATTATTTCAACGGCGGCGCTGCGGCGAGCGATGGCATCCGCGGGGATCTGCCGAGAAACTAGATCGGATTTCAGAGGAGGTGAAACATGAGATAGCCGGACAGGATGCAAAGGATCGAGCGAGAGTGCACACGAAATGCAGCCAAATGATCCGAGGGAGATGACGAACATGCCTGCGAATTATGGAGCACCGAGAAAGACGTTGCGGCTCATGCCGGCCGCGCTGCTGCTGTCGATCGCCGGACTTTCACTTGCCCGGCCGGCGGCGGCGGCCGAAGTGAGGTACGATCCGGGCGACAAGGTTTATTTCACCTACTGCCACGCCCATCCGCCGGCTTTACGCATCAGGCCGGGGGACTCGGTGATCACCAACACCCGTGACGCCTCCAACGACGCGTTCTCCGCCTCCGACAAGACGGTTATGCCAAAGTTGGACCTCACCAAGGTCAATCCGCAGACCGGTCCGTTTTACATCGAAGGCGCCGAGCCCGGTGACACGCTGGAGGTCCATATCGACAGTATCGAGCCGAACCGCGATTGGGGATGGGGTGCTTCCATACCCTTCTTCGGGCTGCTTGCGCCGGAGTACAAGACCATGATGGTGACGCCGCCTGTCCCCGATCACCTGTTCATCTGGCGTCTCGACAAGAACCGCAAAGTCGCCACGCTTGACATGCCGAACAGCAAGATCGGCAAAGTCGAGGTTCCGATCAGACCGTTCTTTGGCACGATTGGCACGGCTCCGGCAGGGAAGGAGTGCATCAGCTCGCTGTTTCCCGGAGCTCACGGCGCGAATATGGACTTCAACGAGGTCGTCGCAGGAGTCACTATGCAGTTTCCGGTGTTCGAACCGGGGGCATTGTTGATGCTGGGCGACGGACATTCCAGCCAGGGCGATGGAGAGATCGACGGTGCTGCGATCGAGACGCCGTTCAACGTCAAGTTCACCGTGAACCTGATCAAGGGCAAGAAAATCAACTGGCCGCGCCTGATCAACGACAACGAGATCATGTCGATCGGCAGCACGCGGCCGCTGATCGATGCTTTGCGGATCGCTTGCGCGGACATGGTCGACTGGATGATGAGCGACTATGGCTTCGAGCGCTACGAGGCTGTTCAACTGCTTGGTCAGACGGCGCACCTTTATATCGCCAACGTTGTCGACCCGCAGTTCTCCGTGGCCTGCGCATTGAACAAGAAATATTTGCCGCGGTAACGCACGCGTCCCCGGCGGCGTCCGCGCAAGGCGTCGCCGGGACGCTCGTGCGGCGGATTTTGCAGTTCCTATCAGTTATGCAGCAAGCTCGTGTGGGAACTGCAAATCCAAAAGCCGCTTCGATCATGAAGTTGTTAGTGCCCCGTTGATTTCCGAAGTTCGCATGACTGGGCGCCGCGATGTGATGTGACGCGAACTTCGGAATCCGGACCATCGGCTCCAGGCAGCCCAAAAGGCCACCATGATGATCAGCTTTCTGTTCGGCGTTCTTCGGCAAACCTGGGAAATCCTGGAAGAAGCTTCGGTCTTCCTCCTGTTCGGCTTCCTGCTCGCCGGGATGCTCGGGATCCTGGTGCCGGGCCGGCTGCTGACCCGGCTGGTCGGGGGCGGAAAAATCAAGTCCGTGCTCTGGGGATCGGTCGTCGGTGCGCCCATCCCCTTGTGCTCGTGCGGCGTCTTGCCAACAGCGCTCGGGCTGCGCAAGCAGGGAGCGACGCCGGGCGCCACCGTCGCGTTCCTCGTGGCGACGCCGGAAACCGGCATCGACAGCATCGGCCTGACCTACGCGCTGACAGACCCGATCATGACCGTGGTCCGCCCGATCGCCGGGGTCGCAACGGCGATTGCCGCCGGGCTCGCCACGAATCTGTTCGGCGCCCAGCGCTCAAAAGCAACCGAGCGGCCGCAGGAGGCGCCCAACACTCCGGCCGCGGGCGAGGAGCAATGTCTGCACGCAGGCGAGGCCGGAGGACATCATCACGCGCGCAGGCACGATCACCACGACGACCATGTCGAGTGGGCGAATTCGCACCGTGGCGCCAGCAGGACCGTAGTTGATACGGCAAGGCGCATCATCCGTTACGGCTTCGTCGAGCTGCTCGATGACGTGAGCTGGTGGCTTGTTCTGGGTATAGTTCTGTCCGCTGTCGCCGTGGTCGCAATTCCAGCGCAGCTGTTTGACGGGATGTGGGGCAGCGGAATCGCCTCGATGGTGCTGATGCTCGTCCTGAGCGTCCCTCTTTATACTTGCGCTTCCTGCTCGACGCCGATGGCGGCCGCGCTGGCTCTTAAAGGCGTAAGCCCAGGCGCCGTTCTCGTTTTCCTTCTCGCCGGGCCGGCCACAAACATCGGCAGCCTGGTCGTGCTGCTGAAAGTCTTGGGCCGCCACGCCGTGGCTGCGTATCTGGTCGCGGTCGTCATCATGACGCTCGCCGCCGGTTTCGCCCTCAATGCGATTTACCATGCCTTCGGGCTCGACCCACGCGCGACATTCGGGACAGCTGGCGGATTCGTGCCGGACCTCCTCAAGGAAGCTGGCGCCGTGCTGCTCACCACGCTGCTGATGCTCAGCATGCGCCGGACGCAGGTTCCTAACGAATGGATCTGGCTTCGTGACCGAGCGGCGCAGCTGACCGGAATCGCCGTTAACCGGCGCGGTCTGGGGTTTGCAGCCGCCGCCATCGCGGCGGTGCTCTGGCTCGGCAGCGGCCTCTTCACCGTCGGGCCCGGTGAGGTCGGCATGAGACTGCGGTTCGGCCGGATCCTTTTATCCGATCTGGAGCCTGGGTTGCACTTCAGATGGCCTTGGCCGTTCGAGCACCACCGTCTGATCACTCAGAAGGTGGCGCAGCGGCTCGAGTTCGGACTTCCACCGGAGCTGTCCCGGGAGGAGGCGACGCGCGCGCAGCTTCGGCCGGCCTTTGGATCGATTCCCTTGCCGCAGCAAGCGAGCGGGGTCTGGTTTCAAAAGGAGACGGCGCCCGGCGACTCCTTCCTGCTTACCGGCGACGGCAACCTCATAGACCTGAGGTCCACGGCCCAGTACCGGGTCAAGGATGCGCTAGCCTTCGCCTACCATCTCGCCGAACCGGAAGCACTCGTGCGCAGCACGATCCGGGCAGCGCTGCGCAGTGCGGTCGCGACCCGCGCCATCGATGCGGTCTACACCACCGCGCGCGAGGCGATCGAACGCGACACGCGTGAGGCCGCCCAGTCGATGCTGGACCGCTACCGGGCCGGAATCGAGGTCCTTGCCGTCAGCCTGCTCTATGACCACCCGCCGGACGAGGTTCATAATGCGTTCCGAGACGTCGCCAGCGCGCAGGAGGACAAGCTGCGCACGATCAACCTGGCGAACGTCTTTGCAGTGGAGAAGATCAACCAGGCAAAGGGCGAGGCCGCGGCGATGACCGAGGCGGCGCTGGCTTTCAAGGAGCAGCGCATCGCTGGCGCGCAGGCCGGCGCGGACGCCTTCGCGCTTCGGCTCGAAGCTTACCAGCGCGCCCCTGCGCTGACAAAATTCCGATTGCAGCTTGAAACGCTCGAAGACGTTCTGCCGGGTATGCGGAAGTTTGTGCGGCCCGGTGCCGGCGATGTGAAAGACATCGACATTTGGCTGCTGCAGCCGATCGGTTCGGGTCAAAGCAAGTAGCAGGGCGGGCTTGGTCGAAGCAATTTAGAAAGCAGCCGGATCAGCGGGGAGTGAGATGACCAAGCCCATGGCAGGTGAGAATGACGGAACAATCCATCGCGGCGATTAAACCATCGAACCTCCTGCGTCGGCGCACCCTGCCGGCACTGGTAGCTGTACTCACGCTCTGGGCTGTTGTTTCGTCGTTCTTTGCCCTCGATGTCACCGAATACGGACTTGTCACCCGGTTCGGCCGTGTAGTCCGTGTCGTTGCCGAGCCCGGCCTGCATGGCGTTTCGCCATTTGACCGTGTAGTGCGGCTGGACAAACGCATCCTGTTCTTCCGCCCAGCGGCTGCCGAATTTCTGACAATTGACAAGAAGAACCTCGGCGTCGATAGCCTCGTGACATGGCGCATCGCCGACCCAGAACGCTTTCTTGCCGCGCTCGCCACCGCGGCGACGGCCGAGCTGCGTCTCTCCGATGTCGTCCTGGCGGAGATCGGCGCCGTCATGGGCCGGTATCCGGCGTCTGTTCTCATCTCCACCGACCCGGCAAAACGCAACTACCAGGCCGTGGCCTCGGAAGTCGCTCGTCGCGCTGCCGATTTCGCCCGAACGGCTTACGGCATCGACGTGGTCAGCGTCGATGTCCGTCGCATCTACCCTCCGGAGCTGAACCGGGAGCACGTCTTCGAACGCATGAAGGCCGAGCGGGCTAAGATCGCCAAGGAGAACCGCTCGGCGGGTGAGGTGGAGGCGAAGAGGATCATTGCCGAAGCCGACCACGAGAAGATCCGCATCGACTCTGACGCTGCCGGACAGGCCGAGCGCATCAAGGCCGAGGCCGATGCCGAGGCTTCGCGCACCTATGCTGCAGCCTTCGGGCAGGATTCGAGATTCTACCAATTCCTCCGGACCTTGCGCGCCTACGACAAGTTGCTGGATGACAAGACGACTATCTTCCTTCCCGCAGATACCGACGTTCTGCGGATGCTGCACTTTGACAAGCAACCGGGCCCGCTCGGACCGTCTCCCGCCGCGCCGGCAGAAGTTTCAACCGGCGCCGATGTTCTGCACAACAAAAAGGAGGAGGTCCGATGATGCTCGCATCCGATCAGGCGCTGGTTGGCGAGGCGCGGCGAGAAGCAGAGGCCACCGCGAAAGATCTGACGCGCGGAGTCGAATCGCGGTCGCGTGCCGGAGAATCGCTGCGCACTTGGCGTCGCCCTGGCTATTGGATCCTCGCGATCCTTGGCCTCTTGTTGGGAGTCTATCTGGCCTCGGGCTTCTATGTCGTCGGGGCAGACGAGCGCGCGGTGGTGCGCCGGTTCGGTGCCGTCGAGGCCGAGGTCGGCCCCGGCATGCACTACCGCTTGCCTTGGCCCGTTGATCGCTTGGACGTCGTCAAGACAACCAGCGTGAAGAAAGTCGGCGTGGGATTTGCGATACCCGCCGGTGAATCGTCCGCGCCGTCGGGCATGGAGTTGGTGACGGGGGACACGAATATCGTCAATGCTGCCCTCGTTCTGCAATACGTCGTCCGCGATCCGGTGGATTTCCTCTTTCAGGTCGAGGAAGCACCATCCTACGTCGAGGCCGTCGCCCAGGGCGTGCTGACCGAGACGGTCATCCGCACGCCCATCGATGAGGTACTGACCAGCGGGCGGGTCGCCGTGCAGGAACGCGTCAAGGCCGAGACGCAGAAAGTGCTGGACCGTCGGCGCAGCGGCATTCGCATCGTATCTGCGAACATTATGGGAATGACTCTCGACCGATCGGTTGTCCAGGCATTCCAGGACGTCGCCAACGCCATGGCCGACCGTGAGAAAGTGATCAACGAAGCCCGCGCTTACGCGAGCAACCTCATTCCCAAAGCACGGGGCGAGGCGCGCACGCGGCTGAGCGAGGCGGAGGCCTACAAGCAACAGCGCGTCGCCGATGCCCTCGGCGAGACCAGCCGTTTTTTGGCGTTGCAGAAGGAGTATGAAAAGGCACCGGACGTCACCAGGACACGGCTGTATCTGGAAGCCATGGAGAAGATTTTGCCCAAGCTGCAGCTCTATATTATCGACTCGGATAAGGGCCGCGTGCCCCTGCATCTCAGGGTGACCGGCCCGTAATCACGGCCATTGTCATCGAAATACGCTAACCGATCATGCTCTAGTCGTCTTCGTCCGGCTCGCGCACGACCGGCGGTTCGTCGTCGCGGTCCTCTTGCTCTTCGTCCTCGTCCTCTTCGTCATCTTCAGGATCTCGGGGCGGCATCGTTTTGCCCATGATCACGAAGGGACTGCAGTCGGTCAACCTGGTGGAAAATTCCTCGGTGATGTGCCGGGTCATGTTGTTGCTCTTCGAGTTTGTTGCTCTTTTGCGTGTGGACCCTTCGGCAACTTACCCCTTCTGCTGCCATTCGGCATGCAATTTGACGCCTTTAGCCGGGATCGGCGTCGAAGATTGCCCTCGTTTGGATTGGCGTGTTAGTGCCGATCAGTTCGCTCCCTCCTCTTTGCTCTAATGGCACCAACCTCTAACGAAGCTGACATAATCCCTTCGGCAGCTGCTTAGCCAGCCGGCCATATCAATCATCATCGGGCCCCCGCCGCTTTCCATCGCTGGCGACTTCGACTTTGATGTGGGGCCCCCGAGATGGACGGCCTCAGTTCTCCCCCTCTGGGGCTCAATCAAGCGGTCCTCTGCAGTGTGTTGCCTCTGTCTACCTCGGCCCACTTCATCGCGGCAATTCGTTCACGGAAGCAACCAATCAAGATGAGACTGTCACGCTTTTCCGCTCCCGGCGGGAGTTTGAGGGCGCTCACCATTAGCTGACTGAGCATTTCTTCGAGCTTCCACCAGTTCTGTCCATCGGGTTCGTGCTTCAGTGTTGCTCATGACCGCCTCAGTGACGCGGCGCTCTCATACCGAGAAGAAATTCCTGCAGGAAGTCTGGTGGCTCGCGCCTTCGATCTATGCAGCGTTGCCGCAGCTCCCGAGCTACGTCCTCTGAAACGTCACGCGACGTTCGCCGCGCAGCATCAAAACCGATTACCCGGACGGGGTTGTTGTACTGACCTTCCAACCTCGGCGACACTTGCGATTGTGTCTTCGAGAGGTGGAATTCGCCACGCGGATGGTGGCGCTATTGGCCGTTCGCTCGCAGTCGCGGCGACGTTACACTGCACAATGAACACTTGGGGTTTCCTGCCGCTTTTCTTCACCGCCCCCAGAGCAGGAGCAATGGCCTAAACCCGCAGCGTAATTCAGTTCAATATTGCAACAGAGGAACCTCTGTTCAGCACCAAACGTAGCGGGTATGCCGAAACACAAAGGAAGGGGTCCCCCCGACCGGAGTAGAACGTTCCATTCGCATTCCGGTCGAATGGGTGTGATCTAATTGCGAGTGAGTAGATAAATGGTCAGATTTGAGTTGCTGCGAGACCGTCGTATTCTTCTCATTACCCCCGAAGGCCCGCTTCAAAGAGCGGACTTCGAGCGACTCGCAAAAGAGATCGACCCTTTCATCGCAGCGAACGGAAAACTTGTCGGCGTTATGATCCATGCGGAATCGTTTCCCGGATGGAAGAGCTTCGGTGCCCTGGTATCGCATCTCAAGTTCGTCGCGGATCATCATCGACAAATCGAACGCATAGCGGCCGTCACCAATAGCGGGTTCTTGAAGATCGTCCCGCGCATCGCCAGTCACTTTGTTCAGGCGCGCATCAGGCACTTTGACCTCAGCGAAAAAGAGCACGCCCTCGCATGGCTTGAAACGGGCCAATGAGACGACGCCCAACGGCGGCCCGGCATGCAGCGTCGCGGGTGTGGCGCGCAGAAGGGGCACTGCGCTGCCGGCGTTACCTGCAAGCCGCGCGAGTTGAATCTCCCCAGTGCCGCTCGCCCGAGCGGCACTGGGGAGGGGGACAGCAAGAAACTCGTTAGCGCGCAGCATCGGAGACCTTCGAGACAACGTGCGCGCGGCCAAGGCTGTGGCGCGATCTTGAAGGCGACCGAGCGACGCCAGCACGCGGCGGGCAAATGCTGTGGCAACCGAAAGAGTGTTCTTGTGCAAGTGGAGTTTCACGGATTGCGCGACGGGGTTTTCGAGCCCGCAACAAAGCCTGCACCTGGGCCTCTCGCCATCCTCAAACGCGCGGGCGCTCCGGGGGCGAATGATAACGACCGGGCGTGGCGGTTTATTTCCTTTTCCCGATGGTTGGTACGCCGATTGCTGAACGCTGCGGGCCGCAACTTCGCAACATCTGCCGCCGGCAGGCCTGACGAACGAAGAACTTCGCCCATCAACGAGCGCCACGCCAGTTCGGCATCTCGAGGAATCCAGCCCCAAATATTATCGAAAAATCTATGTTCAACAGAATGAGACTTCATGTGGAATGTTGCCGTTCCCGACTAACGTTCCCCTCCAAGCGCTGTGCTATCACAGCTGCGAAATCGTGCCGCTCGGCGTCGCTCGAGAATGCAGACCCTGGAATGATGATTCCTATACCGTTATCGATCGGCAGGATTACAGCATTTGTCTGTATCTCAATGCCCTGAAAGGCTGCCCAAAGGTACTTCGATTTAACAAGCCTTCGTTCGATGACCAGGCCATCCGGTTCGATAGTCAATTCAGTTGACCCCAGGAGCGGACCGTTCTCCGATAGTTGCATTCGAAGTGAACCCAAGCGGAGCTTGATCGCAGGGATCAGACACACGATTGCTGCCACCAAGCACACAATGACCAATAAATAGAAAGACAGCGGATAGCGAATGCCGAATGCCACGGCTCGATAAGGATTCACATTTAACAACATCGCCAGCACCAAAAAAAACGCACAGAAAACCACGCAAAGCAGCGCTGGCCCATATTTCTGCCGGTTTCTCGCGAATATCCTTCGCGCCATATATCCTTGCAAAATTTGAAAATCCCGAAACGTAACGTTGTAGGCTATCGTGTGAGCGGGCATTGACTCATCCTGCCAAATCTGCGTTTTTCGTTAAATCCGATAGCCAAAGCGTCCTGGCTTTGAAAGCCAAAGCCTCCCACGCCCGAGGAAGACACCGAACCTGAGTCGCGGCGCAGCTGTGGCGCTTTCCCCAACGGGGATAGATTCTCAACGTAATCAGTGGAGTCCAGATCACCGCGCAAGTCTGTGCATGTTGTGCAGCGGGTTTTTCGCCACGAATCGTCCGTACGTTCGACTTTGGCCATAGCTAGCGGGCGAAGGGATGGCGGGGAGATGCGTGTCGTCCCAACTCACCGCGCCTCGGGGCGCCCGGTACGGCAGGGACGAATCGATCATGCTGGAAGCAATTGTGCTGTTGCTGAGTTTGGCGACTTGCGCGCTAATTCTCGTTGCATTCTGGGGGCTCGACCTGCTCCGCATCAGAAGGCGTTAAGCGGAGCTAGGCACCGGAGCGTGAGCGGCGTAATGCAAGGGAACTTCGCCGACGATGATTTTCTGGTCGCGTGTCACCATGGCCCATGGATCGGGGGGTTCGGTAGGAGGCTCTGTCGTCCCGTCGCACTCCGTCGAGCTCATCAGCGTCTTTATCATCGAAACGCATGATCTTGTTGTTTGCTGCGCCATCGCTTTCAGACTCCGCTTTTGGGATCGCCGGCCACCTCGTTAAAGTTGAACAACCAAACGCAAACGTCGGGACAGTTTTGCTTGGGCCCAATTCACTTCTGCTTAGACTTTGCCAAGTTTGGGGTGAATGGCTTGTCTGTCCCGGTGTTCCGTTCTCCAAATAAAGCGTCATGCGGAACAAGCCGCCAAGCGGAGTATGATCGCTTGACGGCTTGCCTTTAGGGTAGTCCCGGACGAGAAGTAATTGTCCGGCTCGGCAGTGATAGAGTGAATGCGGATGACGTCGCGACGACACTCGGGCGTTAAGCTTGATATCGTTCTTGCGGGTTAATTCCGGAACCGTACACGGCGACTACGGCATGGAGGCCCTTAGCGGATGATCTGGTAGGCTTTGGCTCGCTCTGTATTAGCTCGAGATCGGAGCCTACTCCGGTGCAGCGCTTTCAGTCGAAATCGTGGCATGTTCAGAATCGCACCCATCTTTCCACTTACGCGGGCTGTCATATAGCAAAGCGCTTTCACTGCGACGTGCCGACAGTCTCCGGGAGCAAATTGAATCGTGAATCTGAGATTTGATCGGCGCAAGCACGGACTGGTATTTCAACCGGGGCATGGCATGATAAATCGATTGGCGACCGCGCAATCCAACGCTGCGATGCGCCGCTGGGGGCCTCCCGTCATTGTGACGCTCACGGCGATGGCCGCACTGACGGTGCTGACCGCCGACGCCCCGGCGAGACAGGCGCGGCCCGCGTCACTGACAGAGGCGATGGCGCCGCGCCATGCAGGCGAGCCGATCATGGCGATCGTGTCCATCAAGACCCAGCAGGTCACTTTTTACGACGCTGACGGCTGGATCCTGCGCGCGCCGGTATCGACCGGCACCACGGGACGCGAGACGCCAGCCGGCGTCTTCGCCGTCCTCGAGAAAGACAAGGACCACCACTCGACCCTCTATGACGATGCCTGGATGCCGAACATGCAACGCATCACATGGAACGGCATCGCGCTGCACGGCGGGCCGCTGCCCGGATATGCGGCCTCGCACGGCTGCGTGCGGATGCCCTACGGCTTTGCCGAGAAGCTGTTCGAGAAGACGTGGATTGGGATGCGGGTGATCATCTCGCCGAACGAGGCCGAGCCAGTCGAGTTCTCTCATCCAGCGCTGTTCGTGCCGAACCGGGAGGCCATTGCGGCCGCGGCGGTCAAGGCAGAGACCCTCGCCCGCGAGGCGGCCGAGGCCGCCAGGACGGCCGATGAGGCGAAGAAAGCCGCCGCGACAGCGAAGCGCGAGACGGAGTCGCTGACGGCCTCGCTGCGGAAGCTGGAGGCACTCAAGACCCGCGCCGACGCCGAGCTTGCCTTCACCGACAAGGCGCTCGCCGCCGCCAAGACGGACGAGGCCAAAGGAAGAGCCGATAACCTCAACCAAAAAGCCGCCGCCAAAGCCGCGGAGCTGAGGGCGCAGCTCGACACCGCCAACGCCGACGCGAAATCGAAACCCGACGCAGCTGCCGCCGCAAAGGGCGCCGTCAAGGCGGCCGAGAAGAAGAAGGCCGAAACCGCCAAAGCCGCGAGCGAGGCGAAGCTCGCGCTCGAGCCGGTCTCGATCTACATCAGCCGGGCGACGCAGAAGCTTTACGTACGACGCAATACTCATAAGCCGTGGGCGGACGGCGGCGAGGTGTTCGATGCCACCCTTGAGGCTCCGATCACGATCCGCAATCCCGACAAGCGGATCGGCACGCATGTGTTCACGGCGATGGCGCGCAATGGCGCGGGCTTGCGCTGGACCGCGGTCACGATCGACAACGGGAGCGAGGCCAAGGACGCGCTCGACCGTATCAGCATCCCGCAGGATGTGCTCGATCGCATCGCGCCGACCGCATTGCCGCGATCCTCGATCATCGTCTCGGACGAGCCGTTGAGCGGCGAAACCAACTACCGAACCGAGTTCGTCGCGGTGCTGAACAACCAACCCCAGGGCGGGTTTGTGACGCGCCGGCCTACGGATGACCTTCTTGTCCCGAGCGACGAAGAACTCAAGTTCGAGTACTTCGGTTTCGAGCGCGATCTGGACTCCCAAGCCGGCAACACGCGCCAACGCGGCGGCCAATACGATCGTCAGATGCAGCGGGGCTTGTGGTAAGACGCAGGCACTGTGCACGGAGGTTTAGTCGCACTTCCATCCTTCCTGCTCCGCACGTTTACACGCCGCGATTGGGCGCGGCTTCAGCGAACGGATGATGTTGGGCGATCCAGCCGCTCTTGACGATCATCGGCGATGATCTTGATGGCGTTTTTGATGAGGCAGGCAGCGCAAAACCGGGTAAAGATTTAGTCCGGTAAGCAATGATTTTGCCTGCTTCGCCACCGCACTTTCCCGTCGATCGGAGGCTTAACTACTGCGGGTTCGAAGAAAGTAGGAGCAAAATGGATCGGGCGTTCAGCGGGTGACCACGACAGGCGTTCCCACGCTGACGCGCTGAAAAAGGTCCATCACATCCTGATTGTACATGCGGATGCAGCCAAGGGATACGAAGCCGCCGATCGAGTCTGGCCGATTGGTTCCGTGGATCGCATATTGCCCGCCCGACAGCGTCAAGGCAGCAACCCCCATCGGATTGCTCGGCGATCCTCCGGGAATCACCCGGGTAGTGTCGGACGGAGATGCCCAGGCCGGCTTGATGTACTTGCCGTCGATTTGCGCCGTGCCGGCCCACTGCATGCCCGCCTTGCCAACCCCCACCCGATAGCGCAACGCTTGACCATCACCAGTCACATAATAAAGCCGCCGCTCGCCTGTCTTCACCACGATCGTGCCGGCCGAATAATTAGCCCGAAACGAGACTGCCTCCCCCGCTTCGGCCGGAGCAGATCCAACTGCCGTGGCGGCAAGGAAGATAACGCATGCGTAAGCTGATGCCGCTATTCTACACATCAGCCCCTGCGAACGATCGGAGGAGGCGGCGGCGCCTTGCCCTTACCTACGAAACAGCCCCCCGGGGTCATGGAGCCGATGACCAAAACCATTGCTAGCGCGACCTTTGCATACATCCGCCAGTGAATCAGTAAGTGCCCTTAGTCACATACTGCCTAGCTGATTCGGACCCGAAATCCCGTGGCCGAACTGCAACGGCCGGGTTTCAATTGTGGCGGCAAAATGGGGAAAAGCTGCAGTGGTAATCTGAGCTAGACCCGCCGGCCGTGAATGCCCATTTCACGCATTTCAACCGTGATTTTCTGCGGGCGCGTCATCAGTAACGAATGCGCTCGCGGAAATATTTCCGAGCGATCCACCACGTTTTTTGGTTCGTACGCACGAGACCGCGGTGATCCAGGATCAGTTGGAGAAGGCAGGCTTTTCGAGCGTGGCAATAGAGACAAGAACTGATAGAAGCCACGCCCCTGACGATTGATTGCAATCAGACTAATAGTCCGAGCAATAAACCAGCGGGCAGCGCACTCCCATGTCGCGCATTTTCACGAAGCATTATTTTCTGCGGCCGGTTCAGCGGCCTGTGTGCGGCGGACCGAGGGCAACACTCAGTTCTACTGTTTTGCAGCTGGGGGATTTGCTTCGAGGATAGGCGGCGCGGTGGGTTCGACCGGGGATGTGGTACCACGAAGTTCTGACGCCGCCGCACAGTCGCCGGCCCAAAGCTTGGTCCCTTTGACAGTTCCGACGAGCTTGCATCCCATCGGCGCCTCCGGCTTTGCCTGCTTCAACTTGCCACTAGTGTTGGGCGTTACAGTTTGAGCCAAGGCGGATGCCGAAAGGCCGACGATCGCGGCAAGGATAAGTGGTGTCCTCATTGTCGTCATGAAACCAATCCCGGGCCAGTTGGAACTACGGTGCCGCGCTTCGGGATGCACGGCTGGTACATGCCTGGGTGCATGCGGGCGAAGGTCGGTGCTGGAAATTTATGCCGACCAACGATCTTCTTCGCGACGGTCCTCTTCCGCGTTCAACCGCTCCGCAAGGTCTTCTGCAGTTTTTGTGCGCGCTTTAGCGATCGCTTTACCGTCGTTGTTGGTTGGCTCCGCGTGAACTGGGAAGTCTATCGTTTTAACTGCTCGTCGGGAGCCATGGGGCATCTCCCTTGTTGCCAAGTCGCGCAGTTTCCACAGTAGCCCCGTGGCCAGCGCTGGGAAATGGAAAACTACTTGGACTCTTTTCGCAGCCGAACTGGGAACCCGATGGAGCGGGGCCGCTTTTTAGCTACTGAATACAAGGAACAGCCCGATCAGGATAAGGGTGTTTTATCCAGCAAGAGCCACGCCGAGGCCGGCGACCCCTGATCGCGCGAATAGGGGAGAGGGGTCGTCGCGCGGCGCCGAGAGAAATCACCCAATAGTAGGAGAAATGCCCGCCGATAGCGGGCTTTTCAATCACTGCGTTTCAAATAGTAACAGCTTCTGGGCTGGCGGAGAGGAAACGGCTGCGAATGGCTTCCTCAACGAGTGCAAGCGCGTGCTTGGCTTCGCGGGCCTTCGCCTCGGCTGCTTGCGCACGGAACTCTGCGGCCCTTACCTGATCTTCAGCAGCTGCTAGGCGCAATCGGGCTTGCTCTAAAGCGCTGGATGCATCCCGCAGCTTGCCATCGGCCTCATTGATTGTTTCGTTTCGCTCACGCTCAACGATTTCAATTCGCTTTTCTGCCAGCTCTAGTCTTTCAAGCGCGTTTTGGCACAGTGAGTGGGCGCGGGCTTCGGTCTCTCGGGCACGATTTTCCAAGCCGCTTAAGAGTTCGGCCGCTTGGTGCACAAGATCAATAACTGTCGACGCCGGAGCTACGCTCAAAACGTTTCCCTTCCGCCGACTGCAGCTCTCCGCAACATCGCGGTTCGATCCCTTGCGATGACGTGAGTAAATTTTGAACTTTTATGGTAAAAGGACAGTTAACAAAGCAAGATGAGCCCGCAGCACGTACATCCACTATCGCCAACAGGCGTTGGCACCATGAACAAAAGAATAGTACTGCAAAGTTCGGGGCGTGAGTCCCCCGGTCCAAAACCGGCAAGCGGAGAAGTTGATCAGCGATATCAACGGACGGCTAGTTTGACCAGGTGCCACAAGGGCTGGCTGTCGGGCGAACTCAGGCCACGGAAGCAAGGCGGCGGGTTCGTGAGAGAGTGAGTCAGATAGCGAACAGACTTGCCGAGGCCGTAGATCTAATTTTGCGATGCGCGAATCTTCATGGGCGCTTCCTCGAAAGCCTCGTCCAGTGCCCCCCGCTCTGGACGGGGCTTTTTCGTGCCGCGGCTTCTTGGCGCAGTTGAAGTCCGGCCTGAGATCGCCGCCGTTGGCGCCGCGCGGACCCTTCGCGAGATGCAGGCGAAGGACCCGAAAGTTGCCCCTGATCCAAAAGCGCACCCGTACCGGAAGAGATCGAGCGCGCGATCCGAGAATAGGCCGCGCCAGTTGCCGGCCCCTTTCGTTTTGTTGTCCAAGCTGATCGGACAACTATGTTGCGGATGAGCCGGCTCGTGGGAGATGTCAAACGTAGGGCTGTTCTCAACGCGGGTTACGACGATGACGTGAGCGCGGGCGCTTGGAATGTAAAAAGGCAGCCAGCTGGGTACCTCGATGCATTGTTTCGAACGGCCTTTTCGTTTCGTTCATCAGAAACAGGCGAGGTTCCCGGGCTGGTTGCTGTTCCGCTTGCTTCACTAAACTCCTGAGCCTCTGCAGTTGGCGATAGCTTTCGGCGAGATTGCTGGTTGCGCGTGGGCGTCTATCCCTGTCGGGCGCTCCTGGGGGTTTGAGAGTTACGACCATGGCCGCCTGCTCCGCCAACCTTCCGCTCGGGTCTATTTGAACGGCCCGAGTTCAACTGCATGTCCAAAGTATGGTCGAAAGGTCATCGGCCGTCTAAATTTGTATGTATTAACCTTAACTATCCAGCATTCGGGATGCCTATGGTCTCGTCCGGCAGAAAACAGGATGGACCTTACACCTCGCTTGGTTAAGCCCGCATCTAGCTCCACCAACGGGAGCTTTTGTCTCGATCACGCGTAATTCAGCGGGCCTCTCGTTCGATATTCGGCAACGATACTGATGGCAGAGCGTATGCAGCTCACATCTCCGATATCGGAAACGCGCAGCACCCGATCGGCAGCGAGATCACCGGACAAAAACTTGCCAACAAATTAAGGGACGTTCAATGGTTGCACTTGTAATCCGAGCAATAGACCAGCAGGCCGCGAATCCCCATTTCGCGCATTTCGCCGAAAGTGATTTTCTGGCGCGCGGACCGGCCTTCTAGCTGCTGGAATGCTGCAGGATGTTTTCGGGCCGCGTGGCGCTAGAGGAAGACTATAGCCACGGCTATCGCGAGCAGATGTAGAGGCTGGTAATCGCAACCAAGGCCTAACCTTACCCCACGCCGTTTCAGCCGAACGTCTCATTCTGAGGGGCTCCCTGTGCGTGGAGGCCGAGCTGCTCGGGCTGAGTTCCGCATTAGCCTATGTGGCGGTGGCGTGATGAAACAGTTTTCAGCAGCCATAGAGCGTTCGATCTGCAAATGCTGCGGCATTGGCACGATGCTCACGCGCATCGCCCCGGATGACCGGGCTTTGAAGTGCGCTCGTTTGAGTGCCCGAAATGCGATCACGTCGTCATCGAACGCGTCCCACCGATCCACTTGAAAAGGCCAAGGGTTGGCTGTCGAGCGAACTCAGGCCGCCGAAGTAAACGGCGGTTTGGCGGAAGAGTAAGTCAGAGCGAACAGACTTGGCGAGGCCACTAGACGTAATTTCGCGATGCACCGATCTTCATTGGCGCTTCTCCTCGAAAGCCTCGTCCAGTGCCCCCCGCTCCGGACGGGCCTTTTTTTGTTGGTGCGCGGGCTTTCGTTGTCGAGGCACGCCTGTCCAGTGGTGGCGTGGGGGGGACCGCAAGGCGAAGCCGACTGTCACGGCGGGGCCGTGTAACCCCTTGCTGTATGCTGTGCACCGATCTACGTTGTTGCCGTGATCTCAAACGGGGAGTGCTGACGCGTGACGAAAGGTACTGTAAAGTGGTTTAACGCTACGAAGGGGTATGGATTTATTCAACCTGACAACGGCGGCAAAGACGTGTTCGTACACATCTCGGCCGTGGAAAGAGCGGGCCTGAGCAACCTCAACGAGGGTGCCAAGGTTAGCTACGAGGAACAGGAAAACCGAGGCAAAACTTCCGCGGAAAATCTAAGGGTAGGCTAAACGCCGGGCATCGAAATCCGCCCGCCGGTTCACGCTGGCGGGCTTTCCCTTAGACCATCGGTCGCCACGAATTCATCGTGGCTCGGACCGCATAGACCGACATCGTCGCCGCCAAACGGCGGATAAGTTGCCGAAATTTGGTATCGAGGGCGCGACAGTGATCGTTCTGTAGGGGCCTGTTTTTAACTTCGGCCGTCCAACTCGACACCGCCCAGATTCGCTTGCGGTCAGCATCTATTGCCCCTCTTGTTGATGCAAAGAAAGCGTGCGTCCTCCCGTGGTAACGCGTGTCCTTTGTAAGGCCGCAAACGAGGCCTAGCAAGCCGCAACTGCGCTAGGGTCCACGGGATCGTGCAATGAAAAGTCCGCCGGTTACGCGAGGTTCGATGACCGTCTGCAATGACGTTGCTGAATTGGTCAACAAGTTATCAGCAGTTCGATATTGTGAATGTTGCTAATACTGCCAGTCGCGCCGAGCATCTGCCGGCTGCTGGTGATCTCGCCAAGGCGCTATCAACGGTGAGGCTGTGAAGCGATGCAAGGCCCTCGTTGAAGCCGATTCGATCAGACCGCCGAAGTAACGGCGCTTAAAAGAACGCGAGAGAGACAAATGTGAGCCTTGTTGCCGCCATCGTCATTAGCTTTCGTGTGCATTGCTCAGCCATGAGCGTGTCCCTAAAGCCCTGTCCGGTGCCCCGGATAGGGCTTTTTTTGCGGGCTCGCCGGGACGACTTACGAGATGTTAAACATCGTCACTGTGACTGCGGGTCCGGCGCAGTCGTGAAGCATCCACCGCAACCTCTGACATAACCAACAACGAACGCCTTCTTTTTCGGCTAGAAGAACTTCGCCCAGATGTATCTGTAGTCCGAGCAATAGACCAGCACGCCGCGAACACCCATCTCGCGCATTTCGGCTAGGGTGATCTTCCGTTCGCGTGTCACTTCACCAACCGTAAGCCGCGACTGGCCTTCATGCGCTCTATTGCGCCGACCAGTTCCGGCCGATCAAGCACGGTTACAAGCCGATGGATCGTACCAGCGGCACTGCGCAGCGCGCCCGGTTCGAGGTATTCGGCCAGAACACGCTGGGCCTCTTCGACGGCCTCAATGATCAGATCGCGATCTGTCTTCACGATAACGCCTCCTTGACCCTCTCCATTGCCCTCTTTTTCGCGACACTTCGGTGCTGCGCATCGAGACGCACGGCCGATACTCAAGCTTGCGCAACATGGCCGCTAAATAGTTCGAAATCGGGCAGAATGCGAGTGCCTCAGTCGCCGATCGGGACCGGCAATTGGCAGTAAGGTTCGGGGTGGTGGTAACCGAAATCTTGATCTAAACCAGTGGTCATTCAGAGTGAGCATCCACTCGAGGAGACGAACATGTTCAGAAAGACG
>Ga0209474_10001973_pt1 | contig 19351 bp, 16 predicted proteins | sample GraSoiAngelo_145_FD_185902 | JGI IMG/M metagenome (GOLD analysis project Ga0209474, IMG submission 185902) | Grasslands soil microbial communities from the Angelo Coastal Reserve, California, USA - 14_1009_05_20cm (SPAdes) (version 2) | ecosystem: Environmental > Terrestrial > Soil > Grasslands... | reverse complement strand
CGCGACGGGTTGATCCTTGCGGTCAAAGATCTCGGCGGCAAGATGGCTGGCCGCGATGTCGAGGTCATTGCGGTCGATGACGAGCTCAAGCCGGATGCCGCCGTGACGAAGGTCAAGGGGCTGCTGGAACGCGACAAGGTCGATTTCGTCGTGGGGCCGATATTCTCCAACATCCTGCAGGCGATACACAAGCCGGTGACAGATTCCAGGACCGTCCTGATCAGTCCGAATGCCGGTCCCTCGAGTTACGCCGGAAAGAACTGCAGCCCATATTTCTACGTGACCTCGTACCAGAACGACCAGGTGCACGAGATCCTCGGCAAAGTCGCCCAGGACCGCGGCTATAAGCGCGTCTACCTTCTCGTGCCAAACTATCAAGCCGGCAAGGATTCCGTGGCCGGGTTTAAACTCGACTACAAGGGAGAAGTTGTCGAGGAGACCTACATGCCCTTGGGATCGCTGGATTTCCAGGTTGAACTCTCCAAGATTGCATCACTGAAGCCGGACGCGTTGTTTACCTTCATGCCCGGTGGCATGGGCGTAAGCCTGGTCAAGCAGTACAGGCAGGCGGGGCTCGCCGACCAGATTCCGGTGCTTTCGGCCTTCACCGTCGACGAATCGACTCTTCCTGCGCAGCAGGACGCGGCGGTTGGGATGTTTGGAGGCTCGAACTGGGCACCCAATCTCGACAATCCGCAAAACAAGAAATTCGTGGCCAGCTACGAAGCAGCTTACAACAGCGTCCCCGGCACTTACGCCTTTCAGGCGTACGATGCTGCCATGCTGATCGATAGCGCGGTCAGGGCGGTGAAGGGCGATCTCTCCAACAAGGAAGCCCTAACGGCCGCGTTGAAGAAAGCCGATTTCACTTCGCTGCGCGGAGGTTTCAAATTCAATACCAACGGCTATCCGATCCAGAATTTCTATCTGACCAAAGTCGCAAAGCGCGCGGACGGAAAATTTCAGACCGAGATTGTGGAGAAGGTTTTTGAGAACTATGCCGATCGTTACGCCAAGGATTGCACGGCTGGCAACTGAACAAATTTGGAAGGAAACAAGGCGATGAAAAGCGAGATTACCGGAATCACGCGGGCTAACGAGGGCATGCAGGGAATTTCCTGGAACATCCTCGGTCAGACATATGTGCCGAAGAACTGCACCGACCATTGCTTCTCATGGCATGCGACGTTTCCGCCCGGCACCTTCGTGCCGCCGCACATTCACCCCGATCAGGATGAATATCTTTACATGCTCGAAGGGAAACTGGATTTCATGCTGGGCGGCGCGGACGCGCACGCGAGCCCAGGCGATTTGATACGCCTCGGGATGGGCGTTCCCCACGGGATCTTCAACAAGTCGGACCAGACCGTGAAGGTGCTATTCTGGGTTTCTCCCACCCAGAAGCTTTACGATCTGTTCTGGGGGATTCACAACATGAAGGAGCAGAAGCCTGAGGACGTCGTGGCCATGGCCGCGGAATACAATATCCACTTCCTGCCGCCACCGCCCGGAGCATGATGAGTTACGCACGCACCGCAGTAAGACCCGGCACGGCCGCGAAGCCGGCCTTGCTGGCATAACCGCGCACGATGGCTTCGCGTTGGGAATAGCTCAGCACGTTCTCGACATTTTCGAAGCCGTCGGGTGCCAATTGCTCGACCGCATCGATCACGCCTTCGGGACCACCCCGGCGATTTGAGCGTACTATTTCCGCGGTCATCGGCAATCGCTTCTGCTCATAAGCCCGCAGCGCCTGACGCGGATGCTCGGAGTACACCAATGCATCGGCCAGGCAACGCGCGTCGAGAATAGCCTGTGAGGCGCCGTTCGATCCCACCGGATACATCGGATGCGCGGCATCGCCGAGCAACGTGACGCGGCTGCTCGACCAGTACGGCAGCGGATCCCGGTCGCAGGTCGGATATTCGTAGAATTCGGGCGTTGCCGAAATCAGGCTCGGCACGTCGACATAGGGCACCGAGAAGCGCGCGACATGAGGCATCAATTCCTCGCGCTTACCCGGCCGTGACCAATCTTCACGGCGGGGCGGCGGACGATCACCATCGCCCACCTTCACCAGAACCGCCCAGTTGGTCAGACGGTTCGCCGGGCTCGATCCTTCCGCGATCGGGTAAACTACGACTTTGGCATGCAAACCGCCGGCAACAATCATCGAACGGCCAGTCAAAAACATCGGCCAGTCGCGCGCGCCCCGCCAGAGCATCAGCCCGTTCCAGCAGGGTGGCCCCTCCTGCGGAAACAGCGTCTCACGAACCCTCGAATGAATGCCGTCAGCCCCGATCAGGATGTCCCCCCGGACCGTGCGGACATGACTACCTGTGCGATCGAAGAAATACGCCGTGACGCCGCCTTCGTCCTGCGTGAAAGCCCCTAGCCTGCAGCCGGTCTGGATCGCCTCCCGGCCTAGCCGCTCCTCGACCGCCTGGTGGATGACGCTCTGCAGCCGGCCGCGATGAATCGAGAATTGCGGCACATCGTGACCGGCATCGATGCCGCGAGATTCGCGCCAGACCTCTTGGCCATGACGATTGAGATAGTAAAGCTCGTCGGTACGAATTGCGACATCATCGAGCTTCTGCAGCAGGCCGAGGCCGGCGAGTTCGCGGATCGCATGCGGCAAGGTATTGATGCCAACGCCGAGTTCGCGGATGGTTTCCGATTGTTCGAAGAGTTCGCAGCCAATCCCACGAGCCCGCAGCATCAGCGCCGTAGTAAGGCCCCCGATACCACCTCCGACGATAATCGCCTTCATCGCCCGACTCCACACAGCAGCGAAACGCAACGAATGCCTAAAGTCGCATGAGCAGTCACTCCGCCGCAAGCGGCTTCGTACCTTCCGCCTTCAACTCGGCCCGGGTCTTCGGCTTAGCCTTAATTTTGAGGTCCTCGAAATCCTGCCGGTCCCGCACACTGTTGCGGAAGATCTGCTCCTTGCCGGGTAGATATTGCGGCGGACAAAACAGGGCTGACGCACCATACCAGGCGGCGGCCTTCATCGTGAATGAAGGATCGACTAGATGCGGTCGGCCGAGTGCCACCAGATCGGCGCGGCCCGCCGCGAGAATGGTATTCACCTGGTCCGCCGTGGTGATGTTTCCGACGCACATGGTTGCGACCCGCGCCTCGTTCCGAACTTGATCGGAAAACGGCGTCTGGAACATCCGTCCATAGACCGGCTGAGCATCGTGCACCGTCTGACCAGTGGAGACATCGACCAGATCGACGCCAGCCTCAGCAAACGCTCGCGCGACCGCCACCGCGTCGTCACCGGTGATACCGCCCTCGGCCCAATCGGTAGCGGAGATGCGCACCGACATTGGCTTGTGGGACGGCCATGCGGAGCGCAACGCGTCGAATATTTCGATCGGAAAACGCAGCCGGTTGGCGAGCGAGCCGCCATACTCATCTTTGCGATTGTTGGTCAGCGGAGAAATAAAACTCGCCAGCAGATAACCGTGGGCGCAATGCAGCTCCAACATGTCGAAGCCGCAGCGCTCGCCGCGCACGGCCGCCTGCACGAACTCGGCTTTGACTGCGTCCATAGCACCGCGATCCATCTCGCGCGGCACCTGGCTGTCCGGAAAATAGGGAATCGGCGAAGCCGAAATCACGTCCCAGCCGCCTTCTTCCAGCGGACGATCCATGCCGTCCCACATCAGCTTGGTTGCGCCTTTGCGGCCGGCGTGGCCAAGCTGCAGGGCGATTTTCGCGGCGGAATTGGCGTGGACAAAATCGACAATGCGCCGCCACGCCGCCTCCTGATCGTCGTTCCACAACCCGGTGCAGCCTGGCGTGATGCGAGCATCGCGGCCGACGCAGGTCATCTCGGTAAAGATCAGACCGGCCCCACCGATTGCGCGAGCTCCATAGTGTACAAAATGAAAGTCGCCCGGCACGCCCTCTTTAGCCGAATACATGCACATCGGCGACACGACGGCGCGGTTCGCCAGTTCCATCTCGCGCAGCCGCAATGGCTGGAACATCGGCGCCAGCGGCTTCTCATCATCGACGTCGAACCCGTTAGAACGAACTTGCTTCGCGAACGCCCTATCCACTTCTTTGACGAAGTCCGGCGCCCTCAGCGTCAGATTGTCGTAGGTAATCGCTTTTGCCCGCGTCATCACCCCGAAGGCGAACTGCACAGGATTGAAATCCCAAAAACGATCGACATGTTCGAACCACACCAGCGACACGTCGGCCGCGTGTTGAGTCTTCTCCACCTCTTCGCGGCGGCCTTCTTCATATTGCCGTAGCGCCGCTCCTACGGTCGGCGCATCATGCATTGCGTCCGCCAATGCGATCGCGTCCTCCATCGCAAGTTTGGTGCCGGAACCGATCGAGAAGTGCGCGGTCGCTTTGGCGTCGCCCAGCAACACCATTTTGTCCCTGATCCAGCGTTTGCTTCGGATCATGGGGAAATTACGCCACATCGAGCGATTGGTGAGGAGCTGATGGCCTTCAAGGAACCAGCCGAAAATACTGGCCATTCGATCGGCGGACTGCTTCTCGTTCAGCCCCTCGAGTCCGGCGCGCCTGAACGTTGCGGGGTCAGTCTCGAAGATCCAGGTCGAACGCCCCACCTCGTATTGGTACGCGTGAGCGATGAACGGCCCCCACTCGGTTTCCTGGAAAATAAATGTGAAGGCACCGAGCGGCCGGGTTGAACCCATCCAGGCGAACTTGTTCGAACGAACGTCGACCTCAGGCTGGAAATGCTCGATATATTTGTCGCGGAAGCGACTGTTGATGCCGTCGGCCAGCACCACCAGATCCGCATCGGCGAAGCGCGCCTCATCCTCGATCTCGGTCTCGAAAAGCAGGCTGACGCCGAGTTCGCGCGCCCTCTCCTGCAGAATCAGGAGCAGCGTGCGGCGCGAGCAGCCACAAAAGCCGTTGCCACCGACCCGGTGAACCGTGCCACGGAAGTGCACCGCGATATCGTCCCAATAGGCGAACTGCTGCGTGATGCGCCGGTAGCTCAGGGAATCGTATTTCTCGAAATTATCGAGCGTCGCGTCCGAAAACACCACGCCAAAGCCGAAGGTATCATTGGCGCGGTTGCGCTCATAAATCGTGATCTCGGCCTCGGGGCGCTGCTTCTTCAGCAGGATCGCGGAATAGAGACCGGCCGGACCTCCGCCGATGATCGCGACCTTCATAACAGCCTCCGGCACAGCGGAACCACCGTGATTATTTCAATCCTAAAGCATTATCCGAACAAGCCAAGCCCCTATTCCTAAGCCGGATCGGACAAGGTGCAACTTGGAATTTTCCGACAAACCCGCTTTACCGGGTCGCTTGCGCGCTCACCCGCTAGATCCATCAACTCTCAATTGCCCTGGAAGTTGGGTTTCGACTTGTTCGAAAACGCCTCGAAGGCGCGGGCAAAATCCGCCGTTGTCATGCACAGCGCCTGCGCAACCGCCTCGGCCTCAATCGCTTCTTCTACGGACATGGCCCATTCCATGGCCAGCATTCGTTTTGTCATGGTGTTGGCAAACGTCGGCCCCTCTGAGATCTGTTTCGCCAGAAGCTGTGCCTGTTCCAGCACCTGCTCTATGGAGGCAATGCGGCTGAAGAAACCCCAGCGCTCGCCCTCCTCCGCCGTCATGAAGCGGCCCGTATACAGCAACTCTGATGCTCGCGATTGTCCGATGATGCGCGGCAGGATCGCGCAGGCCCCCATATCGCAGCCCGCAAGACCGACCTTGTTGAACAGGAACGCGACCTTGGCGCCGGGCGCCGCCAGCCGCATGTCCGACGCCATCGCGATAATCGCCCCGGCGCCAGCGCAGATGCCCTGAACCGCCGCGATGATCGGCTGCGGACAGGCACGCATCGCCTTGACGAGATCGCCGGTCATTCGGGTGAACGCCGTCAGGCCTTTGGTGTCCATCTTCAGCAGCGGGCCGATGATCTCGAAGACGTCGCCGCCTGACGAGAAGTTGCTGCCGGCGCCGGTCACCACGAGGGTCTTCACCTCCTCGTCCATGGCGCATGCCCGAAAGAAGTCGGTCAACTCTCGATAGCTCTCGAACGTCAGCGGATTTTTCCGCTCGGGACGGTTCAGCGTCACAGTCGCCACTCGATCCACCACGGCTAGCAGAAAATGTCTGGGCGAATATTGTGACAAGGGCAGCGTCACAGGGTTGGCGAGCGTGCTCATGGGGTCTCCCTTCGGACTGTTGTCCGTTGTTCTTGCGCGCGGCGCGCGGCTCTATACTTCTCCGCCTGCGACCGCAATAGCTTGTCCAGTGATCGCGGCGGCGTCCTCGCCGCACAGCCACAGCACGGTATCGGCAACTTCCGCTGGCTTCACCAAGCGACCTTGCGGATTGTGCCTGCAAAGCTCCGCCACTGCCTGCTCATGGCTGCGGCCTGTTTTCTTGACGATGTTTTCGATGCTGCCGGCGAGCAGATCAGTATCGGTAAAGCCGGGGCACACCGCGTTGACGGTCACGCGGGTGCTTGCGACTTCCAGCGCCAACGAGCGCACCAACCCGATTACTGCGTGTTTCGCCGCACTATAGGCACTGGCATAGGCATAGCCCCTGAGCCCCGCGGTCGATGCGATTGCAACGATGCGGCCATAGGGCCGTTCAGCCATCGCGGGCAGCACCGCCTGCACGGCATGGACCACGCCCATGAAATCGATCTCCATTATTCGCCGAAACAGCGCCGCATCGGATTTTGCAAACGGTGCCGATTCTGCAACGCCTGCGTTGGCGATCAGGATGTCGATGGGCTGACGGCTTGCGGCCTGCGCGATTGCAGCCCGCACCGCGGCCTGATCCGCAACATCGGCAACACCTGCGAAATGCGCATCGCCCGCGGCGACTGCCGCGTCCAACGTTGCACGATTGCGGCCGAGTACAGTAACTGTTGCTCCGCCACGTGCAAGGCTCGATGCGATCGCGCGGCCGATGCCCCGGCCGCCTCCGGTGACAAGTGCGTGGGAGGAACGCGGCAGACCCAACATGCGCAGCCCTCTGACGAAATTCGTTGCTCAGATCATTGCGTATATTTTAGACTTCAAGCGTTTGCAACAAATGCGGCCTTGTCGGCCACTCGCCGCTGTCCCGGCGAGCAGCAAACACGGGCAGAAACCGCTTTTCTTCAAAACGGAAATTATTGCTTTTCATAGCTCGAAGGCCTGTTAGCATCTGCAAAGTCCAAATGATCAGGGGGCCGCTTGGCCGCATTTCAGCCGATGAAAACAAGGGATGGCCGGTTCAGCTATGAAGCCGCCGGAGACCTTGCATTGCCGCCGCTGGTGTTCCTGCATGGTATTGGCGGCGCAGCGCGGGTGTGGCGCGATCAGATCGAGTACTTCAGCGATCGCTATCACACCATCGCCTGGGACATGCCGGGCTATGGCGGATCGGCATCGCTTCCAAGGGTCAGCATCGCCACGCTCGCGGATGCCCTCCAGAACTTCCTGCAGCAGGTCGGGGCTGCAAGGCCCATCCTGGTTGGGCACTCGATCGGAGGCATGATTGTTCAGCAACTGTTGACTAAGGACCCGGCTATCTCGATTGCTGTCGTGCTCGCACAGACCAGTCCGGCCTTCGGTAAAGCCGATGGCGAGTGGCAGAAATCATTCATCGACGCACGCCTCGGCCCTTTGGATGGCGGCGCAACGATGGTTTCGCTGGCACCGACCTTGGTCAGAGAATTGGTCGGCGACGATCCCGATTTCAGTGGTATGGAATTAGCCCGTGATTGCATGGCCTCCGTGCCCGATGCCACCTATCGCGCCACGATGCTGGCGCTCCTGGGGTTCGACCAGCGCAAGGCCCTCAAGGACATTGCAGTTCCGACGCTGGTGGTATCGGGCTCCAAAGACAAAAATGCACCGGCGTCAATGATGGCGAAGATGGCGAGCTATATTCCATCGGCAACGTATGTTGAGGTGAAAGGCGCCGGCCACCTCGTTAATCTGGAACGCCCCTCGATTTTCAACGCCACGTTGGATCGTTTTCTCAAAAATAGTGTGGCGGCAACACGAGTGACGGCATCATGACGGTGCAAGCGAGTCTGACGAGCGATATCGACCGCCTCGATCTGGATGGGCCGATGTTTGATCCAACCGCGTTCGGGCTAAACGACGAACAAGCTGAAATCATCACGAGCGCGCGCGAGCTTGGTCAGCGCGTGTTCGCAGTCCGCGCGCCCACCTATGATCGCGATGCGCAATTTCCGACCGAGAATTACCGCGATCTGCATCGGACCGGGTTGCTCGGCATCGCGATACCAAAAAGGAACGGCGGCCTTGGTGCCGATTACAAGACCTACGCCCTGGCAGCTGCCGAGGTCGGACGTTATTGCGGCGCCACCGCGCTAACCTGGAACATGCACGTCTGCTCAACGCTATGGTCAGGTCCGCTGGCCGACGATCTGGAAATGGACGCAACCACCCGCGCCGAACACGAGCGGCGGCGCGCCATGCATTACAAGCGCATCATTGAGAATGGCGCTGTTTACTCGCAGCCGTTCTCGGAAGGCGGGGCGGCAGCGGCCGGAGGCGTCGCGTTCGGCACCGAAGCCAAACCGGTCAAAGGCGGCTGGATCGTCAATGGCAAAAAGATTTTCGCGTCGCTGGCCGGCCATGCCGATTACTACGGCGTGCTCTGCACTGAGGTCGCGGAAGGTGAAAAAGCTTCCCGGCGTAACACGCTGTATCTAGCAATACCCGCCAACACGGGAGGCGTTTCCGTGGTTGGCGACTGGGATCCGCTGGGGATGCGCGGCACTGTATCGCGCACACTGTTCTTCAAAGACGCATTCGTGCCGGAGGATGGGGCACTGATGCCGCGCGGCGTCTATTTTCAGGCGGCGATGCGCTGGCCGCACATGTTCCTGACGCTATCGCCGACCTATGTCGGTTTGGCGCAAGCGGCCTACGATTTCACGGTGCGATACCTGCGCGGTGAGGTGCCGGGCACGCCGCCGGTCAAACGACGAATGTATCCGACCAAGCAGGTTGCGGTTGCGCAGATGCAGATCAAACTCGAGCAGATGAAAGCAATCTGGTTTCAGGCGGTCAATGAGGCTCGCGCCAATCCGAGCAAGGAGCAGGTGCTGCGCGCTTACGCGGCCCAGTATTCCGCGATGGAAGGGGCCAACGAGATCGCGACATTGGCAATCCGCACCTGCGGTGGCCAGGCGATGCTGAAATCGCTGCCGCTGGAGCGCATTTATCGGGACAGCCGCTGCGGCTCGCTGATGCTGCCATGGACAGCCGAACTCTGTCTCGACCGCATTGGACGCGAAGCGCTGTATGAGACCGGCGAGTCGGACGACTAGTTCAAAAATGGACCTTTCCCAGTTAATCGAACGCAACGCGGCGTTCACGCCCGACAAGGCCGCCGTCGTTTTTGAGGAACAGACACTCAGCTACGCGACGTTCCATGCGCGGATCCAATTGACGGCGTGCGCCCTGAAGAGCGAATTCGGCGTCAGCCGCGGCGATCGGGTCGCGGTTCTCAGCCTGAACCGACCGGATTATCTGGTGCTGCTGTATGCCTGTGCACGGCTTGGCGCCATGCTGGTGCCTCTGAACTGGCGCCTTGCTACAGCCGAGCAACTGTTCATCCTTTCGGATGCCGCCGCGAAGGTGCTGGTGCTCGAACGGGCGTTTGCCGAAACTCTGCCGGCGCTGGAAAAACGCTTGCCTGACACCAACGTCGTCGGGTTCGATTTCGCGCCTTCGGGCGGAATCGCGTTCGACGTCCTTCTGGCGCGCGCAACCGGCGAAGGCCGCAACCCCAACACAGATCTCAGCTGTCCCCTGCTGATAGTCTACACCTCGGGCACAACGGGAAGACCCAAGGGAGCGGTGCTGCGCCAGGAGGCGCTATTGTGGAACGGGGTAATGAGCCAGCACATGCATGCCCTCACCTCTGGCGATCGCGTGCTTACTGTGCTGCCTTTTTTCCATGTCGGCGGCCTCAATATTCAGACCACGCCGGCGCTGCACCAAGGCGCAACCGTGACCATTCATCCGCGCTTTACGCCAGATGCAACGCTCGCAGCCATTCAGCGCGATCGTCCGACTTTGACTGTGCTGGTGCCTGCGACAATTCAAGCGATCACCGACCACGCCGACTGGGCTATGACGGACTTGTCCTCGCTCAAAGCGATCTCCACTGGATCGACCATCGTACCGCCCTATTTGATCGATCGGTTTACCGCGCGCGGTGTACCGGTGCTGCAGGTCTATGGTTCAACCGAAACCTGTCCGGTTGCAATTTACACCCGCCTCGAGGGGGATCTATCGCGGGTCGATTCGACCGGCCTTCCCGGGCTATGCTGCGAGGCAGCTGTGATCGACGCAGCGGGTAAAGAGCTGCCCCCGGACACGCCGGGCGAGATTGCGGTACGCGGCCCCAACGTGTTTTGCGAATACTGGGGCAATGAAGAAGCTACCCGCGAAGCGTTGCACGACGGGTGGTACCGCACTGGCGATATCGGCCGGCGTGATGGCGACGGTTATTTCTATGTGCACGACCGCAAGAAGAACCTGATTATTTCCGGAGGCGAAAACGTCTATCCCGCGGAAATCGAACGCGTGCTGCTGGAGCATCCGGACGTCGTGGAGTGCGGCGTGATCGGAAGGCCGGATCCCAGATGGGATGAGGTTCCGGTGGCCTACGTGATCAGGCGTTCCGGATGTCTTGTGGGGGCAGAGGAGTTGCGAGCACATGCACTGAAGCAGCTGGCTCGCTTCAAGGTACCGCGCGAGGTTATTTTCGTCGATGACCTGCCGCGCACGGCGCTAGGCAAGGTCCAACATTTTATGTTGAGACAGCTACAGGAGTCCAAGTCTGCGCACGGAGATTCATTTTGAGAATCGCAGTGCTCGGCGGCGGCAATGGATCGTTTGCGGCCGCGGGTGATTTTGCGCTGCAAGGCCATGACGTGCGGCTGTGGCGGCGCGACGCGCGGATGGTGGCGGAGCATCGCGCACGCGATTGTCGTGTCGCCCTGAAGGACTCAGACGGCCGGTACGACGTGCAATTGGCGCTGGTGACAAACGACATCGGCGAGGCCGTCAGGGGCGCCGAGCTCATTCTGTGCCCTACGCCGGCGTTCGCCCAACACGAGATCGCGAATTTGCTCGCGCCACATCTTGGGGAACGTCAGGTAGTGTTCCTCCCGCCGGGGACCTTCGGCTCGATCATTTTCGCAAAAGCGGCTCATGCCGCCCGCAATCGCGCCGCCGTTGCGTTTGCCGAGACTGGCACGCTGCCATGGCTAACGCGCAAGCACGGCCCGTTCGAAGTCGCCATCACGATTCGCGCCAAGCGGCTCCCAGTGGGTGTATTTCCGGAAGACGCCGCCAATCACGTGCTCGATGTAATCGGCCGCGCCTTTCCTAGCGTGATCGAACCTTGCGGCGACGCGTTATCGGGCGCGCTGATGAATGCCGGTCCGATCATCCATCCGCCGCTGATCGTCATGAACGCGGGACCGATCGAGCATTTCGAGCGCTGGGACATCCACAAGGAAGGCACGCAGGCCTCGGTCCGCCGGGTTACCGACGCCCTGGATGCTGAACGCATCGCGGTGCGCGAGGGATTCGGGTATGGCGCCCCACACTTTCCTCTGGCGCACCATTATGCCTCCCAAGGCGAGCAGTGGATGTATGGCCGCGGCTCGCATGATCGCCTGACCGATTCGGGTGACTGGCGCGAGCGGATCGTGCTCACAGAGCACCGCTACATGCGGGAGGATTTACGCCTGGGCCTGTCGTTTCTGGTTTCGGTAGCCGAACTGGCAGGCGTTGCAACACCACTGGCAAAGGCTTTTCTGGCCGTTGGCGGCGCGATCTGCGGGGAGGATTTCATGAAGGGCGGGCGCACGCTTGAGAGACTCGGTCTCGGCAGCCTCGGCCGCAGCGAGTTACAGGCGTTCTTGCGCCACGGGTTTGCCCGATGAGCATTGCTCGTGCTGCGATCGCCTGCCTCGGCGCTGGCCGTATGGGCCGCGGCATAGCGGTGGCGTTTGCCTATGCCGGGTACCCCGTAATCATGGTTGACGTCAAGGCGAGAGCTGCGGAGCAGTTCGTATCGCTTCAAGCCGAGGCGCTTGGCGAAATCAGCAAGACGCTTGCCAGCATGGCGCGGTTTGGATTGCTGACGGACCGGGATGCGAAGACCGTCATCTCTCGTGTCTCGATGGTGCCTCGGGCGAATATGGCTGCCGCGCTTGCCAACTTAGAGATCGTGTTCGAAGCTGTGCCCGAAGTAGTCGACCTCAAGCGAGAGGTGCTGGCCGCTGCCTCTAACCATACCGGGCGTGAAACCATTATTGCCTCGACCACGTCGACCATTCTGGTGGAGGAGATCTCCGGCGCGGTTGAGCTCCCGGCACGGTTCCTCAACGTTCACTGGCTCAACCCGGCGTATCTAATCCCGCTGGTCGAGATTTCGCCGGGGACGGCGACCGATCCGGCCGTCACGGCGCGGGTGAAAGCGTTAGTCGAGGGCATCGGCAAGGTGCCGGTGGTGTGCGCGGCCACGCCCGGATTCATCGTGCCGCGCATCCAGGCGCTTGCCATGAACGAGGCAGCGCGGATGGTGGAAGAAGGCGTCGCCAGCGCCGAGGACATCGACAAGGCGATCCGATACGGCTTCGGGTTCCGCTACGCCGTGCTGGGGCTTTTGGAATTCATCGACTGGGGTGGCGGCGACATCCTCTACTACGCAAGCCGCTATCTGGAGGGCGCCCTGGGCAGCGAACGCTATCGCTCCCCCGAGGTCATCTCACGCAACATGCGCGACGGCCGCATCGGCCTGCGGACCGGGGCTGGATTCCTTGACTATTCTGGAATGGACGTCGATGCCTATCGCGAGCAGCGGTTGGCAGAACTGGTCAATCTGCTCAGGCATTTTGGACTGGCACGACCGCCAGTGCTGAATGACAATTAGCCGAACACGTCCTGCAGCACGCCTTCCCGGACCACCGCAAGGCCATCGAGTTCGATCGTTGTCCCCATCATCGGCAGATCAAAGTGTCCGGCAGTGTACCGGCCAGCAAATTCATTGGCGCCTGTCGAGAACAGGAAATTTCCGGCGACGGCGCGCAGCTCAGTGCCGTTGGTATCGCGCTGGTCGTACATGGTCAGCGCCTCATAGCGCGCGCCCGGGTTCATGCCGAATCCGACATGCGACACTGCATAGGCTTCGCGATCGCCCCACGCCGCAAGGTAAGCACGCATCATCGTAGCGTCGGCGCCCTCGCCTTCAAGGTGCGTAACGTAATCGTTCTGGAGGGTCATCCTGACCAGGGAGCTCAAATAGCGTTTGAACGTGAGATTGATGTCACCGGGCGCCATGACAAGCGTTCCGTTGACCGTACCGCTTTTCGGGAAACTCACCACAATGCCGCCCGGCCAATGCGCCAGCGTCCCCGGCTTGTCCGTCCAGCCCCACACGCCGACCGTCGAGGCGCCGGCCATGTCAACCTCAAGCTCAGTGCCTGCTTTCGAGCTGACGTGCATCCGCTTTGTTCCGCGCAGCATCTTGGCCGCCGCCCGCACGCGCTTTTCCAATGCGCTATCGGGCACCATGCGCTCGAGCGCCTCGGGATGTTCATTGGAGATCACGAGAATGCGCGCGCCTGACTTTAGTATCTCCGGTGTCTCCACTGCGTGCATCAGCCCTTCCATGGTGCAATCGACCACAAACCCCGCCTGCTGCAGCGCACTCACGACTGGCGCAAGCCGCTGGATCGCTTCGCTGGCGCCTGTAGAACGGATCGGCACGATCTGTTTGTTCCGAGGTGTTGGCACTACGATGTGAAACGGCCTCGCGCCTATCCGCAACAAGGCGAGTTCGGCCAAATGAACATTGAGCGCGCGCGATTGCGTCTCCGAGAGGATCGCGGCGGTGTCACCGGACTTGACCGCGCAACGCTCGAAAATCTCGCAGAACGCGTCGATCCATTTTGCTTCGATGCGATCCGCAAACATGCTCTATCTCCAATTAGACAACTGGATCAGACTTCCGGGAACCCGCGCAGCAGATATGTCCTCAAAGCTTGCAAGACCCCGTTCAGGATCAAACCGAGCAGCGAGATCGTGATCAGCGGCACGAACATGTCGACGGCTTGAAAGGTACGCGCTGCCGTCACCAGGACATGTCCGAGGCCGTCGGTGGACGTGATCATTTCGGCGAGAAAGACCACGATGCATGAGATTACAAGTCCGATGCGGCAACCGGTAAGGATGGACGGCACCGCGGCCGGCAGCACCACCTTGAGCATAATCTGACGGCGCGGCGTACCAGCCGCCATTGCCGACCAGATCAACTTCTGTTCAACCATCGATGCTCCGTAGTAGGTGGAAAGCAGGATCGGAAACAACGCGTCGGCGGCAACCAGCATGATCTTCGATTGGTGATTGAAACCTAGCAGCAGCAGTAATGCCGGATAGAGCGCGACCTTGGGTAACGGCGCTAACACCCGGACGATCGGACGAACCACAGCGTTAACGGCCGGGCTCGCCGACGCAGCCAGGCCGATGGTGACGCCCAAGATCACTGCAATCGAGAATCCTGCAAACAACCGTAGCAGCGTTGCCGCGATCTCTTGCTGAAAACTGCTGGTGAACAGTTGCTGGGCCAGACGCGCAAATACCAGGCCGGGCGGCGGCAGCAGGGTCGGCGGTGCATAGCCAAACGAGACAAGCCCCTGCCAGAACGCAACTAACAGTGCGATCGGCACGATTCCAAGCAGAACATCTGTAGTAACAGCGCGCGGGTTCATGCAAAGCTCAAGGGAATTTCGAAACTGGGCTCGGACCATTTCACCAGCTTGCCACGCAGGTTTTCGAACGCGGCGTCAAGGCCAATGCCCATGGCCCCAATGATGATGATCATCGCGTATACTGTGTCGTATTGTCCCATATCCAGCGAGTTGAAGAGGATATTCCCGGCGCCGGACTGCCGCGCAATCATCTCGCTGGTCACCATGGTGATCAGCGCCAGCACCAGCCCGGTCCGGCAGCCCGTCAGGATTTCCGGCAGTGCCGCCGGCAGCACGATCCGGATCATCCGCTGCGCCGCAGACAGCCCCATCGCGGCGCCAGACCATAACATTTTTTCCTCGACCGCCTTCGCGCCCTGAAAGCTGTGATAGATCACGGGAAGGCTGACGCCCAGAAAGATCACGAGAGTCTTGGCGAGGTCGCCAACGCCGAGCCAGAGCATGATGATGGGCATCAGCGCCGCCTTCGGCACTGGATAAGTCACCATCAATAGTGGATTGAAAAACGACGCCACAAGGCGCGAGCGGCCCATCATCAATCCCAGCGGAATCGAAACGATTACGCCGACAGCGAAGCCTATCGCCATGCGGCGCAGCGAGTCTAGGATATTGATCAATGATTCCTTGTCGCCGAGGATCGATGGTATTGCGCGGATCGCCCCCCACGCTGTCGGAAAGCTGTCGGTGCTCAGGACCAACGCCGCGATCTCCCAGAGCCCGAGCAAGCCGAGGCACGCCAGCAACGGCGCTGCCCGCGAAACAACGTCGCGCCCGGACATCATGGCCGCAACTGCTCTTCGCTGGTGTCGTCGATCATGCGCTCAATCTCGACGACATACTTCTGGTAGCGCGGGTCGAGCAGCAATTCCGAACGTCGGCGCGGACGCGGCAGGTCGATTTCGACGACCTCCTTGATGCGCCCAGGCGACCGCGTCATCACCACGACCCTGTCAGACAGGAACACCGCTTCATCGACCGAGTGAGTAACGAACAGCACCGTTTTCCGATCGCGTTCCCAAATGTTGAGCAGATCGTTCTGCAGCCGGGTGCGCGTATGCGCGTCCAACGCGCCGAATGGCTCATCCATCAGCAGCACGGCGGGATGATAGGCCAGCGTGCGCGCCAGCGCGACGCGCTGCTTCATGCCGCCGGACAATTCCTTTGGATAGAAATGCTCAAAGCCCTTGAGCCCGACCATCTCGATCAACGCGCGGCTCTGGGCTTCAGCTTCGGCTGATTTTACCCCCTGCTGCCGGGGACCATACATGACGTTGCCAAGCACGCTCTTCCAGGGGAATAGGGCGAATTCCTGAAACACCGGCCCGCGATCAGGCCCAGGGCCTGTGATCGCCTGCCCTTTCACCCTGGCGAGACCTTCGGTCGGACTGACAAAACCGCCCACAACGTAAAGCAGCGTCGACTTTCCGCAACCAGAGGGCCCGAGAATCGCGACGAAGGCGCCATCCTCGATGATAAGCGAAATGTTCGAGAGCGCCAAGTGGTCTTGACGTCCGGACGTGCGAAAAACATGCGAGACATTATCAATCGCGATCATCGCGTTTGTCTGCCGGCGCGCCGGGGCGAGTTCGTCCTCAATGTTGGGCCTGGATGGCGCAACCTTCATTCCTGCTTGTCCTCCGGCATAGGGCTGTGAGCTTTAATTAGCTACTCGATTTGGTTGAACCGAGCATAGCGGAAACTTGCAAGGCTTGGCGATGCTGTTTCGGCCTGATGGCCAGATCATTCTAATCGAACCATGGCCAGTCCGCCGCGCCGTCATGGGTGACGGCCCCGCCGGGTGCCTGCCCGACCAGACGCGCATATTTTGCGAGCGCACCGGCCCGATGTCGTGGCGGTCGCGGCTTCCATGACTGCCGCCGCTCAGCCAACTCATTGCCATCCACCAGCATATCCATCGTGCGTGCGCCGGCATCGATCCGAATGCGATCGCCTTCGCGCACCATTGCGAGTGGACCACCAATGAAGGATTCTGGCGAGATATAACCGATGCACATCCCCCGCGTAGCGCCAGAAAAGCGCCCATCTGTGATGAGCGCCACCTTCTCGCCCATGCCCTGCCCATAGATCAGCGCAGTGACTCCGAGCATCTCGCGCATGCCAGGACCGCCGACCGGGCCTTCATTGCGAATGACGAGAACGTCACCGGCTGAATAGTTGCGATTGCGCACTGCTTCGACGCATTGCTCCTCGTCCTCAAACACACGCGCGCTGCCTTCAAACAACAGGTTCTTGAGCCCGGCCACCTTGATCACGGCGCCATCTGGGCAAAGATTGCCCTTGAGGACCGCCAGACCACCATCGGGCATGATCGGCCGGGTTGTGGACAAAATGATCTCACCGTCGGGCGCATTCGCGTTGCCGTATTCTTCGGCAATGGTCCTGCCTGAGATTGTCAGGCAGCCGCCATCGATGTGACCGCTTTCGACTAGCGCGCGGATCACAACGGCGGCACCGCCGACGTCGTATACGTCTTTGGCGGTGTATTTTCCGGCGGGGCGGAGATTGCCAATCAACGGCGTGCGGGCAAATACCTCCCCGACATCGTCGATCGAGAAGGATATGCCGGCTTCATTGGCAAGCGCCGGCAGATGCAGCGCGGCGTTGGTCGAGCCGCCCGTGGCAGCGACAATGGCCGCACCGTTCTCCAAAGCCTTCCGCGTGACGATTTCGCGCGGCAGTGGCCCGCCCCTTTCAAGCATCCTCATAACCAAACCGCCCGCCCCGCGCGCAACTTGCGCGCGCTCGGCATAGACGCCGGGAATCATAGACACGTTAGGCATCGTCAAGCCCATCGCCTCGGAAACCATTCCCATGGTGTTGGCTGTGAACTGTCCCGCACAGGCGCCGATCGTCGGCAGGCAGTTTCGCTCGATACCGGCCAGCGTCGCGCTGTCGATTTCGCCGGTCATGAAGCCGCCCACAGCCTCATAGGAGTCCAGGACAGTGAGGGTTTTTCCCTCAAAGCGTCCGGGTAACGCACTGCCGCCATAGATGAAGATCGAGGGCACGTTGCAGCGAATCATTCCCATCATCACGCCCGGTAACGTCTTGTCGCAACCGCCAAAACCGATCAGCGCATCGTAGGCCAGACCGTGCACCACGGCCTCGATCGAGTCCGCAATCAGCTCACGCGAGAACAGCGAGAACTTCATGCCCTCGTGGTTCATGCTGATACCGTCGGAGACCGAAACGGTAGCGAATTCGCGCGGCGTGCCGCCCGCCTCCGCTATTCCCGCCTTGGCCGCATCGACCTGGAAATCGTGAGTCATGTTACAGGGTGTTTGTTCACCCTTCATGCTGACGACCCCGATCATCGGCTTGGCAAGGGCCTCATCATCGAGCCCCATCGCTCGCATGAAGGCGCGGTGCGGCGCACGATCGAGCCCATCGGTCGTCACCCGCGATCGCAACTTCTTCATGCGCTTAATTTCTCCGCTCGCCAGCGCGAACGTCTATTGCAGCGGCGCGACAATGCTCGGATGCTTGAACTGCGCGACGTCCATCTTCGGCAGCATTCCCGTCGCGGCGTAGATATCGAGCATGTTCTGGATGGCCACGAAATTCGGCGCGGCACCGGGGTCCCGCCCGAAATCGTTGTCCTTGAGCAGGTAAGTTTCGAGAACCGGAACAGGTGCTTTCAGCACTTCGGAAACGACCTTGAGTGTTTCCTCGCGATTGGCCAGGGCCTTTTTCATGCCCGACGTGATATCGCGCACATAGGCTTTGATCAGGTCCGGATTTTTGTCGACGAAATCGGCGCGGCAGGCCTCGAGAATGTGGACGATGTTTGGCATTTCCTCTGAGAGCGAAAACAACTTGCGTGTGCCGCCCTTGGCCTCCGCTCGCGCGGCGAAGGGCTGGTTCATGTTCACGGCGTCGACACGCCCCTGACGCAGAGCATCTTCGGAAACAGCGAAGCCTACCTCAACCAGCTTGATGTCTTTGGCCGGATCGACGCCGTTCTTTTTCAAGAGCATCGCGAATGGACCGTAGGTGCCGCCGCCGATCACGGAGATGCCGATGTTTTTTCCCTTGAGGTCGGCAATCTTCTTGATGGGAGAGTCATCCATCACTGCCCAATACACGGAGAAGCCGCCGGGCTTTTCGTAAACATGTTGGGCCACGATGTAGGCCTTCAGATTTCCACCAACCACTCCGTTCGCCAGCGACAAGGGAGCCTGCGTCGCGCAATCGAGCGCGCCAGCGGCCAGCGCTTGCGTCATCGGCGCGGTGCCCTGAAATTGCGTCCATTCGACGTTGTAGGTTTTGCCGAGATTTGGGAATTCCGCGGACCTGCGCATCATCCAGTATTTCGATTCCTCGGCCGGAATGGTCCAGCCGACGCGGATTGTCTGCTGCGCGCGGGCTACGTCTGTGCCCGCAAAAACGCAGGCCAAAGCCCCGGCCGCCAAGATCCATTTGAAAGGTATCCGCATCGTCCCCGCTCCACTTTCCGACCGACCGGCGTCAGCTCCAGTAACCTGATCCGAGCCTTTCATGGTTCAAATGTCGAGGCAAGGCACCAGAGCTTGACTGCCGC
>Ga0209474_10001972_pt1 | contig 19351 bp, 18 predicted proteins | sample GraSoiAngelo_145_FD_185902 | JGI IMG/M metagenome (GOLD analysis project Ga0209474, IMG submission 185902) | Grasslands soil microbial communities from the Angelo Coastal Reserve, California, USA - 14_1009_05_20cm (SPAdes) (version 2) | ecosystem: Environmental > Terrestrial > Soil > Grasslands... | reverse complement strand
AGAGCAACGGGATGTTGAACGCATCGCACAGCCAGATGAAGCGGGCCGCCTTGTCCGCCGAATCGACAAAGAGGATGCCGCCTTTATGCATCGGTTGGTTGGCAACGACGCCGACGACCCGACCTTCGATGCGCCCGAGCCCGCAGATGATCTCCCTCGCGTAGAGCTGCTTGATCTCGAAAAAGCTGCCGCCGTCGATGATCCCATCGATCAGCTGCTGCATGTTGAAGGCGCGGCCCTCCTCTTCGGGCACCAGGCTTTCGAGTGGAACCGTAGATGCCGGACCGGCGGCCGGTCGCGGTAGCGGGAATTCCGCCCAGTTCTGCGGGAAATACGACAGGTAGCGGCGGCCCGCCTCGATCGCCTCTTCATCGGTCGCGACCAGCATGTCGCCGCAGCCGCTCACTGTCGCATGCATCCGCGCTCCGCCCATCTCCTCGAGCGTGACCTTCTCGCCGATCACCATCTCCGCCATCCGCGGCGAGCCCAGGTACATGCTGGCGTTACCCTCGACCATGATCGTGATGTCGCAGAACGCCGGGATATAGGCGCCACCCGCGGCTGAAGGCCCGAAGAGCAGGCAGATCTGGGGCACGACCCCGGAGAGCTGGACCTCCTGGTAGAAGATGCGACCGGCATGCCGCCGTCCCGGGAACATCTGCACCTGCTCGGTGATCCTGGCTCCGGCGGAATCGACCAGGTAGAAGATCGGGACGCGGAGCCGCTCGGCGGTTTCCTGGATGCGGATGATTTTTTCCACCGTTCGTGGTCCCCAGGATCCTGCCTTGACGGTCGGGTCGTTTGCCATCACGCACACCGTCCGTCCGTCGATCCGTCCGATGACCGTAACCACGCCGTCGGCGCCGAAGCCGGCTTCGTCGCTGTGCGCCAGCAGGCCGTCTTCGATCAGGAAGTCTGGATCGAGCAACAACTGCAGCCGGCGCCGGACGGTGAGCTTGTGTTGCTGGCGAAGCTTCTCCGCGTAGCGCGCGGATCCGCCGGCGCGGGCCGCATCGGTCCGGGCTCTGAGGTCATCCGCTGCGGACGCGGTGCCGGTCGGATCGGCAGCGCTCATGCGTCGCCAAGTATAGGTGCGTGATTTCGGCCGGCGGATGGAGCGCTTCTAGAATGAATTTCGTGGACGACGTCGTGATGGTCGCGGCCGCGCGCACGCCGTTCGGCAAGCTGGGTGGCGGGCTGTCCGCGCTGAGCGCGCCTGACCTGGGCGCCGCCGTCATCAAGGCGGTGCTCGACCGGTCGAGGGTGGATGGGGCCGACGTCGAGCAGGTCATCATGGGCACCGTCATCACTGCCGGGATGGGACAGATTCCGGCGCGCCAGGCGGCGATCAAGGCAGGGCTGCCGACCAGCGTGCCGGCCCTGACCGTCAACAAGGTCTGCGCGTCGTCCTTGAAAGCGGTCAACCTCGGCGCGCTGCTGATTCGCAACGGCGATGCCAACGTGGTGGTCGCCGGCGGGATGGAAAGCATGAGCCGCGCGCCGTACCTGCTCGAGCAGGCGCGTTTCGGTTATCGCCTTGGTGACGCGGCGCTGGTCGACAGCATGGTGCGCGACGGGCTCACTGATCCCGCGAACGGGTGCCACATGGCGGTCGAGGGCAGCAACGTCGCGAAGGAGTTCGAAGTTTCGCGCGACCGCCAGGACGAGTACGCCTATCACAGTCAACAGCGCTATGCCGCGGCGTTGAAGGCCGGCCGATTCAAGGATGAGCTCGTTCCAGTCGCCGTGCCGAATGGCAGAGGATCGACGACGGTCGACATCGACGAGCAGCCCCGCCCCGATACCACGATCGAGGGACTCGCCCGGTTGAAGCCGGTGTTCACGCCCGATGGGACGATTACCGCCGGCAACGCGCCGGGCGTCAATGACGGCGCCTCAGCCATCCTGCTGATGAGTGAGCGGGAAGCGAGACGGCGGCAGCTTCCCATCTTGGCCCACTGGATCGCGTACGGCGAGTCGGCGGCCGATACCCCATACCTCGCCGTCGTGCCTGCGTCATCGATCCAGGCGAGCCTGAAAAAGGTCGACCTGCGGGTCGCCGACGTCAGCCTGTTCGAGATCAACGAGGCGTTTGCCGCTGTCGCCTGCACCGCGATGGACCTGTTGGGCATCGACGAGGAGCGGGTCAACGTCGACGGCGGGGCGCTCGCCGTCGGCCACCCGATCGGCGCCTCGGGCGCGCGCATCCTCATGCACCTCGTCTACGAGCTGCGCCGGCGAGGCGGCGGCTACGGCGCGGCCGGCATCTGCTCGGGGATGGCCCAGGGGGAGGCGACCATCGTGCGCGTCGCGTAATGGACCTCTCGCTCAGCCCGGAGCAAGAAGACATCCGCAAGCTCGTCCGTGACTTTGCCCAGCGCGAGGTCAAGCCCCGCGCGGAGGCAATTGATCATCGCGACGAGTTCCCACGGGATCTCGTTGACAAAGCCGCCGAGCTTGGCTTGATGGGGATGCTGGTTCCCGAAGCCTATGGCGGCGCCGGCTTGGACCACATCGCCTTTGCGATCTTCATCGAGGAAGTCGCCCGCTTCGCTGCCAGCACCGCCGGAATTCTCGACGTCCATGGCTCGGTTGGGACCGAGCCGATCCTGCACTTCGGGAGCGAGGAGCAGAAGCGTCGCTGGCTGCCGGCGCTCGCCAGTGGGAAGACGCTGGCCGCGTTTGCGCTGACCGAGCCGGAGGCCGGGTCGGATGCCGCCCATCTGAAGACGACGGCGGTTCGCCGGAACGGCGGCTATACCCTGAACGGCACCAAGATCTTCATCACCAATGCGGGCCAGGCCGGGCTCTACACGCTGATGGCCGCGACCCGTCCGGGCGCAGGCGCCGATGGGATCACGGCGTTCCTGATCGCCGGTGACAATCCCGGGCTCAACGTTGGGCCGCGCTTCAAGAAGATGGGGCTGAACGGCTCGGCGATCGCCGAAGTCCACCTCGAAGATTGCCTTGTCGACGAACGCGACCGTCTCGGCGAGGAAGGCCAGGGATTCCGGATCGCCATGCAGGCGCTCGACAGCGGACGGATTGGGATCAGCGCGCAGGCGGTCGGGCTGGCCCAGGGCGCGCTCGACGACGCGATCGCCTATGCGAGGGAACGGCAACAGTTCGGCAAGCCGATCGGCGAGTTCCAATCGATCCAGAACAAGATCGCCGACATGGCGGTCAAGACCCGGGCGGCGCGCTGGCTGACCTGGAAGGCGGCGGCGCTTTGCGATGCCGGCCAGCCGTTCACGCGCGAGGCCGCGATGGCCAAACTCTTCGCGACCGATGCGGCGATGGAGATTACCCTCGAGGCGTTGCAAGTCTTTGGCGGCTATGGCTACCTGGAGGAATATCCGATGGCGCGCCGCGTTCGTGATGCCAAGGCCGGCCAGATCTACGAAGGCACCAACCAGGTGCAACGGTTGGTGATCGCGCGCGACCTGGCGCCTGCCCGATGAACCTGTTCCTCAGCCAGGAGCAGGAGGAAATCCGCGAGCTGGTCCACGATCTGTGCCTGGAGCGGGTCGAGCCCCGAGCGGCCGAAATCGATGAGTCCGCTGAGTTCCCCTGGGACATCAAGGAGCTCTTCGCGAAGAACGACATCCTGGCGATTCCCTTCACCCCGGAATATGGCGGCGTCAGCGGCAGCGCGCTCACGCTGATCGTCGCTGTCGAGGAAATCAGCAAGTTCTGTGCCACCTCATCCCTCATCCTCAGTGTCCAATCGCTGGGGAGCCTCCCGATCTGGCTCGCCGGGAGCGAGGAGCAAAAGCGTAAATACCTGCCGCCGCTCGCCCGAGGCGAACAGCTGGCCTCCTACGCGCTCACCGAGCCCGGGTCGGGGTCGGACGCCGGCGGCATGCGGACCCGGGCGATCAAGCACGGCGACACCTACGTCCTCAATGGCAGCAAAACCTTTATCACCGGCGGCAGCGTGGCCGATACGATTGTGGTCTTTGCCCGGACCGACCAGGACGGCGATACACCGGCGCGCAATATTTCGGCCTTCATCGTGGAGAAGACGATGCCCGGCTTCAAGGTCGGCAAGCTGGAAAAAAAGCTGGGGATCCGGGGATCGCCGACGGCGCAGCTGTTTTTCCAGGACGTGGCCCTGCCGGCCGCCAACCGCATCGGGGACGAAGGCGAGGGCTTCAAGATCGCGATGCGTGTCCTCGATCACTCCCGACCCGGGATTGCCGCGCAGGCGCTCGGGATCGCGGAAGGCGCCTTTGACCTCGCGCGCCGTTACGCTCGCGAACGGCATCAGTTCGGCAAGCCGATTGCCGAGTTTCAAGGCATCCAGTTCATTCTGGCGGACATGGCGACCCAGATCGAGGCGGCGCGGGCCTTGACCTATGCCGCCGGCGATGCGCTGGACCGCAAGCTCCCCGACATCGGCGTCAGCTCGTCGATGGCCAAACTCTTCGCCTCGGATACGGCCATGCGCGTGACGACCAACGCGGTTCAGGTGCTCGGCGGTTATGGCTACCTGCGGGAATTCGCCGCTGAACGGATGATGCGGGACGCCAAAATCACCCAGATCTACGAGGGAACCAACGAGATACAGCGGTTCGTGATTGCGCGAGAAATGCTCAAGGAGGACGCGTGACCATCAAACAGCTTTTCGTGGCAGGAGCCGGGCTGATGGGCGCTGGCATCGCGCAGACGGCGATCAGCTGCGGCTACGAAGTCAGCCTGCGAGAGGTCGACGAGGCGCTCGTCAACCGCGGCGCCGAGAACATCAAGAAACGGCTCGAGAACCTGGTCCAAAAGGGCAAGCTCGAGGCGGGCCAACGGGATGCCGTCGTCGCACGGCTGCATCCCACCACCTCGCTGGAAGCGGCGGGCCGTGCCGACTTCGTGATCGAGGCGATCACCGAGAACTTCGAGGCCAAGCGCGACCTGTTCAAGCGCCTCGATGGCATCTGCCGGCCAGACGTGATTCTGGCGAGCAATACGTCGTCGATCCCGATCACCCGGATGGCGGCGGTGACCAAACGACCGGAACGATTCATCGGGATGCACTTCTTCAATCCTGTCCCCGTGATGCCACTCATCGAGCTGACCCGCGGGCGGGACACCGCTGATGAAACCGTCAACGCCACGCTCGAACTCTCAAGGTCGCTCGGCAAGACGCCGATCACGTCCCTTGATTACCCCGGCTTCATCGTCAACCGCATGCTCGTGCCCTTCGTCAACGAGGCGATCAACGCGCTGATGCAAGGGCTTGGCTCACGCGAGGATATCGACCAGGGGGCCAAGCTCGGCCTCCATCATCCGATGGGCCCACTGGAGCTGGCGGACTTTGTCGGGCTCGATACGCACCTCTACATCTGCAACGTGCTGTACGAGGGGCTGCACGACCCGAAATTCGCTCCGCCGGCGCTGCTGCAGCAGCTGGTCGATGCCGGGCACTTCGGCCGCAAGAGCGGCCGCGGGTTCTATCGCTACCGGCAGGACGGAAGCCGCCAACCTGACTGAGAGCGGCTGAGTCCCGGCTCGACGTCAGGCGCGCCGGCGAACCGGCGCCTTCGTTGCCTTGGCCAGCCCTGGATTACGGACGATCGACCAGACCAGGATTCCGATTGCGGCGATGAATGATGCTGCCGCCAGGACCGCAGCGGCGGCCGCGACCGCCGCCCAGCCGAGGCCAGAGTGCTTCGCGATCGCCTGCACGCTCGTGCCCCCGGAAACCAGGTGAAGGGTGACGAACGAGTACCAGACCCCGAAGGTGGCGACAAGAATCAGTACGGCCCCGGTCCGTCGAACGCGGGAGATCCAGAGTCCGCCGGCGAGCCAGACCGAGGCCAGGACGGCTGCCGCGAAGGCGCCATCCTCAGGGTTTGCCGTTCCGAAATCCACTCGATGCAGGTCGTCGGTGGCCTGCAAGATCACCAGGACGGCGCCGGCCAGCGCGGCGACCGTCATCGGCGCCATGTCGATGACGCGAGTCCGTCCACGGGGATTCGTCCAGCAGACTCCCGCGCTCATGGCGACCAGCATGCAGGCGGGAATCAACGCCATGTCGATGGTCGCCATTGGCAGTCCTTCGTGCTTGACGAACGTTCCCAACGCGCCAGCACCGGAGACGAAGTGTGATGACGCGATGACGCCAAATTCGACGAACGCCGTCAACGCTGTGATGAAGACACTGGCACGCCAGCCGCGGAAGGCCGTGATGAGCGCCAGCAGCCACACCACCCCGACCGCCGCCGCGGCGGCGACGTAAACGTTGTCGACCTGAGCCGCACGCCACTCGTGGAAGAGATTCACGCTGCCGAGCGCGACGGCGACCGCCCCCGCGATCACCAGCACGACACGAGCCGGCAACAAGAACGGGCCCGATTTCCTTTGGGCCATCACGGCGCTCGTACGCACTGTCCATCATCTTACGAAGGGCTCGTCGACTCTTCATCCGCTTTCGCTAGACTGCGCCGTACTTGGGAAGCCAACCGCGCCGGCGGCGGGCATCCGCCGCACGTGGCCCCGCGCGCCCCGCAATGTATTTCCGCGGTGCGCTGGCCATCATGCTTGGGGTTGTGATGCTCGCCGGCGGCCTCGCGGCCGTGCGGTTCTGGTCGACGCTTCACGCCATCTCGCCGCGCACGCAGCCGCAAGACATCGTCACGCTGGTGCACGCGCAGACCGATGACCCGGCATCGCTCGCTTACAAGATCAAGCACGGCCAGCGCATCAACATCTTGTTGCTCGGATACGGCGGTCCCGGCCACGACGGGCCATACCTGACGGACTCGATCATGCTGCTGTCGATCCAACCGGCGAGCCGGCAGGCGATCATGGTCTCGCTTCCTCGCGATCTTTACGCCAGGATCCCGGCGCTGCCCAACAAGCGCACGATGACGGCGAAGCTCAACAGCGCCTATGCCATCGGGTCGGATCACGCGAGCTATCCGAACGTCCGGAGTGACTGGAAGACGCCGACAGGAGGCGGCGACCTCGCCGCCGCCACCGTGTCGCAGATCACCGGGCAGCCGATCGATTATTGGGTCGCCGTCGACTTCAAAGCCTTCCGCGATGTCGTCAACGCCCTTGGCGGGATCCGGGTCGATGTTCCGGCGCCGCTTGACGATCCCTACTTTCCTGCCGGCGAAACGACCGGCATGATGCACATCCATTTCAATCCCGGCTGGCAGCAGATGAACGGCGAACAGGCGCTCGAGTACGCGCGGTCACGCGAAACGACCTCCGACTTTGACCGGTCGCGGCGCCAGCAACTGATCATGCTCGCCGTCCGTCAACGCGTCTTCTCCCTGAACGCGATCCCCAAGATGTTTTCTGTGCTGGGGGCGTTGCAGGACAACGTCCGGACCAACCTCCGCCCCCAGGACATGCGCCAGCTTGCCGACCTGGCCGGTCAGATGAAGGATGCGGATATTCGACGGGTCGCGATCGACACCACGAACTTCCTGGAGAGCGGCTACAGCCGGGACGGCCAGTACATCTTGCAGCCGCTGGATCTCAGCTACGGCAGCCTGCAACGGTACCTGGCGGCGGTCCTGCCCGGCCGCTCGGTGCTGGCCCGACCGGTGGCCTTCGCCATCGAGGATGGGAGCCGAAGCTACCGCGTACCCTATGGCGCGGGAACGCCCGCCAGCATCACGAGCGCGCTCCTGCAGGCGATCGGGCTCAATGCCAGCTCCGGCCCAGCCAGCCGGCTACCGGTCGCGCAAACCGAGATCCTGGACGGATCGGGGGGATCCGCAGCTCCGCTGGTGGCCTGGCTGCAGAGCTATTTCGGGGCGGCCGTGAAGACGGTTGCCGCGCCGAGCGCCGGCCCCGCCGTGACGGTCGTCCTCGGATCCGATTTCACGGGCAAAGCCTTTCCGTATCGGTAGCGATACGATGAATTCGAGATGAGTTTGGCCGGCGCCTTGCTTTCCGGTGATGTCCGGGCGCTGGCGAGAGCCATCAGCCTTGCCGAAGACCGAGACCCGCAGGCAACCGAGCTGGTTGCCGAGCTCCAGCCGAATACGGGCAAGGCCTATCTCGTCGGCCTGACCGGGTCGCCGGGAACCGGCAAGAGCACGCTGGCGGATGCGCTGGTCAAGGTGATCCGAGACCGCGACCAGACCGTGGGGGTGATCGCGGTCGATCCGAGCAGCCCGTTCACCGGCGGCGCCGTGCTTGGTGACCGTATCCGGATGTCGCGCCATACGCTTGACAAGGGCGTCTTCATCCGAAGCATGGGGGCGCGCGGGCACCTCGGCGGCCTCGCGGCCGCCAGCCGAGAGGCGATTCACCTCCTCGATGCCTACGGCCGTGACGTGATCCTGGTCGAGACCGTGGGCGTCGGACAATCGGAGCTCGAGATCTCGAGCATCTGTGACACGGTCGTCCTCGTCCTGATGCCCGAATCGGGTGACGCGGTGCAGACGATCAAGGCCGGCATTCTCGAGATCGCCGACGTCTTCGTGATCAACAAGGTCGACCTCGGCGGGGCGGAGAAGACGCGCCGCTTGATTCAGGATGCGATGGCGCTCGGGCCAAAACATGCCTGGCGGCCACCGATCGTGATGGTTTCCGCTGCCCGGGAGGACGGCGTCGATGGCGTCTGGGACGCGATCCTGTCGCATCACCGCTTCCTCGAGGAAAGCGGGTCGCTTGCCTCCCGACGCCAGCAGCGATTGAAACAGGAAGTGATTGCGATCGTCGCCGAGCGCGCCCGCGAGGAGGCGCGTCAGACGCTCGAGGGTGACAACGCCATCAGCCGCCGGCTGCTCGAAAACGGCAATGGGAAACTTAACCCGTACGCCCTGGCAGACGAGCTTCTCGCCAGCCGAGAGCGGAAAGGAGGCAGCTGATGGCGATCCGGCGCAAGACCGGCTATGAGGAATGGGCAACTCGCTACCGAGCTGGCAAGCGGGCGCCGAAAGAAGCCGCCTCCACCATGTCCGGCGTCCCGGTCAACCCGCTGTATACCCCGGAGGACCTGGCGGACTGGAGCTACGACCGACAGCTGGGTTATCCCGGCGAGTATCCCTTCACGCGAGGCGTCTATCCGTCGATGTATCGCGGCCAGCTGTGGACTATCCGGCAGTTCGCCGGCTATGGGACCGCTGAGGAGACCAACCGGCGCTACAAGTTCTTGCTTTCGCAGGGACAGGCGGGCCTTTCGGTGGCATTCGACATGCCCACGCTGATGGGCTATGACTCCGACGACCCGCTCAGCCGGGGAGAGGTGGGCCACTGCGGCGTTGCCATCGACTCGCTCGAGGACATGGAGACGCTCTTCTCCGGGATCGAGCTCGACCAGATCACGACGTCGATGACGATCAACTCCCCGGCTGCGATCCTGTATGCGATGTACGTGGCCGTCGGCGAAAAGCAGGGCCACGCGCCGCGAACGCTTGGTGGCACGCTGCAGAACGACATCCTCAAGGAGTACATCGCCCAGAAGGAGTACATCTTTCCGCCCGAGCCCTCGATGCGGCTGGTCGTCGATACGATCGTGTTCGCGGCCAAAAACATGCCGCGCTGGAACGCGGTCTCGATCTCGGGCTACCACATTCGCGAAGCCGGGTCGACCGCGGTCCAGGAGCTCGCCTTCACCCTGGCCGATGGCATGGCCTACGTCGAAGCGTCGATGGCGGCGGGCCTGGACGTCGACGATTTCGCGCCGCGGCTGTCGTTCTTCTTCGACTCGCACATCGACTTCTTCGAGGAGATCGCCAAGTTTCGCGCCGCCCGCCGGTTATGGGCGCGCATCATGCGCGACAAGTACGGGGCCAAAGATCCGAAGTCATGGATGCTCCGCTTTCATACGCAAACCGCCGGCGTCTCGCTGACCCGGCAGCAGGTCGAGAACAATGTCAGCCGAACGGCATACGAGGCGATGGCCGCCGTGCTCGGCGGCACGAACTCGCTGCACACGAACTCGATGGATGAAGTGCTGGCGCTGCCGACCGAGCGTGCCGCCCAGATCGCGCTGCGGACGCAGCAGGTGCTGGCGCACGAAACGGGCGTGACCAACACCATCGACCCGCTTGCCGGTTCCTATTTCCTCGAGAACCTGACCGACGAGATGGAGCGCGGCGCCCAGCGGTACTTCGACCGCATCGAGGAGCAGGGCGGTGTGTTGCGCTGCATCGAGAACGGCTTTTTTCAGCGCGAGATCGCCGATGCGGCCTTCGAGTTCGAGCGCAAGCTCGAGGCCAACGAGCGCATCATCGTTGGTGTCAACGCGTACCAGGAGGGTGAAGGTGCCGAGGTGCCGACGCTTCGCATCGGACCGGAAACCGAGCAGGCGCAGGTTCACAAGCTCAAGGCGTTGAAGAGCCGGCGCGACAACACGACCGTCATCAACCGACTCCAGGATCTCAAGGTCATGGCCCGTGGCAGCGACAACGTGATGCCGGCCCTGCTTGATTGCGTCAGGGCCTACGTGACCGAGGGGGAGATCATGGCCGCGTTCAAGGAGGTGTTCGGCGTCTACCGCGAGCCGATCCTTTTCTAGATGATGCGCCTCCGCTACTCCATCTGGGGTCGGATTGCCGCCGTGGTGGTCGCGATTGTGGTGGTCGGCTTTTACGTAGTGAGGCGCTGGAGTGCCGGCTGAGGTGGCGACCAAACCGGGCGCCGCAGCGGATCGGCACAAGCACCCTCGCGTCCTGACGGCGAAAGTCGGCCTGGACGGTCACGACCGGGGTGTCAAGGTCGTCTCGCGCGCGCTCCGCGATGCCGGCGTCGAGGTCATCTACGCCGGGCTGCGGCAGACGCCCGAGATGGTCGTCGAAGCGGCGATCCAGGAAGACGTCGACGCCATCGGCGTCAGCCTTCACAGCGGTGCGCACATGACGCTGATTCCGCGCATTCTCGAGCTGCTCAAGGCACGGGATGCCGCAGACATCGTTGTCTTCGGCGGCGGCATCATTCCTCCCGATGACGCCAAAGAGCTCAAGCAGCTCGGTGTCGTCGAGATCTTCGGCCCCGGGACGTCGCTGCAGACGATCATCGACTTCGTGAACAAGGGCTTCAAGGCGGCGTGATCGGGGCTGCGCCTCGAACCTTGGGCCGGTTCCAACTCCATTGCCTCAGCGACGGCCACTGGCGCATCGATGGCGGCTCCGTCTTCGGCGTGGTGCCCAAGGTCATGTGGGAACGGATCAAGCCGCCCGATGCACGCAACCGCATCCTGATGGCGACCAACTGCCTCCTGGTGCGCACGCCCGATGCCAATATCCTGATCGAAGCCGGCATCGGCCCGAAGCTGTCGGAGAAAGAGCGGGACATCTACGCCTATGAGCGCGATCCGGGACTGCCCGATGCGCTCGCGGGTGTTGGTCTCACACCGGCGGACATCGACCTCGTCATCGTCAGCCATCTCCACTTCGATCATGTCGGCGCGCTGGTCTGTCCGGGACGCGACGGCGAGCTGACGCCGCTCTTTCCACGAGCCCGGCATGTGGTGCAGGCCAGGGAGCTGGACGCCTGGCGCCGGCCAGATCCACGAAGCAAGCCCTCTTACAAACCGGAGAACCTCGCCCTACTCGAGCAACAGGGCCGGCTGCAGGTGGTCGATGGCGATGCGGATGTCGCCCCCGGCATCACCGTTCGGGTCACCGGTGGCCACACCGCCGGGCACCAGGCGGTCTATGTCCGAGATCAGGAGCAGATGCTCGTCTTTACCGGCGATTTCCTGTTCATGCCGGCCTTTCTCAAGATCAACTGGGTTAGCGCCCTGGACCTCTTTCCGCTCGAGGCGATGGAACGCAAAGCCGCCTTCCTGGCCGAGGCCGCCCGCGAACGACAGTTGATCTGGTTCTACCACGAGACCGAGCAGATGCTCGGCTACTGGACCGAGCAGGGGTTCGAGCCCGTCAGCTGATGATCAGCACGACCTCGCCGCGACAGTGCTCGCATTCCCCCCGAACGACATAGTTGCCCGTCTTGAGGTCCATCGGCGACGGATTCAGGATGGCGACCGCCGTCCGGCAATGACGGCAATTGGCTTTCATGGGGGCGACCGGCGTAGCCGGCGGCTGGAAGGTCCAGGTATGCGGCGCAACCTGCTGCATGGTGGGGTGGGCTATGGCCATCGTCGACTCCTACCTTCTGTAACGGAAACCGTCCGTCAAGGGACTGCGCCGTTCGGCCCGCCGGCCTACGCCAAAGCGCGTAGCTAATAGACGACGACGGGGGTGCTCATCGGCGTCCAGTTCCACAGCCAGACCATGTTGTGGTAGGGAACGTTGACGCAGCCGTGGGTCCCGACGTCCTCGCCGGTCGGGTCGTAGTGCGGGAGATTCGTACCGGGGCCGTAGACAGAGCGCCAGGAGGCATCATGAATCCCGTCGCCGCCGTTGAACCACATGACCATCTGCACCTTGCTGTCCGGATACCAGTACGGCGAGCCCTTCGGCCAGGGTGAGTGCATCGTCCAGGGCGAGTTCTTCGTATAGACCTTGAAGGTCCCGGGGTCGGTTTCGAGACCGGGGCGGCCGGTGGTCACGTAGGTCCAGAACACCTGCTTCCCGTGATCGTAGGCTCGCAGTACCTGCTCTTTCAAGGAGATCGTGATCGCCTTCGGGGGGAGGTTCTGGTTCATCGCGTCCTGCAAGACTTTGTCTTGCACCATCAGCGCGCCGTTCAGCTGCTCCAGATCGGTCAGGACCGCGGCGCCGCTCAGCTGTGACGACAGCTTCTGGACGTGAGTCTCCACGATCGAGACGTCCATCTGGAAGGTCCGTGCCGTTTGAAGGTCGCCCCGGACCGCGCTCAGCGAGGCGGCGGCGTTGGTCCGTGCCAGCGCCACGTCCCCATGGTCCTGCGCGGCCGCCTGGGCGGCATACTGGCTGATGAGCTGGTTGGTCGTTTCCTGATCGGCGATCAGCAGCGCGAGCTTTGAGAGGGGAGCCTTCAGCTCGGTGCTCAGTGAACGATAGCCCCGCACGGTCGCCGCGTTCGCGAGCTCGATCTGAGCCTTGGATGGCAGACCGGCGTAATCAATGAGCAGCTGGTCGTCGACGCCGACCTGCTTGGCCTTCTGCAGGTTGGTCGTGAGCTTATCGATATCCACCTGCGCGGCGTCGTGCGTCTGGCTGAGCAGCTTGTCCGTGCGGGATTGGAGCTGCTCCTTGATCTGCGACTCGTCGCTGGCTAACCGGTTGAAGAAGGCGATCCGCGCCTCATTGAACGGCGCCGACGCAGCCGGCGCCGTCTGGGCGGAGGTCGTGAGTTCCTGCCGCTGCAAATCCGTGTACTCGGCCGTCTCGAGGCCAAGGTCGGTGGCGCGAGCCTGAGCGGTGAGCACCTGCGCCCGCTGTGTCTGGTAGTCCTGCTCAGCCAGCGCCTCGCGCATCTGCTGCACGAAGATGAAGCCGCCGACCAGGAGAAAAGTCCCAAGGACCACGCCGATTCGTAGCCCGTTGCGATGAAGAAATCTAAGAGTTGCTGCCAGCACCGCTGTCACCGCATTCTAGGGACATCCTGCATTGAGGGTAACGTCCAAATAGCGGAAAAGTTCCGGTGAAAGTCCGTTCAGGAAGGGCGGGAAGCTGTGCTAAGATGGCTGCCGCCCAATTCCGGCCGAAGGAGAAAACGCCTGGCAACTGCGACCCCGGTCAGCCTCAAACTCGAGCCCCGCGCCGACCACGGGCGCCATCTGCAGGCGCTGCGCCGGCAGGGCCGGCTGCCGGGCATCATCTATGGGCACAACGTCGATCCGGTGACGGTTCTCGTCGACGGCCGGGACTTCGTCCGGGCCTTCCAGCGGGTCGGGCGCAACCAGCTGGTCGATCTTCAGCTGGGCGACGAGCCGGTTCGCAAGGCCTTGATCCGGGAGGTGCAGCGCAGCCCGCGCGATGGCGACTTGCTCCACGTCGACTTCTACCAGGTGAATCTGACCGAGAAGATCGAGTCGGATGTTCCCATCGAGCTCGAGGGTGAGGTCGAAATCGTGGTGAAGGGTGAAGCCGACCTCCAGCGTGGACTGCATGAGATCAAGCTCGAATGCCTGCCGCAGGATCTGCCTCCGGTCATCACCGTTGACGTCTCGAACCTCAAGGAGGTGGACGACGAGATCCGAGTCAAGGACTTGAAGACGCCGGCCGGCTGCGAGATCCTGGACGATCCTGAAGACCTGGTGGTCAAGGTTGCCGCCCATCGTGAAGAGGTCGAGGAGGCGGCACCTGCGCCTGCCGCTGCCGAGGTGCCCACCGTCGGCGAAACGCAAGCTCCCACCGAAGGCGAGGGCGAGGCTCCAGCCGAGAGCTAGCGCAACGAGCGCCCCTACAATGGGGCGCGATGCCCGGTTGGTTAGGCGCGATGCTCAATTGGTTTGGCCTTCATTGGAACGAACCATGGGCCCGGTTCGTCCAGGGCCTGCTCCTCTTCCTTCTCAGCATTGTGGTAGCCACGCTTCTTCGCAAGACATTCCGAAGGCAGCTCAAACGGCCGCACATCGATCAGCAAGTTGCCTTGCTCGTATCCAGGATCGCCTATCTGGCAATCCTGTTCCTGGGTGTCCTTGCCTTCTTGACCCTCTGGTTCGGCAGCCCGGCATTAGTGTTTGGAGGCTTCGGTTTCCTGGCGTTGGCGGTCAGCCTCGCCTTTCAAGACATCCTCAAGAACTTCATCGCGGGAATCTTTCTCTTGCTGGAGCGTCCGTTTCGGCTCGGCGACGAGATCACGGTCGATGACCACACTGGCATTGTGGAGAACATCGAAATGCGGACCACGACGCTGCGAACCAGCGACGGCGAGCAGGTCCTGACGCCAAATTCCCTGGTTTACACGGGGACGATCATCAACCGCACGCGATATCCGACGCGCCTTTTCACGCTGACGGCCAAGGTGCCGGATGGCCACGCGTCCGACGATCTGGCCGACCGCCTGCGGGATCAACTGAAGAGTCGCCCGGACATCGTCAAAGACCCACCGCCCCAGGTCGTGCTTCAACCAAGCGCGGACGGGGCCAGTACGATCGAGGTCCGCTACTGGCTTGACTACCGCAAGAATGATCCGCTAGCCGTCCAGGCTGCGGTCGGCCGCCAGATCTACCAGACGATTCGATCGCCCGGCTAGCCGCCCTCCTTCGGCGCGGGCCGGCGGCCTTCCGAGGGTTCAGCCCCGAGGCGCGCCTGTTCCTCGTTTACTCGCTGCTGATCTCGACCGCCTTCAGCGTCTTCAACCTGCTGTTCAACCTGTACATGAGTGCGCTGGGATTCTCCAACGACCTCATCGGCCTGTTCAATTCCCTTCCGGCGCTGGTCTTACTTGGCATCGGTCTGCCCCTGGCGGGCATGGCCGATCGGATCGGCTATCGCCTCTTTCTCATGGCCAGCGGTGCGCTGGCCGTTGCCGCCTCGATCGTTCTCGCGCTGGCCGGGCAGCGGCTGATCGCCGTCCTGGCGTCCGGCAGCTTCGCCCTGGCGCTGGCCGTTCTCGAGGTCCTGGGCGCGCCCTTGCTGGCGCAGGTCAGCGATGGACCGGAACGCGTCTCCCTGTTTGCCGTCAATCAGTCATTGGCCTGGGCAGCGACGCTCGTCGGCGACGTGCTTGGTGGACTCATCCCCGAGCTCGCCGCTCGGACGATGCACGCATCGCCGGCCTCAGCCGGAGCGATTCGCTCGGCATTCCTCGTGATGGCCGTGCTCACCGTCGCCGGGCTGCCATTCCTGTTTCGTGTCGCCCGGGCTGCCAGAACTACGCCGAGCATCGTCTCGCCCGTCCGCGACGTCCTCCGGGTCAACGTCAGGCGCTTCGCACGGATCCTGCTGCCCGGCTTGATCCTTGGCATGGGCGCCGGCATGTACCTGACCTTTGTCCAGCTCTACTTCGCGCAGCGATTTGGATTGACCCCGGGCCCGATCGGATTGATCCTCGGCGCCGGGGCGGCCATGACCGCGCTCTCGACCCTGGCCGCACCCGCCGTCAGCCGCCGCCTCGGCATCATTCGAACGATCGGCTTCTCCCAGGTTGCCGGGTTCCCATTGATTCTCTTGCTGGCCTTCCTGATCACGCTCCCCATCGCCGTGGTGGTCTTCTACGTTCGCCAAATGGCCCTCAATCTGCAATCACCGCTTTACCAGGTATTTGGGATGGAATACGTCGACCCTGCAGAGCGAGCTCGCCTGGCGACGGCGCAGATCGTCGTCATGGGGATTGGCGACAGCGGCCTTGGCCCGTTGGTCAGCGGCGTTCTCCAGGTTCGGGGTGGTTTTCAGCTGGCGTTCTCTGTGGCGGCCGTCTTCTACCTGTTGAGCGGGGTTAGTTTCCTGGTCCTGTTCCGCGGATATCGCCCTTCCACCCCGCGATCCGCCGGTGTCTGACTTCTTATAGTTCGGTTGATGGCGCAAGAGCCGCTCTTTCCCTCGGCCGAGGCGGCGGTCTTGAAAGATCAGCCACTCGCGGCACGGATGCGGCCGGCCTCGCTCGACGAATTCGTCGGGCAGGAGCACCTGGTCGGTTCCGAGCACGAGCTGCGCCGCGCGATCGAGGAGGACCGCATCGGATCGATGATCCTGTGGGGCCCGCCCGGCAGTGGCAAGACGACGCTGGCGCGGCTCATCGCCCGGGTGACCGCCTCGCATTTCGTCCCCTTGAGCGCCGTCAGTGCCGGCGTCGCCGACCTCCGGCGCAACATCGAGGAGGCACGAATGCGCCGGGCGCAATCCGGAAAGCGGACGATTCTGTTCATCGACGAGATCCACCGCTTCAACAAGGCGCAACAGGACGCGGTCCTGCCGTTCGTGGAAGAAGGCGTCATCACGCTGATCGGCGCCACCACCGAGAACCCGTCCTTCGAGGTCAATGCGGCGCTGCTTTCTCGGACCCGGGTCTTCGTGCTCGGCGCGCTGAAGGACGAGCAGATCGGCCAGATCGTCGACCGCGCGGTGAGCGATCCCCAGCGTGGCCTGGGCAACCGGCAGGTCGAATTGGAGGTTGAGGCAAGGGCCGCGCTGATCAGGCTGGCAAACGGCGATGCGCGGGTGGCCTTGAACGGGCTCGAAGCCGCGGCCGCGCTGGCCCGACCCAAGCAAGGCCGCCGGCAGGTCACCGCCGCGCTCGTGGAGGAAGCGGTGCAGCGAAAGAACCTTCTCTATGACCGCGCCGGCGAAGAGCATTACAACATCATCTCGGCGCTGCATAAAAGTCTCCGGGATAGCGATCCGGATGCCTCGCTCTACTGGCTGGGGCGGATGCTCGAGGCCGGTGAGGACCCGCTTTACGTCGCACGCCGCCTGATCCGGTTCGCCTCGGAGGACATCGGACTTGCGGATCCTCAGGCGCTGACTCAGGCGGTCGCCGCGCAGCAGGCCGCGCATTTCATCGGGATGCCGGAAGCAAACCTCGCGCTGGCGCAGGCGGTCGTCTACCTGGCGACCGCGCCGAAAAGCAACGCGCTCTATGCCGCCTACTCGACGGTCCAGGAGGACGTCGCCCGGACTCGGGCCGACCCGGTCCCGCTCCATCTGCGCAATGCGCCGACGCCGTTGATGCGTAACCTCGGATACGGAAAGGGCTACCGGTACGCGCACGACTATCAAGACGCGCAGGTCGACCAGCAGCACCTGCCCGACGCGATCAAGGACCACGCCTACTACGAGCCGACGGATCGCGGCTATGAGAAGACGGTCAAGGAGCGGCTCGAGGCGTTCCTGGCAGCACGGCGCCGCGACAAAAAGCCCTAAGGCGGCGTCGACGCTTCGACATGCGGCTTGAGGGCCGCATAGCCGTTGGCCATCACCTGCTGATGGTTACGGGCCAGGAGGCCCTTGGCCAGCGGAGCGACCAGGTTGAGGATCGGGTTGGTGGTCGCGACGTCCCAGTGATAGACGGCCCGCGTCCCTGACTCGATCGGCGAAAACTCCCAGCGTCCACTCCCGATGAGATCGCCGGTCGAGCGGAGCAGGAGGTGCTGATACTCGGTCGCCTCCATCACCTCGAGCGTGTATTTGAGGCTGTAGGGCAACGAGCCGCGCACCTCGCAGGCGATCGCCGAGCCGATGGATTTGCCATCGCCACGGATGAGTTCGACGCGACGAAAATTCTTCCACCACCCCGGGTAACGCTCGATGTCGAGCACGACGGACCACACCCGTTCGGGCGGAGCGGCGAAGTGCCAGTCGGTGACGAAGTGATACGGCTCCGGCACCGGAGTATTTGATCAGAGCGAGCCTGGGGTAGCCTCAGCCCCGGCCGAGGCCACCCCGCTCGTGTGGTCGCTTAGAACCCGTGACTCGTGACCCAGGTATTGGCGATGTCGGTCGGATCGTTTTTGTCGACGTCCGCGCTCTTGTTCATGTTGGTCAGGTCGATGGTGTTCAGCTTCGCGTCGACGCTGTTGAGCACCGACGTCACTTCGCTGTTATCAACGGCGCTCCGGATCAGCGGCACGATGTTGTCGGCTTGCTGCAGATGCTTGTCGTCCTGGAGGACGACGAGATTGTTGGCCGAGATGCCGCCGTCGCTGGAGAAAACGAGACCGATATTGATCGCGCTGCTCTTGAACGCCGCGTAGGTCAGGGGACCGCCGGCGTCAAGCGCCTTGAATCCCTTGAAGTGCAATCCATAGGTCTGCTCGAGGCCTGGCTGGCAGAAGGGCCGCTGCGGGCACTCTGGTGGCCCACCGAGGGTCCATCCGCTCGCCACCGAGCTGACGTCGGATAACTTGACCAGGTGATTCGAGTCGGCCTCGGCCTTGGTCACGGCGAACGCGTTCTGGTCAACCGCGGGCGACGGGTCGAGGGCCTTGACCCCTTTCGGATTCAGGACCGCATTCAACCGCTCGACATTATGGGCAGCATCCGAGCTGGCGTCCGCGGTCACGCCGAGCTTGCCTTCGGCGAAGGTGAGGTCGGTCGCTGCGTATCCCGCATAGAGGTCGATCTGACCGCTGAGAAGCGCCGGCTCGACGATCTCGCGGTTGCCTAGCTTGTCTTTGTAGTTGACGGTGTAGCCCTTATTCTTCAGCGCGCCGCCGTAGATGTGGGCCAGGATGATGCTCTCAGAAAAGTTGAACGAGGCGATCGTGATCGTGCCCTTCGGCGACGATGACGAACTTGCCGGGCCACCCGTTGAGCCGCACGCCGTCGTGATCAGAGCCAGCGCCACCATGCTGGCGCCCAGCACAGAACTCCGCTTCAACAACATACTTCCACCTCCAAAAATGACGATGAATTACGCGAGCACGGCCGCCGAGTCGAATGATGTGCCTAACGCTTCCTCCTTCTGGATGGATTTCGATGTCCGGAGCCCCGCCGGGGTGACGAGGCGCTGCACGCCGGCCAGTGAAAATTCGACGATCAGCGAAAGCAGCCCTACGAGAATCGCGCCCGCGTAGAGCATCGGGTAATCCTGCTGGCCGAGGCCGTCCACGATAAACCGA
>Ga0209474_10001971_pt1 | contig 19364 bp, 11 predicted proteins | sample GraSoiAngelo_145_FD_185902 | JGI IMG/M metagenome (GOLD analysis project Ga0209474, IMG submission 185902) | Grasslands soil microbial communities from the Angelo Coastal Reserve, California, USA - 14_1009_05_20cm (SPAdes) (version 2) | ecosystem: Environmental > Terrestrial > Soil > Grasslands... | reverse complement strand
CTGGTCGGGCGGGCAGTCGTTGCTCGCCCCGTCGCAGCTCTCCGCGAGGTCACAGGCGCCCGCGGCCGGGCGGCACACGGCGGAGCTCTTGGCGTCGGCCGGACAGCTCGGGCCGGTGCCCGGGCAGCTCTCGGCCGGGTCGCACGCGCCCTGCGAGGCGCGGCACACGGTCGAGGCGGGCTGGAAGGCGTCCGGCGGACAGGCGGCGCCCGTCCCGTCGCAGGTCTCGGCCGCGTCGCAGGCGCCCGCCGCCGGGCGGCAGACGAAGGCGCCGCCCGCGCTCGTGAACCCGTCGGGCGGGCACGCCGGCCCGCTGCCGGTGCACTGCTCGGCGACGTCGCACGGCCCCGCCGCCGGCCGGCAGACGACGCTCGCCGGCTCGAAGTCGTCGGGCGGGCAGGCGGCCCCCGAGCCGGTGCAGCTCTCCGCCACGTCGCAGGCGCCGGCCGCGGGCCGGCACACGACCGACGCGGGCTCGAAGGCGTCGGCCGGGCACGCCGCGCTCGTCCCGTCGCACGTCTCGTCCACGTCGCACGGGCCGGCCGCCGGCCGGCACACGGCGCCGCCGTTCCCCGCCAGGTGCTGGCAGGCGTCGTTCGTCCCGTCGCAGGTGTCGGTCGTGCAGAGATTGCCGTCGTCCGTGCACGGCGTGCCCGCGGGCACCTTCCCGTCGGCCGGGCATGCCGGCCCCGTCCCGGTGCAGGTCTCGGCCGCGTCGCACTCGCCGGCCGAGGCGCGGCACACGGTGAAGCTCGACAGGAAAGCGTCAGGCGGACAGGCGCTGCTCGTCCCGTCGCACGTCTCGTCCACGTCGCACGGGCCGGCCACCGGGCGGCAGACGGCGCCCGCGTTCCCCGCCGCATGCTGGCAGGCGTCGTCCATGCCGTCGCAGGTGTCGGTCGTGCAGGGGTTGCCGTCGTCCGTGCACGGCGTGGCCGCGGGCGACTTGTCGTCGGCGGGACAGGCGGGTCCGCTGCCCGTGCAGCTCTCCGCCGGGTCGCACTCGCCCGCCGAGGGGCGGCAGACGACGGTCGAGGGCTCGAAGGCGTCGGCCGGGCAGGTCGTGCTCGTGCCGTCGCAGGTCTCGTCCACGTCGCACGGGCCCGCCGACGCGCGGCAGACCGTGCCGGCGTTCCCGGCCGGGTGCTGGCAGGCAGCATGCGTCCCGTCGCAGGTGTCGGTCGTGCACGCGCTGCCGTCGTCGGTGCACGGGGTGCCCGCGGGCGTCTTGTCGTCCGCGGGACAGCTGGGTCCGCTGCCCGTGCAGTTCTCCGCCGGGTCGCACTCGCCCGTCGAGGGGCGGCAGACGACGGTCGAGGGCTGGAAGGCGTCGGCCGGGCAGGTCGTGCTCGTCCCGTCGCACGTCTCGTCCTGGTCGCACGGGCCGGTGGCCGCGCGGCACACCGTGCCGGCGTTCCCCGCCGGGTGCTGGCAGGCATCATTCGTCCCGTCGCAGGTGTCGGTCGTGCACGCGCTGCCGTCGTCGGTGCAGAGTGAGCCGGCGGCCTTCTTGGCGTCGGGCGGGCACGCCTGCCCGGGCAGCCCACCGCAGCCCTCCGCCACGTCGCACTCGCCCGCCGCCGGCCGGCAAATGACGCCGATGGGCAGGAAGACGTCCGCTGGGCAGGTGGAGTCGAGCCCGTCGCAGACCTCGTCGGGGTCGCACACGTCACTCGAGCCGGTGCGGCAGACGGTGCCCGCGTTCCCCGCCGGGTGCTGGCAGGCGTTGTCCGTGCCGTCACAGGTATCCGTCGTGCACGGGTTGCCGTCGTCCGTGCAGGCCGTTCCCGCCGCGCTCTTGGCATCCGCTGGGCAGCTCGGCCCCGTCCCGGTGCAGTTCTCCGCCGGGTCGCACTCTCCCGCCGAGGGGCGGCACTCCGTGAAGGCCGACAGGAAGCCGTCCGGCGGGCACGTCGTGCTGGTCCCGTCGCACGTCTCGTCGGCGTCGCACACCCCGGCCGCCGGGCGGCACACCGCGCCCGCGTTGCCCGCCGGGTGCTGGCAGGCGTCGCTCGTCCCGTCACACGCGTCGGTGGTGCACGGGTTGCTGTCGTCGGTGCACGCGGTGCCGCTCGGCTGCTTCGCGTCGGCGGGACAGCTGGGCCCGCTGCCCGTGCAGCTCTCGGCCTCGTCGCACTCTCCCGCCGCCGCGCGGCAGACGGTGCTCGAGGACGCGAAGCCATCGGCCGGACACGTCGTGCTCATGCCCGTACACGTCTCCGCCACGTCGCACGCCCCGGCCGTCGGCCGGCAGACCGCCCCGGCGTTGCCCGCCGGGTGCTGGCAGGTGTCGCTCGTCCCGTCACACTCGTCGCTGCTGCACGGGTTGCCGTCGTCGGTGCACGCCGTACCGCTCGCCTTCTTCGCGTCGGCGGGACAGCTCGGGCCGGTCCCGGTGCAGTTCTCGACCTGGTCGCATTCGCCCGCCGCCGGACGGCAGGGTGTCGTCGAGGACGCAAAGCCATCCGCCGGGCACGTGCTGCTCGTGCCCGTGCACGTCTCGGCGACGTCACATACGCCGGCCGAGGCGCGACACACCGTGCCCGCGTTGCCTGCCGGGTGCTGGCAGGCGACGCTCGTCCCGTCGCACTGGTCGAGCGTGCACGGGTTGCCGTCGCTCGTGCACGCCGTGCCCGAGGCCTTCTTCGCGTCCGCCGGGCAGCTCGGTCCCGTCCCGGTGCAGCTCTCCGCGAGGTCGCACACGTCCGCCGCCGCGCGGCAGACCGTCGAGGAGGACGCGAAGCCGTCGGGCGGACAGTCGTTCGTGATGCCATCGCAGCTCTCGGCCACGTCGCAGGTGTCGGCGGCCGGACGGCAGACGGTGCCGGCCGGCGTCTTTGCGTCGGCCGGGCAGGTGGCGCTCGTCCCGGTGCATGTCTCCTGTGGGTCGCAGGCGCCGGCCGAGGCGCGGCAGAGCGCGCCCGCGTTGCCCGCCGGGTGCTGGCAGGCGTTGCTCGTCCCGTCGCACTGATCGAGCGTGCACGGGTTGCCGTCGCTCGTGCACGCCGTCCCCGCCGACTTCTTGATGTCGGCCGGGCAGCTCGGGCCGTTGCCCGGGCAGTTCTCGGGCAGGTCGCACTCGCCGGCCGCCACGCGGCAGACGGTGCTCGAGGAGGCGAAGCCGTCGGCGGGGCAGGTCGCGCTCGAGCCGCTGCACGTCTCGGCCACGTCGCACACGTCCGCCGCCGCGCGGCAGGTGGTGCCCGCGGTCTTGAACGTGCAGCTCGACGTGCAGCACGACCCCGCCGTGCCGTTGGCCGCGCCCTGATCGCACTGCTCCTTGGTCTCGATCGCGCCGTTGCCGCACACCGGCAGCGGCGACACCGACCAGCCGCTGTTCGGCCGGTTGTCGTCGAGGATCTTGCCGTTGAAGGTGAGCGGGTACCCGGTGCCCGACGATCCGCCGGCGCTCTGGAAGCCGATGGTGGCGCTCTGCCCGTTGGCGTTGGCGCTGATCGTGCTCCGGTACTTGACGTCCAGCACGTTGGAGCGCTCGTGGATCTGCACCTGCCCGTTCACCTTGTCCGCCGAGCTGGCGACCAGGTTCTCCTGGAAGTCGACGATGAACGTGCGGTTCGGGCTCGTGCCGACCGTCCCGTACTGGATGTTGCTGCCCTCGGTCTGGAGGTCGTCCCAGTAGTAGAAGAGCGTCGGGTTCGGGAAGCTCGAGCTCGGCAGGGCGGCGTTCGCCGTCGGGTTGGCGCCGGTCGTCGTGCCGAACTGGATGATGCCGTTGGTGCCGATGGTGACCGTGCTGTAGCTCGTCCCCTCGATGGTGACCGAGAAGGGCAGCGTGACACCCGCGATGGCGTTGTCGCCGCTGAGCGTCGTGAAGCCGCTGATGTCGTTCGGGCTCGACTCCATGATGGCGAAGAGGGGCACGATGTCTGCCCGGCCGACGTCGACCGACCAGCCCTCGTCGGGGCGGTCGTCGTCCAGCACCTTCCCGTTGCAGGTGAGCGGCCGGGCCGTTCCCGAGGTGCCCCCGGCCCCCTGGAAGCCGATCGTGGCCGTCTGGCCGTTGGCGCCGGCGCTCATCGGGTCCCGGTACTTGACGTTGATCAGGTTCGAGCGCTCGTGGATCTGCACCTGCCCGGTCACCTTGTCGCCCGTCGCGGCGACGCGGTTCTCCTGGAAGTCGATGATGAAGGTGCGGTTCGGGCTCGTGCCGGACGTCCCGTAGCGGATGGCGGTGCCCTCGGTCTGGAGGTCGTCCCAGTAGAAGGCGAGGAAGGGGTTGGTGTGCTTCGAGGTTGGCAGGCAGGCGTTGGTGGGATCGGTCGTGCCCTGGGTGTTGCCCCCGAACTCGAGCCAGCCGTTCGTCGAGATGGTGACGGTGGTGTAGGTGACGCCCTCGATCGTCACGCTGAACGGGATGGTGGGCGTCGCCGTGGCGCTGTCCCCGCTGAGCGTCGTGAACCCGCTGATGTCGTCGGGGCTGAAGGCGATCCACGCGCCGAGCGACACGGTGCCCCAGCTGCGGCCCGGGAGGGCCGCGCCGAGGAGGACGAGGAGCCCGACCGCCCGCCGGACTGTCCGCTGCCGCTCTTCCTTCATCTGCGTCCCCCTTGCTCGTTTCTCATGGCAATACCGTCTTGAGCGATGGAATGCAGAGCTCGTCTTCCTTCACGGTGGCGAGCGTCTGCGGCCCGAACTGGTCGTGCACGTAGACGGGCGCCCGCGGCACGTGCTTCGCCTGGCCTCTCGCGGGCCGCGCCACGTAGCACACCAGGTGCGCGTCCGGGTTATGGACCGGCTCGCCGTTCTTGCTGACCGGCGTGCAGAGATGGCGCGGCTTCTTCACGTCGAAGACGCCGGGCGTCGTCCGGAACTGGTCGGTGACCGTCACCTGGATGCCCTTCGGGAATTTCGGCGTTCCGGCGGTGACCTTCGCCTTGTAGCACTTGTAGTGGTCGACGTCGTTCGGTCCCGGCTCGGGCGGCGGGGTCGTCAAGCTCTTCGCGGTGGGCACGTAGAGCAGGTCCGGTTTCAGGACGTCGAGGAATTGCTGGGCGGGGAGCTGGTTCGTCACCTTGACGTGCCGCCTCGAGAAACGCGGTGATCCGGCCACCGCCCTGATCTTGTAGCTCCGGAGATGCGTCTGCTGGTCGAGCACGCCCTGGTTGTTCTTGTTGGTGGGGGTGCACAGGTCGAGCACCTTCACGAGGTCGTAGTTCTGGTTCGCTTCGAACTGGTCCGCGAGATTGACGGCGAGAATCGGCGTGAACGGCGTGCCCGTCCTCGCCTTGTAGCAGAGGAAGTCGTCGGCGCAGCCGTCGGGATCGGGCGTACCGGTACAGACGCCACTCTGGCAGGTGTCGCCGATCGTGCAGGTGTTGTCGTCGCTGCACGACGCCCCGTCGGGCTGGACCGCATCGGGCGGGCAGGTGTCCGAGCTTCCGTCGCAGCTCTCGGCGATGTCGCACGAGTCCGCCGCGGGCCGGCAGACGGCCGTGCTCTTGGCGTCCGGCGGACAGCTGTCGTTGACGCCATCACAGCTGTCGGCGCGGTCGCACGGGCCCGCCGCCGGCCGGCAGACGGCCGTGCTCTTGGCGTCGGGGGGACAGTCGTCGTTGACGCCATCGCAGCTGTCGGTTAGGTCGCACGGGCCGGCCGCCGGCCGGCAGACCGCCGTGCTCTTGGCGGCCGGCGGGGAGCTCACCCCCGTGCCGTCGCAGGTCTCGGCCGGGTCGCACGGGCCCGCCGAGGGCCGGCAGACGAAGGCGTCGGCCGCGCTGTGGACGGCGTCGGGCGGGCAGTCGGGGCCGAGGCCCGTACAGCTCTCCGGGATGTCGCACGGGCCGGCCGCCGGGCGGCAGGTGGTCGACGATGACGCGAAGGTGTCGAGCGGACAGTCGTTCGTCAGCCCGTCGCAGCTCTCGGCCACGTCGCACGGGCCCGCCGCCGGCCGGCACTCGGCGGTGCTCTTCGCGTCCGGCGGACAGCTCGCGCTCGAGCCCGTGCAGTTCTCCGCCGGGTCACAGGTGCCGGCCGAGGCCCGGCACTCGACGGCGCTCGGCAGGAAGCCGTCCGGCGGACAATCGTTGCCGACGCCGTCGCAGCTCTCGGCGACGTCGCAGACGCCGACGGCCGGACGGCACTCGGCATTGCTCTTCACGTCTGCGGGACACGCGGCGTTCGAGCCCGTGCACGTCTCGGTCACGTCGCAGACGCCCCCCGCGGCGCGGCAGATCGTCCCTGCCGGCAGGAGCGTGTCGGCCGGGCAGTCGACGCTCGTTCCCGTGCAGACCTCCTGCACGTCGCAGTCACCCGCCGGCGGCCGGCAGACGCTTCCGGCAGTGGCGAAGGCATCGGGCGGGCAGCTCGCCGTCGTCCCGGTGCAGTTCTCCGCCACGTCGCACGGGCCTGCCGAGGCGCGGCACTCCGCCGTGCTCGGCGCGAACGCGTCGGGTGGGCATGCCCCGCTCGTGCCGTCGCAGAACTCGGCCTCGTCGCAGTCGCCGGCCTCCGGGCGGCAGAGCGTCCCCGCCGGCAAGAAGGCGTCGGGCGGGCAGGTGGCGCTCGTTCCGCTGCAGTCCTCGACTCGATCGCAGGCGTCCACCGACACACGACAGACGAAGCCGGTGGGCTCGAAGAGGTCGGGCGGGCAGTCGTCGCTGACCCCGTCGCAGCTCTCGGGAACGTCGCAGGCGCCGGCCGCCGGCCGGCACACGCCCGTCTGCTTCCCGTCGGGCGGGCAAGCGACGCTCGAGCCGGTGCAGTTCTCGGCCGGGTCGCAGACGCCGGCGGACGGGCGGCACACCGCGGTCGCGGGCTTGAAGGCGTCGGCGGGACAGCCGTTGTTCACCCCGTCGCAGCTCTCCGCCACGTCGCAGGCGCCGGCCGCCGGGCGGCAGACGGCGGTGCTCTTGGCGTCCGGCGGACATGCGGCACTCACGCCCGTGCAGTTCTCGGCCGGGTCGCAGACGCCGGCCGAGGGACGGCACTCCGTCGTCGGCGGCTGGAAGAGATCCGGGGGACAGGCGTTGTCCACGCCGTCGCAGCTCTCGGCGATGTCACACGGGCCTGCCCCCGGCCGGCACACCGTGCCGGCCGGCGTCTTCGCGTCGGCCGGGCAGGTGGTGCTCGTCCCGGTACACGTCTCGTCCGGGTCGCAGGCGCCGGCCGAGGCGCGGCAGAGCGCGCCCGCGTTGCCCGCCGGGTGCTGGCAAGCGTTGCTCGTCCCGTCGCACTGATCGAGCGTGCACGGGTTGCCGTCGCTCGTGCACGCCGTCCCCGCCGACTCCTTCGCGTCGGCCGGGCAGCTCGGGCCGTTGCCCGGGCAGTTCTCGGGCAGGTCGCACTCGCCGGCCGCCACGCGGCAGACGGTGCTCGACGAGGCGAAGCCGTCGGCGGGGCAGGTCGCGCTCGAGCCCGAGCAGGTCTCCGCCACGTCGCAGACATCGGCCACGGCCCGGCAGACGGTGCCCGCGGTCTTGAACGTGCAGCTCGAGGTGCAGCACGACCCTGTCGTCCCGTTGGCGGCGCCCTGATCGCACTGCTCCTTGGTCTCGACCGCGCCGTTGCCGCACACCGGCAGCGGCGACACCGACCAGCCGCTGTTCGGCCGGTTGTCGTCGAGGATCTTGCCGTTGAAGGTGAGCGGGTAGGCGGTGGCGGACGCCCCGCCCGCCCCTTGGAAGCCGATGGTGGCGGCCTGGCCGTTGGCGTTGGCGCTGATCGTGCTCCGGTACTTCACGTCCAGCACGTTGGAGCGCTCGTGGATCTGCACCTGCCCGTTCACCTTGTCCCCCGAGCTGGCGACCCGGTTCTCCTGGAAGTCGACGATGAACGTGCGGTTCGGGCTCGTGCCTACCGTTGCGTACTCGATGTTGCTGCCCTCGGTCTGGAGGTCGTCCCAGTAGTAGAAGAGGGTCGGGTTCGGGAAGCTCGAGCTCGGCAGGGCGGCGTTCGTCGTCGGGTTGGCGCCGGTCGTCGTCCCGAACTGGATGATCCCGTTGGTGCCGATGGTGAGCGTGGTGTAGCTCGTCCCGTCGATCGTCACCGAGAACGGCAGCGTGACGCCCGCGATGGCGTTGTCCCCGCTGAGCATCGTGAACCCGCTGATGTCGTTCGGGCTGTATGCCGTGGAGGCGTGCAGCACCATCGCCCCGAGGGGGAGCGCGTGGACCGACCAGCCCTCGTCCGGACGGTCGTCGTCGAGGATCTTACCGTTGAAGGTGAGCGGGTAGGCGACGGCCGAGGACCCGCCCGCCCCCTGGAAGCCGATCGTGGCGGTCTGGCCGTTGGCGCCGGGGCTCATCGTGCTCCGGTACTTCACGTTGAGCAGGTTCGAGCGCTCGTGGATCTGCACCTGCCCGTTCACCTTGTCGCCCGTCGCGGCGACCCGGTTCTCCTGGAAGTCGACGATGAAGGTGCGGTTCGGGCTCGATCCCACCGTCCCGTAGCGGATGTTGCCGCCCTCGGTCTGGAGGTCGTCCCAGTAGTAGAAGAGCGTCGGGTTCGGGAAGCTCGAGCTCGGCAGGGCGGCGTTCGCCGTCGGGTTGGCGCCGGTGGTCGTCCCGAACTGGATGATGCCGTTGGTGCCGATGGTGACCGTGCTGTAGCTCGTCCCCTCGATGGTGACGGAGAAGGGCAGCGTGACACCCGCGATGGCGTTGTCGCCGCTGAGCGTCGTGAACCCGCTGATGTCGTCGGGGCTGTGCGCCATGATCGCGAAGAGGGGTACGAGCCCGGCGCGGCCGACGTCGACCGACCAGCCCTCGTCGGGGCGGTTGTCGTCGAGCACCTTCCCGTTGCAGGTGAGCGGCCGGGCCGTCCCCGAGGCGCCGCCGGCTCCCTGGAAGCCGATGGTCGTGCCCTGGCCGTTCGCCAGGTTGCCCGACTCGCGGTAGCGGACGTTGATGATGTTGGACCGCTCGTGGACCTGCACCTGGAAGCGGATGTCGTCGGCGCCCCCGTTGTCGACCGTGGGATCGACGTCGACCTCGTAATCGACGAGGAAGGTGCGGTTCGGGCTGGTCCCGACCGTCCCGTAGCGGATGTTGGTGCCGAACGTGTCGAGGTCGTTCCAGTACGCGGCGAGGAAGGGATTCGTGTGCTTCGAGGTCGGCAGGCAGGCGTTCGTGGGATCGCTCGTGCCCTGGGTGTTGCCCCCGAACTCGAGCCAGCCGTTCGTCGAGATGGTGACCGAGCTGTAGCTCGTGCCCTCGATCGTCACGCTGAACGGCAGGGTGGCGTTCACGGTCGCGTCGTCGCCGCTGAACGTCTGGAGACCCGGGATGTTCGTGGTGTTGATGTCGTCCGGGCTGTGGGCCAGCCAGGCGCCGAGCGACACGGTGGCCCAGCTACGGCCGGGCAGGGCGGCGCCGAGGAGGACGAGGAGCCCGATCGCGTGCACGGTGCCGCGCCGCGGGCCGCAAAACCTCGGTCGGGACCGAACCGCGTCACCGGTCATCTGCGCCCCCCCTTTTTCGACGTGACCTTCTCCGCTGCGTGTTCCTCGGCCGGCTTCCCATGCCACAGCGTGCGCGCGCAGTGCAAGGTAAAATCCCCGCCGCCGGCGCTCGCCGGCCCGCCGCGGGCTGGCGCAGCCCGTGGGGCAGCTCGCCGAACCCGCCAAGGTCCAGCCGAGCGCCGAGACGGCGCGGGTCGAAGGGTGCTTTCGCCCGGAGGAACTCGGACCGCGGGCGACGGCGGGGCGGGGCCACGCTGCGTGGCGCGGCCCCGCCTCTACGCCGTGTTCACCTAATCGTCATCGTCGTCGGTCACTTTCACGAATGAGAACATTCCATTCCGAAAGTGAGACGTCACGTTGCAGATGACCAGGTACCTGCCCGGTCGGTCAAAGAATACCGACTCCACCCGATTCTGGGTGTTGGCCAAACCGGGCGGCGGCGACCCTGCCGGGCTGAGCCCCTGGTAGTAGATATTCGTCAAGTCATTAATGAACGTGCCCGAAGCGGGTACGACGATGTCTTTGGGTGCGGTCCCTGGGTTGTAGACGAAGACCTGATGGAATCCCGCGACGACGAAGTTCACGACTCCCCCGCTCTTGACCTTGATTACGCTGGGAAGGATGTGGTGATTCGCCGGGCCCGTGGTGTTGAGCCCCGCGCCGAATGAGACCGTCACACTCAGGCGCTTGTCGTCATCGGCCGTCGCGAAGGGAGCGGTCAGGCCGATGGCAAAGCCGGCCACGGCGCACGTCATTGCGAGCGTCAGGCGCTTCATAGCGGCCTTCCTCCCGTTGCATTGCCTCACCAGACGCGTGCTCAGGCCCTGGTGAGGGACCGATACGACATGATGGGCACGTCGCGGTCCTTATCTCGGGGCCCGCTGTGCGGTCAAGCAATGGATTATGGTAGGGATTCCGCTTTAGCAGGTGCTATGGCAGACTACAGGGCGAGGGAGGCATGGCAAGCGGATAGGCAAGTAATATAGATTAATCAAGGGATCGATCTCGGCTTGGGGTGAGAACGAGCAGCTCGACACGACGAAGTCGTGGATGCCTTGCGGGAGGTAGCGAATGTCTGCCCTGTAGACGATTGTATACTGACCTGGCAAGTGCTACGCGAGGCCGCACGTGAGCGCGGACGTGCAGGCCGCGGCCAACGGGAAGCGGCGGCTCGTGCAGGCGGCACTGCGCCTCTGCGCCGAGAACCGCAGCCTTCTGGAGCATCCGAAGCGGCGCCGGGCGATCATCGACCAGGCCGTGAAGTTCATCGTGATGCTCCACGCGGGCGCTCTGGCGATGCGTGGAATGCTGGTCGATGCGGCATGACGCGCGGGATGCGCATCGATCGCGGGAGCAGCGCGGTGGTCACGGGCGCCGGCAGCGGGCTCGGCCGCGCATTCGCGAAGGCGCTCGTATCGAGGGGCGCGGTGGTCGTCGTCGCCGACGTGCGCGAGAGCACGGCACGCGAGACGGTGCGCGAGATCGGCGCCGACGCCGGCCGGGTGCACGTCGTGGTGTGCGACGTCACGAAGGCGGACGACGTCGCGCGCCTCGCGGAGGAGTCAGCGACGCTCGCCGGCGAGGTCGACCTGCTGGTCAACAATGCGGGCATCGGCGCCGCGGGCGACGTGGGCGTGGCCGACCTCGACTCGTGGCGGCGCGCGATCGACGTGAACCTGTGCGGCGTGATCCACGGCTGCCACTACTTCGTCCCGCGCATGCGCGCGCGGGGGCGCGGTCACGTCCTCAACGTCGCGTCCGCCGCGGCGATCGCGGCCGTGCCCGGCATGGGCGCGTACAACGTCACGAAGGCGGGCGTCGTCGCGCTGAGCGAAACGCTGGCGGCGGAGGCGGCGCGCGACGGCGTCGGGGTGACCGTCCTCCTCCCCGGCTTCTTCCCGACGAACATCGTGAGCGACGCCGTCGGCACGGTGGAGGAGGGCAAGCGGCGGCTGGCCGAGACGTGGATGCAGCGGTCGAAGTACAGCGCCGACGACATCGCCCGTCTCGCCCTCGGGGCGGTCGAGCGCGGCAAGCTCTACGCCCTCCCGCACGGGGAGATCCGCTGGCTCTGGCGCCTGAAGCGCGCCGCGCCTCGCACCTACGCGCGGGTGGTGGGTGCGCTCGAACGCCGCGGCGTCTTCTCGCGGGCGTAGTGGCTTCGGCCACGGCGTGGGCGTTGAGCCGCGTTCACGGATGCGCCGGCCGCAGCGCCCGCAGCTTCTCCTGCTGCTCCGAATCGAGCTGATTCTTGATCCGAACGAGCAGGGTGAAGTTCACCTTCTTCACCTGCTGCTCGATCGACGTCACCTGGTCGAGCTTGCCGAGCACGGCCGCCCCGTCCACGTGATCGGCGGCCAGCAGCTTGCCGAGCGCCTCGGATTCCGCGTCGAGCCGCCACTGGAGGTCGACGAGCTGCTGTTGAACCGATGAGAGACCTCTGGTCACGCTTGACGGTCATTCCCGTTTTCCTCCTCTCCCGGATTCCGGGTTCCTTCCCGCGTCACGCCAGGGCGTCGTGTCGCGGCTCCGTCGCCTTGAACGGACCAGCGACCAGAACCCGTCGTTCGGGAGGAGGTTCGGCCTAGGTCGCGGGAGCCGGCGACACGGTCCCCAGATAGACCGACGACGGATGGTTCGGTCCGATGTAGAGGGTGTCGACCCCTGCCGAGTTCGCCAGCGTGGATGCGGTGGACGTCTCGTGCGGGAAATCGCCGGTGGCGATGGTGAGGCGCAGCGAGTGACCCGGCTCGATCACGGCGGACGTGGGGAAGATCTCGATCTGGAGCTGCGTCGGGACCCCGGGCGTGAGCGGCACCTGAGACGCCCGGGTGTAGGGATGCCACGGCTCGATGACTTGTCCGCCCGCGTAGACCGAACAGTCCGCGACCACTGAACCACATGCACGTGCGGTCAACGCTCCGAGCGACGCGACCAGGCTTCCCGATGTGATCTGACTGGACGAGCCGTCGGGAGCGACGTCCGAGATCGTCGCGATGACCTGAGCGTCGGTGGCGGTCGAGCTGATCCAGATAATGGCGTTGATGGGGCCCGAGATGGCGTACGGCGCAGTGAAGGGCGCGGTCGTGAACGTGGCGGCCAGGAGCTCACTCGGTTGATTGTCGTTCTCGCACGTCGTGCCGGACACCAAGCCCGCCGTCCACTGGGTAGTCGACCGCGAGCAGGTTCCGTTGAGCGGAATCCAGGGGAGCGTCACCGTCGTCTCTCCGGCGTCGGCGGCCGGAGCCAGCGATCCGGCGTACAGCGAGGTCCCGCTGCCCTGCGTGGCGGACAGATACCAGTACCGATATTGCGTGTGCGATGCCGGATAGCGCGTGTCGGGACTCCATTTGCCCGCCCCGAGGTAATAGGTTTCCACTTCGGGGAACCTCTGGATGCCGTTGTCGATGCCCTTGAGCCAGTGATCGAACCAGGCGAGCTGCAGGTTGTTGAGGCTCGGGAGTAGGTTGCCCTTCGTGTCGTGAACAGGGTTGGAGCCGTCATCGGCGGTCAGGCCGTTCCCCGCCGTCGTGTGGTACCACGGGCCGATCATCAGCTTCTTCTTGGTCCCCAAGAGCCCGAGCCCGCGGAACAGGATCGGCTCGCCACGCTGGAAGATGTCGTAGGTGCCTCCGACGATGAAGGTCGGGACCTTGACCCGCGAGATGTTCCGGATCGGCGAGCGGAGCTGGTAGAACGAGCCGTCGTAGGCCTGATCGGGGTAGGTCTGCAGCGCCGACGGCAGCATCATCTCGAACCCGCCCAGCGTCGCGTCGAGGACCGCCAGCCCGCCGAACTGCGCCACGTCCAGCGCGTGCTGCGATTCGGCATTGAGCGCGATCTTCGGCTGGCTCAGCGCATCCTGCGCCGGGATCACGGCGAGCCCGTTCACCAGCCCGAGCCAGAGCGGGATGAAGCCGGCGTCCGTGTTGCCACCCGCCCACGTGACGTCGCGGTAGGCGTCCGACATCGGGACGATGGGGAAGATGGCCTTCACGGCCGCGGTTCCCGGCTGCTCGACCGTGAGGAACTGGTTGATCGCCGAGTAGCTCACGCCCGAAAGCCCGATCACCCCGTTGGAGAACGGCTGCGACGCCGCCCACTGGACCAGCGTCACGCTGTCCTGCTGCTCCCGGGCGCCGAACGAATCCCACATACCCTCGCTCGAGCCGGTGCCGCGCACGTCGACGACGATCATTGCATAGCCGTTGGACGGGAAGATCGTGTTGCCCTCCGAAACGCCCGCGCCCGATTTGCGATACGGCGTCTGCACCAGGATCGTCGGGCATGGGCACCCGGTGGTGGGAATGTATTCGTCGGAGTCGAGCGAGACTCCGTCGGACATGGGGATCCTCACGTCGGAGACGACATCGTAGGCGGTCGTCGCGGCGATTGACGTGGCCGATGCCATCAGCGCGAGGACGGCAGCTGCGATCATCAGCGTCGCTGGATTTTGTCTTCCCTCCATCGAATGGTTCCTCCTCCCTCGGCGCTGCCGGCGGCGAACGCGCACGCGATCTGCAAGACGCGGGACGGCCGAGTCTAGGCGGCCGAGGCGGCCGGGAGAACTCCGTAGCGCCGCATTTCCGTCGAATCTTTGTGGTATTTCGATCGACGTTTTATGGTAGTCCGCCCCGGTAGCGCGCGCGATGTCGACCTCGAAGCGCTCGGCGCGAGCCGCCTGCGGTCCCGTGGAGGCGGGAGCCCAGGCCGCGGGCTACTTCGACGGCGACGACGTCGGGTGACGCCGGCGCATGGGTGCCGGGCGGAGTGCCGCCTCGACCAGGTCGACGATCTTCTGCGCCGATCCGTCGGCGGTCGAGAGGTCCTCGGTCGACGCGATCCCCAGCTCCGCCCACGATCGGACGGCGGCCGCGACGTCCGTCGGATCGGAACGCGACCCGAAGCCCGTCCCCGCCGTCGGGCCGATGTCTACCGAGAGCACGCGGACGCCGCTCCCCCGCAGCTCGCGATCGATCGCAATCGATGCCGCGTGGAGGGCCGCCTTGCTCGCCGCGTAGAGCGCGACGTGGGGCCAGCCCGCTGCCGACGCCGACCCGACGTTGACCACCAGGCCTGCGCCGCTCTCCAGCAGGAGCGGCAGGAAGGCGCGGGTGACGCAGAGGGCGCCGATCAGGTTCGTGGCCAGCGTCTCGTGCCAGTGCACGACGGGCGACGAGGCGAACGGCTCCACGTATCCGACGCCGGCATTGTTGACGACGACGTCGACGCGGCCGCACGCGCGCCGCGCGGTCTCGCGCAGCTCCGCCACGGAGTCCTCCCGCGTCACGTCGATCTGGACGACGTGCACCGGGGCGCCCGCTTCGCGGGCCAGCTCGCGCAGGGCGTCGGCCGAGCGGGCCGCGGCGACGACGCGCATCCCCCGGGCGGCCAGGCGAAGCGTCAGCGCCCGGCCGATACCCGAGGAAGCGCCGGTGACGACGGCCGTCCGCCCGGCGAGCGGATCACGCATCCGCAGTCGCCACTCGCCGCATGCAGAAAACCCCCTGCGACGGCTAACAAATGCGAAGGTGGCCGACAAGGCGTGGCGGACGAAGCCGCGCCGGTTGCTCGCGCGCATTGACGCGCCGGGCGCGGCGCCGATAGAAACCGGGGCCATGCCCGCCATGGTGGGGCTCCGTTTCGATCTGCGCGTGCCGCCCTTCGCCCGCACCACGCACGAACGGCAGTACGCGGCCTGCCTCGACATGTGCGAGTGGGCCGACGCGAGAGCTTTCGACGTGGTCGCGATCTCGGAGCACCACGGCGTCGAGGACGGTTACATGTCGTCGCCCGTGACGCTGGCGGCGGCGATCGCCGCGCGCACGCGGCGGCTCGCCATCAACGTGGCCGCCATCCTCGTCCCGCTGCACGATCCGATCCGGCTCGCCGAGCAGCTCGCGACGGCGGCGCTCGTCGCCGGCGGGCGGTTGAGCTTCGTTGCCGGGATGGGCTACCGCCCCGAGGAGTTCGAGATGGCGGGCGTCGAGCGCGCGGCGCGCGGGCGGCTGTTCGACGAGTCCGTGGGCGTGCTGCGGCAGGCGTGGACGGGCGCGCCGTTCACCTGGCGCGGCCGCGTCGTGCGCGTGACGCCCGCGCCGCCGTCGCCGCCGCCCATCCTGGTCGGCGGCTCGACGCCGAAGGCGGCGCGCCGGGCGGCGCGGCTCCGGTGCGGCTTCTTCCCGGCGGTCGGTGACCCCGAGCTGGCCCGCGTCTACCACGAGGCATGCAAGGCCGAGGGCTTCGAGGGCGGCTTCGTCGTGCTCCCGGGCGGCCCCGGCTTCGTGCACGTGACACGCGATCCGGAGGGGGATTGGAAGCGCATCGCGCCGTACGCGCTCTACGACGCCAGGACGTACGACGAGTGGCAGACCCCCGGGCAGCGCTCGGCGGTGCACGTGGCCGCGACGACGGAGGAGGACGTCCGGCGAAGCGGTGTATATCGCGTCGTGACGCCGGAGGAATGCGTGGCGATCGCGGAGCAGCACGGGCGGGTGCTGCTCCATCCGCTCATGGGCGGGATCGACCCCGAGCTAGGGTGGGCCAGCCTTCGACTCTTCGCCGAGGAGGTGCTCCCGCGCATTCGATGACGGCGACTGATCGACCGTGCCGACGCTTTCGACGCTCGGAGCAGGGTGAATCTACGGCGTGGTGATTGGGTTCACCGCTGCTTTCCAGCCCTTCAACCCCTCCACCATCACACTGACGTCAGCGTAGCCGGCCTCAACCGCCCGACGGGCGGCCTTGTGAGAGGCCGTTCAATGCGAGTCGGCGCAGTAGAAGACGAGCCGAGTGTCCTTGCCGGCCGGTAGCTCCGTTGCCACGTCGTACTTGCCGTAGCTCGACAAGAGTATGGCGCCGGGGATGACTCCTTCTCGCGCTCTGAAATCGGTCCCGTCGGCGTCCAGGACCGTGGCCGGTGTCTCTGTCGAGGTGCGCATGGCAACCAGATCGCCGACATGGATCAGCTTGAACCCCTCGTCGGGGGCGGGAGCGCACGCGACTACCGCCGACAGCACGAGGACGCCGGCAAGAAGCCCGAACGTTTTCATGCCGAAGCTCTACCGGAGCAGCGATGATGGCTCAATCCCGGTCACTCACTTCGTGGTGAGAGGATCATCACCGGGATGTCTCGCGTCGTTCGGCCCTGGTAGTCGTCATAGTCGCGGTACATCGCGACGAGGCGCGGCCAGAGCGCTGCCTTCTCGGCGTCGGACGCGCGCCGGGCGCGCATGCGGCGGGTGGTCGATCCGACCTGCACCTCGACGTCGGGGTTGGCCGTCATGTTGTGGTACCACGCAGGGTGATGCGACATGCCGCCCTTGGAGGCGACGACCACGAGGTCGTCGCCGGCGGACAGGTAGAGCAGAGCGACCGTGCGCGGCTCGCTCGATCGCCTGCCCTTGGCCGTGACGAGACACACCGGCGCCCCGCGCAGGAACGTGCCGCCCAGGCGGCCACCGCTCAGACGGTAGGCCCAGACGTTGAGCAGCGTCATCAGGCGGATGACGGGGGAAGCCAGTCGCTCCTGCGTGCGCGTCCACGGGCGGAGCCCGGTGTCGGGCATGGGACCTCCGGGGCGGCGCAGAACTGAAGGGGAGCTCTGCTCGCTGCAGGCGATCTAAACGGACCCGCGTCCGGCTGGCAATGGCCCCGGAGATCCTCCACCCGCGCCGGCGCGATCAGTGGTCCATGCGGCCGACGAAGTCGTCCATGCTCCGGTTGACACCGAGGAACTCCATGACGGCATCGAACAGGCGAACGGGAAGGAGGCGCCCGAGCCACGTGACGTAGACGAGCCGCGGCATGACGAGGCGGCGGCGGTCGCGGCGGATGGCGTCGACGATGCGGTCGGCGGCGTACTCCGGCGTGAGGATCGGCAGGAGCAGCCGGAAGCGGGTCTTCACGCCTTCGTCGCGACCGTGCGCCCGGCGGCGGCGAGTTCCGCACGCGTCCGTTCGAGCGCCGCCGACTCGACGTCCCACAGGATCACGCGCGCGCCCTCGGCCGCGATCTTCTGAGCGAGAAGCCGGCCGATGCCGCTCGCGGCACCGGTGATGAGCACGTTTCTGCCGGCGTAGTCACTCATGGCTCGGCTCCGGCCATCGAGATCGACCCGGGCCCGGCTCGCATCGGCTGCCTGAGCACGGGCGGCACGGTAGTAAACTAGCGATCGATAGTCCAGTCATCGGCTCGGGCTTCCGGCCTCGGGATCGTGGTCGTCCTCTCACTTCTCGACGGCGAGGCGGGAGACGCGACGGAAATTCCCGGACGTTGCGCGCGATGAGGATCGCGCCGTTCGCAAGCGCGGTTCCGGCGATCAGGACGTCGTAGGGGCCGATCGGCTTCCCGACCGCTTCGAGATCCGTGCGAATCCGGGCGGCGGACCGGGCTTCCTTGGCTCCAAGGGAAGGAGGCGGGGCGTCGTCTCGGCCAACGATTCGAGCGCCCGGACGGCGGAGAGAAGTTCCTCGGTGGCGGCGCCGACAATGAGGATGGAACCACGTGACGAAGCGACGCGGTCAATTCTTTAGGGGGCGAATTGCGAGTTGCGATTAGGAGCGCTACGGGATCGGCACCACGGCGCACGGCGCGCTCGATGACTCCACCTTGAACAGCGGTGGGCATGTCGTCACGGCGCATGCCGGCGCTCCCGGGATGTTGTCGCCGCAGTTCCCCGTTCCCGACACCACACGGCAGCTGTTGCGGTCCAGCGTGCACGTCTTGTCCTTGTTTCCGCTGAACGTGTTTCCGAACACCTTGTTGTTGCTCGAATTGAAGATCTCGCACCCTCCGGTGTCGTCCGAGGAGGGATTGGGGTTGGTGAGGCCGCCGAAGTTCGTGATGCTGTTGCCGGTCGCACAGCTGCCGTTGGCGCTGTAGAACTTGAGCCCTTCGTCTGAGTGACAGGCGCCGTTGGGATCTGTTGACGGGTCTATGATCGCGACGTTGCCCTCGAAGTTGTTCGACGTGGTCGACACCGACGCGATTAGTCCGTTGTGCCTACCTGCAGGATCGGAGGGCGTCTCCGTCTGCGGCAGGTCGTTGTTCATCGACGTGTTGTTCTTGTACTCGATCCACTTCGCACCGGCACTCGCTCGGATCCCGTTCTCGTTCGCGAGCACGAGGTTCTGCTCCACAACGTTGCACGTGCCTCCGTCCACGTCGATGCCTTCCTCGTTGTTCGTGATGCAGTTGCAGAAGACCCGCCCACCCGTCGAGCGCTTGTAGTCCAGGCCGTCGTCCGCGATCTGCGCCTTCGTCGTGGGCATGAACGGGAATCGCCCGTCGCGGATATTCAGATACTTGATCGTCAGCCTCGTCGAGTTCCGGACCTTGATTACCTCGCCGTTGCTCCCGCTCGGCGTGGCGAAGGGGGGATCCTTCCGAGCGACGGTGGACGTCAACGTACCTGGAGGCGGCCCTTTGTCACCGGAGCAATTGTTGTGCGTCAGGTCCGACGGCGGAACACCCGTGATCACAAGGTTGAACAGCCCGTCGATGAGGACGGGATCGCCCGTGCACCTGCCGTGAATCGTGATCGTCCTCGTGGAGGCGGACGCGCTGGTGTTGGTCTTGGCGACGGCGGCGACGGCGGATGCGAGGTTGCAGCTCGAGCCGGAGCAGAATGGCTTCTGGTTGTCGATATCGATACTGCAAGTCGCGCCGGGGGGGCTGTCGCACGCCGAGATCTGACAGACGCAGCCCGTAGGAGTCGAGGCGCAGACCTGCCCGGTGGGACAGGTGCCGTTGCAGACCGGGGCGCTGTCCGCGCACGGCGGCTGACAGACGCAGCCCGCGGGTGTCGCCACGCAGGACTCTCCGGTGGGACAGGTGCCGTTACACATGGGGGGCGAGGTGTTCGCGCACGGCGGCGGCTGACAGACGCAGCCCGTGGGCGTCGCGGCGCAGACCTCTCCCGTGGGGCAGGTGCCGTTACACATGG
>Ga0209474_10001970_pt1 | contig 19364 bp, 20 predicted proteins | sample GraSoiAngelo_145_FD_185902 | JGI IMG/M metagenome (GOLD analysis project Ga0209474, IMG submission 185902) | Grasslands soil microbial communities from the Angelo Coastal Reserve, California, USA - 14_1009_05_20cm (SPAdes) (version 2) | ecosystem: Environmental > Terrestrial > Soil > Grasslands... | reverse complement strand
GGCGCTGGTTCACCGAGAAGGCGGCGGCCTACTCGAGCCAGCGGGTGATCTTCGGCAAGCCGATCGGGACGAACCAGGGCGTGCAGTTCCCCATCGCGCGCGCCTACGCCAACGTCGAGGCCGCCGGCCTGATGCGCGACAAGGCCGCCGCGCTGTTCGACGCCGGCGAGCCGTGCGGCGCCGAGGCCAACATGGCCAAGCTGCTGGCCGCCGACGCGGCCTGGGAGGCCGGCAACGCCTGCATCGACTGCCATGGCGGCTACGGCTACGCCGAGGAGTACGACGTCGAGCGCAAATTCCGTGAGTGCCGGCTCTACAAGACGGCCCCCGTCAACAACAACCTCGTGCTGGCCTACCTCGGCGAGCACGTGCTGGGGATGCCCCGCTCCTACTGAGCCCGCTCCCCATGCCGCTCTACTTCGAGGACTTTCCCGTCGGCGACGTGCGCGAGTCTGCGCCCCGCCTGGTGACCCGCGAGGAGATGCTCGCCTTCGCCAGCGAGTACGACCCCCAGCCGTTCCACCTCGACGAGGGGGCCGCCAAGGGAACGATCTACGGCGGGCTGATCGCCAGCGGCTGGCTGACCGTGGCGATCATGATGCGGCTGCTGTGGGACACGCTCCTGAAGGACGCCGTCTCGCTCGGCTCCCCGGGCGCTGACGAGGTCCGCTGGCTCAAGCCGGTGCGTCCGGGCGACACGTTGCGCGCGCGCTTCACCGTGGTCGAGGCCATTCCCTCGCGCAGCAAGCCCGACCGCGGCGTGCTGCGCACCTTCACCGAGATCCTGAACCAGCACGGCGAGATCGTGATGACCCTGCGCGGCCTGGGGATGTTCGGTCGGCGGCCCCGCTGAGCGAGTCCGGCCGAGTCAGGACCCCGTGGCCAGGGCGATGCCGGACGAGCGGGCGACATCCGCCGTGCGGTGCACCCAGGCCGGGGCGCCGACCTCGCGGAAGCGCGCGTGCGCGGCGGCGAGGTGGCGCGCCACGCTCTCGCGCGCGCCCCGCCGCTCCGCGAGCTCGGCCAGCGCGAGGTGCACGCGGCCCTCGGCGTAGCGCGCGCCGGCTTCCTCGCTGAGGGCCAGCGCGTCGGCCAGCAGGCGCTCGGCCTCGGCGGCGTCGACGGCCAGCGCCGCCTTGACGGCGCGCGCCGTCACCAGCGCGGGCGCGAAGCGCACGCCGCGCACGACCTCGAGGCCGCGGGTCACCAGCGCGATCGCCTGCTCGCGCTCGCCGCGCAGCAGCCGCGCCTGGGCGTGGTAGAACGTGAGCCAGCCCTCGAACTGCGGGAAATGCATGCGCGCCCACGTCGCCGCCCCGCTCTCGAGCCACGGCAGCGCGGCGTCAGCGTCGCCCTTCTCGATGTACGCGATGCCCAGGACGCTCTCGGCCAGCGCGCGGCTCATCTCGTCGGGCGCCAGCTCCAGAGCGCGACGGCAGGCCTCGACCCCCGTCGTCCAGTCGCCGCGCAGGGCGCGGGCCCAGCCGCCGACCCACGCCGAGTAGCTGGCCAGCCGCGCGTCGCCGAGCCGATCACCGATGGTGCCCACCCAGGCCGCCGAGTCGAGCGCGTCGTCGAAGCGGCCCAGCTCGAGGTAGTTGAGCGCGCGCATCCAGTGGGTCATCGCCAGCCACCAGCGGTCGCCGCTCTTCTCGAGCAACAGGATGGCCCGGCGCCCGTGCTCGACACCGCGACGGAAGTCGCCCGACCAGAACGACTCGCGCGTGAGCGTGTAGTGGGCGCGGCCGGCGGTGACCAAATCGCCGCTGCGCTCGGCCTCGGCCAGCGACCGCTCGCCGTGGGCGATGGCCTGCGCCGTCTGGCCGAGCATGCCGCGCACGGCGGCCAGCCGGAAGTGCAGCTGCGCGATCAGCGACGCGTCGCCGTGACGCTCGTAGACCGCCTCGCGCGCGCTCAGGTCCTCGGCGACCTCGCTGAGCTGGCCGAGCAGGAACTGGGCCTGGGCGCGCTCGAGCGCCAGCTCGAGCGTCAGCCGCTCGCCGGCCTCGCCCAGCCGGGCGGCGTGCTCCTCGGCTTCTCGCAGGGCGGCCACCGCCTCGGCGTTGGCGTAGGCCGCCATCGCCCGCGCGGCCACGCGGCGCAGCGCCTCCACGGCCTTGTCGGCCCGCGTGGTGCGCGTCCAGTGGTAGGCCAGCCGCTCCCAGGCGCGCTCCACGCCGGTGGCCTCGGCCTCGAGCGCGCGGGCGGCCGCCTCGTGCAGCGCCTGGCGCGGCGCGCTGAGGAGGCTGTCGTAGGCGACCTCCTGGATGAGCGCGTGGTTGAACGCGTGGACGGGCTCGGCGCCGCCGGCGAGCTCGTGAACGAAGTCCAGCCGCGTCAGCTCGGCCAGGTGGGCGGCGACCGAGCCGGGACCGCCCCAGATCGACTCCAGCAACGGGCGCGAGAACTCGCGCCCGAGCACGGCCGCCGTCTGCAGGAGGCGCTTCTGGGCGTCGGGCAGCCGGTCGATCCGCGCGGAGAGCACCGCGCGCAGCGAGTCGGGGACGCTCGGCGCCTGGGGCAGGTCCCCCTGCTCGGCCACCGCCCGCGCCAGCTCCTCGAGGAAGAGCGGGTTACCGTCCGCCCGGTCGAGGATGGCGCGCACGAGCGACTCCGGCAGCTGCGTGCGGGCGACCACGTCGCCCACCAGCGTGAGGCTGTCGCCCTCGCTCAGCGGCGGCAGCACGATCGACGTCACGCACTCCGGCGTGCCCCAGCGGGGCCGCCAGTCCGGCCGGTGGGTGGCGATGAGCAGCACCGGGGCGTCCTCCAGGTCGTCGACGAGCCGCGTGAGGTACTCGTCGGACGCCGCGTCGACCCAGTGCAGGTCCTCGACGACGATCAGCAGCGGCCGCCGGCGGCTGGCCTCGAGCAGCATGAGGCGCAGCGTGTCGAGCGTGCGCTCGCGCACGCTCTCCAGCGGCGCGTCGTCGAGCGCGGCGACGCCCTCCTTGACGCCGAGCAGCTGCAGCAGCAGCGGCGCGCGCTCCTCGGCGTCCAGTCCCAGCGCCTGCAGCGCCGTGCGCGTCTTGGCCGCCACCGTGTCCGGCGGGTCGCGCTCCTCGATGCCGCACTGGCCGCGCACGAGATCGAGGATCGGCAGGTAGGGAATCGCCGCGCCGTACGAGCGGCAGCGCGCCTCCAGTGTCGTGACGTCGACGCCGCCGAGCGAGCGCCGGAACTCGTAGAGCAGCCGCGACTTGCCGCTGCCGGCGTCGCCGATGACGCTCACCAGGCGGCCGCCTCCGGACTGCGCCGCGGTCAGCAGCTCGCCGAGCCGGCGCAGCTCGACCTCGCGCCCCACGAAGCGACCGAATGCGCGCTCGGCCGCGCGCTCGAACGCCGACTGGCGCGGCGCCAGGCCGACGACCTTGTAGGCCGTCACCGGATCGCTCTTGCCCTTGACGGTGAGCGCGCCGGCCGGCAGCAGCCGCAGCTCGCCCCGCACCAGGCGCGCGGTGGCCTCGGAGATCAGGATCTCGCCGGGCGCGGCGGCCTGCTGTAGCCGGGCGGCGACGTTGGTCGTGTCGCCGACGGCGGTGTAGTCCATGCGCAGGTTGTCGCCGATGGAGCCGACCACGACGAGGCCCGTGTTGAGCCCCATGCGCACGGCCAGCTCGGCGCCCGGCCCGAGGCCGGCGTACGAGCTGCGATCCTTCAGCGCGCGGCGGATCTTGAAGGCGGCCACCGCGGCGCGGCGGGCGTCGTCCTCGTGGGCCAGCGGCGCGCCGAACAGCGCCATGAAGCCGTCGCCGAGGAACTGGTTGATCGTGCCCTCGTAGCGATGCACCTCGGCCAGCGCCAGCTCGAAGAAGCCGTTGAGGAGCGCGTGCATGCGCTCCGGCCCCACCCGCTCGGCCAGCGTCGTGGAGTTGGCGAGGTCGCAGAACAGCACCGTCACCTGCTTGCGCTCGCCCTCCAGCGCCGCGCGCGAGGTGAGGATGCGCTCGGCCAGGTGCTTGGGCGTGTAGGCGGCCGGCGAGGCGAACTCGCTGCGGCCGCGCAGGTCACGCCCGCACTCCAGGCAGAACTTGGCGGAGTCCGGGAGCTCCGTCGAGCAGTTGGGGCACAGCATCGTCGGCGCGTCAGCCGAGGAACGCCCTCAGCATCCAGGCCGATTTCTCGTGCCGCTCGAGCAGGCCGGTCAGGAAGTCGGCCGTCCCCACGTCCTGCAGCTTGTTGGTCACGGTGTCGACGTCGGTGCGCAGTGTGCGCGTCAGCGCCTCGTGATCCGCCAGCAGCGCGGCCAGCATCTCGCGGGCGGCGGGCACCACGCCCGGCTCCTCGCCGAGCCGCGCGCTCTTGCGGAACTCCTCCAGGGTGCCGGCGGCCCGGCCCCCCAGCGCCCGCACCCGCTCGGCCACCTCGTCGACGATGTCGTCGAGGGCCTCGTACTGCGCCTCGAAGAACTTGTGGAGATCGTTGAACTGCAGCCCGGTGACGTTCCAGTGGTAGTTGCGGGTCTTGGTGTAGAGCAGGTACTCGTCGGCCAGCAGCGTATTGAGGATCGCGATCACGCCCTGCCGCTCGGCGTCGCGAAGCCCGATGTCGGGAGTCATGTGGGTGTATGGCCTCCGTGTGGTTGAGATGGCCCGCCGTCGACGAAGGTTTCCGGCCGCCGTGCTAGAGTGAGCCCGCCAGGAGGATTATCATGCGGTTGCCCGACCGTGTCACGATCTGCGAGGTGGGGACCCGCGACGGGTTCCAGATCGAGCCGGAGTTCATTCCGACCGAGCAGAAGGTGGAGGTCGTCGACCGGCTGAGCGAGGCCGGGGTCCCCCGCATCGAGGTGACCTCGTTCGTCCATCCGAAGGCGGTCCCGCAGCTGCGCGACGCCGAGGCGGTCATGGCCGCCATCCGCCGGCGGCCGGGCACGCGCTACGCCGCGCTGGTGCCCAACGACAAGGGCGCCGCACGGGCCGTCGACGCCGGCGTCGACGCGATCCACACGGTCGTGTCGGCCAGCGAGAGTCACAACCTGGCCAACGTCAACATGACGATCGCCGAATCGATCGAGAAGCTGCGCGCGGTGGCGCAGATCGCCGGCCGCGCCGGCGTGCCCGTGCAGTGCGGCGTGTCCACGTCGTTCGGCTGTCCGTTCGAGGGCGAGGTGCCGGTCGCCCAGCTCGAGAGCGTGGTCGCCCGGCTGGTCGATCTCGGCGCGCGCGGCATCGGCCTGGCCGACACCACCGGCATGGCGAATCCGCGCCAGGTGAGCGAGGTGCTCGAGCGGCTCCTCCCGCGCTTTCCCGGCATCGAGTGGACGCTCCACACGCACGACACGCGGGCGATGGCCATTCCCAACATCCTCACCGCCCTGGCGTGCGGCGTGACCAACTTCGACGCCTCGATCGGGGGCCTGGGCGGCTGCCCGTTCGCGCCCGGCGCCTCCGGCAACGTCTGCAGCGAGGATCTCGTGCACTGCCTGCACGCGATGGGCGTGCAGACCGGCATCGACCTCACGAAGCTCGTCGGCGTCGCCCGCCGCGTCGAGCAGCTCATCGGCCGCGCGCTGCCCGGCCAGGTCATGAAGGCCGGGCCGTCCACGCGCCGTTATCCCGTGCCGGATACGGTGGTCGCGCGCCTCGCCGCGCGATGACCAAGAAGGCGCAGCGGATGCTGGCCACGATGGATCGGGCGACCGGGCTCTGGCACATCATACGGTGGTCGCGCGCCTCGCCGCGCGATGACCAAGAAGGCGCAGCGGATGCTGGCCACGATGGATCGGGCGACCGGGCTCTGGCACATCCCCAACGTGGGGCGGGCCAAGGGCCGCGTCATCCGCCGCCTGATCGACCGTCACCGGCCCACCCGCGCGCTCGAGATCGGCTCGCTGCTCGGCTACTCGGCGATCCTCATCGCCGGCGCGCTGCCGGCCGGCGGCCGCCTGACCTGCCTCGAGGCCAACGACTACCTCGCCAAGTTCGTCAAGGCCAACGTGACGGAGGCCGGCCTCGGCGGCCGCGTGCGGGTGGTGGTGGGCGACGCGCTCCGCGCGATTCCGCTCCTGCCCGGGCGCTTCGACTTCGTCCTCATCGACGCGCGCAAGGAGGACTATCTCGACTATCTGCGCCAGCTCGAGCCCAAGCTCACCGGCGACGCCGTCGTCGTCGCCGACAACACCGGCGTCTTCCGCCGCGACGTGAGCAACTATCTCGAGTACGTGCGCGACCCGAGCGGGCCCTGGCAGTCGCGCGAGCACGACTTCGACGACGACGCCATGGAAGTGAGCGTCCGGAGGGCGTAGTGCGCCTCGCCGCGTACATCTCACCGGGTGGAGACCTGACGGCGGCGGTGGACCTCGTCCGCCGCGCCGAGACGCTGGGCTACGAGAGCGTGTGGGTGACGCACGGCCTCGGCCGCGACTCCTTCCTCGTGCTGGCCGCCTACGGCGCCACCACCACGCGGCTCGGCCTCGGCAACGGCGTGGTGCCCATCTACCCGCGCCACCCGGTGGCCATGGCCCAGGCCGCGCTCACGCTGTCGGAGCTCAGCGGCGGCCGCTTCCGGCTCGGCATCGGCGTCAGCCACCGCGCCTCGATGGAGACGATGCTGGGCCTCGCGGTCGTCGAGCCGCTGGCCGTCATGCGCGAATATGTCGCCGTGCTGCGCGGCGCGCTCGGCGCCGGCGTGGATTTCAGCGGCAAGTACTACCGCGTGCAGTGGAGCCTGGCGCTGCCGACGCGGCCGCCGGCGCCACCGATTCATCTCGCCGCGCTCGGCCCGAAGATGTGCGAGCTGGCCGGCGAGATCGCCGACGGCGTGATCCTGTGGCTCACCTCGCCGGACTACGTGCGCGACGTGGCGCGGCCGGCCCTCGAGCGCGGCCGGCGGCGCGCCGGCAAGACGCTGGAGGGCTTCGAGATCGTCGCGGCGGTGCCGCTGGCGGTCACCGACGACCGCGCGAGCGCCTTGGCGTCCTTCCGCACCGAGCTGCTGCGCTACGTGACGCTGCCGTTCTACCGCCGGATGATGGAGGCCAGCGGTCTCGGCGAGGCGCTCGGCGCCTACGATCGCGACGGCGCCGTTCCCGAGTCGCTGGCGCTCGCCCTCGGCGGCATCGGCAGCGCCGACTCCGCTCGCGCCTTTCTCGAGGCGTACCGGCGCGCGGGCGTGACGCTCCCGGCCGTGCGCCCCATCACCTTCCCTGACGCGCCCTGGTATCGCCGTACGCTGGAGGCCGCCGCCGACTGGTGACGTCGGGCGCTCATCCGCGGCGCGTCGAGAATAGCGGCACGCCCGGGCGCGTCCAACGGCCCGTCGGCAGGTCTCACCCAGGAGGACGGGTCACCCAGGAGGACGGGGATGCGATTCGCTCCGGCACTTGCGCTCGTCGTGGTGATCGCCGCCATGCCACCGGCCGCCCGCGCGGCCGATGTCCGCGCCGCCTTCACCGTCTCCCGCGACCGTCCGGCGGTGGCACCGCGCACCACGAACCACGACGACCGGCCACGTCAGGAGCGGACGATCGTGATCGTTCCCCAGATCGTCTTCGTCTCCCCGGGGCGCTGCTGGCAGTCCGGCTACTGGAGCTATCAGTGGGTGGCGCAGTCCTACTCGTACAACACGTGGGTGCCCGGCGTCTGGTCGCCCGACGGATACTGGATCGCCGCCCACTACGAGCCGGGCTGGTACGACGGCGGCTACTATCAGCCGCTGTGGGTGGAGGGCTACTGGGCGGGCTGCTAGCTCCGACCAGGCCGCAGCCCAACGACGAGGGCCGCCCCGGGTTGGCCGGCGCGGCCCGGGCATCAGGGGGGTTTGGGGGCCATTTCGGGGCCCCCATGATGTAATAGCGGCCCTCATGCGCCGCTACGTCGCCGCCCGCCTGGCGCAGTCCGCGCTCGTCGTCCTCCTGTCGCTCACCGCGGTCTTCGGCATGGTGCGGCTCGGCGGCGACCCCGTCCTGCTCTTCCTGCCGATGGACATCCAGGCCAAGGACGTGAACGAGTTCCGCCAGCGCCTGGGCTTCAACGATCCGCTGGCCGTGCAGTACGCGCGCTTCATGGCCGGCGCGCTGCACGGCGACTTCGGCCAGTCGCTGCGGTATCGGCGCGACGCCCTCGGCCTCGTGCTCGAGCGGCTGCCGGCCACCCTGCTGCTGGCCGGGACGTCGATCGCGCTCACGCTGCTGATCGCGGTCCCGCTGGGGCTGGTGACCGCGGTGCGGCGCGACACGCTGGTGGACCACGTCGGCACGGTCGCGATGGTACTCGGCCAGGCGATCCCGGGCTTCTGGCTCGGCCTCATGCTGATCTATCTCTTCGCCGTCGCCCTGCGCTGGCTGCCGACCGGCGGCACCGGCTCGCTCGCCCACCTCGTCATGCCGTCGGTGGTGCTGGCGGCGTTCTTCTCGGCGCGGGTGGCGCGACTCACGCGCTCGGCGGTGCTCGACGTCCTCGGCGAGGAGTACATCACCACGGCGCGCGCCAAGGGGCTGGGCGAGGGCCGGGTCATCGCCAAGCACACGCTGCGCAACTCGGCGATCCCGATCGTGTACACGTTGATGAACCTCGCCGTCGACCTGGCCTACGGCTGGCTCGATCCGCGCGTCCGGGTACGCTCCTGAAAAAATGGCTGGGGCTCACGCTGACGCTCGCCGCGCTGCTGGCGGCGGTGGCGGCGCCCTGGCTCACGCGGCACGATCCGCTGCGCGCGGATTTCGTGGCGAGCCTGGCGCCGCCCGGCACGCCCGGCCACCCGCTGGGGACCGATCAGCTCGGGCGCGATCTCCTCGCCCGCGTCCTCTACGGCGCCCGCCTGGCGCTGTTGATCGGCGTGTGCACCGTGCTGGTGACCGCCGTCGGCGGCGGCCTGCTCGGGCTGCTGGCCGGCTTCTTCGAGCGCTGGCCCTCGACGATCGTGATGCGCCTGGCCGATGTGCAGCTCTCGTTTCCGTTCATCCTGCTGGCGCTGACGATCAACGCCATCGTCGGACTGGGGCTGCGCAACATCATCCTCAGCCTTTCGGCGGCCGGATGGGTCGTGTATGCTCGCGTCGTGCGCGGCGAGGTGCTGTCGGTGAAGCAGCGCGATTTCGTCCACGCGGCGGCGGCGCTCGGCGTCGGCCGCGGGCGGCTGCTCTTCCGTCACGTGCTGCCCAACGTCGCGCCCTCGCTGATCGTCGTCGCCAGCCTGCAGTTCTCGCAGTTCATCGTCGCCGAGGCCGCCATCAGCTTCCTCGGGTTCGGCATCCAGCCGCCGACGCCGGCCTGGGGCAGCATGCTGAGCGAGAGCCGCGATTTCCTCTACGTGGCCTGGTGGCTGGCCGCCTTCCCCGGCGCCGCGCTGGCCCTCACCGCGCTCGGCGTCAACCTGCTCGGCGACTGGCTGCGCGATACGCTCGACCCCAAACTGCGCGTCTAGCTCCAGGAGACTTCCATGCGTCGCTGCTCGATCGTGCTCGCGCTGACGCTGGCGCTGTCGCTGCTCGGCGTCGGCTCCGCCGCCGCCCAGGACCGGACCCGGACGAAGGAGGTCGTGATCGGCCTCGGCGCCGAGCCGCGGACGATGCTGGGCGTGACGATCGTGGACTGGACGACCAACAACATGCTCGAGCACATCTACGACCGGCTGCTCTTCACCGCGGAATCGATCAAGGCCACCTTCGACTACATGCTCGACCCCGCCACCAAGAGCCACTACGCCACCGCCGCCTACTGGAAGCCGGTCAAAGAGGTGCAGATCGTCAACGACTCCACGGTGCGGCTGGTGACCGACAAGCCGTACCCGAGCTTGCTCGATCACGCCGCGCTCACCGACTTCCTGGCCCTGCCGGCCAAGGCGCTCCGGGAGCTCGGCCCCCAGAAGCTGGCCGAGCACCCGATCGGCACCGGCCCCTTCAAGTTCGTGGAGTGGCGGCGCGACGAGCGGCTGGTGCTCGAGCGCAACCCGGACTACTGGCAGGGCCCGGCCGACGTGAGCCGGGTGACCTTCCGGTTCATCCCCGAGTTCAGCGCCCGCATGGCCGCGCTGCTCTCCGGCGAGATCGACATCATGAAGGACGTGCCACCGCACGCCGTGGAGGCCGTCGAGCGGAGCGGCCGGGCCAAGGTCCGGGCCACGGTGTCCTCGCGGATCAACTACCTGGCGCTGGTGACCCTCAAGCCGGGGCCGATGCAGGACGTGCGCGTGCGCCGGGCGCTGAACCACGCCGTCAACGTGGACGAGCTCATCGCCCAGGTGCTGAAGGGCCGGGCGACGAAGATGTGCGGCCCGCTGGCGCCGGCCAACGTCGACTTCGCCCCGGTCGAGTGCTACAAGCACGATCCCCCGCGCGCGCTGGCCCTGTTCAAGGAGGCCGGGATCGATCCGGCGAAGCTGCAGCTGACGCTCGACACGCCGTCGGGCCGCTACCCGCTCGACAAGGACGTGTCGCTGGCGATGGCCGCCCAGCTGCAGAAGCTCGGCATCACCACCAACGTCGTCGTCAACGAGTGGGGGACTCATTTAGACAAGATCAAGAACCGGAACACCGGCGACATGTTCTTCCTCGGCTGGGGGCCGGCCCTGCACGGCCAGGGGACGATCGAGCCGCTCTTCAAGGCCGAGGCGACGTACTCGTCGTACGGCAACAACAAGGTACTCGACGAGAAGATCGCCCGCGCGGTGACCCTCGTCGACACCAAGGCCCGCGCCGCCGCCTACGCCGATCTCCAGCGGGCCATCCACGACGAGGCGCCGTGGGTCTTCCTGTGGCAGCAGCACGACCTCTACGGCGTGGCCCAGAGCGTCGAGTGGACGCCGCGGGCCGACGAGAAGGTCTGGATGTACGAGGCCAGGATCGTCGCGCGCTAGCGCGACGCGGAGAGAGCGACATGGCCATCACGGTCTTCACCAGCGCCTTCCTGATCGACTGCACCGGCGCCGATCCCGTCGACGGCGCCGCCGTCGTCGTCGAGGACGAGCGCATCAAGGACGTCCTTCCCCACGGCAAGGTCGGGCCGCTGCCGGGCCGCGTCACCACCCTGGACTGCCACGGCAAGACGCTGATGCCCGGGCTCACCGACGCCCACGTCCACATCTGCGCGGTGACCGAGAACATCACCGACCAGCACCGCTACTACCCGCCGTCCTACGTCGCGGCGCGGGCGATGCGGCGGGCCGAAGAATGCCTGATGCAGGGCACCGACCAGCACCGCTACTACCCGCCGTCCTACGTCGCGGCGCGGGCGATGCGGCGGGCCGAAGAATGCCTGATGCAGGGTTTCACGACCGTTCGCGACGCGGGCGGCGCCGATTACGGCTTCCGGCTCGTGCTGGAGGAGGGCCACTTCCCGGGGCCGCGCCTGCTCGTGTCCGGTCACTACATCTCGCAGACGGGCGGCCACGGCGACAAGCGCCGGCGGGCGGAGTGGACCGAGCCGGTCGACTGCTGCATGGGCATGATCGGCTCCATCGCCGACGGCGAGGCCGAGGTGCGCAAGGCGGTGCGCGAGCAGCTCCGCCGCGACGTGGACCAGATCAAGATCATGGCCTCGGGCGGTGCCATGTCGCCCTCCGACGAGCTCGACACCACGCAGTACACCGTGCCTGAGATGCGCGCGGCCGTCGAGGAGGCCCAGGCCGTCGGCAAGTACGTCCTCTCGCACGCCTACTCCGACTCGGCCGTGCGCAGCGCGATCGCGGCCGGCGTGCGCTCGATCGAGCACGGCAACCTGATCCGCGAGGCCGCCGCCAAGGCGATCAAGGACGCCGGCGCGTTCCTGGTGCCGACGATGGTGACCTACGAGGCGATCTACCGCGAGGGCAAGCGCTACGGCATCGGCGACCACCAGATCGCCAAGATCGATCTGGCGCGCCAGCAATCGGTGCAGGGTCTCACCTACGCCTACAAGGCCGGATGCCAGATCGGCTCCGGCTCCGATCTGCTGGGCGACATGATGACCCAGCGCGCGGTGGAGTTCGAGCTGAAGGGCCAGGTGATGAAGCCGATGGAGGTGCTGCTGTCGGCGACGAAGGTCAACGCCGAGCTCTTCCGCATGGCCGACCGGATCGGCACCGTCGAGCCCGGCAAGTACGCCGATCTCCTCGTCGTCGAGGGCAACCCGCTCGAGAATCTTCGCGTGTTCCAGAAGCAGGACAACCTGAAGGTGATCATGAAGGGCGGCCATGGCTACAAGCAAGCACTCTGACCTGATCCTCGACCAGTTCACGCGCCAGGCGGTGCCGTTCGCGACGGCGCCCTCGATCAAGGACGAGGCGGCGCTGCGGCTCGTCGTCGAGTTCAGCGGGGCCGGCCCCGACGACACCGTGCTCGACGTGGCCTGCGGTCCCGGCCTGATCGTCGTCGCCTTCGCCAGGGTCGTGAAGCACGCCACCGGCATCGACCTCACGCCGGCCATGCTCGAGCGTGCGCGGAAGTACGCCACCGAGCAGGGCGTCACCAACGTCACCTGGCAGCAGGGCGACGTCCTGCCGCTGCCGTACCCCGACGGCGCGTTCACGATCGTGAGCTCGCGCTTCGCGTTCCACCACTTCCTCGACCCGCTGGCGGTGCTCGTGCAGATGGCCCGCGTGTGCCGGCCGGGCGGCACCGTGATCGTCGTCGACAGCGCGCCGGCGCCGGACAAGGCCGACGCCTTCAACCGGATGGAGGTCGTGCGCGATCCCTCCCACGTCCGCGCGCTGCCCGAGGCCGAGCACCTGGCGCTGTTCCACAAGGCCGGGCTGCCGGCGCCCCGCGTGACGCACTATCGCCTGGAGGGCGAGCTGGAAGCGCTCATCGCGCGCTCGTTCCCCAGGCCCGGCGACGACGCGACGCTGCGCCGGATCTTCGCCGAGTCGCTGGCCGGCGACACGCTCGGGATCCAGGCCCGGCGCGATCCCGACGGCGCGACCCGCTACGGCTACCCGGTGGCCGTGCTGGCGGTGCGGCGGCCCTGACGGTGCGCCTGGTCGACCTGTCGTTTCCGATCGCGCCGCACTTCCGCTGGAAGGCGGAGTCCGAGCGCCCGGCGACGCACGCCGCCGGCGATCCGCTGCAGTCCACGATCATGACGCTCTCCTGCCACGCCTACACCCACGTGGACGCCCCCCTGCACTTCCTGCCCGACGGGCGCGACATCGCCGCGATGCCGGTCGATCAGTGGATGGGCGAGGCGGCGGTGGTGGACCTGACCCACCTGGGCGCCAACGGCGAGGTGACCGCCAAGGTGCTGGAGGAGCGCGGCCGGCACGTGCAACGCGGCGACATCGCGCTGCTGCGAACCGATTGGCCGCGGAAGGAGCGCGTGGACGGCCCCCGCTTCTGGAGCGAGGGTCCGTTCACCGGTGAGAGCGGCTGCCGGTGGCTGATCGAGCGCGGTGTCAAGGCCGTCGGCTACGACTACCCGCCGGATTTCTGCATCCGCGACAGCCTCGCCACGCCGCGCCGCAAGCCGGGCCGCGACGAGTACACGACCCACGCCCTGTTCTTCCCCGTCGGCATCACGGTGATCGAGTACCTGACCAACCTCGATCAGATCGGCGCCCCGCGCTGCCGGTTCATCGCGCTCCCGCTCAGGCTCGAGGGCGCCGACGGCTCCCCCGTCCGAGCGATCGCCGTCCTCGAGTAGTCGTCGCGCTCCTCTATGAGCGGTTACAATGACGATCTATGACGTCGCTCGACCTGCGCCTGGCGCCGATGGCCGGCGTCACGAATGCGCCGTTCCGGCTGGTGTGCCGCGAGTGCGGCGCGGGCCCGCTGACCAGCGAGGAGATCGACGCCCGCGCCCTCGTTCACGGCAACGCCAGGACCGAGGCGCTCGCCCGCCACGTGGCCGAGGAGCGGCCGCTGGCGATGCAGCTCCTCGGCGCCCGGGGCCGGCGCGATCGACCTCAACATGGGCTGCCCGGTGTCGAAGATCGTCGCCAAGGGTCAGGGGTCGGCGCTGATGCGCGATCCGCTGGCCGCCGCGGTGATCTTCCGCACGCTGCGCAAGGCCGTGAGCGTCGCGTTCACCATCAAGATCCGCGGGGGCTGGGACGACCGCACAATGAACGCCGTGGAGATCGCGCGGCTGGCCGAGAGCGAGGGCGTGGACGCGATCACCGTGCACCCGCGGACGCGCTCGCAGCAGTTCACGGGCCGGGCGCCGTGGGAGATCATCGCCGCGGTGGGGGCGGCGGTGCGGCTGCCGATCGTCGGCAACGGCGACGTGCGCAGCGTGGCCGACGCGCGGGCGATGGCGGCGGCCACCGGTTGCGCGGCGGTCATGATCGGCCGCGGCGCGCTGGGCGCGCCGTGGGTCTTCCGCGGAACCGAGACCGGGCGCCCCGAGCGCGCGGCGATCATCCGCCGTCACGCCGCGCTCATCGAGGCCCACCTGTCCGAGCGCGAGGCGCTCGTGCAGCTCAAGAAGCACCTGGCCTGGTACTCGGCCGGCCTGCCGGGCTCGGCCGCCCTCCGCCCGCGACTCTTCGCCGCGCGCACGGCGGCCGAGGTCCTCGACCTCTTCTGGGAGACGTGGTGAGCGGGCCGCGCTGGTTCGACGACTTCAAGGTCGGCGAGCGCTTCGAGAGCCCGTCGAAGACGCTGACCGACGCCCACTTCATGTTCTTCGCCGGCATGAGCGGCGACGCGCATCCCCTTCACTACGACGACGAGTACGCGAAGCAAACGCGCTTCGGCCGCCGGCTGGCGCATGGCCTGCTGCTGACCTCGCTGACCGCGGTCGGCGCGTCGACGCTGTCGCCGGTCATCGAGGGCTCCATCGTGGCCTTCGTCGAGCAGGCGACACGATTCAAGGGGCCGGCATTCGTCGGCGACACGGTCAAGCCGCGTCACGAGGTGATCGCGCTCGAGCGCAAGCGCTCGGCCGGCCTGCTCACGCTGCGCGTGACGCTCGAGAACCAGCGCGGGGAGGTCATCCTGGAGGGCGAGCACCGCTACCTGGTGGCCTACCGCCGCGACGAGAGGAGGTGAGGAGATGGCCAAAGGCATGGGCATGAGGAAGGAAAAGAAGAAGCCGAAGAAGACCAAGAAGTGATCCTGCTCGCAGTCGATGCGCTCGGCAAAGCGTACGGGACCCGGTCGCTCTTCGAGAGCCTGTCGTTCGGGCTCGCCGAGGGCGACCGGGTCGGCCTGGTCGGTCCCAACGGCTCCGGCAAGTCGACCCTCCTGAAGATCCTGGCCGGTCTCGAGACGCCCGATCGCGGCACCCGTTCGGTGCGCGGCGGCGTGCGCATCGGCTACGTGCCGCAGGATCCCGTCTTCCCGCCCGGCGTCACCGCGGCCCAGACGATCGCCGGCGCGCTGGACGGCGTCGACGACACGGAGCGGCCCGGCCGCATCGCGCAGGCGCTCGGGCGCGGCGGCTTCGCCGACGGCGAGGCCGACGTCGACGCCTTGTCGGGCGGCTGGAAGAAACGCCTGGCCATCGCGCGCGAGCAGGCGATCGACCCCGACATCCTTCTGCTGGACGAGCCGACCAATCATCTCGACGTCGACGGCATCCTCTGGCTCGAGCGGCTCCTGGCCGAACGGGCGCGAGCCATCGTGGTGGTGAGCCACGATCGCTACTTCCTCGAGCACGTCACCACGCGCATGCTGGAGCTGAATCGCGCCTATCCCACCGGGCTGTTCGAGGCGGCCGGGCCGTACAGCGCCTTCCTCGAGCGCCGCGAGGACTTCCTGCGCGGCCAGGCCGCCTGGCAGGCATCGCTGGCCAACACCGTGCGCCGCGAGATCGCGTGGCTGCGGCGGGGTGCCAAGGCGCGGTCGACCAAGGCCAAGGGACGCGTCGACGAAGCGGCCCGTCTCATCGACGAGCTGGCCGACACGCGAGCGCGCGGCCTGACGGCCACGGCGGGCATCGACTTCACCGCCACGCGGCGCCGCACGCGCAAGCTGCTGGTCGCGCGGGGGGTCACCGTGTCGCTCGGCGGGCGCCGACTCTTCGAGGGCCTCGATCTGACGCTGACACCCGGCACGCGGGTCGGGCTGCTCGGCCCCAACGGCAGCGGCAAGACCACGCTGCTCGACGTGCTGGCCGGCGCCAGGGTGCCCGACGCCGGGACGATCGAGCGCGCCGACGGCCTGCGGCTCGTGCGCTTCGAGCAGGACCGGAGCGCACTCGACCCCGAGCAGCCGCTGCGCCGCGCCCTGGCGCCCGAGGGTGACGCCGTCGTCTTCCAGGGGCGCAGCATCCACGTCGTCTCGTGGGCCAAGCGCTTCCTCTTCCGTCCCGAGCAGCTCGAGCTGCCGGTCGGGCGGCTCTCGGGCGGCGAGCAGGCGCGCGTGCTGATCGCGCGGCTGATGCGGGAGCCGGCCGACATCCTCGTCCTGGACGAGCCGACCAACGACCTCGACATCCCCACGCTCGAGGTGCTGGAGAACAGCCTCGCGGAGTTCGGGGGCGGCCTGGTGCTGGTGACCCATGACCGCTTCATGCTCGATCGGGTCTCGACGACGATCGTGGCGCTGGACGGCGCCGGCGGCGTCGATACGTTCGCCGATTACGGGCAGTGGGAAGCGGCGCGCAACGTGGTCGCGCCCCCCACGCGGGCCGTCACGCCGGCTGCCCCGCCCCGCCGGCGGGCGCCGTCTCGCCGCCTCGGCTATCTCGAGCAGCGCGAGTGGGACGGCATGGAGCGCGCGATCCTCGACGCGGAGACGACGCTGCGCGCGTGCGAGACGGCGGTCGAGGATCCCGCCGTCGCCTCCGACCCGGCGGCGCTGCAGGCGCGCTACGCGGCGCTGGAGGCAGCGCGCACCGCGGTGGACCGGCTCTACACGCGCTGGGCCGAGCTGGAGGCCAAGCAGGCGTGAGCAAGCCGCTCGTCGCGTGGGCCGGGCTCGGCATGCGCCCAGCCGTGCTCGCGCTCCTGCTCGTCGCCGGCACGTCGTCTGTCCGTGCCGAGGACGCCGTCGAGACCGCGCGGGCGCTCCTGACCGCCTGGCACGAGGATCCCGCACGCATCGACCGGGCCCGCACGCTGCTGGAGAGCGTGGCGGTCGCCGAGCCGTCGCCGCCGACACTCGTGGAGCTCTCGCGCGTGTGGTTCCTCACCGGCGATTTCCGGGCCCACTCCACCGGCGAGCGGCTGGCCGCCTACGAGCGCGGGCGCCAGGCGGCCGGGCGCGCGCGCGATCTCGCGCAGAGCGAGCAGGCCTATCTCTGGTACGCGATCAATACCGGCCGGGTCGCCGAGCTCACCGGTGTGATGCGCGCGGTCAGGCTCGTGGGGTCCGTCCGGGAGAGCTCGCAGGTCGTGCTGCGCATCAATCCGTCGAGCGTGGATGGGCTGGTCCTGGCCGGCGGCCTCGCCGCCGAGCTGCCGGGCTTCATGGGCGGCGATCGCGAAAAGGCCGAGAGCTACTTCGCGCGCGCACTCGAGCTCGACCCGCACAAGACCGGCGGCCGCCTGGAGCTGGCGCGCCTCTACATGGCCACCCGGCGCTGGGCCGACGCGCGCCGCGAGCTCGAGCGCATCCTGGACGACCCGGCGCCGAGCGATCTGCCCCGGTGGACGGTCGCCGAGGCGCCGCGTGCCCGCGCCCTGCTGGCCGAGCTGGGCGCGCGCGGCGAGCCGAGCGGGCACCGTCCGGGCCAGGAATCGCCGTAGACGTCCCGGCGGTCCCGGCGCGCGCCGGGCGTCGGCGCTAGGCCGCGCGACGCAGCGCGAGCTCCGGCGCCATCGGATCGGCGTCGGCCACCACGGGCTTCACGACCAGCTCCCGGGCCAGGAATCGCCGTAGACGTCCCGGCGGTCCCAGCGCGCGCCGGGCGTCGGCGCTAGGCCGCGCGACGCAGCGCGAGCTCCGGCGCCATCGGATCGGCGTCGGCCACCACGGGCTTCACGACCAGCTCGTAGTCGGCCGGCACGCGACGCACGACGGCAGCCCACGCCGGCTCGAGCAGGAATCCCCAGTCGGCCGGCGTCGTGAGGACGACTCGGCCGGGGCGCCACGGCATGGGCGCCTCGACGTTGACCGCGACCAGCGACTCGCCGCCGAGCGCCCGGACGACCGCAGCGTGCACGTGCGCGCGAATGGTGAGAGCACGCTCGACACGCCGGTCCTGCCACACCCGCCACCCGAGCGGCACGACCACCAGACTGCCGATGATGAGCGCGCTGACGAACGCGGACAGCATGGCCATTCCCTCCCGACCCTTGGGATGGGATCCGGCCCCGGGAGGATTCCGCGCTCAGTCCGACCGGCCGCGCGCGGCGATCTCCCAGACGGCTTCCACGGCGGTGCCGCGCACCACCCATACGCGATCGTAGAGGTTGAAGGTGGGATCGCAGTGCGGCGGGAAGAACTCGATGCGCTCGCCGAGCCGCGGCGCCCGCGCGGCGTCGACGATCGTCAGCCGTCCGTGCTCGTCGCCGGCGAAGCCGTACTCCACACCGGGCCGCTCGACGGCCTCGGGCGGAAACGGCTTGTCGGTCGAGAACGCCTTCAGTCCGGCGTCGACCATCGCCCGGTCGGCCGTCCGTGCTCGTCGCCGGCGAAGCCATACTCCACACCGGGTCGCTCGACGGCCTCGGGCGGAAACGGCTTGTCGGTCGAGAACGCCTTCAGTCCGGCGTCGACCATCGCCCGATCGGCGGCGACGCTCACCACCGTGGAGACGACGGTGAGCGCCAGCTCGAAGTCGGTCAGTGCGGCGCCGGCGCGGCCGCCGATGCGCCGATAGTCGAGATCCATCACGCAGTAGGATCCGGACTGCAGCTCGCTGAGCCCGGCCAGCTCGCTGTCGATGTCGTAGGTGCCGGTGGACGCGCCGGCGACGATCTCGACCGGCAGGCCGGCGCCCTCGAAGCGGGCGCGCGTCTCCATGAGCGGCGCCATCGCCTTGTGAGAGGCGTCGCGCCGCGCCGACCACCCGATGACGTGAGCGCACTGGCCGGCGTAGCCCTGCAGGCCGCGCAGCCGGAGCGCGCGCTGCTCGGCCACGAGCCGGCCCAGCGCCAGCGCCGGCTCTCCCGGCTCCACGCCGGTGCGGCGCGCGCCGACGTGAATGTCGACGAGCACGTTCAGGGTGACGCCGTCCTCGGCGGCCGCGCTCGCCAGCGCACGCACGTTGTCGGGATGGTCGACCACGATCATGGTGTCGGCCGCCTCGCCCGTCAGCCGCGTGAGGCGTCGGATCCCGGCGGGGGCCACGACTTCCGTGGTGATCAGCAGTCCGCGCACGCCGGCCCGCGCCATCACCTCCGCCTCGCCGAGCTTGGCACACGCGACACCGAGCGCACCGGCCGCGACCTGGCGGTGGGCGATCTCCGGGCAGCGGTGGGTCTTGGCGTGGGGGCGCAGCGCCTTGCCCGTCTTCCGCACGTGCGCCGCCATGCGCGCCAGATTTCGCTCGAACCGGTCCCCATCGAGCAGCAGCGCCGGCGTCGGAATCTCATCACGATTCATGGACCCCGACTATACA